>Ga0065711_1050956_pt1 | contig 10583 bp, 5 predicted proteins | sample Hoacrofraction12_FD_59098 | JGI IMG/M metagenome (GOLD analysis project Ga0065711, IMG submission 59098) | Hoatzin crop microbial communities from Cojedes, Venezuela - Epithelial fraction 12 v2 (version 2) | ecosystem: Host-associated > Birds > Digestive system > Esophagus > Crop | place...
GGCAGCCTGTTCCAGTGCTCCGTCACCCTCAGAGGGAAGAAGTTCTTCCTCATGTTCAGACGGAACTTCCTCTGCTTCAGTTTGTGCCCATTGCCCCTTGTCCTGTCGCTGGGCACCACTGACAAGAGCCTGGCCCCATCCTCCTGACGCCCACCCTTAAAATATTTATAGGCATTTATAAGGTCCCCTCTCAGCCTTCTCCAGGCTGAACAAGCCCACCTCCCTCAGCCTCTCCTGGTAGGAGAGATGCTCCAGCCCCCTCATAATCTTTGTAGCCTTCTGCTGGACTCTCCAGTAGCTCCTCATCTTTCTTGAACTGAGGAGCCCAGAACTGGACACAGTACTCCAGATGGCGCCTCACTAGAGGGGGAGGAGAACCTCCCTCGACCTGCTGAATCAAAACAATTCACAGGAACATAATACTCTTCAACCCTTTGTGCTTTTAATTTTTTATTCCCGCTGAAACCGCAGCAATAGATCCTAACTTCTCCCCATGTCATGGTTTTCACTGCAGATCTCAAGAAAACCTGCAAGGAAAATGGCAGCTGCTCCTTGTGCTTATTTCGTGCACCAACCATCAGTGACATGCTCAATGATGAGGACTTGTTGTACACAGTGAGGCTAAAGCTGGATCCCTGCCACCCAACAGTGAAGAACTGGAGAAATTTAGCAAGCAAGTGGGGGATGACCTATGATGAATTGTGTTTCCTTGAACAGAAGCCCCAAAGTCCCACCTTGGAGTTCTTGCTACGGAATAGTGACAGGACTGTGGAGCAGCTGATCGATCTCTGTAAATTTTATAAGAGAATTGATGTTGTGAAAGTGCTGCTGAAATGGGTGGAGGAGGAATGGCCCAAGAGAGGGAACAGAACTTACTAGAATGACTTCTAGGTCAAAGAAAGTCGTTAATCCGTGCGTGTTACGCACTGGGACTTGCTGCCACTAGTACATGGGAAGTTTCCCTTGGCAGGGAGAGCGAGCCTGTACTGACGGTTTGTATACTGTGTAAGCTTTATGTACTGTCTACACATGTATATGCTCTGTGCCCTCAGGGTTGCAAAGATAACCTTACAAAAATGGATGGAATAATGCAGGTTGTGTTCCTGAGTCTGCAAATGCCTTCAGTTCCTTTGCTGCTGTTTGTAGGCTTCCTAAGCAGAAGAGGAGTGAAAAACTGGTTTTGCTACAGCAGTTGTGAACCATGTCAGTTGTGAGCTGTTGCTATTGGGAAAGCCACAATTAGAAGGCAAGTCTCTTGGCCTTTCTGGCACCCCTTCCACAATTTTATATCTTCTACCTAGTAAAAGATGAGGAGGTTTTTTTTTCATATCCCCCCCCCCTTTTTTTTTTTTAATTTATGACACTGGTCTTGGTACAGGAACACCTCAGCGTTCCAAGCAGCAGCTTGGATTTGCATGTTACAATTAATTCAATGTTTCAACATCACATTCAGGCACATTAAGCTTTAAATCTCTTATAAACAAGAATAGAAATTAAATAAAATAATTATTTGCATACTTCTACATCATAGGGCATAGATCTGCTACAGAAAAAAATCATGCAATTCAGAGAGACTTCCCAGCGAATAAGCACTAAAGACCAAAAAAAAAAAACCCAATTAAAATGCTTTATGCTTAAAATTACTTTCCAAAGTTTTGCAGACAATATACACTCTGAGTGCACTTACCTATTTATCTCAAATGCCTCTCGCTTTGCAGCATGAGGTGACGGCTAATGCCTCACCCACAGCAGATCCTTAGTATTGAGTATAACTTCCCTTGTCACAGGCTCTGGTTTTCTTTACAGTCCCGTGGGCTGACCTACCTTCTGTCCCACACTAAAGTAGTTGCACACTTGCGTGACGCTAGCACAAGTTTGTGTATTGATTAAAGCCACTCTAATGGGAATTAACAGGCAAATTAATCTGCAGTCCAGGTGGATGGTTATTAAAGTAGTTATGGTGGCTTAGACTGATGTTTCTCAAAGAATTTTGATACTCTGAATTACACTGTTTACATTTTAAATATTTTAGAAGGGAGTCTTTTTCCTACCATTCTTCTGTGTTCTAATGTTTTAAAAAAAACTCCTGAAAAATTAGTTATACAATATGATGTATAAAGTACTTATACCTACAATGCTACACACAAAAATGTTGTGACTTAAAAATACTTCTAGTTGTTACCCTTACTAAAAGCATCTGAGACAATACTAATATGTACATAGGTGTATATACCAAAGCACTGGTGAACAGTATGTCAAGATGTGGGGCAGAACTAGAATGGGGTACAGGTTGATGCACTGTTTACTTTTCTCAAGTAGAAATGGCTAAGAATTAGTAGCAAAGCTGAGGGAAAGCTAATGCTGTCTATTGAGTTTCTTACTGTAAGAGAATGTAAAGGGACCTGTAGTAATACTATACTATAGATACTGAGTGATACGGTTACAGAGGAGCTAGAAGTAAAGACTTAACATTTTCAGTGTCAGGCACTAGTTCTGGAGTGACATAAATTAGCTTTATTTTAGTGACTTCAAGAAGCTGAAGATCTAGTTTCAAAGTGACAAGACTGACCTAAATTTGAGGTTTGAATTTTTTTTTTTTGTTTTTAAGAGCTTGTGCAAGACTGGAATTTTTAATAACTTTTTTTAACCATTCCTCAAAAAAGCTTCTACTCCTTAGAACAGTAAGTTCTCTAGCCATATTTTAGATAGGAAATTGTACTACTGTGTCTTGTTGAAGCTGCAGTTCAAATGTTTCATGTTCCTCTTCTAGGAACGGGGGTTTACTGATAAATGTCTGTCAACTCTAACTTTTGCAAATAGTCTTCTGTCTGTAGTTCGGAGCTCAAGAATCAGCTTTGAGGACTACTGCTGTGCTGGGCTGCCTGTTCCTTTCAATTCCTACAGAGGCATCCACTGCCTACCTGCAAATAGCTCATAATGCAGCTTGTCCAGCGTAATCCCCGTACCTTAGGCCTACTAGATGTGTGATTTAGGATCATGTGGCTGTGTGTTAAGTTGTGCTGAGTGATGAGTGCTGGCATGCATGCCAACACCTTTTCTCTCCCATAACATACCGTCGCTGTGTGTGTGGTATTATAGTATGCTCTGCTTTGGTAGATCCAGTCCAGCAAGGAGCTGGACCCCTTACCCAAGACTCACAATGGGAACATGAAATGATGCAGCAGCATTTCTGAATCCAGACGTTCAACTGAAATCTACCCCTTCTCCTGTTTTCTGGATAAAACTTGTAAAATTTTGAAGAAACACTGTTGCCTTGTGGAAATGAGTTCTGATCCCTTGAAGGTCTTGAAAAGTCAATGTCGGCTGTAAGGATTCGTGTCTGATGGAAATAAAGCTGCTTCTGCGAGTTGCCATGTAGATTCTGTATAAAGTCAACACTGAAGGTTGAAAATATTCGCCTTAAACTTCATCACACACTGGATTACCCATTAGTATACTTGAAATATTTTTTTTTTCCTCTTTGTATGGCATGAATTGGGATGTACACACTTTTTTTAGTTTTATGTGTGGTTACAAGATATTGGGTCTGTGTGTTCAGTTTATTGTATCTTCTGTTATAATGTGTACTATTTGTAGAAGAAATATAGATTGTCAGTGTTTGACTTGATTGTATCTGTTTTTATCACAGCTAGGAAAACAGCTGTTTTCCTTCTCATCGGTCACCTTGGAACCACTGAATGATCAACTAGTTGTGCTGTGTAAACAAAAAAAAAATAAACGATCTTTTATTTCTTATATTCAACATTCATGGTGTCTTAAAGCACCTATGCTTTCAACAGATGCTGCTATTCAAGAAAGGAAGATACACTTTTAAAAAATCTTTTCCATATGAAAAATGAGTTAATTTTGATAAGAAGATGAACAAAGATGTTTATCTAGAAGCTTGCAGCGGAGTTGCTAACTATAGAGAGGTATGAAACCTACACTGGGTGAACTCTTCCTTAATTAATAACCAATCTGGTAATGAAAGTTAAGGAATCACATGTACACTGAAAAGGCTCTACTAGACTTTTTTTATTGCATTATATCTTTCTCCTATTCCCATGTGAGACCACTTTTGCTTCAGGGGTTTCCAGTTCTTTGGCTGCCATCTCTGTGCCTGCAGGATAATCAGTGGCACTTCCCACCCACTGTAGCTTTTATCAAGATGTCCAAACTACTATGTTTTTTCATTCCTGCAGCTTTATCTAAGACTTGGTGAGCCTAATAACTGTGCTTAAACAGCAAAGGTACAGTCCTGTGCTCCAGGAGCCCCTAGTTTTGCTGCGAGGTCAACTATGGGGCATCCCCAATGAAATGGTGATAGTATCCACTTGCCTTACTTGCTGCATGTGCTTCCCTTTGATCTGTGGAGAGGAATGCAAGATGAGTTTGGGGCTGCCTTTTGGAAGCCTGTCATAAAGGATAGGGTAGTCAGCATGGCCCCAGGTGCTTGCTTGGAAGTAAGTTGTACAGAAACTGTAAACCATGCTTCCTGAATCGCTGCTGAATAACAGAGAGCTGCAGCTCAGTGTGGGCAATGCTTTGTGCAAGAGACTGCAGATTTTTCACTGTCTAAAACTGACTGCCTCCCACAGTTCCAAGTCGAGCTGTTAGCAAGCGGATAAAAAAATGTAAATTCTGCTTTATGATGGCTTAAGTTAGGGTAGCACTGTTGACTTGTGGCCATAGTTAGAAATTATTGTCGGATATCAGAATTGTTTAAACAAGGTCAAAGAACGTGCATGGTGTTTATAATAATTTAAAGAGCAGCCTACTTCTGTAATTTTTGCAGCATATCATGTGCTCTGTCCATGAAGGAAAAGCAACGTATCTTGTAAGTTGTATGTTTTGGATCAGGTTGGGCAGAGCGCCATTAAATGAGGACTTGGCCTTGTCTGTTTTGACAGAAAAGTGCTTTTCCTTGCCCTTGAGCCCAGCTAGTCCTGATTGCGTGACTATGGTCAGTTGTTAGCCTTAGCTGGGTAGGGAAGGTATGGAGCTACTGGTCAGAAGGCTGAATATGAGGAGCACTAAGAAGAATTTATTTGGAAAGGTGGAGTCTGGCATTTGTAACCCTGAACCTTGGCCAAGGACTGACTCCATCTTACACGAAATTGATGGCGAAGAGGAGTTGACAGACCTGGGAAAAACTTGCCTGTACCCTCTGTTGAGGCAGAGGCAATTAAACAGCCAGGCAGATTTACTAGTTGGTTTGATCTCTGTGTTTTACCTTTGTAGAATGGTGATTCTGGATTTCAAAGGCAGGTCGTTGGGGTATGTGTATTATTTGTTACTGTGGTGCTGAGCCGCACGAGAATTTTAAATGTGAGAAAGATAAAGCAGTGCAAGTCTTGTTAGGATGGGATCAGCAAGGTTGGCTTTGGCCTTTTTGAATTCTGACATGAAAGAATATTGGCGTGTTGGGTTTGTTCAGGCTTTGGTTACTGGCCTTCACAGTGCTATGAAGATGAGGATTAAAATTGGAGAAGAGAAAGAAGTAGCTTCTGTCAGAAATAATTAGTGAGAAGTAATGTCTGTGGTGTTAACTTTCTCTTTCTTCTGATGCATGTACAGAAACAGTTTCCTTGACTGAAAAATCTTAGTCATTTACAAATGACTTCTCTGTAACTCATTTGTCGTTTGGCCCTCATACCAAATTTGTATCTTGTTTGCTCTTATGCTTCTCTTCAGTCTTTTGCTTTAAAAAGCAGGCATTGCAACAAAAAAATACACTACTTACTAGTTTCTGAAGTAGCAGTAGCATCTTAAGATTTTGAGTGGGTAAGCCCATTAAAAAAAAAAAAAGTCTTTTTATTTTGTTCCCTGTGATTTCTAAGATTTGTGCATTTAGGCTTTAAACTGAAAGCTGGAAGATCTGAGTGATAGTTAGAGCTAAGTATTGACGTATCAAAGAAGAGTTATGGAAGGTCACTGGTTAAATTGTAACTAAATAACAGACGAACCAGCTGGGCTGTCAACTGAAATTTTTATGTTGGTGTACCAAGAAGTGGTGACTGGTGTCCACTTTGAATCTAAAGCCTTTCAAAGAAGCTTGGGGAACAGTTTTCATCAGAAAATGCTGTAGTGCACAAACGGCTCCACTAAGCTATGGAAGACACAACAATGTCAGGCTTTTGAGATCATATGAAGTCCTTACACATAAAATTTCTGCTGAACAGTACAGCGTGCTAGAGGCTATACCCCTGTAGCCTGTAATACTGTATTAACTATGGGAAGAAATTACAGTTATTCTGGTGCCACACAACAATATAAAAAAGATTACCTGAGAGTAACTTCCACTGGGTGGAATTTCTTAATGGGGACCAGTAGCCTGCTTTGATTGCCTCACTGCAAAGCTAGATAGTCTGTGTAGCCATCAGCTTTGGGTGAGGACAAACTTGTCATAACCCATATTTTAGATTTGCTACCAGCCTGTTAAGTACTCTTGATGAGACCTGCAGAGAGCCATTGAGGTTATTGATATTGAATGGTCATAGTGGTGCATTGCCAGTTTTGTCTCCACCAGATCACAGAAGTCTTGTACCAACCTCAAAAGAACAGCAGCACTTAGAAAGCTGTTGTGGTCCTGTATGCGTCACAGAAAGGGCAAATGTAGCCAGTGAGGCAGCCAACCCTACCCCTAGACTAAAGTCAGTGTAACTTTGGGCTTTGGTACATAGGCTAGGAAGAAAAGTAAACAACCATATCTGAACACTGAGAAACCACAAGTAACCTATTACATAAAGTGCTGGAAAAGCAGCCTCTTACATAAAGGGAGGAATGGTGTTTTGGGTTGTGGAGTGGAGGGCAGTTGACCAAACAGGGACCCGTGAGAGGTTTTGAAACGTGTTTATTTGTGTCAAGTCTAGGGACTTCTCTTTTTTAAATAACTCACCATTAACTGGTGGAAATTTTAGAATTGGAACTGTGTATAAAATATTGGGCCAAGTAATTATGACTGCGTTTGTTGTTACCCTCACTTTGAGCAATGGCTTGCTGCCCTGAGAGGTGCAGGTTATAGGCTGGGGAGGATGAGGGTTCTGCTTAACAAGTCTCCTTCGAGGAAGCAGGCTAGCATCTCATCGTGTGCGTTGTGGCACTGCTGAAAAGCGGGAGGAACGGGAGAGCGGGAGCAGGCGGGCGAGCGGCGGCGGATAGCTGAGGCAGCTAGCAGAGCCAGAGCGCTGCTGGAGTGACTCCAAGGACAGAGCAGCTTCTAATGCCGCTGGATCTGGTGGAGGTTGGATGCAGCTCTGCTGCCCGGCAGGGAAGCCACTGTCTGCACTTCATGCTTTGGAGAAACGCAGATGTAAGATGAGGTGTTTACCACAGGAAGAGAGGAGAAAACATAGCAGCTCCCTTAGCAAGAAATTACAGGAGAGCTCAAAACAGTCTGTGGTTGTACTCTGCTTTTTCTACCCAATAAAGCGGTGTTTGTAAAGCCTCCTGACGGAATATGTGAGAAGGGGTTAAAAAAAGTGCCAAGTCATCAGTTTACTTCAGCTTTCCCAGATTTCTGAGTAGGCTTTAACTGTTATTAGCATGGCCTGTGTTGCTCTCAGAAGCTTACACTGAAGCGTGCTACAATTACGCAGATGATTGTGACAAACTGTATCAAATCCAGTTTTGCTGACAATAGACTCAGCAAGCACAATATTTATCTAAACTAAAAATCCATTGTCGCTATTAGACTCAGTCACGTAGATCCAAAAGCTCTGTGTAAAACGGTGCTAAACACCACTAGTGGGCTGTGGTCTGACACTGCTGCTCGGGTGTTAAGTCCATCTCTTCTCCAAAGTGGAAAGGGAATACCGAATGGAAATCTACATCTGTAAATGATCACGATTCAGTTTTTAACGAGATGAATTAAAGCAGGTCCTGGTACCCAAGAGGGATTATAGAAGATTTGGAGATCACCTAATTATCTCTGAAAATAAGCAGGAAGTTCATAAAGGCTGTACTCAGTAGTGCTGGCTGGGGACGGTAGCAGCTGACGTGCAGTAGAAGCTCCTGTACTGCTGGTGGCTTGTGATTACATTGCTCTCCCAGTTCTTGTGGCTGGGCAGGTAAAACTTCTTAGGGGTAACAGGGTCCTCCTTCAAACAGTACCTTTTGGCCAAGAGCAGCTGCTGAATTTGCTTCAGCTCAAATTTTCTGCCTCTGTCTTGACACAGCACTTCTGTCTCCCCGGCAAGCAGAATTGCGCTGGAACGCGGGGAGTCGGGCTGTGCTGACAGGATGACGCGCAGTCCCAGCAATGGTTGTGTGCACCTCGAGTTGGAGCTTTGAAAGCAAAAGCCTGAATTAGGGCTTGGGCCGTGGAAATAAGGGAAGACTTTGTTATTTGCCATCATGACTGCGACTGAAATCAGCAGGAAAATGACAGTCTGCGAACAAAACAACTGCAGTGTAGAGCCAGGCTACTCAAGCTGTAACCCAGCTGACTCACTGGCAATGCTGCATTAGCTTCGGGAGCAGAAATGGGGATTTTCCTGCCAATTTCATAAACTGCCTATGACTCAGCCTTCGAAGAGGTGAACAGCATGTTAATCCAACAGCTGTTCTGCTTCGGCAAAGAACTGGTGCGTACTTTATTTCCTTTGGATTGTTTCTTCCCAAAAGTAGAAGAGCTCTGAGCCAGAAGTAGTAGTAAAGTAGTAAAACTTTATTTTCTGTGGTTCTCCTAGAAACACTTCCACTTCTTGCTTCTCCTTTCAGCATCACTATGTTTTCATTCCGGCCCTTCAGCATCTTTTCTGTCCCTGTTGTTTGACCTGAACTTTTAAACCTGCTCTGAGGTTGCTGTCTAATACTGAGAAGTGAAGGCATCATGTACTTCTGTCAGTCTGGAAGTTTTATCAAAGGATTTATCAAAATTTTCTACTCTTTAAACTAGAATGCCTGGCACAGTAGCTTCAAAGGAAAACGAAGTGGTAGTTCAGGCCCTAGAACATTTTCTTTGTTCTCTTGTAAAAAAAGTGCAGTGGAATTTTGAAGAACAGCTGAATAGCAGGCTTTCCGCTGTCACCTGACTGCAGACAGTAGTTCTCGGTCCTCTCTCAAAACCATGCACGATTCTAAGACACCTGCTTCGCTGCTCTTTAATCCGAGTAGCTCATTTCTGCCGTTCTCCTCAAGAGCGATGTTATCATACCTTTCTGTGAATGAGTCCTTCAAACCTGATACAGCTGGGCTGATGTGCCCTTCAAAGCAGCAACCTTGCAGCTGTCAGCAAACTCTAGCAAGTAGATGTGATTTGGTATGGGGTTTATTTTGTGCCGGTGAAGGAAGGGGTTAAAGGAATTTTAGTAGAAGCAGCATTGCCTAATAGTTAAGGGATTTAGTAGAAGCAGCACTGCCTAAGAGTTGCTGTGCAGAGAACTGATAGTGCCTATCTATTGTGTAAATTAACTGAAGCAGAGAGTCTTGCATTTCCTTACAGAGGGGGTAGCTCCTGACGAGCACTGGGGAGTCGCCTAGGACCGGTTAAGACCGACCCTGCAGTTTGGATGGGACCCAGAAGAGAACTGAGTTTGCACAGAAACAAAGCTCAGTCAGTGAACACCGTGATGAAGAGGATGGGCCTTCATCTTGGCACCCCTGATGACCACCACCAGGAGGCACTGCGCAAGCGCAGCTGGGAGGAGTCTATGAAAATGACTTTTTGGAACTGATTTTAATACGAAGTGGGGATAGGTCATGCATATGTATAGGCAGATTGGGAATTTGATGAATATATAATATTTGACTGTATAAATTGAAGAAGCAAGTTACTGTCCAGCACGAGCAACTTTGGTGGGGCTACCCCCATGCCGCCTGGCGCCGAATAAACATAGCTACTTCAGAGTCTTACAGATTGTGGAGCCTGCTTTCCGCACGTCACCGCTTAATTGTAGAATGGAAGACCGGGTATTATCTAGCTGAGATATTGGAACGGTCTTTGGCCCAGGAGTGGCTGAGTGCCATTCTAACTTTGCTTGTAGCCGCGTGCACTGCTTCCTGCCAGGCAAGGAAGTGCCTGCCATTGAGCGGGACACGGCGATTTAATTCTGTGGGCCCTTTCTGCTGCAGCCTTTATTTCTGCGCTCATCTCTCCCCCCGCCCAGAGGAACGGGGGGAGCTTGAAGCAGCGCTTCCCTGCGCGCGTTGCTGCTGCGCATCACGGGCCGTAAAACTACGAGGGGCTTCGGGAGCAGCCAAAACCGCAGTGGGTGACGCTGGTGAGGGGACGGGAGGACAGAAGCACATCACGCGTGGGCGTTTCGCCAGCTCCGCGGTCCCGGAGCAACGACTGGGGTTGGAAACCGCCTTTGGGTCCGGTCGCGGGAGCCTTGCCCTGTCAGGAGATGGGCTCAGGCTGCACCGCGGGCCCTGCAGAGGAGACCCGAAGCGCGGGGGAAACGGTTTTGCGGAGGAAGGTTGCGGTAGCGCCCAGGACCTGAATTAACTTGGCCGCCCACCCCGCCCGTTCGGCGCCCGGACGCCCAGGCCTGCCAGCGCGCCCCTCCACCGGCAGGAGGCGCTCTCCCTGCGGCCGCGTGGGGAGGCGCGGGGCGCGGTGACGCGGGAGGCGGCGGGGC
>Ga0065711_1050957_pt1 | contig 10583 bp, 5 predicted proteins | sample Hoacrofraction12_FD_59098 | JGI IMG/M metagenome (GOLD analysis project Ga0065711, IMG submission 59098) | Hoatzin crop microbial communities from Cojedes, Venezuela - Epithelial fraction 12 v2 (version 2) | ecosystem: Host-associated > Birds > Digestive system > Esophagus > Crop | place...
GCTGAGGGAGCTGGGCTTGTTCAGCCTGAAGAAGAGAAGGCTGCGAGGGGACCTAGTATATACTTACAAATATCTGAAGGGTGGGTGTCAGGAGGATGGGGCCAAGCTCTTTTCAGTAGTGCCCAGCAACAAGACAAGGGGCAATGGGCACAAACTGAGGCACAGAAAGTTCCGTCTGAACATGGGGAAGAACTTCTTCTCTCTGAGGGTGACGGAGCACTGGAACAGGCTGCCCAGGGAGGTTGTGGAGTCTCCTTCTCTGGAGATATTCAAGACCAGCCTGGACAAGGTCCTCTACAGCCTACTGTACCTGACCCTGCTTCAGCAGGAGGGTTGGACTAGATGACCCACAGAGGTCCCTTCCAACCTCTACCATTCCGTGATTCTGTGATTCTGTGATATTTTCTTGAAATGGCATGGTGAAGACAGCCTACAGGTCCACCTGCCCATTGATACAAAGCAATCTTATGTCAGTGCTGGAAACTGAACCCTGGTCAGTCTAATCACTTAATTACAGGACCACCTTTTCCCTTTTGAGTGTTTTTTTCTGAATCCTTCCATTTGAAATAGCCTAATTCAGGACTGAAAACAGCATAGCAGGAACCAGAGAGATGCAGAACTTTGAGGAGGATTTTGTTTTTTTCTAGTACTTTTCTTCAGGGTGAGCTTATGAGTTTTGAGCTCATATGTAACAAGCACTATGACCTAGCTAGAGAAGAGAGCTTTATTTTACCTTACCCTTGTGAAGGTTGGAGCCTTGACCTAGCATAACTGATTTCAGTGGTGTGTGCTCAGAGGTGATGGGTGAAGTCAAGTAAGAGCAGCTCTATATTAACGGCAGAGATAGCCTGACTTCCTCAGGAGGGGAGGAAGGTTTCAACCATCCAGTAGAAATGTCAAAAGTTTTTCTCACCAGTGAACTCAAAACAAACACTGTGACAGTCCTTGTCTCATGTTACCTTACTGCTTGAGAAAAAGTAAAGCGAGTACCAGCCATAAGCTGGCCTGGAATTCCCCACTTGAAGCTTTAAGCATTTCCTTGATGAGTGGTGGAGAGATCTGATTGTGTCTATCTTTGAAAGGTGATGGAAATACTCCAGAAAAGCATGCGCCAATTACATGCATTAATGTCTCCAGGAAAAACCAATTCTCAGCTGAGGATATAGTGCAGACAACATCTCCCATCAAAGCACAGAGCATAAAACAGGATAGCAGGGTCTGACATGAAGGAGTGATAACTAAAGGGAGATAGATACCTCCAGTGTCTTGTGAACTTCCCAGGGCCTGTCACTGAGAGGCAAAGGCTGTTAAGTGGATGAAGCTGGTGTCTCTGAATCCCTGACCTCGACAGATTTTTGCCTTCATTACATAAGAGTGAGAGTGTTGCCTCTAAAATAAGAAAAGGGAAGTTATTGTGATCTCTTCTGATAGCTACATGCAGGAGTTACACAGGGACATTAGACCTCTAGTTGTTTTGAGCAGCGAGGACTATGTTTTACATATTGGGCCTTTGGAGAGTACCCGAAATTAGCATTTATCTGTGAAAATTTGGGTTTATATATCTGTGAAAAGATAGAGAGAGTGTGATTATGTTCTGTATTGACATCTAAAGTCACTAGTAGTTCTTATACTACCTGGCCTTTTATATAATAGTAAGAATGAGCACAAATACATACGGAAGATCCTACCCCTTTTTCTCTAGTCTCTTAGAGAGCTACACTGGAGATTAATTAACGAAAAGGAAAAATCCTGGGATCTGGCCCTTTGCTGGCATAATTCAATATAGATACGAACGTATATCACTTCAGCATCTGATCCCTTCTGCAGGAGCAGAAGAATTTTATGTCCACCAAGGGTCTGTAACCTTCAAAATTCTGGCAAAAGCCAACAAATTGCAGCTAGGGCAAGAAAATTGTTAAAAACCGAGAACTACAGAAGCAGCCACAAGTGTGTGCAGCTTTAGAGATGGAACTCTCCCCTTTTTCACATAATGTCTCTTGGTCAGTGTCAGAAGAAAACAGCTCGTTCTGAGATGCCTTGCTGTTACCCTGTGTTATGTTCCAGAGGGGTGGGTGTTTAGTCCAGGATATTGTCGTGGCTTGTTGGGACAGGCTTGCCATTTCTGGCGTTTACCTCTGCTTTTCCCTGCAGAGGATTTGTGGAGATGAGTGACGGCCATAAGAGGCATCCAGCCAGCCTGTTCTACCAGTTACATCCCTGGATATAGCTCCAACTGTGGGCAGTGCTGCATTCTCCCTTTAAAATGCAGAGATTGGGTCAGTCTTAAGAGATTCAGTGGGCAGTGACATACAAATACATCTGCCCTTGACTTGCGTGGCTTGACGAAGCTGAATTGCCTTCAGTGAAGCCATGTGGGTTTATAGCAGCTGAAGAACTGGCCCAATAGGACTTGAAGAGCTTCCTACTGCAGATGAAGCAATTCACTACCCACTTCTATTATTAGCAGTTGAAGGCTTTTTGAGTCAGGAAGAATGGCAAAATTTACTTCCTTTTTGTTGGGCTCTGAAGTAAAAAATGGGCTGTTGTCATGAGCAATGTTGAAAAATACCTCCTGATTTTGAGAAAATATGCAGCTGTTGACTTGTATTAATTACTTACCAGCATATTAAGTAGCCCTTACTGATAATGGGGATATGTCGTGTGTTAATATACGTTAGGCTGAGAGATTAATTTAGAGAAATAACAACATATTTCTGAAAATTACGTTAAAGCTTTGGACTGCCCTACACTACAACATGACAAGAACTGGGACCGAGAGCCTGAGAATCTGAATTCAATTTGTGACTCTGTCACTGACACCCTGTGTGACCTCAGGGAACTTATATAAGCTCTGTGTGCCCTGTTTCCCTTTTGTTACAGAAGAAAAGAAAAACTTACTGTTTCTCATGTTTGCCTGCTTGCAGTCAAGGCCGCTCATTCTTTCTCTACTGCACCATAAAGAATGAGGCCCAAGTCTGTTTGTGAGGGGCCCAGGGCTTTACCATACAAGTAGTTTTAAAGAGAACAAAATCTCTTATATCTGGAATGTTGAATCCTAAAGCAAAATTAGAACAAGGCAGCTCTGGTCTTGTGCACACAATGCTGTTTTTTTAATTACTACTTCAATCATTCATTATTTTTAAAACTACATGCAATGATGTTTACAAAATAAATAACTACATATTTTCTTGTCACCAGCAAACTGCTAAAAAGAGAAGAAAGCAAATCATGTAGAGAGCTTCTCCAGTGGGAGATCTCTTTGGGAGTGAGCTGCGGAATTGGGTCCAGCATCTACCCAATACTGATCAGTTTAAAGCACAAATGCTTGAAGTTCTCACGGTTGTAGGGACCGAGTGTTGCCTTGCCCTGAAAGCACAAGTGTGCAGTTCTTCTTCTTCTGCACTTCCACAAAGTGTTGGAAGTTCTCTCTCATGATTTCCTTGGTCTGCACCTCACAGGCCTAACCTCCCTGCTGGGCGTGGGAGTCACAGCTCCATGCTACTTGGAACTGCATTGCCTGTGATCCAGCAGATTGTATGTGTTCCCTTGGGGCCTAGGTGTTTAAGAACATGTCTTCTTTCCCTTCAGAGATGCAAAATAGCTGGATAGGGCGACCTAAAGCAGTATATCATGAGATTCCCTTGGATTCACAATCGACTGTCTGCCCTGGATACAGATGGTAAGGGATGAGAGTAAATCCCTGAGGGTAAAGACCCATATGCCTGTGTGTGTTTGCCAGTCATACAGAGGGTCACCCGCTGCAGCAGCTCTTTAAAAACTTATCATTAAGCCCGTCTCCGTTGTGAACTTTCTCATTATCATTTCATTGTGCTGTGCAGTTCTGGCCTGGCGCAATGAATATTGACTTCATGCTTGCTTTTCTAATTGAATTACAGGGGAGCAGGCTGAGCCACTGCAGTTTCCTGCCTGCAGTCCTGCTTCCCTGGCAGCCAACTGAATAGAGGCTGAAAGAAAAGCTGTTTGCTTGGGCATTATGAATAACAGAGACCTGTCACAAAGCTGCTACAATGATTTATTAAAAGACAGAAGAAAATGAGAAAGAGACTTGCTCACTTTCAGCACCAGCTGCTTGCTTTGCTTGTCTTCTTTCCTTTTTCTTTCTCTTTCTTTCTTTAGTTTTCTTTCTTTTGTCTTTCTTTTTCTCTTCAGCACTTTCTCAATTTTTCATTCATACTCTCTTTCTTTCTTCCTCTCTCCTATTCTCTCTTCCTGTCTCTCCTCTCCCCTTCCTCATCTTATTAAAAACAGAAAAAGCCAGAGAAAAACACATCATTTAAGCAAATGCTTCAAGCAAAAGGCATCATTCTCCAATCCTTAAATAACATTCCTTGACTAAGACAGATGTGTTTATCATTATGGGCAGTTCGTAACAAAGAATACAAGCATGTCACTGTAACTGCTGCAGCAAACAACATCCCATAACTGTCCATACAGTGTTAGCAAGGCTTATTTTGGAGAGCATACTGGAAAAAAAACTGGACTCCATAGTTTACCTTTTCTTCCATTGCATTTAATTGTCACACTCTTATTGATGTAAACAGGATTGGAGTAAAGCCAGGTCTCACCGGCTTTGCAAACACCGCATTGTATAATGTAGTCAACCAACAATTCAATTTAATTTACCGTAGTGCAGCATAACAGGAGGTTGCTCTAATGGTTGCTCATGGAGCTGCTTTTACCAAAAATGCCCAGAGCTCAGCTCACGGTGCTTGATCAAATCACACTCTTGTGTTGGGTCATCTCCCACAATAATTTGAATTGCCCTTTCCCTTTTTATATAGTTTACATTTGCTCTTTTTTTTATTTGTTTTGTTTGTTTATTTTTAAACTTTAAAAAAGTTTGATTGTGCTTAAATAATAAGATCAAGAAGCAAAATTCTCTTGAGTTACTTAAGTAAAATGTCTAGCTCAAGGCTGTTGGACTAGGGCAGCAGTTGTTTTTGCTTTTCATTAAAATTTGTGCTGGTTTATGTTGCTTATGGTTTATTAAACATGGCATTTCTGAAGTTTGGGTGGGGAGAGAAAAGAACTTCATACTCAGCTCTGGTTATGGCTAGGCCAGGTCAATAATTTTCCTTCCGGCTGTTACCTAACAAGAAGTTGGGCTTTCCCATGAGAATTTGGGAAGAAGACCTGTCTTCTTTCAATGTTCCCTTCCATGGATACATTTTCACTCCCTCAAATCAGATTTTAGCCTGGAGAAAGCTGTATGCCCTCCCATCTACAGCTGGACTCCATCCTCCGTTCTCTGTAATGCAGCAACTCATCCATCTGCTGAGGATCCTTCTTGCTCACTTGCCTCTGTGGCACTGTGGGTCAGCCTGTGCTGCTCTCTTGTCTCCAGAGAAAAGCTGTGGTGCAGAGCTCATCTTCCCGCTTTCCTGTCTCTTGAAGCACAAGAAGGAGGATATGACCTTCTACCAACCTCAGCCCAACTTGTTGGTTATTTATTACAGTGTAAATGGCAGAGGGTTCATTATATAGTGCTCATCTTGGGTTTCTCTCAGGGACACATGTCAGAAGTACCTTTAGCGAAGCCTGTGTGCTACACAGTCAGAAAATTATTGCCATCTCCATTCTGAGACTGTTTACAGATAGAACTTACAGTAAGGAACACTTAGCAACTGTTTATTTTAGTGCATGGATTTGCAAATCATAGGAAAATTGTGTAGGATATTATGAGGAAAAATAACTGGGTTGTTAAAGGTATTACGCCCTTATAATTGATAAAAAGTATGTTTTACTTCATTTGATACACTGTTAATTAGAAAAAACAGGATAGTGTTCAGCTTTTTTCAAATGACTTATTCAGTCCTGACTTTTCATGGACCAGAATTTTATTTCTTTCTTCCCATTCCCAGCATATTACCTAAATCTATACTTTGTTTGGTCAGGTTATTATTGTTATCTTTCCTGATTCCCTGTCAAACTTGTTGTTCTGCATTATTTACTTGCTCTGTTTTTATGGCTTTTCGCTTTACTTTTCACAATATTTGAAATCTTTTTTCCAGTTCTAGTTAGCCTCAGCATGGAAGGTTGCAATAAATTACTACTGAAAAAACTCACTTTTCAGTGGCTGGCATTTTTCTTAATGCTGATTTAACCCTTCTCAGTGATTAATTAGGAATTAATCTTTGCTTGGAATAAGTTTAATGGTGACTGCTCTTTGGTAACCACCAAGCTGTTTGCAAATAGAAGGGAGGGGGCTTTGTGATCTCATTGAAGAAAGGGCAACAGGTGGATTTATTCTCAGGTTTACATGACTTGAAAGGGTAAACACGAAGCTTCAGCTAACACTTTGCATGTTAAAGAACACTTCCACGGGGCTTATGTGTGTTTGTTTGGTAGGTACAGTCCAGGTTGAAACAGAATTGCTATTGACTGAAGTTGAAGGGCCTTGTAACTTAATAAATTATTTTCTGTCATTTGAATGATTAATACTTGTTGGGAAATTGTAGATGGTTAAATCTCTGATCTGTCTTATCCGATTCCTGATTTTTGCAGCTCTCTGCTGTGTGGCCATCAGTAAATCAATTCCTCTTTCTCGGTCTTGTACTGTTTGTTTCCCTGCCTTGTCTAGTTTGTTTTTAAGTCTTATGGGGTACTGTCCATTAAGAACTTGTATTGCGAAGTCCCTGCTTCAGCTGGTAGCACTAAAATATGAGCCATTAATGTCATTGTCACTGTTTTATGCAGTGTAACATGTATTTTATATCTTGTATTACATTGTAACAACAACAATAAATAGCAGTGTGAGTTGCTGTGTTACGGAGCACAGGCACATGCACATACACAGCAACAGCCAGGTTCTTGGGCTGTGTTGAGATGTGGACTTATGTAGCCTTCCCTAGATAAAACTAGACACATTTCAAAGATTGTATTTGCCAGGGAGTTAAGGTCACATGACAGAAAACTTCCTTACGCAAGTAAAAGAAGTAATTTCCTCACCTCAGTCGATGCTGGAAATGGTACCTCAATTGGTATGGGAGTCGGTATTGTTCCACAGGGGCTTGAATGCCCTGCTGCTTACAGACTCTGGCAAAACTCCTTTTAGCTCTACTGGGACCAGGACTTCATCCACCTATTTTGGAATCTCTATAAAAAAAGTCTATTGACCATGTATGTATCTGGAACCAAAATGTAGTTATTAGCACCTACGATTTAAAAAACGTGGCATGAGAACCATAAGCAACTAATGCACTGAAAAATGGTGTTACAGTTTCAGCAGAGGAAGAATTTAAGTAAACAGTATCAGTCTTTCACCATGTTTATCTTAGCTATGTCACAGACTGAAGAACTGAATATAGTTTTTTTCATGGCTAACTTGTTGGCCTGAGTAACAATCGAGCCTTTGAAGCAACACAAATGATTCTGACCTTTTGCTTAGATTTGGGGTCACTGTAGAATGGAAGTTTTATAAGCCACCTACACACTATTTCTGCCTGGAATTGGAGAGACAATCTTTCTGGATTACAGGCATTTCAAACCCATGAACGAGCTTAACTTTGCAATTCATTGCATGAAGCTCAAGACAGGAACTGCTTTGTGTGGCATTCTCACATCAAGATTGGTACCCATAAATCAAGATGAATGTCTTTCTGAATGACTTGCTACAGTCAGCCACAAGAACTGGGCTTGAGGCAGCGACCACTAGGTGAAGTGCTTTGGCCCATGTTACTCAGAAGGCCAGGTCTGAAGATCACAATGCTTCCTCAAAAGGCTGTGAATCTTTACATTGTATATTATTCTGTGTAATGAAAGAGTGCAAGAAAGAAAATTTTTAACTGCTAGTAATTTATTTTCAGCAACAGAGATCATTGTGACTTCCCAAAGTTTAGTATGTTTTCTGAAGGAGACAGAAGGAAAAAAAATCCTTCAAATGTGAAAAACACAATGCTTTGATCAGTTCTCTGTTATGTTGGCAGGGATCCTACGTTAGAGTGAGTCGCCTGAAAGGTGACAAATTTTCCCACCACAGACAATTATGATGAATAACATTCCCTGTCTTTGCAAAAAGCATTGCTTACAGTATCCCATACAGTCCCAGCATCCTGCAACATGCGGTGCACTTGGTTTTTATTTGATTTTTGCAAGCTATTATTGCCATTCAGCAAAATTAATCCTTGAGAGCAAGGGATACTTTGTCAAGTCATGACTCCAGCTGCCTCAGTATGAGTCTGCTTTGCTCATTCTGGCAGGGATTGTGAGTAACGCCTTAGATAAAACACTCCAGTGAACAGAACAAGGAACTGGGCTGGCAGTTGCTGGTCCAACCTCTGTTACTGGCCTGCCAGCTGATCTTAGACATATAACCTCATTATTAGCTGCTTCCTTTTCCTTGCTTACCTTTGTCCTGTTTGCCCACACTGTCCTGTCCCTGAAGCAGACTTCAGTATATTTGTACTGCACTTAACAGAAGTGTCCTTCTCTGTGTTGCAGGTTTAGAATAGCTTGAAAGACAATCCTCAAGATGTGCTGTCCAAACCAATAGCTTACAGAGTGTGCATGACCCTTCATGCAGGTGCACCCTGCATAGGTTAGCACGTGGCCTCACAGCCTGGAGGCTCTTTGCACAGCAGGCTGATGGGAGGAGGGAGGTGTGAGATAGGGCGCTCTGCTTGTTCCTACACCAAAGGGTGATGTGCTGCTGCAAAATGGAAAATAACTTTCTGGGTATCATTGCTGTTATCTCTGGTGACAGCCAAGCTGGTGCGACACTTCCAAAGTTGTTTGCTAACTTTTCCTAAAATACAGTAGCAGGTAAATCATTGTGTTGCTTCCAGAAGAAGGAGGCCCAACTTTGTCAGACGTATAGTCTGACATCATCCTGTGGGAAACATCTTAAGAGGTTCTGAATCACCAAAGCAACCTCTCAGTTTTTAAAAATTAAAATTATATACAGTGCCCTCTGAATACAAGTATTTAAGTGTGTATCAATCCATTTAATTAAATATGTCTTTCTTAATTTAAAAAGCTTTGCTCAGCACGGTAGTGATAAATGTATACAATTTCACACTCCTGACAGGCATGTTTAAAAAGAAGGAAGAGAGGAAAGAAAAAAAAAAAGCAACACAGCTCCCTAAATGGTAATTTAACTTAATTTTTTAACAAGACTGTTTTGGTTTCAGAGTGATTCCATGACCTACAGCAAAGATCAAAGTGATGCCGTAGTGCTGAATCTCATGTAGCTAGAGTGCTTCTGCGTATGCTGTGGCAGGCTCTGCAATGTTTAAACAGTCTAGCAACCAGGTGCTTTGTTTTCCTCTGTATCAGTGCTTCTTGGACTCATGGGATGCTCAGGGTCCTTTAGTACAGTAGCCCACACATTAATCAGGACCATGAGAGGTACAGAGGAAGGGTGACAGAATAGAAATGTAAAGTTTTTAGGTTTTTGAAAGACTGCCTAAATTTGCTGGTTTGGGTCATCAGTTAAATATTTGCAGCTGTTCTGGGTGATTCCATATCATTTAGATATTTTTTGGTCTAATGGACTTGTGTTAATACTCATTAGAAATGATGCCTTATAATCAGAAGAGCTATTCCATTTCACTCTAAAGGGCAGAGCTGGCTCTGCATGCTTGGTGTCTGTTAGATTAAAGCAATCTGTGGCATCACTATCTTGGTATGTATTGTAAGCAATCTCAACAGTGGTGCTTATGTAATATACTCAGTAACCTCTGCAATCATTTCTCAGGGGAGCATTTCAACACACAAAAACTGGAGAATTTTAGAGAAGCTGGTGTGTTTCTCAGTATATGTGAAAACTAGTTTGATACGGGCATAGAATTTCTGTATCCTTAGACCATTTATTAAAGTCTAGACGCAACATAAAAGCATGTAAATTGGTTCCAGTTGTCTCTAGTAAAATCTTCAGCTTGAGCTGAGAATTGATTGGTGAATCTCTTTGCGTAATCAAAATTGACTGTTAAAGTTTCTCCCACTTAATTGGTAACACTTTCTTTGGAAGTCAGTGAGTTAAGATTCTTGCTGGATCATTTAAAGGAGTCCCTGTGTATATGATCAGAACTCAAATGTAGTTTTATGGAGAGGTTTACAGTTATGTTCCACCATGGTGGTCTTTCATCCTGTATCTTTCCTATTTAAGATTTATGCTGTCATTCACCACAGCCTAATTGTGTTTGATAAACATTAAATGATTGCTGATGCATTTCAGACTGAAGCCAGTGATATTTTGAATCTTTCAGTAAGCTGATCTGAAATACTGTGCTGCTCACAGCCCCTGTCTCCCTGCAAGTCTTCATTTTTAATTCCAGCATTTGTTAGTCATTTTTTTATGGATTCTGATAGGCACCTATAACTAGTCTCTGAGTGCCCTGCCAGCGGTATGTTATTCAGTGTGCCTAATGGTTGTCCCATGCAAACTTATGCATTCTTTCTTTAGGAGGAGAAATGTGTGCAGTGGTAGTCTTCTGGTTTAGATTTTTTAAAATTACATAGGTTTAAAATTACACAGGTTGCTACGTTTTATATAAAAGACAATTCAAAAAAGCGCATCTTATCCTTTGAGTACCAGACAGCTAGGGTTGTAGTGGCCTTTAGCT
>Ga0065711_1009759_pt1 | contig 10582 bp, 5 predicted proteins | sample Hoacrofraction12_FD_59098 | JGI IMG/M metagenome (GOLD analysis project Ga0065711, IMG submission 59098) | Hoatzin crop microbial communities from Cojedes, Venezuela - Epithelial fraction 12 v2 (version 2) | ecosystem: Host-associated > Birds > Digestive system > Esophagus > Crop | place...
CCTGCAGCGAGCAGGGACACCACTAACTAGATCAGGTTGCTCAGAGCCCTGTCCAACCTGGTCTTGAATGTTTCCAGGGATGGGGCCTCCACTACCTCTCTGGGGCAACCCGTTCCAGTGTTTCACCACCCTCATTGTAAAGAATTTCTTCCTTATATCCAGGCTAAACCTACCCTATTTTAGTTTAAAACCATTACATGTTCTGCATTTTTGTCTACTTCAAACAGGTAAATACACTCACTTTTTAGTTTGCAATTAGAACACTACTGGCTTGTGAGGTATGTCTGAGAGTATATACTGTCCCTTCAATTCCTCTTCCTTTTCTCCTTCTCATCTACATAAACCACAAGCAAAACTTCAACTCTTAACAAACAAATTAACATCCTTTTGCATAGGAATCAGCCAGTTTAAGACATATAGAAACCCACTACTGCAAGCTAAAATAGTCACTGCTTTACTTGAGAGAACATATTTACAAAACAAAGTAAGGCATACGTAGATTTTTAGTTCCATTATATAAAAGTTAGGGTGACTGCTTTTACAACAACTTTGCTGCATTAGGGAAATATCAATAACTTTCTATCATTTTAATGCTGTTGCGGGGTCAGCTGAAGTTAATGGAGTTGCACCATGGATTAATTCAGACCAATTAAGGCAGCAAATTAACTGAAGGCTGCTTACTCTTCCACAACAAGGACAAAAAAACCCTTTGTGGAAGCTTCAACTGCTGTCTGCTCCATCACTGCCAGGAACTGTAGCCCCATAGCAGCACTGGTTGACGAAAACATGTGTGTGACTGAGCTACTGCTGGAGTAGCTAAGAGAGTTCATAGGATTCCAAGGCAATTCAGGCTGGAAAGCAGCTCAGATATCCCGTCACTGCAGGGGACCAGCAACCCTGAACAAAAGGATGCAATAGCATGAGAGTTCTCAGAGGTAGCAGTCTAAGCCATAATTGCTAGATCCATCAGGCCTACCTGTTGACAATCCCAAGTGTCACAAAATCGATGCACATGTGTGGGAAACAGTATAACTTGAGACAGAACAGCGCTGTCTCATGACCCTGAAGGATCAGCGCATCCTATTCCTCCCTTTGCTGTTCTCATGAGATAAGCTGTTTTCACACATGCAGCTGCAACAGATCCTGGAAAACAGCTACAGTGAACTGGCATCTGCAAAGCCACGAATCCAAAGCTGATTGGTTCCAGTAACTAATGTAATAGTATATACAGTATTCACTTGAGCAATAAAGGGATTCTGATCAAGTACACTTTGGGGTCCACGCAATCATTCACCACACACATGGATCCTGCTCTCCATTCTCTCAGAAAGCTGCCATGTGACAGCATCCATCCCTTTCTGATCCTTTTACATTACCTTTCACCCACCTGAGCTAACTTTGATCTCATTCAAGTCAAGAAGACTTTTGACACTTAAAAGCTGATGGACTTTTATCCTTTTACCCATAACAGTATCCAAGATTTCATGTAACTCATTAGAGGTATTTAACCTTCTGCCTAGAACCTGGAGCGCTGCAGGGTGTATTCCGCTACAGTGTTTGCTTCTCCTTTCATTCCATATTTACAAAGAGATATGCAATATGGTGGCCACAGTCCTGCAATGACTGCTCTACTTAAGACACCCTTCACACATTGGCATGAAGCATCACTGCCTCTGCCCAAGCACAAACCCATCAACCCTGGCACCACAACTGGCAGAATGTTTTCTTAATCCATATAACTTTTGGCTGATTTATATTTTCATGTCTTTTAACAAGAGGCAGCTAAAGCTGTTTGGAGAGACATAGAAGCCGCAAAGTGAGTTCAGAATGTCAACATGGGTAATACTTTAAAAGACTAATTTTGAGAAGCTGCATCATACACTCAGCCTCCATAACATCTGCTTTTAATTGGAACATTTTAAGTGGATTTTCAATGAATTCTAATTTTCATTACCAAATGTTTAAGATCCAGGATGTTCTGTGATTAGGTGGGGGTTTTCTTCTATTTCTTTTCTGCTTTTCCTCTTGATTGACATTGCTATGAGCATTACAGTGAAATGCATTCCTCCTACTCTGGTAATCAGGTACACATTTGAGTTTAAATTATAAAATGCATATTTTTTTGGTGTTGTTACTTTTAGTAACACAAATCAGGCCAGCTGGAGATGTTATTTCTACCCTGGAGAGTCTTCTGTAATCTTTTAAATTGTAATGGGAAATAAGTGATTCTAGCTTTTATAACAACACAATTCACAGTGACTTCTCCTGGTATTATTTTTCTGGGAATTGCTACACACTGCAGACTAACGTAAACTTCTATGAGCACCTTGAGAGAAATATGCATTTAAAAGTTTATTTAGGCAAGGTAAAAGATTACATTGAGAAGAATATATTAGCATACACTAAGTAGAATAGAACCAGATCAGCACTACAGCTTCATTTTCCTCATGTATATGTGGACAAATTCAAGTTTAAAATTCCTACTTCCCACTGGATGCAAAGTTCTAATCTTTACATCCCAGTGATGTCCAACAGAGAAAAACACACATTCCTTTGTCAGAATAACTGAAAACAGTTCTTCCTGGGCTGCATGAGTGACAACCTGGGTGACAGAACTTCAACTGCTTTTTAAAAAAAGTTTCCAAAAGTAGTTTAACTATATTGATCCTGAAAAATTAATATCTCAAGCTAAAATGGAGTGAGCATCACGAGGGCTTTTGTGGTTTTATTTAGTATTAGTTCAGTTTAGATCCTAGGATAAATGCCACAAATTTAAAATGTGCACCTACAATGAAGGCTGATAATCCTGAAGGAATAGCACTGACACTACAGAATTTTTGTGTTCTGTGGGCAACTTTTTCATTCTAAAAATGCCAGTACGTCCACCTTCCAAATATGAAAATGTACCTCTCTCCTAAACAATGATTCTTTGCAGACAAAAACAATTATAGTGATTTCCAAATCCATATCGAACTCAAATTGTCCCACCTCCTGCACTCAAATGTAGCAAGCAGTTTTGAAAGGGAAAGTGTGAAGTTCCCTTTCCACTAATATGCTTTAAAAACAGATCTGTACGTACTATCAGAGAGGGATGAGAATGATTTGGAGACCGTACTCGGTAGTAACTGGTGGCTCAACACACAAACATACTCTATCGCATCCTCACCCTGTAATTGAAAGTTCTTGCTACAACTTATATTTTACAAAGTCCAAGAGATTTGACCCAAGCTAACTTTTAAAACTCATTTTCAGTCTATAGTCCATCCATAAAAAGACAGTAACTAAAGCTCAAATAAGGTTTTTGACAATATATAAGATTTCTAACAGGTTCTAATTCTTCTTTCCTCCCATATAACACCCTTAAGCAAATTTAAAGTCAGTTGCATCTCATAATAGAAATTATATAAATTGCTCCTTTTATACCTGCTCTTTTTGTGTCCCCAGTTATATTTCCAAACATTGAAAACAGTATTAGCTGCATGGACAAGACGGTTAAGATAAGGGTATCTTTTGGCACAGCTGGCAAGAAGCAGTGTAAGAAACGAGCGTAGTAAGAGCTTGTTCTGCCCTAGGAATTGGTACAAAGTGTATATGAAGGAATTACTTCAAATAATTTTCTTCACTCAGGAGAAACATCAACCCAGTAGTTCTATAGAAATGGCAGGAAACTGCTGTAAGAGAAGCCTCTTTCTCTGGGGGATACAGAAAGAAGGGACAAGTGTACTGTAGACTCTTGAATTTATCCCTATGTCTGATTTGGATGTTATGTATTTAAATAACCAAATCTGTAGATAAAAGAATTGAGCCTCCTCCCCTAGTATGTTCCTACTTACACAGAGACACACATAGTTACCCTTTTAACAGAGTTAAGCTAACTGCTTTGACTGAAAGTAAGGATTTTATCTTTTTCACAAAACTCCAGAGGTTCCTCACAAAAACATACAAAAACTGTATTTCCCGTTTGCTGGGTTTGTTACCGAGTCCAGTTCTAAGAAAACAGTTTTCATGCACAGTGTCTCATTCCTGAAGTGATGATTATTCTCTCCGNTGTTTCCCTTGAATAGGGTTCAGAATAAGTGATTCTTAAGAGTCCTTGTATATAAACATTTGCACATGTAACTGTGCCAACAGAAACATAGTGGCAGTAGAGGAGCATTGGACACACATGTGGTGTGCTTTGTCACCTTTCTAACAGCGGGGGAGAAAAGGTCTACACCCTCAATTTTCTATAGTTTATAGACAAAGAGTAAAGGTTAAAGTATCCGTTACAAAGTAGTTTTCCACACAGGAGACAGAGAAGGTCAGGATTTATATTTGGTTAGTTTTTTTTCATTGTTGTTTCTTGTTTGCTCGAGCTTTGTAGCATATGACACAAATTGTAATAAGTATAATTAACTGCTTTCTTAAGGGCTTTTTCTCAGAGAAGTCTCTATTCTGTAAGAATATAACACACATAAGATTTTTTAGTTGTTTTCCTGAGTGGACGTCTAAATTTGTAAATATAAACCAGTTTGTTCCCAACGTGTGTTGAATAGCTGCATTCTTGTGAGATGCTGGAAGATGGAGAAAGCTGACAGACATTAGTTTGGGAGTTGTCCTATGCAAAGGATTCAATGGGGAAGAAGCACAAGGCGTCTGTGTGGGAGCTGGGCAAGTGAGCAGACAGAGCTCAAAGTTTTAATAGGACAATAGAAATGACATGCAAAAATAAAATATGCAAAAAAGCTAGATGGCAGAAAGAGAATGGTGCAAACCTCCAAAGTCAGAAAGAAGCTTGGCAACAGTAACCTCTCATCGCCCTGTTCTGCCTCTCTGCAGTTCAATTCCTTAATTTATTCTAGTCTGACACAGATGCAACTCCAGTCTTCTCGAAGCAATCAACAAGTCTATTGCTTAGGATGAGGATCAAACTGATTGCTAGAGCTAAATGGTGGTTTGTCAGATTGCCAGAATGACTCTTTAAAAGAAAATATATTATTGCAATTTTAGCAAGTCCATTAATGTCACAGTCTAAAGCAAGTGCAATGGACATTCATTTTCCTGTGTCAGTCTTAGGTATATGTACGCATTCCTGGCATGACTGATAAGCTACTGCTGTAACCATTCTATTTTACTTCTCTCTTCTGCCAAACTTCCTCCCACAAATGCATACAAACTGTGTTAGTTCTTCACTGTTTTGCAGTCAGATGCAGAAGCCTTAACTAGGATTAGGGCCCCAGTGTGCTGTACATCAGTAGCAAGACAGAATCCTTGCCTCGGAGAGCTCACAGGTTAAATAGCCAGGACAGAAAAATGATAGAAGAAATAACGGAGAAAGCTGGAGATAAAGTTACTTGCCCAAAGTCACCGAGTAGGCCAGGTACACAACCTGTATCTTCTCTTCCCTTCCTAACAGGCCACATTTTGTACCACCTTTGGCTGAATTTCTTCTCTGCCTCTTCTCTTCAGTTATGAATAATTCACCCTCCAGCTCTCAGGTCAAGATTGTTGTTTACATACGATAACATTAACACAATAAGGAGTTGTACGCTACCACATTAAAGATAATAAAAATTGTGATAAGATGAAAACTTTTCATCCAAGAACATTGCTACAGAGGTTGCTTTACCCATATGCATTTAGAATCATTTCTTTTTTACCAATAATGCTGTAATTGATTTTGGCAAACACCTTCTGCCTGCCCACAGCAAAGATTTAATTGCTGAAACTCATATCTTGAAACATGAAGAAATTCTGCATTCAGATTAGCTGCAACATTTCCTCTGACCCATAAGTATTTCAAGTCTGTAGTGTACTGCACAAGTGGTAACACAATTTAGTAGTGTAAAATAGAAAGGCAGATTCTGCTACTAATAAATTTTGCATTTGTTCTCCACTTTTACACGTAAGACTGCATCATCCATCCAAATTACTTGGACCCTGAAAGAAATTCTAAGTAGTGACTTGCTGTAGATAGATAAAATTGTTGTCTTGATTAACTAGATCAAGTTACTGCATTGAATAAACTTCACTGACCTGATTTCTGGAAGTGCTAGATACATCTCCTATTGACCATAACTGTGCTAATAAACTGACATTTTTTTAAATGGAGGTTGCTCCGTTACCCTAAATCACTATGTCAAAGAGAGTGTCCTTTGGCTACCTTCTATTCATTACAGTATAAGATCCAAAGTAGTTGTAAATAACATGCCTTGAGCCTTCAATAATGCTGATCACATAATCTTTGGTCATAATCTTTGAAATCCACACATAAATTCTGTACTTTTCTGGTTACATTTGCTTAGTTTGAGGGGTACAATACTTGCACTGCACAGCAAAGTGCTATATAATTTTAAATCACTCATTAAAAAAATGGAGATCATGCAATGATTACTAAGCAAATGAGAAGGGTGTATTATACAATGAGGATCAATAAACAGCAACAGTGGATTTCTTTCAGTTGTCCACACTGATGGTGCACATCTCCCACAGCAGAATTGTATCCCTTGGAACTTATGGGCAGACTGGCTCCTCTTACCCAGATATCAGTCTCCAATGAAAACTGCAGGATATTGGGATTCCTTTGCCTAAACGTCATGATGTATGGTCTGAATAGAGGATGGTCTAAGTAAAGAAGATACTGTATAACTACTCTTTGTCTAATGCTCCTGTAAATTACATGACCTAACTTTAGATCCTGAAATACACCACACCAAGTATTTCTTAATAGTATACTTTATATAATAAAATTTCAATATAGCACAAGACTGCAGACCAGTGAAGAACAAATAGGTGGACTGCTATAGCAACTGTATGAAACAGCTCCAAGTGAACCTAAACGAGACTAAGAAAAATGCATCAGGGACGTCTCTCAGTGAGAAGTTTAGATGCTGATATCTGATGGCAATGCTACAATTTAAAGACTGCTCATCAGTCTTAGGTCTCTACGGGCGATGAAAGAGAAGACAAACACCAAAGGGGTGGCTGTACCTTGGTCAGTATGGCAGTTCAGATGGCACAGCGCTGTTTGGCTGTGGTTGAGTACTGTGACTAGATAGATTTACTCTCGGGTTCCGAAGAGTGGGAAGACTTCTCTGATTAAAGCAGATCTTCTTCCCAAACAATTTTTCTTACAACAAAATCCATGGCAAACAGTAAAGAGAAGCACAGAAACAGCAAGGCCATAAAACCAAAGAATCATGATCTTCAAGCTGAACAGTGACTTTACTGAGAAACCTGTTGTAAATTGGTTTGCATGTGAGTGCAGAATTGGACACAATGACTTCCTAGAAATACTTTAGAGTCTACATCATTCCAAGGTTCTATATAAGCTGCATGTTTGGCCTCTCATTTCATAGTTTGCCCTGGCCTCATTCAGGCTCATGTAGCACTTCTCTTCAACAGAAAAGGAATGGAAAAAAAATTTACAGGCAGAAAACTCCCACTATTTACTTGTGTTTAAATGAAGCAAATTTTAGAATAGGAAGTAGAAATAGAATGTAATAGATTTTTAAAAATCTATTTGTAGAAATGTTTCTGTCAACTTTTTCTGAAAATAATTTCAGAAAGTGGTAGTGGCTGCTTCAGTTCCAAGTAAATACGTGCTTGAGACCTTAGTATTAGAAGCATTGAAGAGAAGGCAGTGCTACAGGAGGCAGGAGAAAGGTGTATGGTTAACTTAGTCAATCACTGTTCATACATCATGGATTTAGAATTAAAAATAAAATTAAAATCCACGTAGCCTTTATTACTTATTCTTAATCTAAAAGCCTCACATCGTACCATTTTTGTTTAATTTAAAACACACATACTTTATTTTTGTAATACTTTTCCCTGTTGCATTGTCTTTTGAAATCCAATAGCAGTGCGAGCAGACAGTAAGTTGGTCTGTAGTAATTAAAAAAGGCTGAAAGATGGACTAACAATAAATCACAGAACCGTATTACTATAGTAAGAGAAGGTTTGAGCTATCTAATTCTATATATAATTGAACTGCTAATGCCAGTTTAGGCTTATAGAATCTAATGTGCCTGATGTTAACATTATAAAACATGAACTATATCAGGAATTACATGTGACTCAACCTCTCGGAAGATAAAGATTATGTCAAAATCTTCCTGCAGGTAGAAGCTGAGTGTTAGGCACTGTACTGCAGCTTGTCCCTCACCATTTTCAGCACTGTGCTGCAATAGCCTGCACGGTAGAATGTGCAGCAGCCCTTTACTGTGATCTGTTCCTTAGTTTTCATTGAAGGTTAACAGAAGTATCTGCCATAGTTTAACCCAGCAGCCAGCAACTAAGCACTAGACAGCTGCTCACTCACCGCTTCCCTTCCCTCCCAGAGGGATGGGGAGGAGAAATGGACAAGAGGGAAATCTCACGGGTTGAGATAAAAGCAGTTTAATAAGGCAAAAAAGGAAATACTACTACTACTACAACTAATAATAATATAATAATAATGAATATGCAAAGCAAACTACATACAATACAATTTTTCTGACCACCGGATGACCAATTCACAGTCAGTCCCCAAGGGGCAACAAGCAGGAACCCCAGAAATCCTGAATTTCACAAAATTCCCTAAAAAGTTTGAAATCCCGGACAAGAGAGGATTCGAACTCACAGAAACGAGAAGAGCAGAGAGTTTCCTGCTCCAGCAGCCAACCCCCCCACTCACAAAGTGAGCATGACGTCCATGGTATGGAATATTGCCACTGGCCAGCTTGGCTATCTGCCTGGCTATGCTCCCTCCCAGCTCCTGCACACTGGCTCGTTAGCTGAATACAAGAAACTGGAAAAGGTCCTTGATTTCATAGCAACAACTGAAAACATCAGTGTTGTCAACCTTCTTCTGGTACCAAATCCAAAACACAGCAGCTACTGGGAGGAAAATTAACTCTATTCCAGCTGAAACTAGGACTGTACCCTAAGCAAAACAGATCCTTTCCAGTTGGAGGGGGAAAGATGAGAGACCTCAGAATGCCCCCCACCAGTACTGGACATTAGCCTGAGTGATCAAAGTTACAAGCAACGCTTCCACAAATTAACTATTTTGCAACACACAGCGACAAAGAGAAATAACCATCACACAGAGGAAGGACTACTCAAGTATTAGCATATACTATATGTCCTACTGAAAATGAGAAGTTCACATCACTTCTCTGGCAAAATACTATTCATATACCTACAAAGAACAGGATTTGCCTTCCATTTTAGCAGACACAAATGCACAGTGACATTGTATCTTTACATTCCTTAAAAATTTTAGGAGGAAGTGTAATCAATGGCCTTGCTGGACTTCTCAATGCAAGACAAAAAGACATGCCCAGACCCAGGTGCCAAGAATCAAAGAGTTAACAAAGGGAGCAATTGACTTGTATTTATCTTATCAGACAGAAATAAGGGGGGATAGCCCATCACCGTAAATCAAGTGATGTGTGGGGCACCGCAGAGTCTGCGCAGCCAGCGACTGCTTCAGATAAAGAACAGATGGCCCCTGTAAGCGCATACCAAGTTGCCTGCTCCAAAGGCGTGTCACACTGCTGAGTTCCTCTTCTGACAACACGACATTCCATGCCAAGAACCAATCGATGCACAATAATTAACTTAGTCCCATCTCACAAAAAGATTTTCCAAACATATAAAAACTGGCATTTGAAAACTCTCTTTGGGAGGAGGAGCCAAGCAAGAACTTCACCTGACGGACGGGTTGACGGGCCTGAACCTCTCTTCCCCCCCCAAGAAGGGACGCCTTTTTGGTAAGAGTCGCACCTCTGACTTTGTCAGACGTATCCCCGGGAACACATTGTTAACTAAACCACTAAACCATTACCTGGAGCTCAACTTTTACAGACAGTGCATTTATCAACAGCAATCTCAAATCTGTGATACCTGTCGCTTGAATAAATTACCTATTGTTTCAACTTTACAAAACTGTTTCAGTGAAAGTCCTTGGAGGGGCTCTGACAGGTAAGTTGAATCTGAGAAGTGGCTACACACTTAACCCTTTAGACAAACCGCTGACCAAGTCTGGGACTAGGAGTAGATCAGCCGCACCTAGACTCTCCTCTGAGAGAGAGTTTAGAACGCAAGAGGGTCTGCTCTAAACCTCTTGACTCAATGGGAGGGCTCTCCTTTTGCTGCTTATCAAACTCCCTTAGCCCTTTTAACGTGACAGGAAGCTAATGTGAAATGGATCCAATGCGAAACACACCTAGGAGCCTCCAAAATGCAGTGTTTCCTGAAAGCATGCTGAAAAGCTTCTGGGCTGTCTCTCCACTAATTTTATTTCTGCCACTCAAGAAGACTCAAGACTTTTGTTTGCCTAAGTATCTTCAAAATCTGCCTACTGCTTTAACATAGTCAATTAATTTTTCTCTATGATTCTCTAATTACTTTTTGATCCAAGTAGTGCTTACAGTCATAAAAACTCACTATAGTTTTAATACATTAATGTAAAGTGTTATATTATTATACCAGAGACACGCACAAAACAATTTCATACTTGTTTTAGGGCAGGTAAACAAAAATCACATAAACAGATGGGGGGGTGGGGGTTAGGATGAGAGGGGGATGGGGGAGAAAATGACAAATTTTGGATAAC
>Ga0065711_1050958_pt1 | contig 10582 bp, 8 predicted proteins | sample Hoacrofraction12_FD_59098 | JGI IMG/M metagenome (GOLD analysis project Ga0065711, IMG submission 59098) | Hoatzin crop microbial communities from Cojedes, Venezuela - Epithelial fraction 12 v2 (version 2) | ecosystem: Host-associated > Birds > Digestive system > Esophagus > Crop | place...
CAGGTGAGGTCTCACCAGAGCAGAGTAGAGGGGCAGAATCACCTCCCTCGACCTGCTGGCCACGCTTCTCTTGATGCAGCCCAGGACACAGTTGGCCCTCTGGGCTATATGCAACATCACATCATAAATTGTGTATGCTTCTACTGAGAAGTTTGGTCTATGCTGCCAGCTCCCCAGTTGCTATGTTAATTAGAAACACAAAGCCCAAACTTAGAGACATTTAGGTTGGTTTTGTTCCTCTTCCTCTGTCTTGAACCTTTGCTCCCCCCAGGCTTGCTAAAACTTCGTTCCACATAACATGAAGGCTTGTTCTCCTCCTAATACCTTGTGATATTCTGCTAAGAACATCCAGTGTTACAGTTCCAGCATAATTATATTTCCCCATCAGTGTAAAATGTGTCTGCATCAGTATCTTATTAAAAGAGTGTAATAAAAATTATGACCCTACAATTCTGCTATTAATATAGCAATTCAGAGCCAAGAAAACTCCCTGATCCTTCTTATGCATCTGCTGTAACATGGTACAAGAGCAGAATACCTTAAGCCAGTTTAATTCCTTCTTTTCACCCCCTAGCAATATACATTGGCCCAAGAGAGTAACATGAATTGAAAGTTTAATTTATTAATATGCAGTCATGATAATGTCAAAAGAACAATATATAAAACCTACACAGAACAGGATTACACAGTACGTAGGGGAAAGCCTAGAGCTAATATTTAATATAGCAAAACAGAGCCAAAAATAACTTCTCATCCAAGGAGCAAAAGAGGGAGATCTCTGCAGGTGCTGAAGCAGAGGAGCTGTGGAAGCGGCTTCTGCCTTCAGGTGCACAGCTGGACCCAGCCAGCCGTCCTGTGGCTGAGCCTCCTCCCTGCTGGGAACCCACAGAGATTGTGGCTCTTTCCATGAGTGCCAGCTGTTGAGGCAGTGACTGAAGTTCCCAGCTACCACTTTGTCTACCTTAAGGTCTCTCACTGCTCCAATTTAACAGTGCCCACAAGAACCAGAGCAGCAGTCACAAGAGGCACACATGGAGAGCAAGCTGCACCCAGTGCACAGCAAACTGCAGCAAGTGGGGAGCCTCGCAGCTCAGAGCATTTCAGTGAGTGAAGCATGAAACCAATCGTTCACTTCAGCTAAATTGTTCACTTGAGCTTGGTGATTAAACTTTCACCAGTAGCAAAAGTGTCCTGCAGTCTTAGCAGGAGTACAGACACAATAACACTTTGCTAGCTTTGCCATTAATGAGCAATTTGCCCTATAGTCTTAAACCAGTCACACTCGCGTGAGTGGAAAATGTTTCAGCCTCCAAGAGATGGCAGGTTTCAGATACTTTCTAGAGTTTTCTTTTCTACCCCTTCCTTAAAACAGAGGAGGAAAGAGCAAATGTGAAGGAATAATGAACCTCGTGCTTTTCTAGCATTACTGAGCATCCCGTAGACAGCCTGTGCCAGGAGAGCAGAACTCAGAGAGGGCTGAGATGGGGGGGTAGATGCCAGCCAGGACCTGGCTGCCCTGCAGGTTTTCTGCTCTGCCATGCATTTCTTGAGTGATGGGCTGAAGTCCAAGCTGACCATCTAGCATGCCTGCTGCTAGGCACTGGCACATCCCTGTAAGCGCACACGAAAGAAACTGCAACAGCAAACAAGTGCGTGGTCAAAATATGGGACCTACTTGTCTCTGTTGATTGAAGAGTCTGAGTCTGGCAGTCCAGGCAGTGTTAGCTGTGGAGTCTGCAGATTCATCCCCATTCTGATTCCTCTTCAAGCCTTCCTCAGCTCTGATCCAGTTGTTGTCCTTCCTTTCGCTGGAGCTGATTGCTCCCTTCATGGTGTAGTCTGAATTAGCAAAGCTCTGCTGCTTTAAACTAACTCATCTCCTCTTGAACACCACACAAGATACTCAGCTCTTAAATAGCAATGATCTCTAAAAGGCAGGAGGAGGCTGTAGAGATGAGGAAATGAGGGCAAACTAGGAAAGCTACCTCTCAGCTGAAACACCAGCAGCTGGAAGAGGATGTGTGCTCGCAGCCTGGCTCGGCTGTGTGTTGTGGATCAGAGTCCACAAGCACAAGGGAAGAAGAAAAGAAGAAGCAAAGCAGATTCTTCTAGCCCCTTCCTCCCTGATGAGGGGTAGATAGAAGAGGATGATTGCAGCAGCAGTTCTTGTAAAAGTTAGCAATCATCTCTAAAATTTTTCTCTCTGGCATTTCTCAAGTGCCAGAGCCTGGGTGGGTTAACGCAGGTCACAGCCGGCCTGCGCCAAGGTTTCACGTCCTGCCTGCTCTTATGCATGGGGCTTCCATGATTTATTTGATACTTCTTTCAAAAGCTTTACTTCTAGCTAGTTGACAAAATTAATGGATTTGTTGTCATCCAGAATGGGTGACTAACTGCAGGTTGGGCCCCTGGCCGAGCGGAGGAGGCAAGTTTTCCTCGCTCTGCAAGGAGAGAGGGGTCAGGAAGAGCCGTGTCTCTGCCCGGCGCTGCAGCCCTTCAAGGCCTTTGCGGTGCTCCTGTTTTCCTCTTGTGGTTGACATTGCTTTGCCATTTCCTGTATCGTTGTAATGCTTTTGAGTTTTATTTTGATACTTGCTAAACTGGTGATTATATTTTGCTCTATGCAAAGTTTTATGTGGTGTGTGCCAGGGTTTTATCAGCAATAGCCTCTGCATTGGGCTGCCACTTACCCAAGGGAAAATGGGGGCTGCCAGGAGGAGGTTTGCGCTGGGCTTTGCATACGGGGTGTGGGGCAAGCCCCAGCGCGGCTGTGGGCCAGCGCAGGACCAAGGCACCTTGAAAGAGCAACGGTGAATGTCGTGTTCATGGTAAGGCAGTTCAGAGCAGGGTGAGGGGTCAGGCAGCAGGGATGTGCCCAACGTCAGGACTGTGCGGAGTGGCAGTCAGCAGGCGCCTTGGCCTCTGAGCCCAGGGCACTGCTGGGTGCCCAGTGCCCTTCCGTGGCCTTGAGCGCTGGGTGAAGCCATCGCTGGACTGCAGATACAGTTGTTGCGCCTGCTCCATGGCCTCATTGACCTGGGGAACATGAGGCTGGAGACTGATAAGTGGGTCTCATTGGTAAAGTGAGTTTTACATCAGTGGCTCCCCAGCTGGCTTCTGCTCTGCCATTGTGGTGTTTAAAAAAAAAAAAAATCTGGTTTGCCCAATTTCTGTGATTTTAAAAATCTCGTTGTATTACATCAGTCAGATGCGGGGGTATGATAGATGTGATGAAAATGAAAAGTGTGGGACAGAAAATGAAGAAAAGTGCCATCCTGTGCAGTACAAATGATTCTGCCCTGGGCTGAAGAGGGCAGAAGGAGAGAATGACAGACAACTGCTCAACCAGCAGTTGAAAGGCAAACCTGGAAAAGAGCTGAGAGGAAATACAAGGGAGCGATTCTGTAGTAAAGGAAAAAAAGATCAAGATCTGACCTAGATACAAAGATCACTCGCATCCTGCCCCCCATTTGCTAGGTCGGGAGAGGTAATGAGGAGAGTAAGACATCCCAAGGATTGCTATGAAATTCCTCCTAGGTTTTGAGCCCACAGAAGTAGACTCAGCAGGAAACACAAGGCAGCTGTGCCACACCGGGTGCGAGCTGGTGTCTGCTCGGGTGCTGGTGAGGTCGAGTGCAGGGGAAATCATCTTGTTCACTGTGTGTCCCTATTCCTCAACTCCTCACAACGTCGGTTAAAAGCCAAGAGTTGGAGGATGCTGCGTGTGGAGCAACAGGTGAGCATTATGTTAGCCTGCAAGTGAGATGCTTTTACTCAATGCTTGGCTTTGCAGCAGCAGCTCAGCTCCCACCGTGTGCAGAATCTGACCTCCTCAGTTCTTTTTAAATGCTTTTCGCCTGCCCTGTGAAGGGTCAGGCTCTTGCTGTTGTCCATCTTGAAATAAGGGTGTGTAGCTCGGCTGAACAATGTAATCTAATGAGAATCTGCCAGTAGATGATGGGTTTAAAAATATCAAGAGATATCTTGAGAAACAGCAAAAGAATAGAACTAGGAGTAATAAAATGAGGTTGATAAAAGAAGAGTCACCTGAAAAGTCTCCTGGGAGGTCTGCTATGCCAAGGCATGGCCTCTTAGGATAAATGTGAGCCTTCCTATGAAACCATTCATAAATTATGTGAACTGTTTGCTTTTAAAAGACTTGTGGCAGAGACAGCCATCCATATCAAGTCACCTGTTAACTCCTAATATTTCCAGCCTCTTTTCTTTGCCTGTTGCCAGTACCCTGATTACAAAGCTTTCTTACACTGATGAGTTATCCAGTCTTTTTGGTGTCAGCAAGGTTTGCTCTGTGTAGAGCTTATTCACAAGAAAGTCAACAAAAATATTTCCTGCTCAAAATTCAAGCTATTTTACTGGGACATTGATGTCCTATGTTTGTACCCTGAACTTGAAGGAAATTTTTAAACATGTTCAAAATGACTGTTAAATTCTAGTTTAATTTTTAAAAGTGACTTGGACACCTCACTCACGGGAAATTCAACCCATTTGAATTTGTGTCCATTTAAATTCTGGACAAGGTTTGGATTACAGTCCTCCGGCCAGGCTTGGATCTTTGATTGTATCTGAATCTCGACCTCTGTGCCTAAACTCTCTAGTGTGGATTGTGAAGGAAGAACACCCATGTGGACTCTGTTGATAAAACCTTTGGGTACTTGTGACAGACTAAGTAATGTTAGGTTTTTTTGTGGAAAAACATAATTGACATTTATTTTGTACTGGTCTTTAGAGACTGACAATGAACACAAAAAACCTCACCTGTAACATGAAAATAAATATTTTGTCTGATGGCTTTCATAAACATGGCACACAATGCTTTTTTCCACTCCACAATTTGAGAAAATATTGATTTGATCCATTTAAGTGATGAATGCCCACAAAATACAACCTTTTCTCTGGAATGATGACTTTGGGCAGGTTAGAGCAGCTAAGGTAAGAAATCCAGCAAGTATTTATTAAAGGCTTCTAAGACAGTGCAAACTCTAGTGAGTTCAAAAGCAAGAGACTTTTAGTCTTCATACAACTGACAAGGTCGTAACGTTTCAAGAATGCCAGGAATCCGTGTGGCTGTTCCATTAAACACCCCTGATTAGTGAATGTGCTGATAAACTTCGAGAGTCAGAGGTCAACACTGTGGAGCCGAAGGTACCCCAGGTATCTGAAAATGTCTCCAGAATTCATGCTTCTCTCACCCAGTTAACCCCTTCCATCACTCCACCCATGGAGGCTAAAACCGGAAAGGGAGTGTCGTGGACACAACATTTTCCAGACAGTTCTGCAGAGATTTTGAGTTATTCTGAAAACTGTGGAAAAATTACCCTGGGCACCTCCCATGGAAATGTTCTCAACAGCTGGTTGTTCTTTGATTTCAGCTTGAGCTCACAGTTAATATCTGTGTAAAATACCACATTGCCACTGGGTCATCCAGCCTCTCTCCCCTCAATTCCGGGTGATACAATGACGGCGCAGGCTGTGCATCAAAATACGAGAGCTAAGAACTTGCGAATATGCCTGCAGTTTCAAATACTCAGGACCAGTCGCACCACGCTGTCACCATGCAGAGCTCTCCACTTTGTTAAGGTTTTGTTGCAAGCTCTACAGCTACACTCCCGCCAAGTGCCTGTAGCAAGAAACCGGGAAATCTGTGAAAATATGGGCTGTGTGCCTGACCGTCTTGTTTGGAGGGCATTGGTTTAACTGCAGCACAGTCAGGAGGGGCCCAGGAAGGCTGAATTATCCCAGCAGCTCCCTGGGGCAGTAGCTCATTTTTCAGGCAATTGCCTTAACCAGCAAGTCTACCCCAACGCAATGTGGACATTGCCTCAGTCTCCCAGGCAGCAGCACAGGACTCAGAGTTTCACCAGTCCTGCAATATATGGCTTTTCATGCCACGCTCTGATTATGAGCTGCTGGAGGTACTGAGGATTCATCTCTGCTGAGGGCCACAGCGTGACCCCATCAGTTTCTTTGAAAATCAATAGGAAAAATGTCGGAGAATGCGAAGGGAGCAGGAACAGTCAAAGTGAAGACAAGTGATGTCCTGTAATGGCTGTAATGATTCTGAAACACACAAGGTCACAGATAATTAGGAACCTAATTCTGCTTTGAAAGAATCTGTCAAGTTACTTCCCTACCTCAAAAACAGTTGCTGATTGATGTTATTTCTGGGCTAACAAACTCATTGAAGGTAGTCTGAATGGAGACTGTACAGCCTTTACTATCCAGGTGGAATCGGGTAGCCACAGCTCTAGAAGAAAACCCGAGTAAAGAGGTTTTCATTGTTGTGGTAAAACAGTCTTGACAGGACTCATTTCACAAAGGTGCTAACACTGCTGCAACCGAGAGCCACAGTGCAGCAATTCTGTTAACCAAACCCTTAACAGTTTTCACTGCAGAGATCTTCCTGCTTGGATGCTTTACTGTGCTACAGTTGTTCAGAAGCATTGTGCAGCAGGGAGCAAAGGCACAGGAGTGATGGAGCTGCCTTGGAACCAGGCAAAAGTGTGCAGAGAGCCCAGGGCAGGTGGGAGACTGAGCAGGCACCAACATGAGCTTTACAGCAGCAACCAACATTTGGGGACTCTTCCTTAGCGTGTGCCGCAGTTAACACTTGAGGAAGAGGATGCAGAGCTCTCTAGGCTGCGTCTGGTAGGATTTTAAAGCCAGTTTGTACCAATGTAGACTACGAAGCACTGCTTGGAGCTGCAGAGCAGGAGAGTCAGTAGCTGACACTAAATGTCAGACTCCTTCCTCTCTACCACATTTCTACCCGATTGGTTTTGGTTTTACTTCTAATTGTAGAGAGCGAGGGAAGTCCTGATCTCCTGTAGGAAAGAGGTAAAAGGTTTTATAAAAGCAGCTGATTCGGTTGAGAAGAGGGGCTCTTTTCCCTGGACTCCATATATGCCTGGAGCTGGCGTCAAGGGAGCTATGGCGTGGATCCAGACCCAAGGCAACTTCCAAACAGTGGAGATGCAAGGTAAATTTGGACTTCAGCACAAGCGTGGGTGTTAGTTCAAAATGTATAATGCAAAATTGACTCACAGCTCAAAGGCCAGGGCCACAACCAGTGAAATAGCAACTCCACAACTCACAAAGTTTTGGGATTAGGTTAGGTGGCAGGAACAGCCAGGAGAAGGAAGAGGCTATATGAGCCTTTCATGTAGGAAAACACTGTAATTGTGAACTGCTCTCTGAGAAGTTTCTGGTAATGAGGTGCCTTAGGTTTTTTCCAAAGCTGGTTCTGCAGTTTTTTCACAGCTGCTTCAGCCTCAGTAAGGTCCTAGACTTGAGGGGAGATGGATGGTCCTTCCAAAAGAAAGAGCAGTGTAGCTACAATTGTGTGGATCATTTTAACTTCAGAGATGTGGGATAGAGAAAAACTATAAGAAAATGTGTTTGCAACAAGAAGGGTAGAACATATAAAAATGTGATTAGGTTTTCAAAGTGCTGAATTCTGCTCCATCCTGGGTGGAGTGAGATGAGAAATTCAGGCAAAGATGAGCTTTCGGCTGGCTCCATGTGGGGTCCGCTGGCAGAGCTCTTGCAGCACTGAGGATTCAACCCAATTCAAAGTAGAAATTCCAAGTTCCAAACACAATAAAAACTCTGGTTCAAAAACCAGCTGAGATTTCTGCAAAGTGATGGCCAAGAATTTACTTCACTCGTAACTTACACAACTCAAGCATTTTGAAAGAAAAGATGTGCATAATTAAGTATACAGTAACCACTACAAGCTGTCTAAACCTTCCTCTATGGTTATGAATTATAAATCACATATTTCCTCACGTACAGGTATAATTTTTGACAGTGGGGATGGTTATGGCATGTTATTTTTTTATCTAGATTTGTATCCTTTGAACAAGAACTTCAAAACTGCAAATGTAGTCAATACCCAGTACAGATATGGCCCGGCCAGAGCACACGTGAGTCTGTTCTGCCAGACCAGCGCTGGGTTTCCAACAGGTCAGCTTGAGCGTCTCCACGTTGCCATGTGGTAGCTGGGAGGGTAGCGTGTGTGTAGGTGGGCGGACGTGGAGCAGACATGAGCAACTCGTGTACATGACCTAGCCCAGCTGGGCAGCTGTTAGCCCGGTCTTCATGCCAGCCCTTCTTGAGCCAGTGTGAGGGAGGATGGGCAGCAGTAGCTGGTCCTCAGGGTGGGAAATGAGAAGCTGGACACAGTGCAGGGTAGAACAAAGCCAGTTCTCTCAGGTGAAGTTCAACCACAGCTGGGAAACCTGTGCAGATGTTGGAGAGCTAGCTCAGCTCTTGAGAAACTTGCACATCAATGTCCTTGTGCCAGAGGCTTCCTTGATGTGTCACGTGAAGGTGAAGGCAGTGTTACCTCCCCTGGGAGCGCTGGGAGGATAAGCTCTCCCAAGAGGGTGAAGCGTGCTTAGTGTGCTGTTGGTAGATAATCTCAGGACATGCCTACACCAAAGTGATGAGATTGCAATTTATGCAGAACGTTCTACTCCAACAGGCTCCCACGTGGGCTGCACTACCCAGGTCTCAGCTACTTGCCTGGAGGTTGGCACCTTGTGTGGCCACAGCTAAATTGCTGTTAATTTGCAAGTAACTCCATGACAGCAGCTGAGGTCTGTGCCTCCTCCAGCCGTGCCCGTAGGTCTGCAGTACAATTACATACACGTGGGGGCATGGGCGTCGAGTGGTCACCATCACGTTGCCTTTGGGTTTCTTTCTGCCTTTTTTTTTCATTGTTGTTGTTGCAGACGGCGTTTGGAGAGGGTCTGTGTTATCCTACCTGGATTGTGGATTATTGTCAATGCCAAAACTAGGCTGGATTGTACAGTGGCTGGTACAAGACCAAACCTGAAGAAAATGCTTGTGTTTGGTTTCTCTCATTCCATCCTGGTGGATCCATTCCCATTCACACAGATCCCTTTCACATCTCTTCTTCAGTTTAAGGTGGTCTTAAAGTGAGAAGAAATGCAGCATGTGGTAAATGGGCACATTAACACCACAGTCTTTATTCCGATATTTCTCCCCCCACACCTTTTAAGTAGGTGAGACTTTCTTTCTAAGCAGTACTGTACTAATTGGTATGTTGGACATGTGTGGGGCTGAAGCCTGGATGTTTTCTTACACAGAGCTTTGGTTATCTGTGAACTTTTGCATTTTCCTTTGAACAAAAGGCTACTGCTTAAGGCAAAAGCAGAGTCAAGATCCAACGATGTGTGTGTGCATGTGTCCCAGCAACTAATAATGTCCTGTTTCACTAGCATTCACCCTCTTCTTTCCCTTCTGCTATTCGAAGATCTATTTTTTTTTTTTTAATTTCTTATAAGGGGCACAAACATAACTTTCACTCCAGCTCAGAACACTTCAAGTGCTGTTGTTGCTCTGTATGTGGTAGGCTCTGCCTCCTTCTTCCCAGCACTGAGGTATCTGGAGCCCAGATTTGTAGTCAAGATTTCAGGCACACTTTTGTGGCCTCATAGTTCTGATATAGTTTTTAAAAAGAAAAAAATGAAAAACTCATTTTAATAATTTGACCTGCATTTTCATAATTCTTGATGTCAGTGTCATCTTTCCAGATGTGTTTCTGCCTGCCTGCCCCTCCTGTCAATACTTACTAATTTCATGGCGATCTTTTCAAGTGTGTTTTGAAACAAACAGGAAAAAGTTACTCCAAGGTCAAGAATGAGCCCAGGGAAGTGAAACAGGAGTGATCATGCTCCCTACCACAGTCTATATTTCTGTAGCTTTCTCTCTCTTGCTTTTAAAATGGGCTTTACACATACAGATCTGTAAAATATTGCTGAAGAGGGAAGTTGCTACTCAGGAGGTTAGAGGAGGCACCAAGGTGTTGGATACCAAAGCAATTTAGAGAGTCGGTGGTAGAACAAGGAGGTCCAAGTCTCTGACCACTGTGCAGAATCTTCTGCTAGAGAAGCAAGACATGGACATCTCAGTCAGGGTGAGAGCTTTGGCTGCTTAAATAACCATTCACTGGAATAACCTGGGAGATAAATGCTGTTGAAAAACTGGGGCGCTACAGGCAGCAGGACCAGTGAGGTCAAAATGCTTACCTAGAGCTGTAGCTTTTTTGATTTGACACAGTTACCGAGTCAGTGTAAAACAAAATGTAGCTAACGATCTAAATATAGAAACAAAACTTGGTTTTCTCTGAGAAAACCACAGGAGAGGCTACTTGCTTTGGGTTTTTTATTATTCTGCCCCATTAGTACTGCTGGAGAGCTGTGTTCATGGCTTTCAGCTCTTCGGAAGAAATGGGAAGAAAGACCAGACAGAGCTGAAAAAAGTAAAGGATGGGGGTGTGGGTAGCTCTGGGTGAAGGCAGCCCCAGCGCTGCGGGTAGCGGGTGTCTTTGCCGTGGAGGTTCTCCCGGTGGGAAGCGAGAGCCTGCAGAGCCGGGCGCTCGCCGCAGGGCCGGTGGGCTCGGGCAGCCGGTGAGCGGGGCTGCTGAAGGCAGGGCGGCCAGCCCCGGGCAGCAGCACCGCGCGGAGGAGACAGGCCCCTGGCGAGGAGGTCGCGGCGGGAGCCGCTCCCCGCGGGACGCGCGGCGGGGCCTTGGGGC
>Ga0065711_1050959_pt1 | contig 10582 bp, 3 predicted proteins | sample Hoacrofraction12_FD_59098 | JGI IMG/M metagenome (GOLD analysis project Ga0065711, IMG submission 59098) | Hoatzin crop microbial communities from Cojedes, Venezuela - Epithelial fraction 12 v2 (version 2) | ecosystem: Host-associated > Birds > Digestive system > Esophagus > Crop | place...
CCGCGGGGAGCGGCAGCGCGCGGTGAGAGCAGCTCTGTCCCGCAGCCCGCTCCGCAGCCCGCCGCGGCGCCGAGCTGCTCGAAGAGCGTCCGACGCCCGGCCCCGGCAGCGCTTCGCCCCGCAGCCCGAGATGCCCGAGCGCGGGCTTTTCCCGAATCATTCCTGCCGACCCTTCCGTGGCGTGGGGTATCTATACACACAACAGGTTTTGGTCCCGATTAATTCACAGTAAAGACAAGAAAATGAATTCTGCAGAATTTCCCTGTTGCAAAGAACAGCAGATTTGAATCGAATGTGAAGACTTCGTGAAGATTGTGGAAGTTTCTCAACTCGGAACTGTCTTTTAGAAAAGTTATTTAAAATGCTGACATTTCCATTTCAAAGACAAAACGATTGTGCTGTCTTACCCTGTTGCTATTTCAAATGGATCTCAAGACATTCACAGCTTTTCGAATGCCAAGTTTCCTAGGAGAGAGGGTTCCTGATCCTGGCTTTGTCAGTGACAGTTCTCAGCACATCAGGTGCCACATTTTGTCTCAGAAATCCTAACGATGCCATTGACCTGCAATTCACACTAACCCCACGGCGCACTGAAGGGTGGCCTAACAGGGCAAGTCAAACTGGAATTTAATACATGCAGTTCTGCTGCAGTCGGTTAAGCACAGTAGAGAAGCGAAGACAGGAAAACAACTCCATCATAGTCAAGTTCTCATCTCTCTAAAATAGAAAAATTACTGCAAAAAGCATGGATGTCCCCTGCCAGCACGTTGGAGACTCTTTCCTTCTGAAACTGTCAGTAATGGGTTTGGGTAGAGCAGGGTGGAAGTACAGGGGACAAACCTCATTCCATCTCATCCCATAAGGACAGATGAGAGAGAAGATGATCATCACACATTCAAAGGTGTAAGGCTCCCCAGAACAGAATCATAGAACAGTCTGGGCTGGAAGAGACCTTTAAAGGCCATCTAGTCCAACCCCCCTGCCATGAGCAGAGACATCTTCACCCAGGTCAGGCTGCTCAGAGCCTCATCCAACCCAACCTTGAATGTTTCCAGGGATGAGGCACCTCCCACCTCTCCGGGCAACCTGTGCCAGTGTTTCAGCACCCTCATTGTAAAAAATTTCTTCCCTCATGTTAAATCTGAATCCACCCTCTTTTAGTCTGAAGCCATTACCCCTTGTCCCAGCAATCCATGCCCTTGTAAAAAGTCCCTCTCCAGCTCTCTCGCAGGCCCCTTCAGGTACTGGAAGGCTGCTCTAAGGCCCCCCCGGACCCTTCTCTTCTCCACACTGAACAGCCCCAGCTCTCTCAGCCTTTACTTACAGCAGAGGTGCTCCAGCCCTCGGATCATTTTTGTGGTCTCCTTTGGCACCGCACTCCAGCAATGTTCATCTCTGCCGAACTGCTGAACAGATGTCCTGCACCATCCCTGCACAGTCTTAAAAGTCTGCTCTTGTGTGTGCAGTAATACAGGATCACCGGGATCTGGCTGGTAGCTCACACATGTTGCAAACATATCCAAAATGCCTTTTTCACCGTGTACGGCAGACAGATTTGGGGAAAAAAAAGTTTCACTGTATTGTGCAAATACTTCCTACCTTATGGTCTAGGAACCAGTTACACTGTCTTGGATATGTTCTGCTCAACTGCTGCCATCTCACAGTAAGTTTTTCAGCTTTCTATATTTTACAAAACAAAATCAGGAATCTAATGCCTCGACTGGCATTTTCAGAAACCAGTACACTATTTAAAACTTAATTTGGCTAAAAAAAAAACCCAACCCAAAACCCCTGACAGAACAGCAGCTTCATTATCAGATTCTATTTATACTCCCACTACTAGCCTCCAATGAAATGTCCATAAAAAAAATCTCACTGAGGTTTAAATTACTGCTTGAGCTCTTTACCATATTGTTGCAGATAATCTGCTCTATGTAAAACTACAGATGTGTGTATTTTTTTGCAGAATGAACAGTCTTAGAATGTGTTCCATCAGTAAAATATTGACATTTTAAGGAATAACAACAAAACCAAATATGTAAAAACCTCCTGAAAAATCACTTCTGAGGCCTCGGCAGACTATTCTGAAGCTATCACAAAATGCTACTTACACGTGAATAGTCTTTCTGATACCACTAAAGATTACCAGAATAATGGTTTACTCTGCAGTTAATATCCTAGCTTAGATCATAGAATCGTGAAGGTTGGAAAAGACCTCTAAGATCATCAAGTGCAACAATCGACCCATCACCACCATGCCTATGCCTGCTAAACCATGTCCTGAAGTGAAAATGCTTATCATAGAAGTGCATATTTGAGTTTTGCTTATAGTATTAATCTTGTGAAGGTACAAAAAAAGAAATATGTCTTTGCATACAAATTCCCAGAAGACAATGTATCTTAAGCAAGCTTGGTTTATAATTCCATAGATATCATAAAACTAGTAAGTATCTATCATAACAGCAAACTAAAGCTTTCTTTCTGAGAACATAAATAGAACTTCACTCTGGAGACCATACAGCATAACAAACAGCAATTCTTCATCTTTATTGTCCATTTCAGAACACAACGATTGAGTCAGAAGAGCATAATAATCATGAGCTGCCATTTGGAGAATAACAGAAGCAATACAGCACTCTTGTTTCCCCATCTGTCTAATCTTGCAGGATTTTCTCTGCATTACAATCAAAAAGAAATTGAACGTTGTTCATTAAAAAAAATGGGCCATTGGATCACTGCGAACACTCTGTCCAAGGCTGTGGTATGGAACCTGCTTAGCTGGCAGAGTCATAGGATTCTGCCGCAAGCTCTGAACTGCTCTAAAGCTGCTGCCTATACCCCGGGTTACACAGCAGTCTGGGCACTACTGTGCTCAGTTTGCCAGGACACAATGAGTTCCACCTTTGTCAAGAAATTGCCGTATTTCTGAAAGTCAGGAATCAGTTGACAGCAGAGTTTTGTGGCAAAGGGGCAGAAGCAGCTGTCTTCCTGGGCTGTGGACATGACTCTCCCAGCTTGCTACCGAGTCTCTCCCCACACCATATAACCAGCACTTCATCCAAATGTCTCCATATCCTCTCATCCTCTGCTACCCCTCTATAATTCTGTGCCTCTTTCTAGATGTCATCGCTGTATAACACGTCTGAAATTTTAATCCATCCATACAGCACTTGTCATCAACTGCAATGCAGCTTCACACTTGATGGCTCCCTCCCTGCTCCATGACGAAAATCAAGGGTCCCAGTGGTAGACTGGTAATCAGCAAAGCAGAATGGAGGCTTGGGAAGGCTGCTGATAAGTTCTGGAAACCTTATCTCTATTTCCTTACCAAAAGGACATAAAAAATATGCTCAGTAACAACCCAAACCAGCGTGAAAAAACTGTTATCCCATATACCCAGCAGCCTTTTTTTCAGGTAGGCAGAATGCCAGCAAGCAGCACTTCAATTATTTTCTGGCATTTCAGAATATGCTTCTCTAAAGCGCATCCTAACACAAATGTGCATCATAACTGACATGCAGTGAAGCATGGCATACAAAGATGATGTAAATCTGCCCAAGTTATATAGGAACTAGAAAGAAACTATCAATATAAATATGCAAACTGCAGATACGGCATCACATTTATGTTTTTCACAATTCCAGATTAGTCATGCAGTTGAAATAAATAGTTAGGAGAGAAAACATAGCTTTCCCACAAGAGGTATTTTTGTATCTACATTACACCCTATGTGTGTAATAAAGAATATAACTTGATTGTTCTGAGGCTGAGAATGTATTCAGATGGTGTCATACCAACCTAATGCTCCCACTAATGCTTTACTATGAAAAAATTGTTACTACTGAAATCTCTTCTATTTAGGCAGCTGTCCCAGTGACAAAGCACACTGGAGACTGGCGAGTTGTTTTCACTTGGATAACTAATGTGGAAAGATGACTGAGTTGCTAAAGATGATGCTCTTATAAGATAGATAAAACTTCATCTGATGAAGCCATTAAAAGATTATAATCTTTATGAATGCAGAAGGTAATATTTTCCTTAGAAGGTAATCTCTTTTTCTGAACTAAAGTGAAAAAAGGTTTTTATGAAGCTTTCATAACCTCCCACGATAACTGACAGATTGTATTGAATCCCTTTCTCAGGAAATACAATAGAGGTTTAATATATTTGTTTTAGGATTCCTAATCTACTCTTCTCTCCAAACCTACAAAGTAGAAGGGGAAGATCATTCTCTGGACTCTCAAACTGATGAACAGTTAATGCTTTTCACCAACTTCCTTGTGCTTTCCTTTGCAACAGCTGATACAGGTAGTTGTTGTGACTCTGCTCAGCCTGGCGATGCTCAGGAAGGCGAGTCACAGCAAGAGCTCGGAACGCCCGTTCTCTTCATCTGTCACCGCTGCTCAAACCGTGGGGCACGCTAGCAGCCAAGCAGCTGCAGAGTTCCTCCATCCAAATCACAGTTGCAATTCAATATTGGCACCAAAACCAACATTGTTTCTGTACCAAAGCCTTAGCTTCAAAACGTTAAAGGGCTTCTGACCACATGCAAAAAGAAAGACTTGATTTTGAAATTCATATTAGGTCCTAGTCTATTCATGTTTGGAAAAATGGAATACGTAGGTTTGAAATGCCTTTGCAATAACTGTAGGTCAGCTACAATAGCAGACTCACAGTGATTTAGACGACGCTAAGCTCCATGATTAACCTCACCCCACAGAATTACTTCAGGCTTGTATCAGACACCAGAGTGCAACCCACTCCATTTCCGCACATACATTCCACACAGATTATAGCACACTGGATATACAGGCTTGCTTTTCAAGAAATGAAAAAAAAAAAAGAAAAAAAAGAAAAAAGTATTTTTAAGAATTAGAGGAAAATAAAATATACAGAAAATAGTATAATTCTGATCATTTTTGTATCAGAGCAGGTGGAGATTTTTCTCGGAAGCAGCCTTGGATGCTCCTATAGAATACTGCAGGAAGGTTAATGCAAATAGTTTTGTATATCAGCCTGGGTTGGAAGGTATTAATAGGAAGAAATGTGTATGGACTTATTTCTTCATTGCTATCCTTTGGCAGGAAGACTTAATCATTAATTCAGTTCCAGAAAAATGGATGGGCCCTAAACAAATGTATAGTATTACCCAAACAGCAGCCAATTAAAAAAAAAAAAAAAGTTACAGCTTGAACAGTACTGGAATAAGTGAAATTAATGACAGGAATATTTAATTAGATAGCGTAACACTCTCTCAAGCAATATTTTACAGACAAATAAAAATTCAGCATGAAAAGATTTGGAGTTACTAGATAATGGTTAACAGATTACTATCTGAAAAAGCTGGAGCTATATCCCAACCCCTTTAAGCTTCCATTGTGTACTTCAGTGGCACAAGGATATAAAGCTCCTTAAGGAATCAGCAACATATACCTTAAGAAGTACCTCTGATTTCAGGAAATTCCTACTCACTACGGAGGTGGAAGAACAAATAAATTTAAGCAGAGCAAAGGATGTAGTGGGTGTTATTTTGGAATATCCGATCTTGATGATAAATAAAGAACCAATGGAAAACAATTTCTTACTAGGTAAGCCAAGCCAGTGTTTAGAATTCAAAACAAACCCCATAAATATCTGCAAGTAGTGCAGCACAAAGAGTACTATTCAATGGCATCAGCAGAATGTTTCATTGTCTTTGAATGAACACTCAATAATCGCAGAGGAAGATGCCTTGGAGATGCATCATTAGGGCACTGGCAGCTAAAGACTATTTTCCCAGAAAACTGCTCAGAATTCCTCCAACATACGCACGTGTTAGAAAAAAGTCAAAGCTGAATCATAGAGAAAGATGACTTAAGGAGCAAAGTCAAACAGAACAATTCAAACACCATGGCTACAACCACCCATTCATAATTTAAACTATGGGAATAAAAGCAACTGATCAAAACACATCACAGATGATAAGCAGCTTTACAGCTCTAGCACATCTTTGTAACACCAATGGAATCTGAAAACAATGACTAGAACTGGAGAAATCCACAGATAGCTGCCATTGAAAAACAGTCCTTGCTTTTTGCAAAGGATCCTGCAGTTCCATGAGGAATCAAAGGAAGAGGAGGACACTCCTCAACCACTCCAAAACCCAGCCAGGAATTCAATACTGAATATTCATTATCAAACAAATTATCAAATCTAAATTGAGAGTGGCAGACAAAACAACAAAAAACATTTTTTTGGTAAAGGTATTCCAACAACACGGGAAAAAAAAAACAATCTCAGTTTGTATACTATGGGAACTCTCTTACCTCATCCACTTTCCGGGAATCTGTCCAAGGAGAAAGTGTGGCTGTCTCTGTGGCCCAAGGATACCAGACTGGAAGAAGAAATATAGATGGATATAAAGCAGAGCAGGATTAAGGTTTTCTCTCTACTTCAGAAATTTCTCCTTCTCTCCATATCACACATCATGTGTACACTGCATCCATCCCTCTTGCAGCCAATAGTGCACACAGTGCAATCTAACAAAGAGCTGATTAAAGCTATCTGTATCTCTTGGTAATTTTCAGTCAGAAAGTATTGAATACAAACAGCATTCCAGCTTGTTTCCCCTCAACTTTCTGTCATTCATTGTATCTACCACTGTGATTCACAGGGAATTAAAACTTTTTGCCTGCTTGAGCCCTTTTAATGTATTAATTTGATATGTCACTATACACACCATAAATATGCATCATAAGACTATTTATAAAGGAAGGAGAAATAAATAACACTATATAATCTGTTTAACAAATCATACAGAAGACATTTCAAATAATGAATTTGCTACAGGTATCTACGACTTTCAGAAAACGGAACACAATAATAGCCGCAAAGACAGCTTCACTGGGGTAATTTGCAAATGGAGAAGGTGACAATGGGGTCTCAGAGCTTTCACAAGAAGAAAAGAACCGCTGGCTTTATTAGGTAGATTATTATAGTCACTGTACATCAACTCACATCAAAACCACAGAACACATTCTTTGAGGTCCTGATAGTAAAACAGGTTGTAACTTTAAAGATACTGAGGGATAACTGAAAGGTAACTGACAGACTAGGTTAAAGACAGCTGTAAAATCACACATTAGAATGACATTAAAAACAACTGTATTACAGCAATTTAAAATAATCTGCCATTTTTGTCCTTAAAGGCTACCAATAATCTAGAATTGGATCTTTTTCAGTCAGAAGAGTTACAGTTTCTGTTGGTAACCAAATAACTACCAACTTCCTATTTACCCATAATCAGGACAGAAATCACATACACTGGATTAACAAAAGAGGAACCTGAAATAAACCTATCCACGACACCTCAGTGCTTCTCAGAGGCAGGGACGGAAACCAAGCGCCCACATGGTCCTCGACCCGAGAACAGGAGGAATCACAGCCTAGAAATGACTGCTTTTCCTCTACTGCTAACCAAGCCAGGCCAGAAGACAGGTTTAGACATATATTTCTGAAGTTAAGGAAAATGCATCGTATCCATAGCCGTATTAGCACTCAGGGAAAGTGGGATACTAAGATAGACCACCTTCAGACACATTTCCTAAAAGATTGTCTCTGTTTCAAAGGTTTCATAATCTCATCTCAAGTCATCACACAACAGGAATAGGAACCAAGCAAAGAAGCAACAGATGAAGTGGTTATATATTAGATTTTTATTATTAGACTTTAAATTTAAGTAGGTTTTTTAATATAAATTATCTAGATGCACAGTTTTCAGAAAAGCTGCGCACATAACTCAGTAAAAGAATGTACACACACAGAACTACATTTTGAATATTTTGCCTTATTTAGGGAGAAAACGTGGAAGGCACTGAGGTTTTCCAGGGGGAAGAAGGGGCACATTCCCTCCTCTTCCCCCAGACACCCCTGTTTCAGAGCTGGGTATGTTTTAATTTGCAGAGTGGAAAATGTGCAAGTCTGTGCAGATCTCAGAATGGCACATGGCTATGACAGAACACCCAAATTGTTCTGGGAATGCAGGATGGAGGGGGCACTCTGGCAGAATACTTAGTTCCTTCAGAGGCATTGTAGCTACAGCTCACGTCAGCAATTTGGCACACTGCATGTCTGGGAAGAACCTCCTCAGCTTGCACTGTCTGAATTTACATTCCTTGTCTCCACATTAAAAGATCTGAAGACACCACAAAAGGATAAGAAATCCAACAAATCATGACTTAAAAAAAACAGTAATTTTCTCAACAAGTAGATCAAGTCAGAAAGACTTTTAAGAAAAGAGTGATTTTATCAGACTTTTGAATGTGCGTGACAGACTGGATGCTGCAGGACTGCAGTCTCAAAGGTGCCGAGTGTCTACACCTTCTGCGGGTGCAGAGGTTGGGAGTAGTAATTGGTCCTAACAATGTTCTTCATAGCAGTATGAGATTGTATTGGCAGGTACATTTCATATTACAGACAACAGCAAAAGAACATTTCAGCAGTTGAGCTCAAACTACGCCATTCAGTGTTTCCATAAGAGGAACCAGAGAGCTAAGCACAGTTGCCAGTTTTAGTTCAGCATCTCAACAACGAAGATGTAAAATGGATGTATTTAAAGTTTAACAAAAAATTATAAACTAAGGACTGAAGTACAGGATAAAGGCAACTGGCACAGCAACACAACTTATGTTGATTTCTACGTATGTATTATCATTCTATTTTCTAATATAACAGCCAGTCAGGAGGTCATTCAGGAAATACTTCAGTGGAAATGACTGCAAAGTAAGTTCATGATTCTCAGAAACATACTGGTCACTCGCCTTTGCTTCTTTGACATTTTTTGTCACTGTGGTATACAATTGCACACTCTTTCCGCTTCTGTTCTTACTTCTAAATCAAGCTTTGGATCTTTGTGTCAACGATGACAAATAGACCTAAAGAAAAATTGTTTTTCTCTCAGAAACACACTTTTTAATTTCCCAGGCTCACTTTTATTGCTTGCCTTTTATCAACCTTTTACCCTTGAAGAAAAAAAAAAAAAGAAATTGTATCGCAAACAAGAAGTGCCCAGGACATCCATCCCTTCTATTTTTTACCTCTGTTCTCCCAGTTTGATTATTCTGTGGTGATTTTTGCACTGTCCCTTCAAAAATTTTGCATCTGTCACTTTGAAAATTCTGCATTACTCCTTCATAACCTAGTTTATACCCATATTTCAATAAAATCTTCTTTAGTGTGATCATGCCCCTCTCCGCTTTCTCTTTCTTGTTTGTTTAAACACAATATGTCTGCAGGATGTGTTAGTGACATTTTGTCTTCTCAAAGCAGCATTACCAAGAACACAGAAAAACAGAAGAACCCTGCTGTTCTTCATTGGCTGTACCAAGGGAAGAGTTGAAGAGTTCCTCTGTGGCAGCGAAAGGGACTGTTAGGACACCAGACCAGAGATCTACAACCAGGGAGAATAAGGAGGAGCTTTTGCTTAAGGTATTGTACATTGTCATTCATTTGCGCTCTGAGTTATGACTGAACTCCAAAAAATATCAATGGACGGACCATTATCTTGATTCAGAATTGACTCAACTGCCCCTAGTGCAAAAAAGCTTCCTGTCTCTCTCTGTATGTATGGACAAATATGATCGAAAAAGTAAAACAGGAGTTTAACTTCTATCAGATACTGATTTTCATGTAACAGAGCTGACTGTGTTTTCTACTTTTATTTATCGCTCAGTTTTGGATTATGTCCGACTTGTCACTTCTTACACACACAGACTACAGTAGAAAAACAGAAAAAAATAACTGGATTTCCATAAAAAAATTTTAGCCCTTCCTCCATAACAGAAATGAACGCAGAATTTAGTGTGTTTAGTGTATTTTGTACCTCTGTGTAGATACAGATTTTATAGCTAATGTTAGAACAGGTTTTTTTTCTCAATGTAACTAAGCATGATTATACAGTTCCTTCAGGTGCAAAAGCCGGATATCAGTACTTAAGTTCCTAGGTAAAGGAAGCCTTGCAGTGAGAAAGAACTGTAGCATCTCCCCAGCCAAATCAGCTACTTCAAAAAATAAAATTAATAAAAATGGACAGTTCTAGAGTGATTCACCATGATACATTACTCTTCCAGCAGAGATCAGATACAGCCTGATCGTGGGCTAATAGTGGAATTTTTTTTTTTTAAGATTCTTTTATTGATACAATTTGGAGGATGATGAGTGTTTCTGAATAGCTCACTGACTATGAAAAGCTGCCTAGTTTGTCTATTTAGATACTAATTTTAAAATTAATGCTCTTATGCATGAGTGATTATCACGTCTTATAGAATTAGATCAGCATTTATTACAGGTATGTAGGGAGTCTGCTGGCAAGCAGAGATGAGGATTACTGAACAAATCAATTTTCATATGAAGCAAAGACACAATGACTGGTTTGGTTATTCATTAAAAAAGAATAAGGGGCAATGGGCACAAACGGAGGCACAGGAAGTTCCGTCTGAACATGAGGAAGAACTTCTTCCCTCTGAGGGTGATGGAGCACTGGAACAGGCTGCCCAGGGAGGTTGTGGAGTCTCCTTCTCTGGAGATATTCAAGACCCGCCTGGAC
>Ga0065711_1050960_pt1 | contig 10582 bp, 8 predicted proteins | sample Hoacrofraction12_FD_59098 | JGI IMG/M metagenome (GOLD analysis project Ga0065711, IMG submission 59098) | Hoatzin crop microbial communities from Cojedes, Venezuela - Epithelial fraction 12 v2 (version 2) | ecosystem: Host-associated > Birds > Digestive system > Esophagus > Crop | place...
CTGGAAACATTCAAGACCAGGTTGGACAGGGCTCTGAGCAACCTGATCTAGTTAGTGGTGTCCCCGCTCGCTGCAGGGGGGTTGGACTAGATGACCTCTAGGGGTCCCTTCCAATCCAAAACTTTCTATGATTCTATGATTCTATGAAACATCTGCCAAAATCCTTCTGGTATTAATTCTCTCACAGGGCAAAATCCCAGAAAAGACAATTTCTTTCAGATCTATTTTTCTCTGATGCTAATATTCAGAATTCTGTGACATCTTGCATATGACTGAACCTCTGCACTCAGGACAAAGCCTGACTGGCTTTAGTAGGACACCTGCACTGAACAGCTTGCAGCTACCATAGGAGAGATGAAAAATAACTATTAAGACCTGAAGAAGTTTATAATTTACGTGCCTTAACAATGGATGAGTGACATTTACAATAAAATTTGTTAATAATTACAATTATTATAGCATTTATTCTGAAGGAACACTGCACCCTAAAAAGAACTGTACCTTCATCTTTTATGACAAGAGGACAATTCCAGGCTTAAGGGGCCTTGACTAAACACAAATACAGCCTTTTCAATGGACCAGTATGGAACAAATGGATAAGGACAGCAGATATGTAGTGAGAGCAGTAACACAGCTGTGGAAAGCAGAAAATTAATGATTTCATTATCACTGTGTGCACACAAAGAACCGTTCAGTAAAACTAAAAGCAGATACTAGACAGAGAGTAATTATAACTTTCTGAAATTAGTGATACAGCACTCCCTTACAGAGTATGTTTTTCCTGTAAATACACATGGAGTTGTCCTTTTCCTTAGCTTTAGCATGCTACAGCTTTTCCTCCTCCTGACACTGTTTCACAACTGCTGATACAAAACCCTTTAATCTTTATACTCTTTCCTTTAAGAAATTCTGACTATAATGAAAATGAAGCCCTTAAACAGACTATTTGGATAGGTTACGGTTCCCCAGTACTAGGTGAGTGAGGGGTTCTACAAACAAGTCAGAAAAACCATTTGTAAAAATGTTATGGAAGACAAAATGGTAGTTCAAGACTTCTGTAGATGAGGACAGAAAACCTCCTTTTAACATCACAGGAAGGAATGGACCTTGAGAGGTTTGAAGCCCAATCTCAAAGCAGTGCAACTATGCCCTCAGTCCAGGCTGATCTAAGGCTGGAGACTGCTCAACCTTGCTGGGTAACCAGCTCCACTGCTTAGTGTTCTTCTCATGAGGAAAAGCTTCTCCTTGTATCCAATTTCAATTTCTGCTTGTTGTCTCCTGTCCATTCATGTATCTTTGTGAAGAACCTGGCTCTATCTTCTAGATATCCTCCTTGCTGACATGGAAAAGCTGCCTTTAGGTCCTGCTGAAGCCTCCTCCCTGATGAACAAGCCCAGCTCCCTCAAAAGGCAAATGATCCTAGCCTCAATCTAGCTTGGTAGTCCTGCAAGGACCTTGCTCCAGATTATCAATGTCTTTTTTGTATTGGGGGAACCAAAAGTGTATACAGTATTCTAGACACAGTGTAGTGAGTGTTGAGTAGAGAGGGATAATCCCTGCCCTTGATCCCTTGGCTGTGCTCCTCCTAACATAGCCCAGGATGCTGTTGACTTCTCTGCTGCCAGGGCTCACTGCCGGCCCAAGTACAACTCACTGCCCACCAGGACCCCAGCGGCCTCTGCAGCGGAGCTGCTCCCTGGACAGGCAAGCCCCAGCCTGTATCATTGCCAGGGGCTCTTCCTTCCCAGGTGAAGGACTTGGCAGTTGACATTGTCGAATTTCATGAGTTTCTTGAATTTGCTGGCAGTCCATTTCTCTAACCTGCCCCGGTCTCTGTCAATGGTGTACTGACTGGACTCTCCAATTTGGTGTCATCAGCAAGCTCTCTGTGAGCTCCTCCAGATCACTGACAGAGATGTTAAAGAGAACGGGCTGCAGGATAGACACCTGAAGAACACCACTTGCCATGGGAACCCAGGAGGATAATCCATTAACCACCACCCTCAGCCTAAGCATTCAAGCAGTTGTCCACTCACCCATCTAGACTGAGACTAGCAACAGTGTAGTAACTAACAGGTAATTTTTTTTCCTTGTGTCAAAATAATAATAAAACTGATAATAATAATGTTTTAAAAATTACATTTTTTTTGTTTGTTTTGACAGTTGAATGCATACTGAACATGGCTATCTAACTAAAGAAAAAGATCAGGAAAAAAGTCATTACCACTGCTTTTAGTCATTACATTCACTACAGGTAAAAAAGTCAGAAGATGATACAGAAATAATTTGTATGAGACCAGTGCTTTGGATCAGACGCTGTTCTGCTCTAAAGTACTACTGCACACCATTACCAGCGTCATGACCATCCAGTTTCCATGTACAGAAGGATGCGACGATGCCATCACATCCATCAGGTCCAGCAGTGCTGCCATTGCATCCATTAGGCCCACCACTCCTGCTTGTCCCATCTCAGAGCCCAAGGGCCAGGACTACGATGGACAGACTGACAGTCATGGCAGGGGCCACAACCCCCATTTCACCCCCTCCACGTGCAGGCAGACCTGCAGGTCACTGCCAGCTGCTTCCTTCCACCTCCCTTCCCTACACAGAGAAGAACTGGAGCGGGGACACCTGCACCAGCACCCTGGTTGCACCGTTGCTGCGGATGAAACTGGTGGCTGCCCCAGCAGTCCAGCCCTTCAGCTTTCATCTGTGATCAAAGGGAAATATTTCAAGTTAAAGTAAAAACCAAGTTAATTCTGAATTTCATTCCAGTTGGAAAGCAACTGCCAATGCAATTTAACCGTGGATTCTTATCAATATTGCAAAATCAGAAAAAAACCCTTTTAATCTAGAATAATATACAACCAAACTGACTTAATAGCTGCCTAACTTTCAAGATGTATTTAGAACATACGCATCTTCTTCAGCTCCTATTTAAAACAAGAAAACCCTCAAGCCAAAAGCTTACCAAAATTAAGCAAAAAAACCCTAACTTCTCTATGGTCTCAGTAAGCAAGCAGCTAGTAAGAGTACTTATCCTTTTCTTACTATTTTTAAATTCTCTTGAGCATTTCATGACTGACATTAGATTTTTGTTAGCGCTGTAACCCCATTTCACAGTTTCTTAGTACTCACCATCACTGTTCTCAATTAGTCAAGATCGCAAATTCCTGATAACCCATTTTAAAGAGGTGATTCACATTCACAGCAAAGCCAGTATATCTGATGAATATATCTGATGGACATCAGTGATTCCAGGGTGGGTAAACAAAGACTAAAGATATTGAACTACAGTATATTGTAAGTTTTCAATGCTTTATATGATAAGAATCAGCATCAGAAACAAAGATGGTCAAGAACAGAAATTTAAGAAACTTTTGAGTGTATTTTTCCCAAAAGCACATATTGTATATGGGATATGCATTATGTATATGGAATATGCACCTTGGAAATTACTGTTTCCATAAAGATTGTTCTTACTTCTTTTTAAATATCTGCATGTATGACATTATGGATTGAAATTTCCCAACATACAGTTGCAAAGGGTACATCAGCGTCACAACTTTTTAGAAGTTTTTAACTGCAGCATGACAACATCACTTTCCAGCAATTCAAACAGAGGTTTTCCTAAATATTTACGTTTTCCTAAATATTTAAGTGGCACACACAAATCTACAAGAAAGAATATTAACTCAAGGTTAACAGAAAATGCAGAATTTAAAAGTCTGTTTTCTTGCTTACATCACCGCCTGTCCACCAAAAGCTCTTTTAAAAATAGCCTTAGGGGCAGATTGTTGGGATTTTCTGTTAACGACATTAGCCTTGCAAGAAAAATGATTAACAGCTGGCTCTCAATCTGTGTGATCTTAATCATTAGAAAGTAAGCAGTAATGTCTTGTTTAATTACTGCAAGCACACTGTGTCATGAGCTAATTAGGAATGATTGATTATTGTCATCCTCATGCACCTCTCAAAACATCAGACAAATATATGAATCCTGTAAAGCATGTTTTGAAAATGAACTTTCAGCATGTCTTGTTGAATAAAAATTGCCCTCTTAAAAATTCTAATCAATGTTGCATAATAGTGCCACATAGTTGAATATGCTAGAATACAATACAGACTCCACCCCAGAAAACAGCCAAGGCACAAGCCATTAGAAAAACTGCCCAGTTTTGTTTTGATTTAGGTAATATCTTCAAGTAAATTGCATGCTTATTACTACATCTCATATTTCATGCAACCAGACAGTAGCACAGAATTAAATAGCCTAAGAATGCAAAGATGCTCCTATGCTTACACAAAAAATCAGAAATTTCACACTTCAAACTAAACCACTTAGCAATAGACAAAAAAGACCGCAAGAACATTCTCTTTGGAGACTACTTAAGAAACAGCTAAAAGATGCTCAGAAAATTAATATGATCACTTCTATCACTGGTACCATGCAGCTTACCCCGGTAGGACTTCAGCTGGTTAATAAATGTTCCTGTTGATATATCAAAAGGTAAATGAAGGTCTCATTAAGAGACAGCCACCCATTTTCTTAACCTAGAGTAACTGACTATGGACAACATAAAGGCATCACATTTTTTGTAATGGAATAGCATGTTTTGATTCATCCCAGTTCCGCTATCCTTGTCCTTTCTACTGATACAGGGCCACCACATTCATTATTTTTCAAGCTTTTGCATAAATTTTTTTTTCTATTCTATTAAACTGTCTTGAGCTGTTCTGCCAAAACCAACTAACCAAAGATATATTGAACTATTTAATTTCTGAATAAAGTGGGTGTAAATATTTCTAGCTTCTTTCTAAATTTAAAGTGGCAAAATTAAATTCTATGGTTTCATCACCCTCATGTGAATTCTGCAATGGCAAAGAAATCCATACACCTTTATAGTAAGAACTGCTCATACTGTATTGGTTTCTAGCGCTACTGGACATAGCAAGATTTAGGCAAAGATTAATCACAGGAGTACAACAGGATTTAAAATATAGTTCCTAAGCATTCAAGTAAGCCCAGGAAAAAAAAAGGCGGGGGGGAACCCCACCACTCTTACATCTGTAGTTACTGTTTCTACAGACCAGTCGCTCAGAGAAACCCAGAGGTTAGAAGTGAAAATCCTTTTAGCCATGCATTTGGCTGCTAGCTTAGAAAGAAATGCGATAGTCCAATTTCATGCTTTATCCAAAGACTTAATGGCATGTTTAAGTTTAACCTCTGCTAAACTTTCTTCTAGTCTGGGCTGCAGCTCTTGAACATAATTGTGATGATCAGTAACTTTTTAATACTTTCTGTATTTAACAAACAGAACATTTCTGAAGTACAAACTGGTTGAAACACTGAGTATGGGAGATAACTTTTCAATAAGAAAACAAAATTATTTTAATTACTGAAATTAACAAAGAAAAACAGAATTTAGATGCATTATAGAGGAGAAAAGGATAAGCTACATAACAAGACAAAAAATAAAACTGTATTATATTTCTGAGCCTCTAGAAAAAGCAGTGGAATCAGCACAGAATGGCCAAATAAGACAGGAACCAAGCAGGATGATGGCAAGTTTTTAAGTTGTTACACTTTAGATGGCAATCTCATATTCAAAAGCAAAAATCAGAGAAGCTAGACAGCCATTATTAAAAAGGGAAGCAGAGTCTTATTTATAAACTGATTGCATGTCATGTCATGTAAAAAGATGGAACAGTCTGTTTACACCCAAATTTCAAAAGCACTATGTCCTGTAACAAGAGTCCGTTACTGACAAACGCGTACACTAGCATTCTGTTCTCAAGGGAGGTTCCTTAGGAATAATGTCAACAGAAGAAATCCAAAAGGTATACCTACATATGTAATTTGTATATAGCTGATTAGTATGTTACAAAATTTAAAAAGAATGGGATTTTTCAAATGTCTATACAATATTTCAATCAATTAGTTTCTGAGCTTGCTGGGACTGTTCCTTGCTTTTAACTGTTGCTCTCCAACACCAGCAGTATGTTGAAGTCATTCCAGTGCCGTAGCAGAACCACTGCCAGATTATCCTAATGATATTTCACAGCAAGAAGCCAAAGGAGATAACATGTACATAAGCACAAGCGTTTTGGTGGTGGGACAGCATGAATCCAAAATCCTGTGTTAGGTATATTTGAAGCATATTTATGAAAGGCTTGTGCTGGAAAAAGGTATACGATCTTAAACAAATTATCAACAGTTTCACATTTCTATGCAAGTACAAAAGTTAGATTTGGAGGGCAAGAGGCAAGATTGTACTTGGTGAAGGAAAGCAGAAAAGTAGAGGTATGGATATGGAAAGACGGGAATGGTTCTTGGTGTAACAGTGTTACTAGAGAAGAAGAGAAGACAGTAAGAACAGAAAAACAGAGGAACTAACAGTAATAACAGGGGAAAAGATAAACATGAAAGAAAAGTAGTCTTGAGGAAAAAACGAAAAAAGGCAATTTTTAAAACTTGCATCCTTAAGAGAAAGAGTAGCTGCCCACTGACAAACACGTCTGGTTTTGGCAGGATTGATCACCAGAGGTTAGTAAGCCACAAAAGAATCCGACACATTAACTCTGTTCAGAGTTTGTATTAAAAATCTGTGTGAAAACTGGAAACAGAACTTACAAAGCTGTATTTGGTGAAAGTTCTATCCGAAATAATCGCAAGTGCAGCTAAACAAAAAGCCCATAAAACACAGCTGGTGGTAAACAGGATCCTGCCTGAGGTTTGCCACTGCTGCTCCCAGTGCCAGCAGGCTCACTGGGATGACCATCAGCGTAAACTGTGCCACCGCTTCCTGCTGCTTCCTTCTCCACAGCTGCCAGCACACAGAGGGACAAGCCGCCATGAGGATCACTGTCACAGCTAATCATCGAGTATTTAATCCCATTTACTGCTGCCGCAACCATACGATTTATGTGGGGTTTATATTCCTTTTAGACTCTGTCATACTTTCCATTACCCCTGTTCTGCACCGTAGAAAAACAATGTACTTTTCTGTACAAATGTTAAGAGGTGAAACAGTGAGAATATTAATGTTTCAGCCTTTCTGTAAACATCTATTTCTGTTCTGACTTACAGGTTTCAGTCCTAACTATTCCTACATCTGAAAACTTACTGTGGATTTTTTGCAATGCCTTTGCACGTAAGGCATCGCATGTAAGGATCTTCTGGTTTGCATATATGGATTATCTGATTAGAAGTGGCAGTACAGGGCATCTCCCCTGTTCCTGCTTATGTTTTCTTCATTTCACAAATGTCAAATGCTTACTTTAGCCTTTGTTACCCTCCTTTGATTTCTGTGCTACAGGGATACACATTTTCTGTATTCAGATGATTCGCACTGATGTTAATGGGACATTAAAAATCCTGGGAGTAATCTTAAATAACCTCTCTCCTTTCCTTATACCTGAAACTAAGCTATTGTTTTCCTTTTATAAAAGAGAAACAGCATTCTAGCACAAATGCTCAGAAAAATCCTAGGGATTTAATTTTAGTCCCAATGAAGTTGAAGTCAATTGAAAATTCTCAGTCAAGTCAAGCTTTCATTGTACAAATAATTAGTTTAAATTTTGTTGCAAATGTTGACAGCTTTTCAAGTTGTAACATTCATAGCACAGTTATTACCATAACTATAAAAATTCACACAGAAGGACATCTTTCAGGATTCTTCTAAAAGAGCTTTGTAGATTAAATCCATCTGAACCATTTTGTTAACTGATATCAAGACTCCACAAATTATGCTGATTTTCATACCTCATTAACAACTCCTCTAAGTTCCTGAACAAGTCAAGGGTACATTACCAAATTGTAAACATATGCAATTCCATCATTCAGAAATGAAAAATATATTAAAAAAAAAAAATCTAAGTTGTTTCATTTTAAATTTGACTATTTTCAAGACAATCTCAGAATACCAAGAGCCTAATTAAATACTAAATACTTCAGGTTAGAACAATCAAAATATTTGCTAAAAAAGAATGAAGAAACATTAACACTAAAAATCAGCTTTAGTAATTGTGTAAAAAAGATGAAAACTGAACATAAAAATGAAAACTATACCAGACAGTACAGGAACCTTTTAAAAAGTTATAGTTCACATGTAGAATAGATTTCTATGGAGATGTTCCAAGCAAAGTTATGAAAGAGAAACGAGGGGAAAAAAAAAAAAAACAACACACAGAAAAGACACTACGAATACAGAATAATCTAAGATACGCAGAAAATCCATTTTAGTGGCCCACTTCATTGCCTGTTTTCCTGACTGTGCTACTCTTCTGAGAATGCTGACTTAATAAAACCAAAGCAATGTGGATATTTTTTCTGAAATGTGATTATTAGAAGCATGGAAATGCTAATCACGTTCATTTTTCTGCTCTCACAAGTGGAGTTTTCTTTGTTTGTTTGAGACTGTAAACTTCGTAACAAAAAAAAGACAGGAAAACACTAGGGCAGAAACACAGAAGGGTTAAGGTTGAAAGGAGCCTCTGGACATCATCTAGTCCAACCCCCTGCTGAAATCATGGTCAAATACAGCAGGTTGCTCAGGATCACATGAAGTCAGGTTTTGAGTATTTCCAAGGACTGAGACTCCACCATCTATCTGTGACCTGTTCCAGTGTTTGATCACCCTCACGGTAAAAAAAAAAAAAAAGAAATTTATCTTCTTTCAGCAGAATTTCCTGTTCTGCAATTTGCGCCCATTGCCTCTTTCAGTGGGCACTGCTAAGAACAGTCTGGCTCAGTCTTCATTGCTCCCTGCCAGTCGGGAATTCACCCATGTTGGTAAGACAGATGCTGCCTCACTATGCTGTGCAAAGCGGAGGGGAAGGATCATCTCCCTCGACTTGCTGGTAATGTTCTGCCTAATGCAGCTCAGAAGGTTGTCGGCCTTCTTAGCCACAAGGTTGCATGGCTGGCTCATGTTCAACTTTGTGTTCAACAGGACCCCCAGGTCCTTTTCTGTAAAGTCGCTTTCCAATCAGTCAGCCTCCAGCCTCTATTGGTGCCTGGAGCTATTCCTCCCGAGGTGCAGGTCTCTGCATTTCCTTTCTTGAACTTCACATTGACCTATTTCCACAGGCAGTGGAGGTCTGTCTGATAGGCAGCGTAGCCATCTGGTGTTACCAGCCACTCCTCACAGTTTTGTATCATCTGAAAACTTGCTGAGGGTTTTCTCTGTCCCATCATCCAGGTCATTACTGAAGACAGTAAACAGTACTGGACTCATTATTGATTCCCTCAGTACATCACTAAAGACCAGTCTCAAACTGGACTTCATGCCACTGATCACAACTCTTCGAGTCTGGATGTTCAGCCATTATTCAATCCACCTCTCCATTCAGCTACTCCACACTTCATCAATTTGTCTATGAGGATATGATGGGAGACAGTGTCAAAAGCCTTGCTACAGTCAAGATAAACAATATCCACTCCTAACTCCCGTCCACGAAGCAATGACCTCATTATGGAAGGCTATGAGGTTGGTCAGGCGAAACTTCCCCTTCATAAACCAATGCTGAATACTCCCAATCACCTTCTTGTCCATCATGTTTGGAAATGGATTCCAGGTGAACTTACTCTATCTCCTTTCCAAGGATCTTGCCAAGGAACCAAGGATCCAAATTTCTTGCCCTTCTTGAAGACAGACTTTCCTTCAGCCTGCAAGAGCCTCTCCAAGTTGCCATGACCTTTCCAAAATTATAGAGATGCCTTGCAATAACATTACCCAGCTCCCTCAGCACTTGCGAATACATCCCACAAGGTCCCACGTACTTGTGTATGTCCAGTTTAAGTGTTCCATAACCTCGTACTCCGCCAACAAAGCCAAGCCTTCCTTACTCCACATTTTCCCACTGGTATTGGGCACCTGGGACTGCAAAAGCATTACAGACCACTAAAGACGAAAAAGGCATTGAGTACCTCGGCCTCTTCCATGTCCTACATCAGAGTCTTGTCCCATTCAGCAGTATCCTTCTTCTGCTGATGTACCTGTAAAATCCTTTCTTGTTGCCCTTCACACCCCCATCAGACTCAACTCCAGGTGGGCTTTGGCTTTCATAACTCTAGTCCGTACATGACTATACAATGCCTCTATATTCCTCCCAGGTCATCTGTCCCTGTTTCCATCTCTTGTATGCTTCCTTTTTGTACCTAAATTCAGTGACAAGTGCCTTGTTCACCTATGCAGGCCTCCTGCTGCCTTTGCTTCTCGGGATGGACTATTCTTGAGCATGGAGGAGGTGATCCTTGAAAGTCAATGAGGAGTCTCTCCTGGACCTCTCTTCTCTCCAGGATTGTATGTATCCCATGGGATTCTTTCAAGCTGATCCCCAAACAGGCCAAAGAGTGCTTGCCAGAACCCTGAAGTTAGCCTCCTGCTTTTTGCCTTTTTCCCTCCTCTAAAGATTTTGAACTCCCATCGTCTTGTGGTTAAGTAAGAGAAAATAAAGTGACAGAGTATCACTGATGCTCGAGCAAGCAGGTTTCAACGGATCACTGAAAGCCAGCGGGAAATGATTTAACCCCTGGGAGATGCTGTGATGCTGCTTGCCCCCCCCCCCCCCCCGGGGG
>Ga0065711_1050948_pt1 | contig 10581 bp, 10 predicted proteins | sample Hoacrofraction12_FD_59098 | JGI IMG/M metagenome (GOLD analysis project Ga0065711, IMG submission 59098) | Hoatzin crop microbial communities from Cojedes, Venezuela - Epithelial fraction 12 v2 (version 2) | ecosystem: Host-associated > Birds > Digestive system > Esophagus > Crop | place...
TGGATTTTTTTTTTTTTTTTTTTGATGGCTTCCAGCATCCAAGCTGGAGCTGCTGACAGCGAATACAAGTTCTCTTTCATACCAGGTCACCATTCAGTGACAGCATTGTGATGCCATGGTTACAGCTCTCGTTGGCTGGAAGTGGCACAGTTGGTTTTGGGGGCATTTTACGGCTCTTTCAGGTATAGATAACAAGCACAATGATGCTACAAGGATTCAGGGCAAATTAATGCTAATGCTATCTGCTTTTGAACAGATCATTTAAAAGGCAAAGTTTATGGAGTTCTCTGCTAACAAAACTTGGATAGTTAATAGCACGTAAAACATCAGCCACAAATCAATTGCTGTCTTTTTCTTGTCTTCAAGCTGGAAAAATCACTTTGTCAAAGGAATACAGATAACTACTGCATTCAAGACTGATACATCTGTTGGAGTAATTTTAAACATAAATAGCATTTAAATTCAGATGATCTAAAAATGTTTGAAATTATGATTAATGAAATGAACCTAATTAATAACATGCAGAGCAGCAGTTGTCAGGAAATAAACTGTAGCATATGCATTGGGGGGAAAGAAAAAAGTCTGCTTACAATTGAAACACAAGTCTCGTCACCAAGTAATTATCTTCAATTATAGTTTGTCCAAATGTCTACAGGTAGTCTTAACTGAACTACTTTATTCAAACTGTTACAAATCATTCCTTAATTTATGAAGATATCTTGAACTGGCAAGCAAAAGACGACTTCTTAAATGGTAAACACATCATCTCACCTCTCCTTCTACGTGCCGAGAATTATTTGCTCATCTTTAAGCAGACCTGAATCACACCCTAGCTTGCACTTCAGCCTGTGAAGCCTCTTTGGCTCCCTCTACATGTAAAGACCTTGAGCAGCTATGCATGTTCAAAATACACCAAATTATTTTTCTTTCTATCTCAAGGATAAACAAGGATGACCACGGTGTGCATCAAGCAAACAAATACTATGATAAAAGCTCTAAAAAAAAATAAAAAAAAAAATGAAGTGCCACTGACTGAGTGTATGCCAAAGGAAACCTTATCTCTAGGATTCCAAGCTGATCTTGAAAAACACAGAATATTAATAGCCCTGAAGAAGCTAAAAAAAATAACTTACTGGGTTGAACGTAAGCTATTCTTCTCATTTGATAAGACCAATTTACAAAAACCTCAGAAGAGGGGTTTGAAGCACTTACTGAAGGCGATATGTAGCCAAGTCAAAAAGACTTTTTCTCCTTTTTAAAAATTAGTCTCAAATGAATTGCCACAGTTATCTGTATTGCTTAAAATGTGAATAAGGCAAAGAGATCAATTTTCCTCTCTCTCTATCTTAGCATCCTGTATCTCAAAATTGTGCCAAGTCAGCTGAATGTCAGCACCAAACAAGTTTTAAAAAAACCCACCAGAGTTTAAGAGTCTTACATTTACTGTGAAACACTTGAAGAACTTTTAAGATTTGAGAGATTCGTGAAAACTTTATATGGAAAGTTTAGAAGAGCTGCTAAAGCACCAACAGATTTAACCTGAAACCCAGTTTTCCATGAGGCTTAACTATTAAGAACCACTTTATACCACGCTCCAGAACAGGAGGCAACTACTGCAACCTAACGAAACCGCCACTAACGAAACTCCCAGCACTCCCAGACCAGCCTACTGATAGGCCTGCTAACTTGCATCCTCGTACACGCTGAACTTCCACAGGTTTTAAAAACCATTGAGTCCACATCAGTTCCAGTATTCTTGCTTCTTAGCCTCCAGCGCTCGTTCACAACAAAATCTGTTACTTCTAAAGAAATCACATTGCACTTCTGTTAGTCTGGAAGGAAGGAGATACGGGAGGGCTAACACACCGACACAGAATGGATCTCTTGTCCGGAGTTACTACATGCCTTTTCCTAGAGCTATATTTGATGAAACAGCTCATCTCTTCAGGACACGCAGCAATGGGGGGGACACACTGCCCTGAAGAGGATTAATCTGGTCCCCAAATCAGACTACTAAACGCTTCTTTTTACCCCTCCTCACTCTGCCTTGAACTCTGCAAATCCAAATCCTGCTGCTAACAGCTGTCTCACTGACAGAGAAGCTGGATTCCTTCAGACTCCTAGAACGTTGGTATGCAGATTTCCAAAGGTAAGATCTAGTTGGGTCCTAACCCACTAATGAAAATCTGCTTACAAGATCAGTGCTGCATCCTCACTTGGTAGTGAACAGGCATAGGATAACAACAGGAAAGTTAAGGTTAAGGCACAGTTTGAAAGAGATCAGGCAAACAGCATAGCTCAATCTGTTTTCCAGACCAGATTAGCCCTAACAGTTTGGACAAAGCCAAGAGCACTCCTGAGTGTGTCCAAACGGGTTTTAATTTTTGCTTCTGAACGCTAATCAAATTATTAGCTTACATAACTTCTGCTGATACTATGCAAGAAAGATATAAAAGGTCTAAGTCATGGACATGCCTCAGCAGCACAACCAACATTATCTGTCCATAAAGTGAAGGAGTTGCTCTTAAAAAGAGAATCAAATCAGATTTTTGGCTCAGTATCACAGCAACAATTTGTGAAGGAGACTAATTACCCCTCTACTTAGCTCCACTGTGTCAACTACTGCAAAGAGCATTGCCAAGGCACCAAGGATACCAACTGGTCTCATGAAAGAAATCTGTCCCTGTCCATTTAATGTCCATTTTCCAGAGTCTGGGCACAAATGTAGCTCACAAATCTATTCTTCTGGCTTGAAGTAGCCTATTTCAACCTTTATTGTTTGCCTTTCTTCAATTTCTTGACCACCTATTACTAGAGAAAAAAAGGACACAGTTTACAACCTGGCACTGCTGGTTAGGTCAGTATCGTGGATTATCTCAATAGCTTTATTGCCAGATCACAGGAACTGCAGCAGCCCCTTGTCCTCCGTATGAGAAAGCCTATCCACTCTGCTGCCTTACTGGCACTATTCTGAGTTCCCCTCTCAGTAACTCAGGTCACTGAATTTTATTATGAACTGCCTTCTCCATTAAAAGACCACCGAGTGTTCTGCATCTGTTGGCATTTGAAAAGCTTTAAAGCCTTCACGCTAGCTGTCTGTATATAGCCACATCGCTGCCTTTGTATCTTTTTTCCTTAGCAGTAGCAGAGTGGATACCACAAATGACAGATGCCTATCTTGTTTTACCTCCTGTTAATTCCATGGTTAGCTTTTCATTCTCAATCATCTTCTTTTTCTCTTCCAACTCTGCAATCAAGTTTTCCTTAAGCTCAATTTTCTTATCTTCAAACTCCTTTGCTGCTGCTTTCTTTTCCTTGACGTAATTCTTCTCCACCTGATCTGTCTAATGCAAACCAAAAAGAACAAAAAGGTTAACTAAGGAACCAATGACAAGTTAATGGTATCACAAAAGCTTCTTTCAGCTGTTGTATTGATTAGCTGTTCAGTTCAAAACTGTAGCCAGTTCTAAAGATTATCAATATTCATAAGCAACAGAAAACCATCTAAAAATTATTAAGTAAGCAGTACTGTATTCAGAAAAGAATTATTTTTCAAAATAAGTTTTAATGTTGCATAACACATCAAGTCTCTAGCAGAGGGCTCTTCAGATTTGTAAACAGCGCTATCATTTACCATCTTAAACAAGCTTTTTAAAGAAACCAAATGCACAACAAGCATACAGCAGCCCAAGAGCAAATAATTCTTTTAATTCTGTTTTAATGACAAAGTCCAGAAGCTACTTGAAGTAACACCAACAGCAGGCTGTACTACGTCTCAAGTTCAATAATGCTAGCTAAAGGAAGAAAATTTCTTTAAACCTTCTAGGAAAACAAGCACAAGTACTAGTTGTTGAAACAAGAGATTTATACTTCTTCCTTCTAGTTAACATATATTTTGATAAATTAAAAGTACTTACTTCCAGCTGGAGGAACAGTTCTGAAAGACAAGAAATACTTAATTTATTATCTTCAAGGATGCACAAAATTACTTCCCTAACATTATATGGCATTGAATATTGGAGCCAAGAGAGGCAGAGAACTGTAACAGTGTACACCCTCATCCAACCTCAACTCTCACTTTGCAATTAAATGCTGAAAATAAAGTAAGTATGAAAAAATGCCACAAAAATACATTGTTATTTGAAGTTTTCTACAGGTTGTCAAGCAGATTTGCAAAGCTTACACTATTGTATTCCATACTATTCAGTTCAGCTACTGTTCCAAGCAGTACTAAGCACGTAGTCCATCCTTCCAGTTTACCTACAATCAATTGATACTAGACACAAACTTCCCACATAGAAGCTTGAAACCTCTGGCTGAATGTATGGCTGGCAAAAATGCATAGTTCAAGCCAATTTCATGAATTTCAGCAGTGACTGAAATAATTCTGCAGCTGTTAGAAGATTCATCTCACATGTGTCTGATTTCAGGCTGCTTACGCCTGAGAAAACAAGCAAGGAAATTGTTAGGTATCATTGCAGGTTAAGCTCTAACACACAGCAATGATTAGTTCAAGTCAGACCTGGGGATGAGGCGAATGGATTTCTGGGTGTCAAACAGTCCCACTACTGACATTTGTGCAATTCCTAACGACTTGAAATTAAGCAGGATGGTAGCCTTCTTGCATTTCCTGGAGGACATAATGTCCAAAACGAAGTTTTTACTCAAGGTAGTGGCAAGAAAAGAAAATGAAGGCACCTGATCAGTCCTCAAGTCACCATATTTCACCAGCATATTAAGCTTTGGCAATACTTCAAATAAATTCCGTAAAGATCACAGGTTTCAAATATGTTTCAAAGAAGACTGTAGTAGCAACACTGTACTACTGTGCCTTTTTCAAAAATAAATTTAAAAACTAACAAAATAAAAACCAAAGGTGCTAAGGGCCCAATAAAAAAAAAAAAATTTTTGTTTGCAAAGGGCTCTACTGATTGAGCATGGAAGCAGTGTTATGGAGGGGTAACCAAATACTGGTAAATCTAAACTGTTGCTTTAATATCTGTGAATTCTCAAAAAAAAACCCAAAACCTCAATATGAGGAGGATAAGTGTAAAAGACCATTCTTCCTGTAGTACTAGGCAGTTGGATTTTTTTGATCACAAAATTGAAAGTTATCACCATCTGCCCTCCTGTGGAAGAAACATGTTGCTGCAGCACTGGTCTTCGCCAGCCAGAAATAAAAGTTTGCAATCAGTCTTCATTTTACCAGAAGAACCCTGTACTGCTAGAACGCAGCTCTAACGCACACGACATTCATCTCAGAAAGCAGATTCCAATTAACAAGACGTAGTTTAATTCACTTAAATTCCTCAAGCAAACACTTTACCATCCCAAGCACTTTTAGAGAGACGCACTTCATACTATTCAAAGGGTGGAGTACGCCAGCCATCATACAACCATCACTGCCTCTCTGTCATATTCCCCACAGTAACGGCCAGGCATTACAGGGCTCATCCAACTTTTCTAAAGGAAGAACAGCTACATTTCCTGTTTCCACCTAACAGCTTCTATAAAAGGGCCTGCTTCAGTATCCAAGATAAATGGATCTGCTTTCCAACCCATCTCTCTGCAGGAACGCAATAAAGGATACCTGCATGTGCTGAGAGCTAGGCACTTTAAAAATTAACTTGGGCCTTTGCTCCTGAAACAGAGTCCCAGAACACAGAGTACAGGCAGCCCATGCCATGTCACAGCTACACAGAATGACAGTTTCAGCAGCAAACCCTCTGTACTCATTGTTCCAGGGCACAAAAGAGATCTTCAGGAAAGCACGTAGTCCTAACTTGCCATTCCTACAGAGATAAACAGCGCACCTGAAGGTTTCAGACAAGTTGCACAGAAGAACAAGGCAAAGCAGGAGACTGCAGGTTAGGCATGGTGTCAGATAAAATTGAAATAATTATGCTACTTGTGGTGCCTTGCACAAATGAGGACTAAAACTCTTTATTGATGTTTAGTAAACAGTCAGCAAACAATGTTGATAATGGGAAAAAAAAAAAAAACACAAAAACATCAAGATAGATCCCATGACGCTTTGTGCACTCTCAAAAAAATCTACGCTATACCCTTGGAAGCAGAAGCACCCTTTGCTCCAGCAAGTTCCTTGTCTTTAAAAGACAGAGTTACCATTATTTTTCTTCAGGTGTTAGAAAAATCATTAACTGAATTTGTATGCAGCATCTTAGAAAGAAATTAAGCCTACCTGCATTTCGTATCCTTTCTTTGTACTGCTGGTCCAACTTTTTCATTCTCTTCTGATATTCCTGAAGAGTACCTAGTGGAAATAAATTGTGGATCCCCATTGGAAATTTATTTTTTCCAAGTATGAAGTTTTCTCAAGGAGCCATACAACACTTGAAACACAAATACTAATATCTGAAATCAGAAAACTACAAATCTAGTTTGCTTATTTTGATAAGCACGTTCCCCGTTTTTTCAGAAAGCCAACTGCCCCTTTTCAGAAACGCTTCAGTACACAGAGGCTTAACTACAAGTGTTTGGAGGAAACAGGGATGGAAAGTGGCTGACATTTTTCACTCAGCAGCATGACTGAGAGTCAACATTCCGTGAAGGATGCTGCTTAGATCTTTCAAAACCCTCATCCTTCTCTGACCTTTGAGAAGTGCTGAAAATCGCTTAGAAGAAAAAAGCTAGCCCCTTCAGAGCTCACCTTCCTGCAATTGCTGTAATTGCCTCTTCAGAGATGCCAGTTTGTCTTGATACATTCTACAAACACAGAGAGCACACAACTTTACTTTGAAAAACAGACACATATCATTTATTTCAACATCTGTTTAGGTTACAGCGTGTTTACACAGAATTAAAAACATTTCAGAAGAACTTCAGGAAAGAAACAAACAACACCTAAAAGAATATTATTCAAATGAAAGGTCATCACTGCCTAAAAACCCTGCCACCCCACTGGTTTCACAGTGCTCCCAAGCTAATTATTTTGGGAACAGTTCAGGGTAAAAAAGGGTTGGGTGTTTTTTTTTTAACATTGAAATCGAAAATGACATTTAGATCTACAGATGCCAGAAACTTTACAACAGAATCATTCTGCCACTTTGTCAAGTCTTAATATTCATGTATTAGTTCCCTACTTCTATAAGAGAAGGCATTTCCTCACATAGATCTTGACATGGTAAAAAAACCCCAAAGTCTATTCCTGATGCTGTTGCAAACATGCATTTCCTTTCTCACATATCTGCAGTTTAACACAGGCCAAGTCTTCCCGACCTGTATAAAAACCATGTCTCTGCCAGTAAGCAAGAACACAAAATACTGCAAATACACCTAAACACCAAGGGAAACTATTTCAAGTCTCCAAAAAGCCTGTCTTCTTGGACAAGATCAGCATCCTATTGTTTAAGGTTTTTAATAAACAGCTTGCTTTTTGCTTGGCTTATATAAAGTAGATCCTTTATTTTATGTAAAGGACCTGCCTGCAGCAGGATTCATTTCCAGCAAAACTCAGCTGCTCCCAGAAAGCTATACCTATTTCTTTGTTCAAAACAGAGGCAGCACTTAGTTTCTTGAACACATAGAGAACAGTGAAGGAACAGAGAGAGGAAATACAGGTATATGGACTCATTAGCTATTACATTGGGCCAGGCACTTAAAAACCCCAATCTTGGCCCAAAACATTGTAAGGTTTTATGCAAAAAACCACCCCGCCAAATAACATGACCTTATTTCTTATTAGAATGGGTTACTTACTGTTCTTTCATTTCTACAAAGTCCTCTTCCTCGTGTTTCGCCAGGTCAGTTTCGCTGGCATCCTCAGTGTCTAAAGGAGGTGAAGAACGACTTGCAAAAACTAAAGCAGTTCTTAGAAAATCCCACAAAGTAGTCAATTATTTGAAAACAAACAAACAAATACCCAAACTTCAGGCAATTTAACCTCAAACACACAACCAGACAGGCCTCTGGAGAGATGAATTCAGAAGTGAAAAGAGTCATCTCACCTCTTTCCTGCGGCTGCAAGTTGACCTTCATAAATCCTCTGGCAGTTTTGCAGTGAACCTTCCATCAAGTCTAAACAACTTCTTCAGATACTCTGGTAATTTCTTCCCAGTTTAAGAGCGGGAAGGTTCTACATTAATGCTCACTTATACTGAGGCGAGACAGAAACAGTCTAAAGACTCTGAAAAACGTTTCAGACTTCTTCCTACAGTCTCACCCATGACATAACATACTGAAGACAACGGCTGAAACAGCTGTAACTGATTCTGCATCTTGACCTGAAACACTCCAAAAATACTATGACTAGGTGCTGTCAGGGTTGACCACACAGGTCTCGCTGAAGAGAGCAACGCTACTTGCGGGGATCTGAAGTGGACTTCCCAGCTGCACATCGCACAGAAGTACTTCAACATTCAGACACCATGAAGACGGACGCTACCATACGGACAGCACCAATTTTACGAACAGACAATATTAACTACAAACAAATCCAACCAGTGTGGGATTGCTAGTTTTCTGCTATGCCTTTTCATGCTTCTATTTATAAGACACAGGTAGCCAAGAGTTAATTAGATTCCCCCCCTCAGGGAGAGACCAGTGCCTGGGGCCAGAGTTGTGGCAGGCAAAGCCCAAACTACAGCTGCATTCTGGAAGGAAGGGGGGCACCAGTGCCTCAGATCAAACCTTTCTCAGATTCTCCTTAAACTATGAACAACTGCTTTAAGTTTAAATGTATTAAGATAAAATTCAACACACCAAAGTTAAAACAAAAAGTTTTAACTGGAAGAGAAACACTTTGACACCTGTGTCACCATAAAGGACTCCCATACTCCGTTTACTTGTGCGCAGCCACGGAGAGCCCCACACCGACCAGCGCACTGTCAGCCTTCGTAGGATCTGCAGGTCTGGCTCCGGCGCCTCATTCACGAACGTACCAGACATGACGGAGGACTCTGGCTGAACGAGCAACAGGCACTGTCGAAGGGTCATTCTTCCCCTCCCTGATCTGCTCCTTTACGGATCCTACACTCTATCAGAATACTCTGGGAATTACTTCCATTTCCTCTTCTCCACTGCTTTCCTGGTCCTTCTATAAAAGCCCTCTTTCCTCCAACATCCTATTGCACGCTCTAACTTCTATCTGAACTTTCTTCCGCCTTAACTTCCTGCTTCCCCCTTGCCCCTTCACACCACAGAAATATAACACAGAATCACAGAATGCTTTGGGTTGGAAGGGACCTTGTAGATCATCTCATTTCAACCCCCCTGCCAGGGGCAGGAACCCCTCACACCAACCCAGGGTGTTCCCAGCCCTGTCCAATCCAGCCTTGGACACTGCCAGGGAGGGGGCAGCCACAGCTTCTCAGGGCAGCCTGGGCCAGGGCCTCACCATCCTCAGATCAAAGAGTTTCTTCCTTATATCTAACTTAAATCTCCCCTCTTTCAGTTTAACACCATTACCCCTTGTCCTATCGCCCCATGTCCTTGTACAAAGTCCTTCTCCAGCTGTCTTGTAGGCACCTCCAGGCACTGGCAGCTGCTCTAAGGTCTCCCTGGAGCCTTCTCCTCTCCAGGCTGAAGAGCCCCAGCTCTCCCAGCCTTTCCTCCCAGCAGAGGGGTTCCAGCCCTCGGATCATTGCTGGGGCCTCCTCTGGCCCCGCTCCCACAGCTCCAGCTCTGTCCTGTGCCGAGGGCTCCAGAGCTGGACGCAGGACTCCTGCGGGGTCTCAGCAGAGCGGGGCAGAGGGGCAGAATCCCCTCCCTCACCCTGGGAGCAGCCCACGCTGCTGGGGATGCAGCCCAGGGCACTGCTGGCCTGCCAGGCTGCCAGCGCACATTGCCAGGACACGTCCAGGTTTTCATTCACCAGTACCCGCAAGTCCTTCTCCCCAAGGCTGCTCTCAATCCATTCTGCACCCAGCCTGTATTTGTGCTTGGGATTGCCCCGACCCCAATGCAGGACCTCGCACTTGGCCTTGTTGAACTTGATGAGGTCTGCACAGGCCCACCTCTCCAGCCCGTCCAGGTTCCTCCATAACCAAGTTCCTCACACCAGATTTCTCTGCTGCTCTTACTCCTCTGTCCCATGCACCCCATCCCACCTTCTCAGCACTCTCCCCTCTCTCACTGCCGCCTCTTCACCTGGGAAACCACTCCAATCCCAGCTCTCCACCGGCTTCCCCCTTCTACAGGGAACCCAAGCAACCCAACGGACCTTGTTTCCTTCCCATTTTCCTGATGCCCCAGACCGCTTCTCCACCAGACCCGACCCAAGCCGTCCTTCCCCAAACACCCTCCTCCCCCTCCCCAGCGCACCCACACGGAGCAGTCCCCTTCCTCAGCCCCCCACCGCCCCCGCTCCCCTCCTCCTGGGGCAGCGCCCCACCCCCCACACCCCAACCCGCCACCCTACCAACCTTCATCGGAGTCGCGGGCCCGGGCGCTCCGGTCGCCGTCCTCCTCCTCGGCGCTCTCCAGCTCCTCCTCCTCGTAGTACTCGGGGCCGGGGGGCATGGCGGCGGCGGCGGGTGCCCCAGGCGGGGCGGGGGCCGGCGGCGTGGCAGACACCAGCCCGGCCGCGCTCATAGCGACGGGACACGGCCTCCGCCACCGCCG
>Ga0065711_1010819_pt1 | contig 10580 bp, 8 predicted proteins | sample Hoacrofraction12_FD_59098 | JGI IMG/M metagenome (GOLD analysis project Ga0065711, IMG submission 59098) | Hoatzin crop microbial communities from Cojedes, Venezuela - Epithelial fraction 12 v2 (version 2) | ecosystem: Host-associated > Birds > Digestive system > Esophagus > Crop | place...
CCAGAGAAGGAGACTCCACAGCCTCCCTGAGCAGCCTGGGCCAGGGCTCCGTCACCCTCAGAGGGAAGAAGTTCTTCCTCGGGTTCAGCTGGAGCTTCCTCTGCTTCAGTTTGTGCCCGTTGCCCCTTGTTCTGTCACTGGGCACCACTGGAAAGCATCTGGCCCCGTCCTCCTGAGATATTTATAAGCATTTATTAGGTCCCCAGTCAGCTCCTGCAGGTTATGAGCACTGGTGTTTGCCAAGGGCAGCAACTACTCCAATGCCATGTGATTGCTTTAGAGCAGCTCACGAAACCTTCATGAATGGGTCTGTTTGGAGGAACACCTTGGCTTCTGAGCCTGGAAGGGGCTGTGGGTTGGAGCGGGGCCGGCAGGAGAGCGGTGGGAGCTGTTCTGGGCGGTGGGAGCAGAGCCTGCTGGTTCGGGGATTTTGGAGGATGCCAGCAGAGTTTATTTGCATGTTGCAGTTCTGATGAGCGGCTGTTAAAAAAGCTTCCTTGCCTTTCGTGTATGCTATGTCACATCTCATTTCCTAGAAGGACCTGGCACTGGGTTTGCTTTTGATATTGAGTCTTCCAAATTTTAATCGTCGTTGTTAAGAAAATAGACCTCCTCTTGAAAGTGAACGCTGCTGGGGGAGAAATGTGGGAGGCCACGCAGGAAATGCCCCATGTCCAACCTTGAATGATCCTGTGATTCTATGTTTCCAGCCTTCAGTGCTTGCCTGAATCTGCCAGAGCAAGTTTTCAGCAGACCAAGTATTCAGAATCGCTTCTGAAGAAAGCGAACAACTTCTTAGAGATTTGGCCGGGTCTGGGAACACAAGGGAGAGGCACGTTGAAAGTTTGCCCAAGTGGTGCTTGGCCTGTGGCCAGGACAGAAATGCAGATGCCAAGAGAGTGAAGAGCCGTCCGTTAGAGACCCTGTTCACTCGGTAACTGCGTCACATTGTAAGGGCAGGGGTCTTCTCCTCCTTCACGGCATACGGTACAAAGTGCTTCTGGGTAGCAAACTCTTGTTAGAGCGGCAGTGTCCCAGGGTGGTTTCCCTGTTAAAGCTTCCACTGAGCATTCCTGTATTTAACTGGACTTTTTTTTTGTCTTTCCAAAAGGCGTGTTCGAATGCACTCTGAGTACAGGTGAAGATGTACAGTCAAGGAGGATTTTATGTCCTGTAGAGTCCTGTAGAGCACATACTCTGCAAAAAGGAGTAAATCAGTACTACAGAGGTGTTGCATTGTCCACAGGCAGCAACTCGCCCAAACAGATGTAGCACAGGGAGAAAGCTGGGTCTGGAGAAGAAGGGATGGCTTGAAAGAGGCTCTTCTCTACAACAGTTGTCCTGGTGGCTCATCGTAGTAGCACCTAGCTATTAAGGCCCTAGAATCCAGGCCTGCACAAATACTCAGTGAGAGGTGTGCTTGATTCTGCTGCTTCCAAGGTGGGCCAGCCAACTCGGGGACACACTGTCTTGATGTTACAGCCAGGAAACAAGCGATGGGCCCGGAGTCACCTTGCGAGCCTCTGAGAAGGTGCTGAACATCAGACCATCAAATCTTGTCTAAGTGCTTTTATCACAAGACCCTTCCTTCCTTACGAAAGCATGTTCTCCTCTGAGAACATCTTACTTTTGTCCTGGAATGGCTTGAATTTATTTGGAGGCAGATTGTTCAGTTAGAGATGTAATTCTAAGGATGAATACCGTTGGCTTACTCGTGCTCGTGTTGGCTGCTCTTTACAAGTTTGGCAGGGAAGAGGAGTGAGGTGAAAGTCTCCTTCTGATGGCAGATGCCCTGTGCTTCACGTCCCTTCCCAGGGCAAAAGGCTGGGCCTCTTTGGAGCGGGAAGCACCTTCAGGAATGCAAAAAGCATAAATGCCCTATAGGGAAAGAGCAACAATGTGTGGGTTTGCTGAGTACTGGGATGTCCTCGGTCTCCTCGATGCACCTTCCAGAGCTCCTAACACCGACACTGAGCAGTCAGCTGAGTTGCTTCTTCCAAGGAATGGGGTGTAAAGAATTTGAAACCCATACCTAATCTCTAGAATTCATTGGTTGTACCTTTGAAGTTGCGTGCAAATGTCAGTTGGTTCTGTTGTGTTATATTGGTGGAGAGTGAGTTTTCTCTGAGAGAAGAAGCTCTCATTTAATTGAAAGCAAACATTCAGTGAAGATTTTAAACCCTGTGGGAGAATCTTCTTGTTTTATCCATCGAGAACCTTTGGGGGTTTGGGGGTTGCTCTTTGCAGCTTGTCAGAGCAGTCAGATAGGCATGCTGTGAAGTTCTGGGCTTTCTCTGACGCAGGCAGGAAAAGCACATGATCAAAAGAGACTTTGGGGATGCAACCAGCGAGTGTATTTCTGACATTTGAAGTGGCTCTTCTGCCTTTGGTGACAACAAAGGGTCTGTTTTAGGTTCTTTGCGAGTCCTCTTATTGACTGTGCTCTGCTGCAGAGAAGAGCAGACTGCCCTTACGCTGGTGGTCACTGCAGTGTGGACACAGATTCACAAGGTGGAATATCACGGATCAAGAAACCCTCCTGGATAGCTAGATAAGGAGTTCTGCTGATAGCGTAAAGAAGCTTAGCTTGGAACGGAGGCAACTCTCCCTTGTCTGAAGCTGCCAAAAAAGCTGGCATCTGCTATTAAGCAGTGCCTCATCCCTGTATGAGCGCGGCGTGTCTGTTAGAAGTAGCCATGCCCTCCGGCACAGGGCAGCTGAGGTCTTTGGGCGTCTCCTTTGTGCTTTATTTCAGCAGCCAGCACGTCGAGGGCACGCTTTAATGGATGCTGCTACTGTGCAGCGCGGTGCTGCTGCCCAGTGTGGAGCCGCAGAGGTGACGCAAGCTTGGAGAGGAGAAAATGGGAAGGAAACCAAACGGGGATCATCAATGCCCTTTGTGTTTCGCATGACCTTGGGGGCTCATGGGATAAATGACCCTGATTATCTCTCTGCTTTTCATCCCTGAAGTGCTCGGAGGCCTTAGGGTTGGGGGGGAGGGGGGTGTCTGTGAACGGAGCCTTTGTGGGTCTGCAGTGGGGTTGGGATGTGGGGCCGGAGCTGTGGAAAGAAGGGAGCTTTTGAGCCTCGGGCCAAGTGGCAAAACCACTTCTGCTGCCTTCTGTGCTGCACAGAGGCCCCGCACGTCCGGCAGCTGGCATGAAAGGGCGAAGCGCTTCGTGTGCCAGCTCCTCGCGGAGAAGAGGCGCTGGCGGCGGAGCGCTGGCGGGGGTCTGAACTTCACAGCCAATTTTCGTTTCCATCTAGTGAGTTCTGCTCGTGCCCTAGATGCAAATATTGCCAAACTTTGAAGTCTCTGCCTGTAGGACAGCTGGAGTTGGCGTGGCGGGCCAGGTCGGAACTGTACATAGCAGGTAGACCGGGAAGAGTTAACCGCGTCTCTCTACATACCCAGCAGTGCCACGCATCGGCTTCCTATAGAACAGACAGCTGGGTTCCGTCTCCAAGACCTTGTTGTCAAGGTGTAGCATGGCTGTTCAGGCTCCAGATGCAGATTTTCACACCTCAGGCCTGTTTGTCAGTCTTCTGCTGGTTTTGTTCTGCTGTTCATGTGGGATGACAGTAATGCTGTGGATGCTGTCTCTGTTCACGCTCGGTTGGTTGTCGGCACTCACTGGAAATCACCTCCATGCCAGACAAAGCATCCGAGAAGGGCTGTGTGACCACGAACTGGAATTGCTGATTCTACACTGAGTCTTCTTTAGCAGCTGGGATGGAGTCTGGGGTGGGACTACACCATCCAGATGTCTGGTCTGTCGCTGCATTGCTACAGGGGCTGTACCCAGCTGCAGAAAGACAGCGGAGAAGGGAGCAGTGTCACTAGTGAGAGCCCCAGAGCCCCTTGCCATGGATCCCGCTCTTCCTTCCATTTAACCTCGTGCACAGAGCAGCGTGGTTTTTCTAATTCCCCGCTCAGTGAAATGGCTTTTCTGTCTGACCTGGTAGGTACGCTGCTTATACCGCTTTGAGTCTCCTGCATCTCGCTGTCACGGTTGCTTTGGCAACAAATTGAGAGAGGCTGGGAGCAGCTCAGCACGGCAAAGAACGAGAAATTTGCCCAGATTTACGAACCTCTCTCAGACCCAGCTCGTCCATCAAGCCCCGGGCTTCCAGCCATGTCTCCCCGGCTCGGGGGGGCTGCTGCTAAGTGCATTTAAAATACAATTAACCTGCCTCGCAGAGGTTAGCGTGGCCTTCTGAGGAAGGAGACTGGGCTTTGCCGGGTTGCGGGGGCTCTTGGAACAGGCTGATGAAGGCACCCAGCCATATTCCCTTGAGCCTCACCATTGGAGAGAGGAAAGCATTAACCCTTTCAGTACAGTTTATACGGTTTGCAAATATCAGGAAATATATCGGTCTGGGTGAATTGTTTCCATTTTTGGTTTGTTTTTTTTTTTAATGATTAGATGCTAGTGAGTACCCCTGTGCATAGAAAACTGTTCACTGTGAACCAGAGTGAGATCAGAGCCTCATGCAGCCGGGAGGGTAAGTAGTGTAGGAGGTGGAAGAGATGGCAGAGGAGGAATTATTCACCTCCTCTGTGTGAGGTTGTCTGGGAAGCAGAGCAAGTTGGGAGCTTGTGAGGTACCAAATCGGTTCTTGGCTGAGTAACCTTGGCCACAGAGCATCCATCCCTTCCCGTGCGGTCGAAGTGTGGCCAGCACGAGCGGAGAGCCCTGGGTGCTGCTGGCAGAGGCAGCTGGGTCTGCAGGCTGGTGCGGGGCTGCCATTCCCTCATGCTTATTGTCTTGTTTGCCTGCCTTCCTCAGAAGAAACGATGAGGTGACCCACATCAAGATCCAGAACACGGGGGATTACTACGACCTGTACGGAGGCGAGAAGTTTGCCACGCTCGCAGAGCTGGTGCAGTACTACACGGAGCAGCAGGGGCTGCTGCGGGAGAAGAACAGCAATGTCATCGAGCTCAAGTACCCTCTCAACTGCCAGGACCCCACCTCAGAGAGGTAAGACGCGGTCTCCGGCAGCCTCTCCCGGGGTTGGTGATGCTGTCTGCCCAACCATCTCCCCAGCCCAGTCTGGGTTTAGAAGGGAGCCCCAAACAGTGTGTGTTGGGGTGTGATTTAGGTTTCAGGAGCCAAAAGCTGCACGTCTCTGGGATATGGTTCCTTGGCTACTCTGCGTGCAGGCATGAGCAGGAGCTGGCTGGGTAACCCTAGCAAGGCCCTGAAGCTGATCCTTGCTCGGTGTCAGCGTGTGCTAATAAGCTTTTTTCAGCTTTGAGGCAACTAGGAACATAGAATCATAGAATAGTTTGGGATGGAAGGGACGATTACAGGTCATCTAGCCCAACCCCCCTGCAATGAGCAGGGACATCGTCAACCACGTCAGGTTGCTCAGAGCCCCATCCAACGTGAGCAGCGTGAGCCCATCTGCAAAGGGTCCCACAGGCATGTCCTCAGAGGCACACAGCTTTGGCTTTAACAGAAGCAAAACACTTGTGAGTGACTTGTGTCTGCCTGCAGAATGCTGGGTCGAAATGCCCTGAAAAAAGTCTTCCCCCATCCCATCTCGGTCTGTAACTGCTGTTCATCCCGGTAGCAACACGCTGGTGTCTCGCAGGGATGGGGGTGGCTGGCTTGCTGCGAGAAGTGGCTTGCCTCGGGCTACTCTGGGATGTTTCCACCAGCTGACTGACGACCTTCTTCCACCCCTTTGTCTGTGATGCTCCAGTGACCCCTTTTTTCCTTTTCCTTCCCCTCAGTTTCCCCAGGGTCATACGCAGCGGCTGACAGGGTGGGTTGGAAAGGGGAACGCCTCGTCAGGCGGCTGGCGATGCCAAAGCGGGCCCACGGTTACTCTAACTTTAGCAGCCGGGGTAAGGCGAAGCTGTGACTAGTCTGGGTTCCTGAAATGGAGCCGAGGCGCTGGGAAGTCCCTCCAGCTCATCTGCTCCCTTGTTGCCAGGGAGGTTTCTTTGCTCCTTCCAGACCGCAGTGTGAAAAGCGGCCGGGCAGTCGCTGGTGTTAGCAGAAGCTCTGGAAAAGTGGAAACCCCCTTCAGCTGGGTTTCCCCCTCTTCTGCTGCCAAGGAAAGTCTGGCTTGGCAGGGAAGGTCCATAAAGATTTCTGCTCCAGACCACATATCTACGGCATTAGGGAGAAGGGAGCCGAAAGGGTCCAGGTCCTCTAAATATACGAAATGACGCTGGTGTCATGGCGGGATGCGTCAGGGCAGCGGTATTTCCAAGACCTGGGCCTGAACAGCAGCAATGCTGTGAGCAGATGCCGAGATGCTTCACCAGAGATGGGCTGTTCTGCCCTCGGCAGCAGGACAGCTCCTACAGCCTGTGTTCCTGATGCCTTCTCAAGCCTGCGGGAAGGAGTCTTGGTCTTTACAGGTCTTCCCAGTCAGGCTTGAAATGGCTCGCAGCATGCTGAGTCGGGACTCGAAAAGCCCAGCATCACTGACTGCTGTTCTGTAAACTTCATCCCATGGGACAAAGTTGCTGAGACCTGATGTGATGCCCTTGCATCGTCCTGGAAGGTTATTTTGAATTCCTGGAGCCAGCGTCTTCGAAGTGGGACCTGTGGCATCTGCCTAGAGCCACAGCTGGGCATTGGAGTGTGGGAATCGAAGGCTCTGAGGCAAAAAGAAACTCTGCTTCGCTCCAAGCTGTGGTTTGTATCTACGGGAGGCCGTAGCTTGGTGCTAGCCTGTGAGGCGTGCCTGCCCTGGGTAGGTGAGCTGCTGAGCCGGGGCACCGAGCTAGCACGGTACGGCCGGTGCTTGAGCCGCAGAGGACATGCCCAGGAACACCACTGATGACTGTGTGCTTAACCCCAAGGCGTTGTGGCTACAGGCTTCTGACCGAGCCGGTTCAAAGGTAGCTTGCAGTTCATCAGGACCGCAGCGTAAGCGTGTCAGCAGACCAAGAAAAAGGATTGTGAGGGATTAGATGGAGAAACCGGGGCACGTGCATGCAAGATGTACACAGATGGAGAGGTGGAGCAACTCATGCCCACGCAGTGAGGCTCAGAAAGAGCTGAGCACCAACCTCAGCAAGCTGTAATTGCCTCTGGCCGGAGACACGGCCGCAGGCAGGGCTGGAGGGGGAGAAGCCTCCTGGGCACGGCGGGGAGCCCGGTTTTGCCCGTCCAAGCAAGCGTGCAGGACGCTTCTGCTGTCCCTCAGCCAGACTCGAGCTGGGGTCGGTGGCCTGGGAGGGGAGCAGCAGTAACTGCAGCTAGGGAGGACCCTTCCGAAAGTCATTCCCAAACTCCATTGAAGCATCTGGTTCCTGGTCAGTGTTGTCCATGCTCGTGGCTGATACTGCTGACTTCCAAGTGTTCTTCTTCTTCCATATTAAAAAATAAAGGAAAACGTAGCCACCTTCAAGTAAGAACTGCCAGAATCGTGTTTCTTGTAGCTTCGTCAGAGCCCTATCCCTGGATGACAGTGCTTGTCATACATCACGTGGCAGTTTAATATACTGATGCCATTTCACATTTGGCTGGAGGATTGAGCAAAGTCCTGACACTTCCAGCCTCGGGCTAAAGTATTGATGTGACGCTGCCAAGTGCTGGAGGAGAGTCACTGGGGACGGTTTCTAAAGTAACTCAAGCCAGTGTCGTGCCAGTGGGTCGAGCAGTCGGACTGGGAGCCTGGAAATGAGTTTCCCATCAGCACCCTCCCCAGCAGTGAGCGTAGCTGTTGTCTAAAGGCAATGCTGTGTACGTTTCTGAGCTGACCTCGCTCTCCATTGCTGCTCCTCAGGTGGTACCACGGGCACCTCACCGGCAAGGAGGCAGAGAAGCTCCTGACAGAGAAGGGGAAACCAGGCAGCTTTCTGGTGCGGGAGAGCCAGAGCAAACCAGGAGACTTTGTATTGTCGGTGCTGACAAATGAGGATAAGATGGAGACCGGGGACCGCAAACCACATGTGACCCACGTGATGATCCACTACCAGGTGGGAAATCATAGAATCACAGAATGGTTTGGGTTGGAAGGGAGCTTATAAATCATCTCGTTCCACACCCCCTGCCATGGGCAGGGACACCTTCCACCAGACCAGGTTGCTCCAAGCCCCGTCCAACCTGGCCTTGAACACTGCCAGGGAAGGAGCAGCCACAGCTCCTCTGGGCAACCTGGGCCAGGGCCTCACCACGCTCAGAGTAAAGAATTTCTTCCTTATATCTAATCTAAATCTACCCTCTTTCAGTTTCAAGCTATTGCCCCTTGTCCTATCACTCCATGCCCTTGTCAAAAGTCCCTCTCCAGCTTTGTTGTAGGCCCCCTTTAACTACTGGCAGGCTGCTCTAAGGTCTACCTGGAGCCTGCTCTTCTCCAGGCTGAGGAGCCCCAACTCTCCCAGCCTTTCCTCACAGCAGAGGTGCTCCAGCCCTCAGATCGTTGCTGGGGCCTCCTCTGTCCCTGCTCCCACAGCTCCAGGTCTGTCCTGTGCTGAGGGCTCCAGAGCTGGACGCAGGGCTGTCCCTGCTCGCCCTGCCGTAGGGGTTGGGTGGGTGACCCAGCTGGGAGCCGTGCATCTGATGCTCGCTGTGGTTTTGCCATTCTCTCCTGCAGCCGGACGGGAAGTATGACGTGGGCGGAGGAGAGAGGTTCGACACGCTCACGGACCTGGTGGAGCACTATAAGAAGAACCCCATGGTGGAGAAATCTGGAGCTGTGGTTCATCTGAAGCAGGTAATAGCTGCTCTAGCACATGTTTGTTGGTTCTGGGCTTGCCCAAACTCGTGGGCGGGTGCACAGATCTGCCCCTGCCCTTTGGGAGCTCCCCGCCCGCAGAACGTCCCGCTGGCCACTCGTCATGCTTGTCCAGGCTCACACTTGCCAGAGAGGTCCCTGGCCCCACACTCAAGGTCTCAGGAATGGACCCAGCTCCTGCCAATAGCCCCAGGGATTCGGGAACTATTTTTTTTGAGGGGGAAGATTATCTTTCTGTTATTGAAAGTGGTTCCTATTCTGTCTTCATCCTTCAGCCATTCAATGCCACGCGCATCAACGCAGCTAACATCGAGAACAGAGTGAAGGAGCTGAACAAAATGGCAGATCACACGGAGAAGGCCAAGCAAGGGTTCTGGGAAGAGTTCGAGGTACAGGATGCTCCTTGCTCTGTCCCGCTTGTGCCTGTGGGTGAAGAATACCACGTTTGCATGGGAGCGTCATGGTTTTCCAGCACTCAGGACCTTTTCTCAACACTGTTTCTCCTTTCCATGTATTCTGTGTTCAGCTGAGTTACTTCGTGGCCCTTTTATTCATTGCTTTTTCTCATCTTCAAGGCCGTTTCTCCTTCCTCATCCTAGAAATGCATGCCTTTTGTTCCCTGCAAGGATTTGTGCCTTCTCCCCTCATTAACTCTCTCATCAAGCTGCTTCTTGGCTCCCTTTCCCTTCCTGCCGGCACTCCCTCTGCTCTTCTCAGCATTAGGAAGCCAAGCAGCTAGTCGAAAGAGCCCTTCCTTTGCTTCTGACTCTCCTTATCTCCTAGAACAGTTTGTTCTTGTGTGCTTTGCTCCACAGATGCTGCAGCAGCAAGAGTGCAAGCTCCTCTACCCCAGGAAGGAGGGACAGCGACCAGAGAACAAGGCTAAGAATCGCTACAAGAACATCCTTCCCTGTAAGGAGACGCTGAATACTGGTTTGGGTTTTTTTTCACTGCAGTTTCTGCAGCCTTCTCCGGGGCTATTTAGCCCTGCAGAGCTTTGTGATCATAGCTGAGTTGGAAAGAGGTGCGCACTGTCCTAGGGGAGCGGCCCAGTTAGTTGGCCTTCTCCATCCCCTTTCTAACCTGGTCCTTCCCTTTTGCGTGAGAAACAACTGATAAATTGCTCTCCTGTCTGTGTGCTGTGAGTCCAAATATGCTTCAGAGCTCAAGTGTAGCTCAAAAGTCACAAGAAGCCAGAGCTTCCAAAGGAAATACTGGAAAACTTGAGCTCGGGTCAGCCTGCAACACTCCCTATCCCTAATGTCCATCCAAGCTACTAGCCTGGCCGCAGAGCTGTGAACCAGATAGTGAGGACTACTGCTGAGTGTCCTGAGAAGAGCATTTTCCACCCTTTTTTTGCAGTGGTTACCCGTGTGACTTCACAGTAAGAGCCTTGTGGGAGCCCTTGCTGGGAGCTGCTGTGACCGCGCTGCCCTGCAGCAAAGCCCATGGGTGCTCCTGTGTGTGTGACTCCCTCCCGTGTTCATTCTGGCCTCTCTTCTCCTGCAGTCGATACCACACGGGTGGCACTCCGAGACGTAGATGAGAGCGTGCCTGGCTCAGACTACATCAATGCCAACTATATCAAGGTACGTGGGAAAGGGAAGGGGCCGTGTGGGGGCTGTCTTCAGCCTGGTGCTAGGCTTCTGGTGGGTGAGTGCAGTCATGGTGTAAGCCTTGAGGGAATGCCCTGTCAGGAATCCGTATCTTTCACTGGGTCCAGGCCAAACGCTGGATTTTTCTACTGTATCCCAAGGGATCTCGTCATTCTACCATGTCCTGTTTGCCCCTATCTAAGAGCTTATTTCAGTCCCCTCCTTTCCTTCCCTGTTCAGGAGGTCCTAGGGAACTGACCCAGACTCTCTGTCATTGAC
>Ga0065711_1050961_pt1 | contig 10580 bp, 5 predicted proteins | sample Hoacrofraction12_FD_59098 | JGI IMG/M metagenome (GOLD analysis project Ga0065711, IMG submission 59098) | Hoatzin crop microbial communities from Cojedes, Venezuela - Epithelial fraction 12 v2 (version 2) | ecosystem: Host-associated > Birds > Digestive system > Esophagus > Crop | place...
AATGGGATCCTGGGGTGCATCAAGAAGAGTGTGGTCAGCAGGACGAGGGAGGTTCTCCTTCCCCTCTACACTGCCCTAGTGAGGCCTCATCTAGAGTACTGTGTCCAGTTCTGGGCTCCCCAATTCAAGAAAGATGAGAAGCTACTGGAGAGAGTCCAGCGGAGGGCTACAAGGATGGTGAGGGGACTGGATCATCTCTCCTACGAGGAGAGGCTGAGGGAGCCGGGCTTGTTCAGCCTGAAGAAGAGAAGGCTGCGAGGGGACCTAATAAATGCTTACAAATATCTGAATGGTGGGTGTCAGGAGGATGGGGCCAAGCTCTTTTCAGTGGTGCCCAATGACAGGACAAGGGGCAATGGGCACAAACTGAGGCACAGGAAGTTCCATCTGAACATGAGGAAGAACTTCTTCCCTCTGAGGGTGACGGAGCACTGGAACAGGCTGCCCAGGGAGGTTGTGGAGTCTCGTTCTCTGGAGATATTCAAGACCTGCCTGGACAAGGTCCTGTGCAGCCCGCTGTAAGTGACCCTGCTTTGGCAGGAGGGTTGGACTAGATGACCCACAGAGGTCCCTTCCAACCCCTACCATTCTGTGATTCTGTGATTCTGTGAAACTGAAAATAAAACAAAACTCTAAGCAATTAGATACTCCTGCCTGTTGGATGGATGCTCTGCCCAGCTCAGCCCCACATACAAATTTTGAAAACAGCTTGTAGCCATTCTCAGTATTTGTTCATTAAGTGAATTTTGCTACTGAGGTATGAGCTTTACCATTTCAAAGCTTGAGACCTCCTCTATGCTTCTTTGTTTCTTGCTTTGTTCCTTTCATGGAGTGCATGCAGACGGTACCTGGGTAATTCACAGTATTACTAAAGTGTTGTCCAAGTGGATATGGTGCCAGAATGCACATTTAGAGAGATGAAGCTGAGCCATTTTGGTAAGCTTTTAAATAAAATTCATAAGTAGCCTCTCTAGAATACTCCGTAGATTTCATGTAAAGAATCCAAAATATCCTTCAAGCCCAGTTTCTTGATCCTACCTTGCCAGTAAAGAAAAAAGTTGTGCAGTGAAGTGCAAAGCATATCTGAAACCAGTACACTATTAGATCAGAATACAGAGTTACCTTGAAAAATCCTCATAATTAAGTATTCTTTACTTCCCCCCATTTCTTTTCTGTTGCCTGCCTCTTTTCCTCCCTCTCAGTCTCTCCAAAAACTCAGTCCTTTTTTCTGGGTATCTTGGAAAATAGATTAGTTGGGTTTGTGCTATCAGGGAGTCTGTCATTAGGGGAATATTTGTCTTTTTCTTCTTCCCTTGTGGTTTCTATCAAAGGTTCAAGCATGTGGGCTATACCTCCATCTCTAATATGTTTTAACTTAGAAGGAAAAGAAAACAAGAAAGGTATTTTATCTCATTATGTACCGTATAAGGATCGGTTGCATTGAAGTAGCACCCATATCTCTCTCCTGTTTCATTTGTCCACAAATTGTTTGAGCCAACTGACCAAGCTGAAACAAAAAGCTAGAAGGTGATTTAGATAAAATTTTTTCTGGGTTTCTAAAGTATTGAAAGTCTGGGTAACAGTGCTATTTGTGCATCCTCTAGTCTTCTTTGAGCTTATTTTAGGCTTGATTTTCTGTTACTTTTAGAAAAGTAAAAAAAAAAAAAAAAAGAGAAGGAAAGAGTCTCTATTAACTCTGACGTACTTATTTCTTCAATTTGAAGTTACTAATATGAATATAGAAGTACCTTGAAATCTCAAATTAGTTCAGTTAAACTCGAATGGTCAACTAAACATGGATGTTTCTTACCATGCATATATCTTCATCATGTAAAATGCAGAGAATATTTTTACAATATCAAGATTTTGGCTCAGATTTCAAAGGCCTTCTGGGGACAGTCTGTGACTTCTCTGAATGGAGTAAGTTAGCAGTTCTTATTATCTCTTCTCAAATCCAGAGTGCTATGGAAAGAACAAAAACAACAACAACAAATAATCTGGAAACATATACATCAGTCCAATGACTGAAGTCTTTTAAATTTGAACAGAGTGCAAAACATATTTTAATGAGCAGGTTTATTGTGGTGTGAGAGTCTTTTTCGTTTTCCCCCACATGACTGGCTCTGTGTTATGCATTAAACCTATATTGTACTGAATTACTTACTTAGCTGTGTGCCCATGGAGAGCTTCATGTTCTCTGATTTGACCGAATTCTCAAGCACTTTGTAAAATAAATATTATGGTGACTGAGCAATAAATGTGATATAGGTGAAGCCAACTGCATTTAGTAGAGCTTTTCACATTGCCAAATGTGAAATATACCTGACCCCTTTATATATGTAACATACTTTCCATAAACTTGCATTTTTTGGTGCTATAATGTCCAATTTTTCTGCCTCATCTGTTTCTTCTAATTTTGCATTTAAATGAATAAAGAAGAAATTACTTGCTTGGACATAAAAAGAAAAGAAAAAGAACACAGTCTATATTCTAATGTTTAACATTGGCATTGATTCTGAATACTGTATTCTGGGATGATTTGCTTTCTGGCTATAGAAAGCAACCAGTAAGAAAGGACAAGATTCTGAATGAGACAGAGGTGAAAACATAGCCAAAGATTACTTAAGTGGTGATAAAAATACAGTGGCTGGGACAGATGGCTGAATTATTCATTTCTGTTGATACCATAAACACGGCACAGGCAAGCCGTATTGTACATCTTGGAGGTCACATAGATAATGAAATCAGTTGGTTTTTTCAATAAAAATCATAGGAGGGAGTTTTGATTAAATAATGATGTGTTAACCATGACATCTATGAATACATTTAAAGCAAATATAAGGGAGGGTGGAGGAAATCTTTTTCACTGATAAACACAGCATTGTCTCTGTAAGAGGATTTTGCATTGTGATACAGTTATTTAATTGCTTTATTATGATATGAAAATACTACCACTTTCAAAACCTGATACATGTCAAAGTGTTAGGCAGCTCCTGTGACTGTATGGTAACCAGCACCATTTTTCATTTTTCCCTTTCATTACGTTTGCTGACTCTCATATGCTACTTACATTATAAACTCTTTCAGGCATGAACTGGCTTTTTATTGCCTGTATAGAAGTCAAGAAATGTTTGAGTGACTTTTGATTTGATCCAGTAGATGTGGCTATATCTTCCCATCATCAGGACATGGTCGAAGTCGTCTGTCCCAGAGAATGATGTGGATCCTACAGGACTGGCTCCAAACAAGCTTTATAAGTGAGAAGGAGCTAAATACTGTGTGGTCTCCCAATGCACAGCAAAAGAATGAACATGTCCTGGAGGATTCCCTCCATGTCTGCTGTGGCTTGTTAGAGCATTTCCCTGTTTCATTAATCTGTGTATATCTTTGGTAGTCTGTTTATGAAAAGTTGCAGAATATGAGAAGATTTTCTAATGGCAGCTGCATTTAAACTGATCAGCTGCCTAACACTTTCACATGTCTCAGGTTTGAAATATCCTGTCAATATAGAAGGATAATGTTAATGTGTCACTGATGCATGGGAAATTGCTCTACTGTGGTAGCACGAAGATCTTTAATTCCTACAGGATAAGAGACAGCAGTGTTCATAAAGTACACTAGTTTTCCAACAGAAAATGTGTGCTTAGAAATCTTGGGTGCTTTTTGTTGAAGGTTTTTGGGGGTGGAGAAGGTGTCCTGAGAATGCAGCCTATGTTTAAATTTACGCATAATATGCCCAGAGGAAGAAAGATCTGGAAATTAATTCACCTTTGTCATCATCATATTTTCATACCAGGCCTACACAGAAATGCAGTTGTGCTAATTTAGATCTAAGTTAATTTAGCCCAGCATGTTGCCTCTGACAACAGCCAAAAGCAGAGGTGTGCAGTAAGAACAGGGGGTGTATAGAAGTAGTGCCAAGAATATTCTTCTAGGCTAAATTCTTGTCCATGTTTTTTGGTTCATTTTTATTGTGGACCACTCTCCAAAAAGCAGTGCATTACCTTCAGCTCTGCTGGGCTACCCAGGGCTAAGGGCCAACCACACAAAATGCGCTGAACAAGCTTCCTAAGACACTAGGTGGACAGCATGAAATATGAGCTCTTCCTCAAAAATGCAGAAGATATTGTTTTCCTCAGATGCTGATGAGATCTAGTAAAAAATATCTTGCGGTATGAGTCAAGAGTCAGTCATATGGAAAAGAGCAAAGCCAGAAAATCTAAAGGTCACAAAGAATTCCTCCTGAGTTTTGACTGCCAGGAGGTTCTTTTTCACAGTCCATTCTCATGATTGTTTTCACCACCTGGGTCTTGAATATCCCTCTAGTATGTTGGCTACTTCTGTAGGCAATCTGTTCCATTGTCTATTGTCTTGCCTTGTAAAAGAACATTTACAAATTACGTGTGCAAAGATGTGGATAGAACAAAAAGGGCTCTGGTCATGCATATTTAAAAGAAAAGTTGTATGAGGCTTCAACTTAGAAGATAACACTGTGTATTTATTTATCTTTTTAAACATTGTTGTAGTTCCTGGAGCTCTCCTTGACATCTTGTCTATCACGGTGCTTCCACTGAATATTCTAACACTGTGACACTTTTAATCTTCAGATGTAAACAAAAGGTTGTTTTTTCATATCACCATCACAACCTGACTAAAGAGGCTGAATATTGATTCATCTGCTGTAAGAAACTGTCCAGAGATAATTCAAAATACCTCCTGATCTGCTAAATATCCATTATGTGCCATGTTCTTTTTTTCTTTTCTTCTTTGGATCCTCACAGACCATATTTGTAGCGAGCATACTCCAGGAGCTGAGAGCTGCAACTTTACTTCATGATTGTAATTTTTTTGATTTGCACTAGGCACCATAAAGGGAAGAATGATAAATCAGTGGTATAGTGCACTCTCACCTGGAATACTAAGTTCCATTTTGGTCAACTTGACATGGCAGGAACAGAAAAGTCTTGAGAAAAGTAATGAAAATGACTAAGGTTCCCAGATGAGGAGAGTTTAAAATCCCTGGAACTATTTAGGTCTCGGTTCCCCTAGTCCTTACTCCCATCTGTAATTCACCTGGCATCTTGAGAGATTAACCAGAGCTGGTTGAGGCTTGGTGTACTGACATTGTTTATCTGCAGCAGCATTTCCAGATCCCTTATCACTGTGTATCTACATTCTACTCTTTCTTTGATACAGTGAAGTCAGTGGCACAAGCACGTATTTAAGGGCACCAGGGTTGTGTCCTTAATTTGGGGATGGACCATGTAGAGAGAGTAAGAGAAAATGCTTTGTTTTAGATTGTAAGTTACTTGGGAAAGATGCTTTTATAATGATGTATCCGTACAGTGCCTAGCAGAGTGTATTCCAATGCTTCCAAAATTTAAATGTGAAATATGAAGAAAGACAGAGCTGGCAGTGATATATAAATAAAAAGTGACATGGAAAAAGCCCATTAGGAGTGCTCTTAATTTAGTTCTGTCTTAATTATACTATTAGGGTAAATGTCACCAGATGATGCATTTATAGACAGTCTTCCAAATTCTTTTTCCTGGAATGCACAGAAAGGTTTTATCGAGCAAACATATTTTATAGTATTATTAACCCTATATGTGGGAAGCTCTGTAGGTATCAGGAGAGTTTTCTGTCTTCCTTTATTCAACTTTTATGGCAAAGTTGGTTCTGTGAACTGGATAACTGGTGGTTAGATACAAGGAGCGTCAGCATACTTTTTGACCGTCTCTGTTCCAGGGTTGTTATACCCATATTAATCGAGTAAGTTGTAATGTTCCATGTCATTGATTGTCTAGAGATGCTAGGTAGCTCTAAACAGAGGGACACAATGAAATAATTAATGGTCAAAATAACTAAAGGACTAGTAATACATAATTTAAAAAATCAAATTACTTGATATTCCGCTCTGACCCTGTCATGTACCTAGGCAGTCAGTGTTGAAAGCTGTAATTACCCTTTTTGTAAAATGGATGGTTTATGCTTCCACCAGAAATATGCAGATAAGAGCACAACATCAAAATTCATAACTGCTCAGATTTTTCAGATATACTCATCATTTTTTAGGGAAAGAAAATGTTACCATCTGGCCTCTGTGGGTAGAGATCAAACACAGAGCTGAAATGCTGCAGTTTCTTACCATTCATCACAGAGCAGAGGTAACCTCACTAAGGGCCTCGCTCTTAGCCTTTTAAAAATTACGTGCCAGGTATGATAGCATTTTTTCAAAAATAAACCAAGTCAAAACAACACAAAACAAAGCGAAAAAAACACAGAAACTTTCCTCAGTGAAATAGGTTTAAATTGAATTTTGTGTGTGTCTGCACAGCATTATGAGTACTCATTCAGTCTGAAACTCAAGTGAAAAATGCCATCAGATGTTGTTATTTTATCCTGAAGCTGATCTTTTACACACCCAAACTGAAAATGAGGTGTTCTGAAACCCAGCAATGGGTGCTGAGTACTTCAAAATTCTGCCTCTGAGCACTTGAGAAAAATCCCTCTTTGTTACAGGTATTTCTGATGTTTTACATCTGTGCTATGTAATGTCATGGGAGTGTCCTTTGTCATTCTGCATTAATGGTGACTGTCAGGCACAGAGCACTGATACCTTACAGTCAGACTTGTGACCTGACACATCTATCTTACAGATGGCTCCTTTGCTTATAACTGAGTTTGCCTGTATACATTCTAAACAGAGTTTTTTAAATCTGTAACGACAAGTTTTTTACAGGAGTTTGGCATGCAGCTCCTGTTGCTAATCCAATCCTTCAGACTCAGAAATAATCTTCCTTGCATGGTACGAGAGGGGGAAAAAAAAAAGAACAAGAACTTACCTCAGAATCTAGGCAGCCACCCACTACATCATTTTTCTTTCTTCAGCAACCCAAAAAATCAGATTTTAACATCTGTTAATGGGCTAAGAACATGCAGACTTTCATCTTTGTCATGTTCTGAGCAATCCCTGTTTGATAAAGCACTGGAAAATGCCCTTAGGTGTTATTGTGACCAATGGGATAAAAATATGTATTTAAATGTATTTACACTCTGTGGAAGCTGGGATCAAAATTTGTTCTTACCTCATGCAGGTCTCTGCTGCAGACATAATGGACAAAGGAGAAGATCCCTGCCCAGAACATTCAGCAGACAAGTAGAAAAGAGAAAGGTCTGGCATCACTGAATCCCTAGTCCCTAGCAATACAGCCCAGTGTATGCGAAGAAATCTCAGTAGCACGCTATCAACCAAAAGGAGAAAAATCTATATGCACACATATATGTATTTTAAGCTCTGAGTATTATGACCTAAGGACAGTCCTTTCTCAGAATCTCTTTTGGAGTCCCGTTAACAAAGAGAAGAATAAAAGCCTACTCTAATGCTTAAAAACTTTTTTTAGGAAGCTTCAAGAGACACTGTAAAAGGTCATTTTGCCAAGAATTTCTCATTATCAAAATCTCAGAGAATAATGAAATAGAAATTAAATAATGAACAATACAAACTATACAAATGGAGGAAGAAAGACAAGCAAGCTCATGTAAAACATACATAAAATGTATAAAAATGAAATTTCCTATTTTCAGAAATCAATAAGCTAGGACATTTTGAAAGAAAGATTTTTTTTTAATAACTTCATAAAAAATATTTTTCTATTTTTCAGCAATGAGAAAATTGGGCAGCCACTTGCTATCTGAAATTTCACTTCCTTTATTTCTTCTGATAAAATGTTTTACATTTTCCAAGGCTTGCTATGTCTTCTTCCCAGCCTGGACTTCTTAGGTCTGTAATTGTCATTGGAGCTTACTCAGCTTCTTTATTTTTCTTCTGTTAGTAATTCAACTTCTCTCTTCAAACCAAAGCAATTTGGTGCAGTTAGTCCACAACCTTTGCACCATGTCCTTTTTATGATACTTAGCAGATTAATAGATGAATATGTTAGTGGATTAGTAGATGATCTTAAACATTTAGAGCACAATTTCACCTACAGATACTAGCTATTATACACAGGAATCTCCTTAGTTTTCGAATTTAAATACTATTTCCAATTTATTTTTAAACTATTTAAAGCAAAATGTTTATGCTGATCTTAGAACTCAGCTTGTCACATAAATGAGAAGTTTGAGTTAATTGTTCAGACACTTTGTAAGACTCTTTGTCTAGAAATAACCAAGGTGGGTTTTTTGTTTGATTTGGGTTTTTTTAGCTAGAAGTTCATCCCTCTCAATAGAGGAAATGAAAGAAAAGAAAAAAAACCAACATTTCTCATTTTCAACTGATTATTTTACAGAAATGTACTCTTTGCTACTGATGTTAATCCACATAATACAGTCTTAACCACATACTGCCATCTTTTTCCTCCGCCATTATAAGATCATAATCTGTTATAGTCAGTTAAAGATACAAATCTTCCTGAAGTAGATTTTAAGCAATCAGTTTTAAATGTGTCACTTCAGATTGGCCTTTTACTGCATTAACTTTCAACTAGAATGAATTTGCTTATACCTGTCCTGACCTAATCTAATTTTACCATTCTGCATATGTATTACTACATTTGGAGAACACTGGTCTCTGCAGTGGCTGTCCATTAGTACCTCTGAACATGAGATAACTCCACCTTCCGAATGAAGGGCAATGAAAAAATATGTGTCACAAAGGATAATTTGGTGTGCCTAAATTCTCTGAAATGTAAGTGAAATTTGCCTTGTAACATGATTTAAAGCAAGCAACTAACTTTGCTTGCTTGATAACACCTACCATTGTTAAATACATGTTTATGGCCAATATGAAACTCTGTGTGCAATAAACTCATCTCTCATTCTCATCCCATACAATATTTTCCAATAAATCAGAGTCTCAGGAAATCCCTTTTCAAAGACAAGTATTATACACTGTTTCATGATCATATTAATAATTGGAGAAGGAAATTACTTCGAGACATAGTCTGCCCTTACTGGCCTTTACCAGTTTCTTGGTCATGGTCAGTAAAAAATAGTGGATACATGGGCTTTTCCATCCGTTCTTTTGTGAAACAAATGTTTTGTTTTCCTTTTTTTCTTTTTTTTAATTTTTCTTCTTTCCTTTAGATTTAGACTTCAAAAGTTCTAACTTGATGCTGTTATAGAATCAGAAAATCAGTGAAAAGTTTGGAAAGGAAACCTTCAGTTCATCTGGAACAACCTCCTCCTTGAAACAAGGGCAACATGCAAGTCAGCTCAGTCTGTGCAGAGTTTATTCCAGTCAAATTTTGAAACTTCTGTGTTATCACCTATACGAACTGTGTATGTATATGCTTTCTTCCATGTCTGGTTTGTTTTGCATTCTATGAAGGATTTAGAAGCCCCACTTTTGGGCATCAGCTATTCATTTTATTCTAAGATGAAACATAAAAACTACCCCGTTCCTCCTCTATTTTTAATTCATTAAAGATAAAATTCAAACAGTAGCTGGTATCTTAACTAGAATTCTACTCAAACCATTTGTGTTGTGGAAGACTTCAGGATTAAATATAATCTTCAAGTCACGCTCTTAATGTTTTGGTATTGTTTTCATGACTTGTTGTGACAGAATAACATGCACAGCATAATGAGTTTGCAGCAGCCATAAAGTTTATTGACTTAGACTTTTATCTTAAAACATTGATATTTATGTGAGTAGACCGATGGATCACAGATGTTCACAGATGACCTAGCCAGTGGCATTATTCAATATAAAACAAAAATGCTTTTCATCAGCCTGCAGCTTCTGCAAATTTGCATCTCTTCCATCCTTTCTTTTTTGTCAAAGTGCCTAAAATATTTATGTGCACACAAGAAACAACACTAGGAGATGAAAAAGTATAGCAGAATTGAGTTTAAAATCTTTGAGGTTTAGCAAAGATGCACTGGAATAGGTTGCCTAGAAAGGCTGTGGAGCCTTCGTCTTTACCAGGACTAAGGCTATCAGACAAATGCAGACTGGTAGTAAACGAGAATGCATGAACACTCAATCTGATTGCAGAACTGACCCATGGAGAAGATGTCCTCTTGAGAATCTTATCAGTTCTAATTTCTGCAAGAAATTGAAAAGGTAATATTTCCCATGTTTTATCAATGGAAAATATTGTCTGGTGGTTTATCAGTAAACATGAACATTGGAGTCATGACGCTAACATCACTATTAGAATAACTGGATTATTTTTTATTAGTTTTGAACTTGAGCTTGGAGATATTAAATGGTGAAAGATCTTCATACAAGCTATTTTTATACCCTAAAGAATTTGCAGAGGTCATTCATGCAGTCTATCTTACATTCTTGCTGGAAATTACCTTCAAAATTTCCAGAATATTCTTTTTGCTTTGTTGCCCATAACAAGAACATCTGATGTAGGTGTGTGATGAAAAGCAAAGGCAAGGCAAGGCAAGGCAAGGCAAGGCAAGGCAAGGCAAGGCAAGGCAAGGCAAGGCAAGGCAAGAAAAGAAAAGAAAAGAAAAGAAAAGAAAAGAAAAGAAAAGAAAAGAAAAGAAAAGAAAAGAAAAGAAAAGAAAAGAAAAGAAAAGAAAAGAAAAGAAAAGAAAAGAAAAGAAAAGGAAAGGAAAGG
>Ga0065711_1050963_pt1 | contig 10580 bp, 5 predicted proteins | sample Hoacrofraction12_FD_59098 | JGI IMG/M metagenome (GOLD analysis project Ga0065711, IMG submission 59098) | Hoatzin crop microbial communities from Cojedes, Venezuela - Epithelial fraction 12 v2 (version 2) | ecosystem: Host-associated > Birds > Digestive system > Esophagus > Crop | place...
ACCTCACAGAAATGGAAATTATCACTTCGGAGTCTCGCAAGCGTCTCCGATGCAGCCGAGCACGCCATCCTTCAAACCCGCATCTTTTTGCTGGTGGCAATGCTGTAGCCACTAGCTCCATCCCGTCGATGAAACTTTCCAAAGCCAGGCTGCTTGTTTGAAGGTTGCATTGTCACAGGTAGCTGCATTAATTAAAGTAGAAATGCCAAATGCTTTTATAGTTATTGATGCTTGGAAGGAGTTGAAGCTTTTACAAGCCATTTTCCAAGCCGCTTTTCCAGCAGTTGTCTCTCTTTTTCACCCAGCTAAACCTGTGCCTTCTCACAAGTGGTTTTTCCCTTGACCTAAAGTGATTTACCACTTATCTATGTTCAGCAACTGGGAAGACTGCTTGAGTGACTTGACATCTGTTTCCATACAGCTAGAGATCTTCCTGTCACCCGTGAGCTGAGGACAAATGTTGACATGCACAGAGATTCAAATGATTGTCAGGTCTGACTGCAATCGGTCTTTCGTGGAGCTGCTGAACAGAGATAGAATCTCAGGAGAACAAGTCCCTCAGCGCACATGAGCTCACTGACATTTATTCTGTAGACCAGCAAAACAATCTGACTTTGACCCTATTTTGGTGCTTAACACAAAAACAACCTTAAAAGAAAAGGCAAAGGGATGAAATACTTACCCCTCTCCAACTTAAAACTTGCACCCTCACCAACAAACAAAAAAACAAACAACAAAGATAAATCAAAGTAAATTAATAAAACACCAATGAACTCTATAGGTAAGCTGTATTTTATCAAACTTTGCTAAGTCAAAATTCTCCCAAATTCTCCCAGAACTACAAGATTTGATTCTGAGTTAGTTCATTATCCCCCAAGCCCTATGAAATGAGAAAGCCAAATGTTAATCCTTGCCAACTACAGGGTGAAAGTGAAGGCCAGGATGTCGCGCTGGTCTTCAGCACACGGAATAAATCTTGTCCATTCTGTTCTGTAGGCAGATAAAGAGGTGGGCAGACCGGAAGGCAGGCACATAGGCAGATGGGATATTTTGCTAATTTGTTACATTATCTGAATTTACGTCAGAAGAACCGACACTATGAAAAGAAGGGAGAGTAGAGAGTGAATAGAGAAGTATACCCATCATTGATTTTTCTCTTTCAGCATTAGATGAGGCATACAGAAAGGATGCAAAAACACCACTTTACAGACTTTAAAAAGGGAAATGTCAGTAAAATATACCAAATAATATATGTGAAGTCATTTTCAGAAGATGATGAACAGCAAGAACAGGAAGGATGAAGAAGAGTAATTACATTTATAACAGCAAAAAGCTTTGAGAGCGCTGAGTTTGATACATCTTTTAGTGAATACATCTTCAAGAGCAAAAGCTGCTTTTATGTTGCTGACCCTTTAATGAAGTGCTACCAACTTTTTGTCAGAGAAATCTCCTCTGAAAACTGTTACCAAGTCACTCAGCAGAAGCAACTCCTCATGTACTTGTACCTGATTTTTTTCATCCTTTTGTATAGACACACCTGATCTGGGTATTTGGCAGTAAGCACCATCTTTAATCCCAGCAAGCAGATAAAGTAACCGAGTGACAAAAGTAACTAGCTGGCAAAAACAGTGAGAAAAATCAAAATCAGATGAAACATCCAAAAAAGCTACACATGGTAGAAAGTAGAAGACACAGCAACAAAATATGGAAAAGAACCTGCACAAGAATCTGACGCAGGTCTGATGCAAGTACCGAGGGTTTCACAAACGAGGTGACAATGTGCTTGTCAGTAACACTATTTCTGAGACAGGTTATTATTTCATTAAAATGCAAAAGCAAGAAGCCTCACATGCAGTTCTCAGTAATATCGCTACCTGAAGAAGAGCACATGACATCTATTAGTCCTGACACTGGTTATTCACACCAAAGAACCACTTTCACATCTGAGCTCAGGTGTAACACAGGCAGACAGACTGGATGGCCACCAGAGAGTAAGTCCAGGCTGGGAATCCCGCACGCACCACCTGTGTGATGGTCTCATTAATTATTCTATTTATTCAGAACTACTTTAAAACATTTTAAAACGACTAAGTCCCAGTCTGAAGCAACATAGACCGGACAAATCATTCACATACACATTGTGGAACACACAGATGAGAACTGAACACTGGCAGAAACACAGCTCAGTTGCCTTTACATTAAATATTGCTACTAATTATGTAGTATGTAAGTGCAACTAACAGGTACTCTGTCATAACCTTTATGTAACATAACCCCCGCCATTCTAACCTCACATACTAAATAAGAACTGTTCAAGTGGTTTAATATAATTATGATCTTAACAGTCACCATTTGCTTCAAATAAAAAAAGTTTACTGCGCTATGGGACCCCATAACTCCCCAGAAATGTATATATGTACACAAATAATCAAAAAATATTAATGGAAATGTGACAGTTTGATTTAAATCAAATCTTCAAACAAGGTTCAGATCAGGATTTCAAGATGGTTTTCATTCCAGTCCCTGAATTCCAGGAAGAGATGTCAATATTGATCTGTCCTTCTCAATTGTCTGAGATACATATCTAGCTCCATTTAACATAACCAATGAGGCTTTAATTTGAAAAACATCAGATCAGGGTCTCAAGGGTATGTTGATGGAGAGACAGTATGTAAAATATTAAATTCAAGTAATTGAACATACAAGAAAAGCAAAAAATGCATGCATAATTGACTACATAGTAAGTGCATGCACAACACATTTTTGAGCAACTTGTTTATTAGACCCATAATTGAAATTTCTCTTCTATTTGAAGCTAATAATATTCTCTAACCTTTCTGTAAGGCAGCTGACGTTCTTTATTGCAGACTTCGAAGTATGATGCTGAGAGGCTAATTTAGCTAAAATCTGTATAATTACATGGAGATTGTGTGGCTATATTAGTTAATATTTTTTCTTTATTTATTTATAGCAACATAAATCAAGAGTAAGTTCACAAAAGTCAAGGCAATTACAGGACTACAAAAGAGATGCAGGTAGAGATGACCTACTCCAATAGACTAAAGGTTCATTATGGCTGCTTTTCAAGTAGGAAGAAATGATTTAGGATGGGGGGGATTATTTCTCATGAACAAAGCATCCAAGAGATATAGAACCCTTTGCTTCATAAGAATGATCATCGTTAGTTATTATTCAAGATCAGATGAATCATTTATGCAATGCACTGGCCACCAGAAGTTTCCTACTAGCCATTTGACTATTTCTGCACCTCGTGATGCTATACAATTGGTTTCTGAATTCCAGTGACACTGCTTCCCTGCTTCGATCTCTCTTCAACCAAGCGAGCTATGAACATAATTTCACAGATGTATATGTATCATTTCCTTTGCACAAGTTGGTGAATAAAAGTATGCTTTTATTAATATTGCAAAGAGAAAAGAAAAGGCCTCAGGAATCAAAAAACAATTCATGGATTCTCTTGCAACTTGGACTGGCAAATAACTCTGCAATATTTGCGTTAGTCTAATTGCCGATATATAATGACATTTTTACTTCCGCTAAAGATCAAACCAAGATTACTTGCAGTTGTAATTACAGCTGCAGCCTCTGAGTACTGACTGGGTGAAAGGAAGATTGTACTGCTGGATGAACTGGCTTTCAGACTTCCCTGGGCTGTTTGTTGTTCATTCCGCAGTTCCACAACAGGGTCAAGCAGTCCAATATTAACCTTGAGTTTGAGACTGAAGAAAGATTCTGTATGCTATTATTCAGATTAACAAGCAGAGATGAAATAAATAAATAATTAAAAACCTGTCCTCCTTGCATCCCTGCTTCCATTCGTTTCTCCTAAATTTTGTAAAACCAATTACATATGATAAGCACAAAATATCACTAACTTGAGGTACTAAGAAAGTTTGCACTATTTCAACATGGTCCATCTCTGTTTAAGCAAATTCACACTAGAGGGATACAAATTTGCCAGAATAGAAAAAATATTACTCTTGAAAAATTGCTATTATTTAATCAATGAAGATTATTCAAAGGACTAGAAAATCTCCTTTATCCATGTAAGAAGTGCACAGCCCTGAGCTGAACTAAAACATTAATGCAGAGGCAGCCCGGTAGCGAGGCGGAATCGTTGCTGTCTCCGTTGAGCAAAATGGGCAGAAAACTGGTACAGGCAAAACAAATTTGTAAAGATTTAGGACTTCTTGTCCTAATCACAGCAAGACCTGTCAGCTCCTGGAGAGGGCAATGAGAGCTAACGCCAGCAGAAGGACGGAGCTGGTGGGGCACTCAGGGAGGAATCACAGCGGTACCACGCTGGATAAGCCGAAGCCTTAACTGAACTTGAGCACGTGCCATGTCACGCTGTTCTTCACAATTCCAGCGGCAGGACAGTCTGCAGCCAGAGCAAATGCTGTGGAGCATTTCAGAGGGGTGCAAACTTGAGAAGCCTGGGAGAGCCAGGGCTGGGATTCAGCTGGATGGTCTTGGGGGACAATTTGGTGAGCATTTCCAATTCAAGGCATCAGCGAGTTCTGCAGGAATCAGATATGAAACTATTTTTTTCATTTCTTAAAATTTTAAGCTCAATCGTTTAATGTGACACTGAGTAAAAGTAGCAAGGTGAGATTTTCTGCCAGTATTTTAAAGTGCATGTTGAATTTAAATCTGCCCTCTTACATGTGATTAAATTTTTAACAACCTTTAGTTTAAATTAAGTTCTTACTGCTGAAATCTAAGCAACTTCTCTGCAGACTATCCAGAAAGTAACAGATAACCCAAATCCATATCCATGCACACACTGACAAAAGATTTATCAAAGTCTTAACTTCTCGCTTCTTTTCCTTAACCCAAATTACAGACACGCAGATAGGAAGCTTTTTCTGACATTAGTAGCTGTCAAAAAACTTACTGAAAACAAGAACCTGGGAGACAGTGCTGCATCTTAATTTCCATCTGATTTCAAAATAAGTTATTTTTCTGTCCTACAGGCAAATTACTTCAGAACAGGATGGTGCAAATGTGCCATTGTTTCAGCCTGATAAGCGCTGTGCTTTCAGCTACTTCGTCCACTGTTGCACTCAAAATACTTTGACTTTAGTCTTTAGCTCCTGCTGCTTTTGCTAATACTTATTTGCCCACTATCTTGTTTCTTTTCCAGATTTTCCTGGTTTGGTCACCTACTCTTAGATTTGATGTTTTTCTTCCATCTCCATTTATTAGTTATCTGCTTTCTTCTTTAATATACAAGCAAGCAAATTTCCCCCCCACAGATCCTGGTTGCTTCTTAATTTTTTCTCTTAGCTTCCAACAGCATTTTTCATCCAGGTCACTGCAGTAGCTCACCCACTCAGCTTAATGTCAGAAAGGAAAATATTTCAAGTATGAGACTATTACTGCCCAACTACAAGGTTCTTTTTAAAGATCTTCCATCTCAAAGAACCTCCATTGCTGGTTTCTTCCAAGTTGACAAAGTGAGCTGGTGCCATGCTCCACAGCTTGCACACAGACTGTTAATTGATATCAAGTGCTCGGTTATGTGTTACACAGATGCAGGAGAAATATGCCACATGTAATTTCTATTTGATGTCTCATTTAATGGAATAATACTTTAAACTAGCTTGAACATAGAAAGATTTAAATGGAAAATTCTTCACAGAATAGGGTAGGCCCTTCTATGTAGGTCTTGATTTCAACAGATAATCTTCTGCTATATGATTCTGGGTGAACAAACTGAAAAAGGACTCAAAAACCCTGCCTAAAAGAAATTCTACAAATTTGATATGCCAGTATTCACCTCTCATTTTACTGCATTTTTCCCTTAAGCATCAATCTGAATAGTGTTTGGATTCCATAAGCATTTGCAGAAAGAACTTTTTCATCTTTTCAGTGTTTTCAAAAGAAGTTATTTGTTCAACAACTTTAAGATGTTCTTAATCTTCCCTCCATCTGTAAAAATGCAGCATTTCACAGGAATTAAAAACCTATTCACAGTTCATTACTCTGCAGACTATCAACTTTGATCAGATAATTATTTGCTACGAAAATCTCAGCCGACGATCTTGAAGTATGCTGTTGGTGGCGAGGGAGGGTTATCTGCCAAGAGGATGCAGCTGCAGAACGCATCCCATGATATCGTAAGATGGCCGGGCCATGTCGGGATAGGCTGAAGAACACTTGCTTTTTTATTTGTTTCTGTGAAAGGGTAATGTAAGAATACCTATGACAGCTCTCCCTTTTATCCAAGCCTCTAAGCAGCTTTTAATGTTTCAGCAAATGATAAATCAAAAAGTGCCCTGTGTAGGAATCTGCCCCTTTTCACAAGAAACCATGAGAAATTCCATTAGCTCTATGTGAAAGGCAGCTGCACGTCACGGTAGAAAAGGTAAGAGCAAACACCCCTCTGACCTGTGGGTCCTGCAGTGCTACCCAGCATTACCTACACTGCAGCTCTGCTAACTGTACACAGGGCAACAGAGAAATCCTCAGCAGTCAGTTACAATCAAATTTTAATTTCTTTAGAATACGTTCTCCCTATACCTGAGAAGATGACCTTATCTCTGCAGCTTTGTCTACTTCTCCCATTGATTAAGATCCAGAAGATAGAACTTCTGTCAGTGATAAACTTCTGAACAATCTAGACACAGTATTTATCCTCTTTTGTGCGATCTTGTTAAAAACCCATACAGCTTTTTTATTACAATCACACCTTCAAAATATTACTGATTTCCTGAGATGTGCCCCTCACAGTGAATCTATCTCACTTCATGAGACATGCAGAATACAAAAGTTCAGTTTTTAAAGAAAAATATGTGAGTTCTCAGCTTTGAAAATATTAAGATCTTGTCAAAGAATAACAGGGGAAAACCAATCAGAACAGTATATAATAATTTACAAAGACAATTTGCCATTTGTTCGCTCTGCTCTGAGCTTCTGTGGGGAAGTTCTTCTAAATGACAACAATTTGACTGGCAAATTGTAGAGCTGCAAAAGCTCATCTTTGGCATCTCCATTAAAAGGCTTTCAGCTATTCCTTAGCCTGCTGAATGTAGTTTTATTTTGTTTACTTGTTTGGATGTAATTGCATGCAATTTGTAATTGTGCCTTCCCCTATAATTACATATGCCACTTTTCATAGTGAAAAAATGCTGCAGCAACCACCAAAGCATGGCAGGATAAAGATATGCGTGGTGAAAACTGATGGATTTTCACAACGACACGTGGTTTTAATGCACATACATATCAGGTAAAAGAATGAAGACCTACTAATTTCTGTCATGTATGCCTTTCCAAGCTGCACTGATTTTTCAATGGAAATCTAAACATGCATTAAAATTCCTTACATCTTATTGATTGCAGTGCAATAGATACTTTGCTAAACTAAAATACTTTCACTGCTTTAAATCTCCTTTCAGATAACTGTATAGACTCACAATACTATAATTAACTGAAATAGCGATATTTTATAAACTTCTGTCTGGTGCCCAGTGATCCATGAGTATTATATAGTGCAGCATTTCGTGTGCTGTATTTCATTAGTTTCTGAAAATAGGTCTAAAATACAGAAGTCTTTCAGTCACCAAAAGGTTGCTTCTGATAATCCCTTCAGATATTAATTGAGGAACACATTGTTTATACAGAAATGGGGACAAAGTATATAGCAGAATTGTACAGCAATGGAAACTGATGTCAATGCAGTTCACTGAAATAAAAATCTAATCCAGAGCTTAATTAGTCTAAGTCTAAAATAACCTAAACAAACTAAAAAAAAAGTGAAATCTAAACAATTCAGAATCCAAACCTGAAGGAGATTTGCCTCTCTAGGACGAGAGGCAATGGCCTCAAGTTGCGTCAGGGGAGTTTTGCATAGGACATTAGGAAAAATTTCTTTACTGAGACAGTGGTCAGGCATTGGAACAGGCTGCCCAAGGAGATGGTTGCGTCCCGATCCCTGGAGGTGTTTAAAAAACGTGTAGATGTGGCACTGCAGGATATGGTTTAGCAGGAATGCTGGTGTTGGGTGGATGGTTGGACTCGATCACCTTAGAGGTCTTTTCCAACCTATGATTCTATGACTCTATGGAGTAAGAATATTTCAACAGTGGATATGAAATGATGAGAAACAAGATGGAAATTCTCCTGGCCCTTCTCCCTGCTGACCATGAGATGAAGAGGAGACAACGCCCTGAGAGTCGGTCCATGCTGGCTGCTAATCTCTCTTTAAAGCACTTAGTTCTTATGCTTAACCACTGCTTCAGGCTTTTTCCTTAGTTTCCTCTTCCTTCTCAGAAATCTTAGACCTAACAGCAGTGTAGAATCCACAACCAAGAATGAAGCACTTCAGTCTCTCCACCATACCAAATGTGACATTCCCAAAGGACCTTCTGAATGTGTGCACATGGAGCAAAGAAGTTCAGGGAAACATCGGCCACGTTATTAGACATCTCTTAATTGGAAACTAATGTGGAAATACAACTGAATCCCCTAGTCCACAGCCTGTGGGGTAGACGTGGAATCCTGCAGAAAGCAAAGGGAACAGAGAGGGCTCTGATGGCTAAGCCGTTATAGCTGAGCGGGATGGAAGGAACACCACGAGCTCTTTATACCTCAAACACTAAGTCAATAAGTGTCCCTGAAGTTTTAATTATCACCATATCTTGCTTCTGGACTAGGTTTGCCATGCTTAGACAAGTGATTGTCCTTAATTTCTCTAGCTAAGGTGGGTTTTGGAGGCACAGAAAAGCAAAGCCTGATGCACCTTCCTATTGAAAAAAGAACTGGCCAGAAAGCTGCAACAGCCTTCGGCGTCAGTGACGGCTGCGTGAGGGCGGATGGGATGACACGCAGAGGTAAGCTGCGGATGGAATGAACAGCTTCCCTTTAGTTTGGAAAAAGGCAACTTTTCTCCTAGCCCTTCAAATACGTGCCACCCAAACTTTTGGCCCACAGATAGGAATTTACTGTCAAAAAGCATGTAAAAGTCCATTGCACCAGTTTACCAAATAAATATTTTTACAGCATTGACAGAATACTAGCAAAATATTTGGATTCCTTTAGGTTCACTCTTAACAAAAGCAGAATGAATGAGCAAAACACCTCAAGCAACTGGCCACACAGAAAACATGTTTGTCACTTCGATAAACGGCTGCAATTCCAACAGCAGGACTAGTAACATTGCATTAAAAGCACGTGTCTAAAACCTGCGAACTAGCAACGGCGTCTGTCTGCTCTAGTCTAAACGCTCTCCTCTGGCATAAGAACACCCACATATGGTGCATGTCTGTATATTCAGAAAACAGGAATTACAAAGCTGCTGAGGAGTGTTACAGCTCTGCATACGAATCACTGGTCACGCTCATGTGCTGACAGTTAAATTATAGTTTATCTGTCAAGTCACAGTCATTAACTCTGTGTGTGTGCGAATGCGTGTGTGTGTATGTAAAATACACTCCATTTCCCAAGTATAACGCGCACGGGTTAAGCTACCACATTTTACTTTGAAATAAGATGGAATATTCATACATTTTTTGCTGCTCATTTGACAAGCAGTAACTTCATGAACTATTGCAATTTGTGTACGTGACTGTATTCTGACCAGTCCACCCAGCAGTCGTCCTGTCAGCCTCATTTCACAGATAAATAACTGAGACATTATAGTAAAAGAGCAAAACATTGACAGACAAACTTCTGATTCTTCACGTCCAGTCTGCCCTTGCTGTTTCCACACTGTCTTCAAGATAAGGTCAGTCTTCAGTAGTCTTCCATACTTTGCCTTTTTGAAGTTAATTTTTATGATCTTTTTAGTACTGCAATAGTTGCAATATAGGTATGAGTAGACCTTTCACAGGACATAAAAATTATTAAGAAACTTTACTAAAATAAAGCATGCCAGGTACTGGAGCAGCTTCACTGATGTGACTTTTTATTGTTGTGCAATTTTATTCATACATTTTACCCCTCCCAACCCAAACTGTTTTGCAGGGCAGATTTTTGTAATGCGATGCTCAGCCTTTTACTTTTGTAATGTTATGCTCCATCAGGAGCTGGAAACATACAGAACGGGCAAATACAAAAATACAAATGAGTTGGTAGCTGGTGGCAGTCCAGCAGTCTCTCTAGAATTTCCGTTGGCCAGGTGTTTCTGCCAACTGGGGAGGGGAGGGAAAAAACAAAAAGGAAAGCCACATTCAAATGCCTTAGAAAATTACCTCCAAAACACAATCTCAGTCTATTTCTCCATCAGTGTTCCAACTGACCTCCTAGGAACAAATCTATTTCTTACTCCTCCGTCATCAAATGAGAATGAAAAGAACAAAAACAACCGATGCAACGGACAATGAACACTTCTCCGGCAGGCAGGCGAGGAGAACGGGTGTTTCCTGACAACCTGCTCTGCTCCATCCCCACTCCTTGCCCTGTCCCTTTACAGCGCGACACCCATTTGTGCACTGGGCACAGTCACAGAATCACAGAATCACAGAATGGCAGGGGTTGGAAGGGACCTCTGGGGGTCACCCAGTCCAACCCCCTGCCAAAGCAGGGTCACCTACAGCAGGCTGCACAGGACCTTGTCC
>Ga0065711_1050964_pt1 | contig 10579 bp, 14 predicted proteins | sample Hoacrofraction12_FD_59098 | JGI IMG/M metagenome (GOLD analysis project Ga0065711, IMG submission 59098) | Hoatzin crop microbial communities from Cojedes, Venezuela - Epithelial fraction 12 v2 (version 2) | ecosystem: Host-associated > Birds > Digestive system > Esophagus > Crop | place...
GCTCTCGCCGCTCTGTCGCAGCGCCCCGCCCCGCGAATGGTCGCGGGGCCCGCCCGGTCGTCCCCCTCCCCGGTCGTGGTCTGGGTGCCCCCGGCGGGAGGGCGGCCCCCGCCGTGGGGAAGCCGGCGAGCTGCCTGCCGCGGCCTGCCGAGGGGCTGCGGGTGGCGAGCACTCCCCTCCCCGTGGGGCTGGCGACAGGGGCTGGCCCGGTGTGGGGCACCGCAGGTGCTGCCGCGCTCGGGAGGAGCTGAAATCCCGGTGCTGTCTGCCTGGGAGTCTGCTGACTTGCGGCAGGTGGGCACAGGGTAGGTAAGGCGACTGGAGCCGCTTGAGCCAGAGCCTGAGGGACCCAGCTGTGGAGGAGATGTCCTGGGTCACGATTTCGGCATCCCTCTTGCACACGAGCCCCTCTGTGGCATCGTTTCTGGATTCAGGGACATGGTGATGATAGAGCGCGGAGCACCTCTTCGCACAGGGGTCTGTGGAGAAACTCACCTGGGTTGAGGCTGTGGGGTGGGACAGGTCCTGCCATCCCTAGATCCCATAGGGATGCCTGACACGCGGGCTGTGTCCCATTAAATTCCCGGGAGGGGAAGAGGTTTGGAGAAAGGCCGTTTGGTTCTGCTGTGGTCCCTCAGGGAAGGAAGGATAAGATCCTGCCTTTGAGTGATTTAGAAAGAGACAAGCCGATGCGGGGTGCTAATGTCCCAGGGTGACGATGGGGTCACTTGGGACCTCAGCTTTAACTTTTTCCTACAGCAGCATGCTTGTGCCAGACCTTTGATTCAGAGTCCTCAGGCTATAAAGGTTGGAGAAATTCTGAGCTAATCTTCTGTTGTGCCTTTTTTTTTTTTTCCTGTTTTAAACAAAGCTTCTTGGGAAAGTGACCTTAAGGACTGTCTGATCAACATTCGCGCAGTCCTTACATCATAGCAACGTACACATGTGTGGTTAATTATGAATAGCAGCTCAGTATGGAGGAGGGAAGTGTGTGAAAGGTATATCCCAACACACTGACTGCCTCTTGTGTCTTGCTCAAATGGATAAAACTGCCTGAGAGAAGGGGACTTGATACTTGCTGATTTTCTGCCTTTGGGTAACAGGGTAAAGAACGGGGACTTGTATTTTCTAGACAAACATCTGGCTCCTGTTTTCACTGTTGTACTGTTAAAAGTCAAATTATTTTCTTGAGCTTGTTCTTTGTGCCCAGCTGTCAGCATTTTCTGAGTGTTGGAAGTCAGTGCAGTTGTTTCATTTCCCCTTTTAAGATTCTTTGTGCTGCAGTGTTTGCTTTTCTGCAGAGCAGGTATCTAGGCTTGTATGAAAACCAACATTTCAATTGTTTTTTCTTGGAAGAAAGGTCATATCCACGGTGTTCTCTCCTCCCTCAGCCATTTCTGGGGAGCCTGAGATTGCAAGGTTGTGGTTTGGCCCGACAGAGACACTGTAAGGTCCCTATCCTGTGGTGAAAACTGAAACAATGAGCTCTGATTGCAGGGTAGGTGGGAGTGAAGAAGCATAGAAAGGTCTGTGGGAAACGACAGAGATGATCTTCAGCAGTATATTGGGAGAAATAAACCATGACGGGGGATGGCTGGCAGGTGAGGAGGCTGCTGCTGCAGCAGAGGGTTTGGACTGGGACTGTGTATGCACGCTCCTCTGTGCTACCGATTTCCCATGTGACCTCTGGGCAAGCAACTCACTGGCCCCATTGTCTACAATGGGTATAATGATACTTTTTGCTGTCTCAAGAAGACTTGCAAAGGTGTCTAGGTGCCTGGCTCCCCTCACTTGGGTCCTCGCAGGTTGCAGAAGCGGTCACCTGAGGTGTAGGGATGAGAGGGGTGAAAGGGAAGCAAAGCACATTGGGAACAGATGGAAAGAGAAGGGTAGAGTGAATGGGAGGAGGGAGAAGAGGAAAAGATGACTGGTGAAGCTTCAAAAGCCATGAAAGGAACTGTTAAAACAGCTATAGATTACCTTGCATGGGGTTTAATGCAAGTTTTTAGTGCTGAGGTTGCCTCTTGATGGTTGTGCCCGCAAGGGAGAGGTGCCTACTAGAGCAGCAGTCTCTCTAAGAGAGCTGTTTGCTCATTCAAGAAGTGTTTGCCTTTGGCAGGCAGGCAGACCTGGCTCCCTGGGAGAGGGCTGTTCCCGTGTGCAGAACAGAAGGAAAGCCCGCTCCCCACCCTTCCTGCCACCCAGGAATGCAGAGGCCTCCTCCCCAGCACCCAGGAGCTGCTGAGTTTAGGAGAGGTCTGGGCTGCCTCTCCCGTGGGGAGCAGCGGGGAGGGAGGAAAATCCTGGGGAACATGGACCGGTCTGCTGCAGTGGTGGGGAGGAGTGCTTGGCGTCCACCTCTCAATTTCCTGAGCTGGGGCAGATCCGGGTAGTTGGGGACAGAACTTCTGCCCTCCCTGTCTTATTTCCTGCTCCCCATGAGGAACCACTGGGATTAGTAGTGGTGGCTGCCTGAGCCAGAAGAGCCAATGGCCTGTCAGTTTTGGCACCATGGGACTGCAGGAGTGGACTTTGCCTGGCCAAGCCACCGGAGATGGCCACAGTTTTGTCAGGGAGAGCCTCCCCAGTGTGGTTTTGGCCCAGCTGAATGCTCTTAGAGGTGGTTTAACGTGATCTCTTGTGCTACAGGAAAGTCTGTCTCTGAAAACATTTCAAAAGACAGCAGAGTTTTTAAGCCCTCATGTGATGGAGAGGCTGGTCACAGCAGGCTTGTAGGCTTGGCCTCTGTTCAATGACTGGAGGCTATTCCCTGGTCCCCTCTGTCTGTTGTGTTTGCATCAGATTTGCTTGAAGTGAAACGCTGTGTGGCACCTTCCTTCTGTAGCTCACCTGAGCACGCTGCAAACAGCAGTTTATGGTTGCAGCAGCCTGAGAGACTGGTAAAAAACGTAACTAATTCCTACAAATAAGGAATGCTGGCGAGGCAGTGATGAACACCACAGAAATGTCTGTATGTAATTGCTTACCTTGTACTTTTCTAAGGACAAATGATTTCCACAGATCTAAACGGAGACAAAAGACTGATGTGGTAGTTTGTACCCTTGACAATCTCTGTCCCAGAGAGGTCTACCTTAGAGTAATGACAAAAATCAAGTCATGGGTACTGCACGTCCATTCCTTGTAGCTCATCCTCTGGCCCCTCATGTCGTTTGTTGCTCCTCTGGGGCTTTGGTGGTTGATACAAGGGGAAGAGGACCTCAGTTTGCCATGTGGGCAGTGGAGGAGGCACCAGTCCTCAGGCTGAAAAGTTAGTGAGGGAAAACTGTCCTGAGAAAGCTCAGTGTGCTATGTCACACTCCGTAAAAGCTGGGTCTGTGTTGAGACTCTCTGCTAGAGACTTCCCTTGCATGTCAGGAGACGTCTGGCTAAAGTGGCCCATCGTGAGCATTTCTGCTCTTGGAGAGGCGGCAAGGCGCCTGTCCTGGGACATGGGCAGCCCAATACACTTACACTGAGAGGACTTGCTGGGGGCTGGTTGCTGCCTGGCTCGTGCAGCCTCTGAGGTCACAAGGAGCCGGAACAGCTGAATCTTGCAGCGGGTGCTGCCAAGCAGAATGGGGTCCCTGGGGCAAACAGACACACGGCACCTGCAAAATGCAGTGCTCCTCAGCTCGCTGTGAGTCTCACTCTAAGCCCTGGTGGCTCCAGGCTGGTTTCATCGCCTGCTGACCCAGCTCTTTCTGTCTGAACTGGATGCGTACCTTCTGCCTTACCCAGCTCCTGCCTCTGCCTCCTTTTCCTGTTGCAGGCTGAGGGCCACAACTGCCTAAGCCCTGCTCATGGTACAAATGGGACCTCATGGAAGTCTGTGTGGGCCAGTGTAGGTGCGTGGGTCAGAGAACAAAGTCTGCAAAACAGCTCTCTGGTCTTATGGTGGCAAGTTATATGAATTTTTCTTTTATGACATTCAGGAGCCTGGTCTTGAAGCAGGACGTGCCTGGTTTATACAGCGCCAAACGTGAGAAAGGCAGACTCAGCCCAGAAGAGTTTACAGTCGACGTCTCTGGCTGTAACACAGCAGCTTGGCACGGGTTCCTAAATGGCCTGTAAGTACTCATGTGTGATTGAAGGTGAAGGTTGTGTGGCAGTAGGAAGCAGCATACCAGGGGCACTCTTTGAAGGACAGTAAGGTGCAGAGATGGTGATGCTGGCCTCGGGATCCAGTGATGCTGCAGGAGTATCTCTGGGTGGGACATGCTGTCAGTCACATGGTCTTCTTACAAAGGCACTCAGGAAAGGCTGAATATGTATGTATTTACAGAATTGGTAACGAATTAATTTTACACAACCCAAAGAGACACCTACCTGGGGAAACTTGGAGGGATGGTGTGGGCAAGTGGATGCTAATACAGTCTTTTCTGCCTCTGTTTTTTCGTGACTAGAAGGTTTCATTTCTTTGGTGTGCTTTGGCCATCTCTGTTAGGTTTGTGTTGGCCAGAGCATTGCATTAGCACACTGAATCCATTTACAGTGTGTGAAATGAGACAAAAAATATGTATGGATGTTTCTGTACGTGAAAGCATTGCCTCTCAAAATCGTTGCAGGATTACTGAAGTATCTCCTGCTTCCCTCATGTGCAACTTGGATATGTCTTTACCTTTTTTCATTCCTCTCTTATATAGATAAATGAAATTGCCATTTCTGTACACCCTTGAGGCGGTAGCTGGGTACTGGGCGCAAGCAGAGCATCATACCCTGCTGATGGAGGGGATCACTTCTTTTGTTGTTACCCCACTGTCACTATGTGTTTACAAGTCTGTGGCATTCCTTATCTCTCTCATTGTGTGCTTAGGCTGGGAACCTGGAGATAAACCTGAAAACGCTCTGCTTTGTTATGTTGGCATTTGTGGTTTGTGGGTGGCAGGTTATGTAATATGCTGATTTGTGTCCGCTCAGTTACAGTGATTAGGTATCAAGTGACTGTGATTATTTTTGCTTTTAAAAGAAACAGAGAACTATAGTGTGCCACCCCAAAAAACAAATTGGGTTTGTTCCCCTTTGATTGTTGCTGACTGGCAGCAATTCTTTATGACTTGCCGTATGTTTTGAACAGCATCCTCCTTCTCCCAGTGCTTCTAGCTCTGTACCTATTCTCATGACTCAGCCTAGCGCTGTGAAATGCAGGAGCATTGCTCTGGCACCTTGTGCATGGGCCCTTGACATGCATCTGCATGCTATAGCTTTAAAAAAGACGTATGACTCTCTTAACATGGTAGTTTCGTCCTTCCGTACATTCATGTTCTCTGGCGAAAGCAGCTTTGGGAAGAGCCTGTAACTTTTCTTGGCAGCAAGCAGCAGTATATGTTTGGTGAGCTGCCTGCTGTAATTGAAATGTATACTTTAGAGAAATGGGAGATTAATTTGTTGAGGAGGTGTAGTGGGGCAATGGTAATAAAAGCAGAGCAAACAGCTGACAGTCTGAGCGGATTTGGATATAAAAATGGGAATGGAGTAAGCCTACATTGAGAGAAATTCTGAAGACGCCCTGTGGCAGTGCTCATGTGAAACCTTTGCAGTTCTGCACCCTGACCAATGATAGCTGGCAGCAGGAGTGCACCTCAGTGAGGTTTTTGCAATGCTGGTGTGAGACCATGAGTCAAGAGGGACTGGAAAACCACAGTGTGTGCTTTTGGGAAGGTGGACTGACTCTGGCTGGGGTTAGCTGCGAAGCTGAAAACACGTTTTTGTTAGCCTTGTGAATCTGTTGCACCACGAGAGCTTTCTGTCATTGAAGGCCTTCCTGTGCAAGCCTTAAAAATGGAAGACAAACGGGACATGCTTGAGGTGGCTAGTTTGGAAGGAAGTGAGGTTACACATAATTTTATTCCTGGTACCCGAATAACACAGCAGGGAGTAAATGAAAAATGTACGAGAGCTGAGTCCTGGTTTTAAACCATCCTCTGCCTACATGAGGATGTTGAAACATCTTCAAGCATATGTGGGATGTGCCAATGGACAACATTAAAAAGTGTTGCCATTTGGGGACATGGGGCAAAGGGATGTTTATTTCCTGCTTTTAGTATTTCATCCATCAGATGCAGGTAGCTAACTCCTCCTGTGTGGGCTGGCAGGGGCCAGCAATGCTGCTAGTCCAGCCATTGCCCTCTTGCTCTTCCTTACAAGGGTGTGCGAGAGAGTACTTGCTCATGCTGTCCTGTACCCGTGCCTCAAGTGTGGAGCCTGTCAGAGGAGGGTGCGTAGCAGCAGCATCCTTTCCCAGTCAATTCCTGCTGCCTACTGTGAGAGGCAAGCTTGCACAGAGCTCAGCACCCTGTGAGGCTGGCCGGCCTGATGTGGGGTGCTTTTTATCCAAAAGGTGCAGTCCTGGCTGCACTGAGCTCTGGTGAAGACCTGGCCCCATGCAGGTCATTGCTGTACTCCCTGGGAGTACTGTCCTTCCTCCTCAGTGTGAACCCAGCCAGCCATTATGAGAGGTGTGGGGGGGATATGTTTTCTAGGTGGTTCTTTTTAACCAGCTGAAGTGAACATGTTCCTCTGGACCTGGCTTCCAGTTGGGACACTGTGCTCTTCACTAGTCATTCATTTAATATGTAATGATTTTGGATGTCATTTTTTGTTAGTGGTCAATAGAAGGGTACTCTGTATGGCACAGTGAATATTAAACACAGGGCTGTTTTCCAGGGGAGTGAATCTGCAGCTGTGTTGCACTGACTTTGATGAGGCTGGGCACCAGTCCTGCCCCTGCTCCTTTGCAGAGCTCAACACAGAGTAGTGGTTGTGTGGACAGAATTTTCGCATTTCTCCACCTCATCCTGGTGTGGAGACCCCTGTGCGCTGCCTCAACTGCTGCTCCTGGGGCAAGACCCCTGTGCCCCCTCTCTCTCTGTACAACAGACAGACAATGCTGCAATAGCTTGCAAGGCTGCTGTTTCTTGGCTGGGAGGCATGCTGGAAGGCAGAAGAGCTGTGGCAACCTGTTAATGAAGTGTTACGGCTGGTATTTGCTCTTATTGTGTCAATGAATCTTTGGGGAAGGGTAAATAATAAGATCTGCTGTCCCCTGACCTGAAAGAATTGTGTGTCCAGCCACCACCAGAGAAAAGAGAAGAGTTGAGCACTGCCTTAGCATTAATTACCTTGCAGAGGGAACGTGGGTTGTAACAGGAGGTGGCATTACCTGCCTGCTGCCCTTCAGCCAAGATGGGAGTGGGGAACTTGACTACAGCTATGGCTCCCTCATGCGAGGCACCAGCACTTGGGCTCTGTGCTGCCAGGGTCCAGCAGGGACACGGCCCTGCCACAGGTGAGGCAGCTGCCACCTGAAAGCGGTCCTTGGCATTGCCAGTATGTATGGGTGTCCGGGTACCAGAGCGACAGCCAACACCAGCTGAGGGGTGCTGGCTGCGTGTTGGTGGGCTGTGGGAGGAAAAGGCAAGGGCAGTGCTTCACAGAATAGTTGCAACTGCTACAGCAGTGCCTGTGCGGGGAACAGAGCTGTGAAACTCTTTGTGTCTCCCGTGCAGGAGGAGAGGAACAGAGATGAGATGGGTGGGGAAGTCTAGTCCACCGTTATTGATAACTTCTTCTGATCTGTTACACCATACTGAATATCTGTATATGCTCTGGAGCTGATTGCCTTCTAAACTGACATGCTTATTACTTGCATTATTTCATGCTCCCTGTTTGCAGTTCTGCCTGCTCTCAGATGAGGGAAGGGATCTTTACTGATTGCTTTTCTGTCTTTTAAGGTTTGCAGTTCAGTCTCACTCGAGGCTGTCTGTACAAACAGCACCAAATCATGGCCTCATGGCTTTGTGGAAGTGTGGTGTGGCTCAGGGTACTACGAGGGTGTTGTTTTGTACCCTTTCCAGGCAATGTGCAGGGAAGAGACGGGACGGCTGACCTGTAGGGGCAGGCGTGAGGCTGCCATGCCCTCTGCAGGGTCTGGGAAGACTCACCCCAACTCCTTCAGCCTCTGCCACCTTGGGGCAGGGTGGGTGGGAGTCGGTGGCTGGGACCCTGAGCGGCGTCCAGCCAGCTTGCCTTTGCAGCCCGGGGCTGTCTTATGGGAGTCGTGAGCTGGGGGCTGGCTGTGACACGGTAAGGGTGCTTGCTCTCTTCTGTGGGTCCTCACAGTGGGGAGAGAGCAGGGCAGTAACCCAGAGAGACCATGGCTCCTGTGCTGTGGATGTAGGAAGGCCAGGGGAGCTGATAGGAGGAGGATGATGACAACATGGACACTTTCTTCTCTGGAGCAAAGGGAAGAGTCATTGCTTTAAGGACCTGGATGAGGTAACTGAGCTGCAAATACAAGCAGGGTCTAGTGAAAGGCCATTGTATCCGAGCTGCCCTGGCACCCTAGGGTGCCTTGCTGTCCTGTGGGGACCTCGGTGACCCCAGGAAATGCCTGCCCTGCAGCAGGCTATAGGAGAGAGGAGGAGACAGAGCGCAGGGTTGCAGGTACTGCTGCCCTGGTGAAAGTAAAGCAGGTGCTGGAGCCATGAGCATCACGTTGTTTGCTCTCTGTGTCTCTTGCCTGTGCTTGTGCCTGGAGGAACACTTATGGAGGCGGACAGAGCATGAGGAAATATTTGATCCATTGTCAAAGGACTCACAGGGACACACGGAACTCTGTGTCCACAGCACAGCCATATAGCAGTGTTTCTGAATTGCACATTACAGGAACAGCCATAGTATCTGAGGTGGTCATCCAACATGATGTTGCCTGAAGGACAGATGCTTCCTCGGGAGGTGGTGTGTGCAGCGTTCTTACACGCTGTTTCAGGATTTCACAGTGCCTACATGTCAAGAGCTGATCCTGTTTGTAACACCTTGTCCTGACAGTACTGTGGGTGCTGGTACTCAAGCTTGGCTCCACTCTGTGTGCAGCCAAATGCTATTTTTGGCTGATTGCTGCAGTCATGATGGGAACCGGTTGTGTGCTTTGTGGAGGTGATGAGATGGCACGTGCACCCTTCTCCCTTCATGCTGCAGGCTTTGCTGAGGCACTGTATGTGGAATTGGTAATGATCCTGGGAATGAGGGTGCCTTTGCCTTGTTCCTATGGGAAGTAGCAGGGAATTAGAGCTGCGGGTCTTGCGGTGTCACCTTGTGCAAAATGCTTGAGAAAAATACTTTGAAAACAACTCATATTCTGTGGGTGTGTCTAAAAAGTTTCCCCCTTCACAACTCTAGGCTCTTTGTGCCTTGATTTTCATGCACAGTGTGGATGATGCTGCCTGCGTGCAGCAGCTTAACCCCTTTATGCCAGTAATGACAGTATGAAAGGTTTGCAGCACCTGCTGCCTGGCCATTGGGAGCTTGATCTTGGGATGTTTCAGCACCTGCCATGTGGATGCTCTTCCTGCTTTCAAAAGAGGGGGGCTGAGGAGGGTGGGTACCTCTGCCCACTTACTTTTGTTTTTACTTTGTTCTTTATTTCTAGCAGGTATGGAAGGGAAGAAATGCAGTGTGTGGATGTTTTTACCTCTTGTGTTTACCCTGTTTACATCAGCTGGATTATGGATAGTGTAAGTTATCTCCTGCTGGTTATTTGGGAGAGCAAATTAGGCTGGAGCAGTTGGAAGTACTGCTGTGGTGTGGGCTGCATCTCAGTACAGAGAGTCCTTTGGGGGTGCTCTGTCCTTGAGTTACTGTGGGGCTGGGAAGGCACATGATAAGGGCAGGGACCAGTCGATGCTGATTCATGGCTTGGAGGATCACATTTTTATCCTTGAATTTCTGCGCTCCCCAGGCCAAGTTTCTGACTTTGCCTGCTTTCTGGCACCTGTTACTAGGAGCTGCCTGAAAAGAGACAGACAAAAATGCAAAAATTCTCTTGCATCCTGTTTTCTTTGAATGACTCAGCAGAACTCTTGGAGAAGCACTTAGGCCCTGCTCTAGGGTGCAAACTCAAAATCCGCAGCATGCAGCGCCTCATTGACAACCTGCCAATGGCTTAATGCTGACACCTCACTTTCTCACTAACACTTGTTACCAAAATGCATGAGGCATGCATTTCCCTTGAGCTGGGCTCTCTCCAAGCATGCAGGCAGATAACTGCAGCATGAGTCTGGGAGTGATAGAGTTGTGATCAGCAGCTATGCTCAGCCTGAGAAGCAGTTATATTGTAGGGTATGTCTTTGGCCATGGTCTGTGGATGTTGTTTTGCAGCAGCAAGGACAGCTTAAGCCATTTTCTGACCCCTGTTGCTTGTTGTTCTTCTTGTCCAATCCCCTCTGTATTAAAACAGCTTTTGCAGAGGGGGGACCATGGTAAACGCAGATGAATCAAATTATTCAGATTAAGGATGAAAACATTCCCCTGGTTGATTCTTTTTAAGGCAGCTCAGTTCACTTACTCTGTCTGCTTGACTGGGCAAAACAGATGCAACACAAAGGAAGGCATGTAGTTAGGCTGGGAAGTGAGCAAAATTGCCTGCTTGAGCAGAGAGAAACACAGGCTGCCTCCAGCAGATCCTGCCAGGGGGCTTTGAGACACTTAATGTGTTGTTTGCGTGATATTTGGAATTGAAGCCAGGAGGAGGTTTGACACTGTTTTCATCTTTTTTTTTCTTTTTTTTTTTTTTTTTTTTTTT
>Ga0065711_1050965_pt1 | contig 10579 bp, 9 predicted proteins | sample Hoacrofraction12_FD_59098 | JGI IMG/M metagenome (GOLD analysis project Ga0065711, IMG submission 59098) | Hoatzin crop microbial communities from Cojedes, Venezuela - Epithelial fraction 12 v2 (version 2) | ecosystem: Host-associated > Birds > Digestive system > Esophagus > Crop | place...
GAGGACAGGCAGAGGGAGTTGGGGCTGTTCAGCCTGGAGAAGAGAAGGCTCCAGGGTGACCTTAGAGCAGCTGCCAGTGCCTGAAGGGGCCGACAGGAAGGATGGACAGGGGCTTTTCACAAGGGTGTGTGGTGATAGGACAAGGGGGAACAGCTCTAAACTAAAAGAGGGCAGATTTAGATGAGATATGAGGAAGAAATTCTTCCCCATGAGGGTGGTGAGGCCCTGGCCCAGGTTGCCCAGAGAAGCTGTGGCTGCCTCCTCCCTGACAGTGCTCAAAGCCAGGTTGGATGGAGCTCTGAGCAACCTGGGCTGGTGGAAGATGTCCCTGCTCATGGCAGGGGGGTTGGAACCAGATGATCTCTAAGGTCCCTTCCAAACCTTACCATTCTATGATTCAATGGTAAGACAGTTGGTCACCCCCAACCAAGCAATGCCCAACCACTCCCTGAGCATCAGCAGCCTCTGCCAACCTCCACCTCCCAGTTTTATTGCTGGGCATGCCGTCGGATCGTCTGGAATTTCCTTTTGGTCAGCTGGGGTCAGCTGTCTCGGCTGCATCCTCTCCCAGCGCCCTGTGCTCCCCAACCTGCTCGCTGCCCGGGCGGTGCGAGAAGCAGAAAAGGCCTTGAGGCTGTGTAAGCACTGCTCAGTGGTAACTACAGCATCCCTGTGTTATCAACACTGATTTCATCACAGATCCAAAACACAGCCTCACACTAGCTACTGTGAAGAAAATTAGTGTTCTGCCAGCCAAAACCAGTACACCTACTGCCTATTCTCTCTTTCCTACCTTTAGTTCATTCTACCAGCTCCACTTCCACGTGCAATGAACCTTGCCTTCTCTCCATCTTCAAAGGAGGCATTTTTAATTTCTTTCATGCATGTGACATCCTATGATCTCTGATCTCTGTGACTATGACATTCTCCAGCTACTATACTGGTTCCTGGATGCCCCAAAACACCTGAAATTAATGGTTCCAGCATCACATTTTTATTTCCAGTAACTAAAAAAATCTTAGAAAAGAATCTTTGCTTCTCTTTTCACCAGCCTGAACTGAAAGACTTGGAACAGAGGAGCCCATGTATCTGGTAGAGAACAAGAAAGGATGAATTATTTGTCTACTTGTCATTTTAAGTGATCTTTTTCTTAAAGAGAAGACTAGAATAGGGACAATGAGGGACCAAAATGAGACAAAGACATGGGAAGATAGCCAGGAAGGTGTTATGTTCATATAATTGTGATTTATTTGTATTTTTGCTTTGAGCTTTGGCTGCCATTGCAAATATAGGATGGTTTACAGCAGTGAATGCAGCTGGTGCAGCATTTGTGTTCTCTGTTTGGTGGGCCAATGTCTTTTGGTCCCTCCTTTGTCTCCAGCATCTGTGACTATAAGAAACTCATTCCGACACGCTGCCTACATCTCTTGTTCATGAACAGGTCTTGCTGTATTCCCCTCACATGTGTGGATATGCTTGAGGATTAATGTATTAAGGATTAGAAAGTACTATGTTGAGACTGCAGCCATATAGATCACACAAGACAGGCAGGGTTTTGGATTGCATAATTTCTCCAGGTTTCCCCCAGCTTTACATTGACATGATTTTAATGTTTGCAATACTTGTTTTACATAGATATTAGTACATTAAAATCTAATAATAAATATTTTTAACGTGTAGAGACATATCAAAAGCTATCTTGGTTACTGTGGAAAGTGAAACTGGATTTGACATGCTTTTTCAGACGTAATAATAAGCTCATTTCCTCCTTTATGTGACTTACAGAACTTGGATTTGAGGGCGTGTGTTTTCTAGGGCACAAATAACATGTTTGAAGTGAGGGGTGCTGGGTTTCTTCTTTGTTCACTGCTGTAAAATATGGAGCACAGATGAGGCTTTGGTCACTACAAGATAATAATAATGGAAGCCTGAACTTCGATCTTCAAAGGACCTTATCAGACTTTCAGATCATTTTTATGTTTCTTAATAATATATTTAATATATTTAAATTTATTTAAATATTTTATTTAATTTATTTTTAGAATTTCATCTGGAGGGGTCATAGCTTGATAAATGAGTGTAGTATGGACACAGAGAATTTCAGGCCAAAATTTGGCAGCTGTTTAGTAACTGCAGGAGTGATCGGAGAATACTTCCTATGAAAAAATGTTCTACATGATATATAAATGGATGAAGCAGAAAGAACAACAGAATCTGGGCTTTTTCAGTTCTTGGCACTGAAGGTGAACTGGATAGAACAAGAAATGTCCGAACGCCTTATCTGAACTTCAGAGAGCTTGCCCAGTTCCAAAGTATTTTGAAAACATTTTTGCTTGGATTCTTAATATTTCATGACTTCTTCTTTCTGTACAATAAACAGTAAATGAATGATGATTGAAATAACAGTCATCATAATCTTATCACAGGGAAAAAGAACAAAACATTTTGCTTATATTAAGATATGGGACCAATAGAAAAAAGTAACCATGAAAGTCAGATAGAAATCAGATCTTACTCAGTATTCTGTTTCAGTCTATGACTTTCCCTATATAAATACGAACTCATCATCTTGTCATCAGAGAAGGATTTTATTGTTATCATACCTGGAAGCAATTCTTATCTCTAAGGTACCAGGTCTCAGCATCAATTCCAGTACAGCCTTATGCTAGTCATTCTGTCTAACCAAATGAAAATTTCTCTTTTTAAGATCTATTGCAGTTGTGAAAACAGGAAGACATGCAACAAGTAGTATAGGAAGAAATTGTGGGTTTTTTAAAGTACTTGACTTATCTAAGCCGGAATAAGTATATTGTGTGATACTGTACCCACTGAAATTCAGCTTCAAAAGAACTGAAAATCCAAATGTGGCCATAGTAAGTACTCTTTCACAAAGGAAAAAAAAAACCATCCCTTGGGGCAGAAGTAAGCCCCTGAACCACTTTGAAGTCCCTTATCTCAACCAGGTCCTTGATTTTGGATTGAAACCAGAAAAAGTACACCACCGAACATGCGGTGTCCCCTGAAGTTATAACAGACATACAATACTGTGGTAGCCTAAGGAATAATTTCACCTGCTTTTTGGTGTATGAAGCAATGGTGACATAAATGTGTTTTGAGGATGATTAATAGCTGAACTGGAGCAGGAGCTTTTAATTAAGAAGAAAGCTCAGTTATTAAAACTAGGTTCTACTGTAAAAAAATCTCATACTGGATGAAATGTGCCTCCTGTGCAAAGGGCCATTATGAGGTCTAAGCATCTCCTAAGTCTTTGAACCTCGGCTGAAGGGCATGATTGTTTCTTAAGGATCCCGCAGGCTTTCAGAATGAGGGTGATTTTTATAAGACGTGGACAGACAAGTCTTTTACTGTACCGTAGAGAGCATCAAAGAGTGTAAGAGGTAGCGATTTATTTTCAGACTCTTAATTCTAGAACACGAGCCTGATTTGTAGCTCAGGAAATCTGCTGTGTCATGGCTTTTCAGTGAAGCGAGATGAATATCATTGCAGTTTCTAAGGAAAGCAGCCAAAAAAATTGCAAACATTATGCACAGCTATACTGTCCATATCAACAGGAAAAACAAAACACAAAATAGGAAGCGCAGTTAATATGGTTTCTTGCTCATTGCTTTGATCAGAAACCATGTCTACAATGCAGAAAAGCCTGAGGAAGGAACCACCCTCCATCCACCTGAGTCAGCTCGTGGTGAAACCACTGCCAGGAGAGTGTGCAGATGCTGTGACGAAGCAGTGCAATATCTAGTACAACCGCTCTGAGAATGAGAAAGAGTAAGTCAGCATATTTTATGAGACATCAGCTTCTACTTCATTTGGTTTTGTAGTGCCTTACCAGACAAAAAGGCAATATGCAGCTTTACGAAAGCACATCGCTCACATTGGATCAGCCGGGTTGTCCAGGAGATCAATTCTAAACTACACTCACCCTTTCTACATCCTTCTGAATCCCCTCTTTCTCTTTCAGTAACGCTTCATTTATGACAGGAAAATAGAACACAGGAGAGGTATTTTTTTTATGCTGTCACACTGACCAATGCCCGCAGTTGCCATTGACTGTGTCTTGGATCTACACAGAAGGTCACACAGCTCATGTGAGGTAAAAGACTGTTAGTAGAGAGACTCTGATGCATCTGGGACAAGTTCAGCGTAAAGGAAAACACATCAGAACCAAGGTTTAAGGAACTGAGCGTCTGAAAGATGAAGCTTTCAGTTGCAGAGGCCCAGTTCAGCAGCAAAGGGGTCAAATGGGTCATCCTGAGCAGATGGAGAGAAAGTCTTCAGCACTAGACTTCTGGGAACACTTTCGATTTTATGTGACTTCTTATATACCTTGAGAAAATAATCTACCTGCTTTTCATTTTTATTGTGCTTAGGGAGATAGGGCTATGTATAACTTGTTTGTATGTAAACATCATTATAATTTTTCCTAAACCTGTAAGATCCTGAACTTTGGCTAACCACTTGGCTCTAGATGCAAAAAAAAATAAAAACCCATCACAGGTAAAAGCAACAAACCACATGAAAACATACTGACAGAGGTGGTTAATGGGAAAGTGGTAAACTGGGCTCCAACTAGATCACGGAAAAGGGGATTTTCTGCAGCTGAATAACCACAGATGAGATAATATAACTACAAGGTCTCCTTAATGTCTATGTAGACAGAAAATACAACACTTTTTCAAACATGCTGGTGGGTCACAGTACAGGTGAAGGGAGGCTATCAAAGGTACCCACAGTATTAATTTACATTTGGAGGTCAAAAATGTATGCAGACAGACAGACTTCTGCGGACAGACTATGAAAAACAAGACTAGGGTCCAGATGGTCCATTAGGGCATGTATGCCAGTTTAAGGAATCGCTGGAATATACCATCCACACAGCCAGGATGAGCGGTCACAGGTAAAACTCAGCGCAGTGTGGTGACAAGAGGCACACTAAAACCTCTGAAGCTGTAGTCGGAGAATCAGCCAACACAACGGTCCTTCTGTGAGATTAAAGTGAAGAGACTCAGGGTGACTTTTTTTGCACCCTGAGCCCAGAAGCAGTCTGGTCAGTCTAATTCTTCTGAAAAACAAGATTTTTTTTTTCCCCAGCTGTTCTGCTGCTTCTATTTTAACTTTGGCCAAACCCCAAAAGTATGAAGGCTTGTTCTTTTTTTTGTTGTGAAATGCTTATTTAAAACAAAAATCATAAGTTTTATCTTTTCTCGCCCTCCATTTTCCCATTTGCGCTGGTTTGAGTTTTATAGGGTGATCTGCATTCGTGCTTGCTCATTCAAACTTGTTCTCATCGCTAATTTTCCCTCAGACTTTGGAGACATCAGTCTTGTGGCCTCAAGTCAGGTCTGCAATTCTTGTTAGCTGACCATGCAAAATAGGTAACGGTAATCCACAAACCTTGTCTGTGCATGCAATTACTCCTTTCGTAAATGCAGATATTGTCTGCTTCACCTCAAGTCCCCATACCAGAAATTTCAATCTTTCAGCTGTTTAAAAAAGATTTTGTGATTTACAAAGTCATGATTAGATGTTAATAAATTAATTTTTGTGTACTTCAGCTAGTTTACAGGGATTAGGCTGCATCTAATTTGCCTGTTATATGCATCAAAAACATAATTGTGAGAACCTTGTAAACGTCTTTTTTATTGCTGTGTTCAGTGAGCCTGATCTTACTATACAATGCACAAAATGAACTGCTGACAACAGACATGTGTGTTTCATGCTTCTTATCATGCTAAATGGTCTTATGACCAATAATAAAGGGGAAGTGGATTTTCTAATGGGTTAATCACTCCTATAAATTGGTGTTCCCTTGCCTTAGCCATCCCATCCTACAGACTGTGTCATTTTACCCTCTGATTTCACCAAAACAATAGAAGCCACAACGAGCGTTCCCCATCAGGCATCTACATGAGGTATCCAGAGTTCCTATTAATTTTAAGCGCTATATTTCTGACTGACACGTAAAACTAGCAACTTCAATGCAAAAGGACACTGGAGTGCAAAGATCCAATTACTCCCCAGTGTTTTGCTGGTGAAATATTTCAGGATTGATCCTAATGCCTAATCCTATACGTCACTAATTATTGCAATGTTGAACTGCATGCAGGGCAAAATAGCCATTTCAAGTTATTTCTCTCTTAAAGCAGACAAGCTCTCTCTAAGGAGCCTGGAGATACCAAAAAAGGAAAGAGAATGCATATCCCAGATAAATCCCTGTTTTGACATGACTTTGCAGACTAGGTCTTTAACAAAATTAAATGGTGCCCTCTGGTGTTCTCTTTCTGATTTTCACCTGGAGAAAATGATTTTCATGCAACAGAAGTAGCTATCATTTAAATTCCGTAATTAAGTGTTCTTGTAGTGTTTAGAGTAACGTAGTCACACACTTTCTGTAGCTCAGGCATCAGACATGCGATATACATCCCTTTGAATTTCCAGTGTAAGATACGTATAGCTTCCCTCTCTCTGGTGGAATCAAAACTAATATTTGCTCCCTCAAAGTCCAGCAGCCTCTCCGAAGACACACTGTTCATCACATCTTCTGTCTGCAGTAGAGACAGAATCACTGACAGCAGACAGGTAAGTCAAGGTGGCTTGACCAGTGCTGTCCATGCCTGTGTGCATTTCCCTGAGTTCTCTCAGGGAAAGTATTGCTGGCAGGAAACATTTCAGTGTCCTTTTTCACATGAGATCAATGCTTTTACACTGCACCATACGTTTTCTAATTACTTTGCATGCTGCCTACCTTTATCTTAAACTGCTGGCTATGTCAGCTAAGTGATAAAGGTACAAACAACTGGAGTGACGAGATTTACCCATTGTGGAGGAAAATATCTCTAACTGTAAATAGAAAACTACAGTTAAAACTGTCATTATTTGTAGCTTGCTCCGGAACTGACCCAAAATGTGGATCTTGTGTTTCTAGTAAGTATCTGCAGGACACTAAGTAGAGTCACTGCATTCAGGTGTTTATTGGCAAGTCGTAAATTAGTGGTTGAGGCCAAGATGTCCCATGGCAGTTATGAGATTCAGACTGACATTTTGTGGCTTTCCATCCTTCGTGCCACCTTGGTCAAACTGGGTGCCAATTTTCAAGATTAATCGCTTGATTGCAATTCTGACCAATTCTGGAGCTGATTTACCTTCTCTTTTATTAGATCGTCTGAGTGGTATCACAGAATATTTGCAAATAACCTGAATACGTCCAGATTCAACAGCTAGTTTCTTACCTGCTAATGACAGATTATCTTGGCCATGCCTTTTTGCAGCTATGAGAAACCATAGAATTAACCAGGTTAAGGGATAAAAGAAGCTGCAAAAGTCTGCCCTGTGGCATGTTGCAGAGATCCTAACACATTATCATGGCTTCTGGTTTGCCTGGAACATGACCAGCATGTGCAGCCCACCACATAGGCATGTGTGGCATCAAGGACACGCTACTTAACACCCACTGGCCTTGTGCTGTAAGGCCATACCCTGTTAGCATGTGATATCCATGCTTATAAACAGGTGAATGTGACTTGTGTCAGGACAGAAAATAAATAACTTTCAGACAAATCCATGGAAGCCTCTGCTGCACAGCTTCCCAAATGCCTCCATCCTATGCCTTCCCCATTGGAACAGCCATCGCTGTCTCACCACAGGCACCTCCCACCTTACCACAGTTCCTTATCTCCCTGTTTCATTCCCAATCTCATCCTATCAGGTTTTCCCTGGTTTGGCTTAAGCTGTTGCCACCCAATCCTATCATCGACATCTGCTGCCGTCTTGTCTATGGGCTGCTGATGGCCATCCTGTTGTGTTTCTTCCACAGCTGATGGTCCCAGCCCCTTGGGCAGGGGTTCAGGAAGCAGAAAACAAACGAAAAAGTCTGCACCAAAGCAGCCATCAGCAGTCTCCCCCACCCCAGTTTCCCCTTCCCATCTGCTGATGAGGAAGGGAGTTTCCTCCAGGGAAAGAAAGGGCTTCTGGCCTCCACCCTCCCTGGCTGGGTAGCTAAACTCACTGAGCACCTGATTTTTCTTCCTTCCTTTCCTCTCAAGGAAAACAGAAGGAGCAGGAAGGATTGAGACCTTTTGTTGGAAAAAGAGGTCTGAGACTTTGCTGTGTGCTGCAGCCATAGTCTAAGTCCCTCACCCTATACGCTGAGTGCCAGGCCCAGCAAAGGACCTAAAACCCTTAAGCTGGAGACAAGTCAACCCCAGGCCACTCAATCAAAAATCACAGCACTTAAAATTCCAACTCAGCTGCAAATTGTGGTGGTACGGGGTCACCACAAACACAGCCTAATGAAATGGGGCTGCCTGGCAGCCCAGCCGTACATACCCAGGACAACATCAGACCTAGCAGCTCCAAGAGGCCCCGACCCACCTCGCTGCCTGGCCTGACTGGGATCTAGGAAATATGTTTTGCTCCAAGCTAGGGAAATCAACACGCCCAGGAATATTTCCACACACTGTGGCAAACCAACACGGGGTAGCCTGTAGCTCTTGTTGAAGCTCATAAACCTCCTAGCATCCAAAGCCGCACAGAGGAGGAAAGATGCTTGTTGGGAATGGCCCCTCAAATGCTCCCATTCCCGAACTGTGTGTAGGGATATTTCTGGGCACCACCAGTCTGTCTTGGGCACAGCTGTGGTAGGGGTTGTTTTCGCAGTTTGACTATCCACGTAGCTGACTGGGAGTATGTTCCATTTATTAATGCAGAGGCGGAGAATGGCATCTGGACCCCAGGTCTCTTGTTGGCCTTGACTTGGTAACCACCCAGGAACATACCAAGGAAACAATCCAGCCTTGACAGATATTCTTGTCTTTGCTAATTTCTTTGTAATAGAGTAGTCTTGTTTTATGTAAGAATGTTGTGTGTATTCATAGTGTTGTATGAGTGCATCTGCAGATGTCAAGGAATTTGAATTCTAATTTCCCAGCCCTAGGGCAAGTTCTTCAGGTTAAGTGGGAATTGTGGTGGTTGATAGAGCTGATATTTACAGTTCTTGGAGAAATTATTTAACTGTACAGGAGAGAAACAAAGTTTAGTGCAATAGAAAGGGGCGAGGGAGAAAAAAGCAAAAGAATATGACAGGGAAAATCCCTGGGTCCTCCTTCCTGTTGCTCATATCATGTCTGTATTTTGCTTTAAGCAATTACTGCTGTAAACACTGAGTTATTACATAAAATAGAAGAGCAATCTGACTACACCACACCATACTTTGCAGGAAACAATGTAAGACATGTTACTGAGACTCCCAAGAGTACAGAGGCGTTCCCACGTGGCTTTCAGGATGCTCCTGCATGTTGGAATTTTAAATATATCTTATCTTCAGTGTCTGGTAGGCATGCACCTACTGTGTGTGGTGACTTAATACTGATTGTTTTGAGCCCCCCGGGGATCACTTAAGTCTATTTAAATTCTTTAGGAACATAGGTTCTGATTTAATTTCTATTATGTTGCTGGAGTCCTAATTAAGTGCTCAGGTATTCAACATGACATTAGGTCCTTGCTGGATCTAGCCCGCAACCCATAACAGAAGATAGGGGGGCAGATTCTGATCTTATTTAATATTGGAATAGCACCAGTCTATTTTAATGAGATTGTAATCTGGCCTCCTGTCTTTTCATGGCCCTGCTATACTGCATGTTGCAATTTTCACTCATTGAGTTTAAATAAACATCAACTTACTACTTAGTAAACCAGTTGTACTTCAAGAGAATAGCATTGATTTGTGACCCAGCTCATGGCTTTCATCTCTATGTACTTGGCACCTCACCAAGCCTAGAAGGCTTTGGTTAAAGTAAGTATAAAGAAAGAAAAACAAAATTTCAAGAGTGTCAGAAAGAGAGCTCCTATAGAAGAGCTACTATAAAACATCCTATTTTTTAGTGGCAGCTTTTCTTACCCAAATAAATAAATGAATAACCCTGCTCCTTCATTCAGCTGAGGTTAAATGATGTGGCACACTGTGTGTTTAAGGCAGAATTTCTGGGATGATAAGCAAAGTTTGGTTGTTGCCCCTTGGAACAGGAAAATGCGGCAGTGTTTAGGTGGTAACCTCAGAGAAACAAAGGAGAGAGAAGAGAAAGAGAGACAGGACTTTTCTCTCCTTAGTTCCCCACTGTGAAACTTTTCCTAGATCAGCTGCAGCCAGAGGTATAGCGAGCACCCGTTGTGAGTTTCAAAGCCAAAGTCCTAATTTCAGGCCTATATCAATTTCAGTGATATTTTCAGCTGCTGATGCTTCTTATAGACAGGTTAGAATTTCACATGGAAGCACAAGACAAAGTGTGATCAATACAGCCCGGCATAACTGAAGGCCAAAACAGAAGGTTTTGAGAAGGAAGATAAGTAAGATAAGGACTTGGGGGTACAGGTGGATGAAAAATCGGCTGTGAGCCAGTAATTTGCACTAGCAGCCCAGCAGGCCAACCGTGCCCTGGGCTGCATCCCCAGCAGCATGGGCACAGGGCGAGGGAGGGGATTCTGCCCCTCTGCCCCGCTCTGCTGAGACCCCCCCGGGAGCCCTGCGTCCAGCTCTGGAGCCCTCAGCACAGGACAGAGCTGGAGC
>Ga0065711_1050967_pt1 | contig 10578 bp, 8 predicted proteins | sample Hoacrofraction12_FD_59098 | JGI IMG/M metagenome (GOLD analysis project Ga0065711, IMG submission 59098) | Hoatzin crop microbial communities from Cojedes, Venezuela - Epithelial fraction 12 v2 (version 2) | ecosystem: Host-associated > Birds > Digestive system > Esophagus > Crop | place...
AATGCCTATAAATATCTGAAGGGTGGGTGTCAGGAGGATGGGGCCACACTCCTTTCAGTGGTGCCCAGCGACAGGACAAGGGGCAATGGGCACAAACTGAAGCAGAGGAAGTTCCAACTGAAAATGAGGAAGAATTTCTTCCCTCTGAGGGTGACGGAGCACTGGAACAGGTTGCCCAGGGAGGCTGTGGAGTCTCCTTCTCTGGAGATATTCAAGACTCGCCTGGAAGCGGTCCTGTGCAGCCTTCTCTAGATGACCCTGCTTCGGCAGGAGGGTTGGACTAGATGACCCACAGAGGTCCCTTCCAACCCCTAACATTCTGTGATTCTGTTTATGTCCATAAAACTGCTTCTGGTCTGATTTTCTACTGCACATCTAAAACTTTTGACTATGACCTCAATGTTATTACCCTTAAATACAGTAGTGTTACACTGGTCTCCTCAGATAACCAGCAATACTTATTTCCACCATCTCTTACAATACAGTCAGGTTAGCATTTCTGTCTCAGCTAGCTGTATAATTTAGTCTTGTAATTGTTTTGGAATTTTACATTTAATTCTGTTTAATAAAAAGAACCAACTGACCTCATGGCATCTACAGGAAATTCCACTCACTCTCAGCTGTTATCCCGGTTGATATAAAATTGAAATATTTCTGCTTTACCTGACAAAACTGTCAATGGGTATCCTCTGAAAGTCTATTTCACTGTTTAATAACTCAATTTAGTAAAGTTCACTGATCAGCTATAATCAAATTTTAGAATGGAACTTCTAAAACTCTTTTATTAACCCAGAGGCAACAAGATGAGAAATTAGTCCTGGATCATTTGATTCTATATACATAACCATGCACACACATATACAACGTATACATATACAAACATGCACACAAAAGAGATGTATAAACCTAAGTTTAATGCATTTCCAGGTAGAGAGAGGCCCCAGGAGTATTCTTTTTAAATTCATGCTGGAATGCAATAATCATGCTAAAAAAGTGCATAGTGAGATCAGCTTGCAGTATGCTCTAGAGTTGCCAAAGACCATTTGACATTTCTACTGGCTCTGGAAGGGCAAACAACAAGTATAAGGTTAGCTACCCAAATTAAATTCCCCTATTATATTTTTTAAAATAAACGTGACTTGTCCTAATGATAAGCTACCCACTTTTTTCACATGGCACTTCTAATTCAAAAATCTAATACTACCAAGTTAGATTTATTGCATTACTAAACTATGCCATGACTTTTTCTAGTAGATATGAGAGTAAATTTTTCAAATTAGCATCTTAAGAAGTCAGGATAAAGGTGATACAAGTAGTTAGGGGACTGAGGTGCTGAATTAACCCTTCGTTTACTACCAAGACCCTAAATTCTTCACCAGTTGCTACCCAGCACCACAAGCACCTAACAATCTTCTTGTTACGAGAAATTAAATCCTGAGCCTGCCGAAATGCCCAGAGACACCAAGAAAAGAAAATGGAGGCATTAAATCCATGGCCTGGTGACCAAGCATGTATCTGGTTTATGAACAATACAAATTAAGTCCTGATCTTGTGAGTATTCATTAGGGCAGGGAGAAAAGCCAAATCAATGAGCAGTGTGAAAATTAGCGTTCTGCTGCACTTACGGAGACCTGGGAGGGCCTGGATGTTGTATTGGGAACATAAACTGCAATAAGAGAACAGCTGTGATTTCTCTAAGGCAACCTAAAGTCACTTCATCGAAGTGAATGCCACAAAGATTCCCAAATGAGGTAGCCCAGACCGGCTGCCTCTACTCTCCTTCAACAGCAAGGGAGTCCCATTTACACAGCTTATTCACAAGAGTTGGCTCTGGCCTGATGTGGGCTAATCCCCTTATATTTTGTGATAACTGAATGAGAGGAACAACCCCTTGAGACAGGGAATGCAGTGACTCGGGACTGAACCACTCTCTACCAAGATTTGGCACTCCCACTGACTGCAGAGGAAGCCTAGTGATAGGCATCATCAGGGTTAATGTTTTCTGTGAAGGGCTCAAGACAGGACAAAGCTGTTGAATATAACAACTGAATTCAGCCAGTACAGTAGCAATTGCACAAATACCCAGGTCACGGCAGAGTAGCGATCCCAACAAAGAGCGGCAGGCTGCCCGCTCAAGCCAGGGCTGCCAACATGGGCTCGCTCACATCATGCAGTGTCCGCTGCCAAAGCCTAGGGACTTGGTAGAAAGGCAGCACCTTTGAACATAACTTTCATTACAGATTTTCAAAATCCTTACACTGCTTAAGAATTTAGAGAAGACATATCTGCACTTCCATTTCCAGTCCATCTGCCTCATGGATTTGAGATAGAAGGTATTGACAAAATATATGGGTTAGTAGCAACAGATCTATAAAACATTAAAATTTGGAAGAAAAATATTTCCTTGGTATTTAAACTCCTACCATTACAAAATACGATTACTTTAGGTTTGTCTTGTAGCAATAAATTTCCCATTTTTTTTTCCAAATATTAAAATTATTTTTCCAATTTCCACATATTTAAAACTGCTGTTGCATCCTAACTTCTACTTTAGTTCTACTCAGAGGCGAATAAAACAGTCTGTGCATTATAATTCTTCCTTTCTTCTTTCACATACCCTGGTGCTAACATGATTCAAGCTAGATCATTAGAAACAATAAATACTACTATTTTTTAACTGGAGAAATGAAAAATCCCTCAATTTGATTAAAATTGTTCCAGACATTCTTACAGAAATTTAGAAATTGAAGAAGAAAATGCTTATTGACTATTCTATTTTTTCCCACTGAGACCTTTCTGTTCTCTGTTGTACGTATCATAATGTTTCTGCCCTTCAAGTTTCACTGTCTCAAAGCCTTGGACCTGCTGCCATCATGTCTGTGAGGCATTTCCACAGCCTCTCAAACTCAGAATATATATAAAAGAAAATAATCCTAACTTTCAGCCTATATTTTCTTTTTTTAAAATTTTTTTCCCTGAACTATGGAAACTATTGGCAACAAAGCTGTCACATTCCATTTTACTGTCTCCTGTCTCCTTTTTCTCCTTCATGGTGCTATGAATTTAAATATGATAAGTACATAAAGAGTAAGGACAACCTCATGGTTGGAAGAACATCAAATGTAAACAACTTGTTTTCTTATTGTGTTTTACAGGCAAGTCATAGCACTAGCTTAATACTTAGATTTTTGTTTATGCACTTTGACATCTGAGATGAAGGCATATCACCAGTAGCAGAATCCTATCTGCTTCCGAACCTGGCTCACCTGGAACGTCTGAGAGTATTCAGTTATAATCAGAGAACAGTGGGTCTGCATATCTTTTGCTTTGAGGGTGAATATTTATTAATTTTCATTCATTTTTCAAATTGAATTTTTTATAATTGTTTTACTCAATCTGGCATGAAGTCAAGAAAGTGAAATCTAAGCTCCTTATAATGCAGAAGTTACCTGCTCAGCAATTCTGTTCACAGGTCTGTCCTCGTACCTGCTCTTCACTCCTTTATAGTGGCATTAGAACAATAAGCAGAATAGACAGAAAAAATTGTATGGTCCATTTTCTGCCAGAAAGGACTACTACGAACAATTTACCATTAAATTTGTCTTTATGATATCAAACCATCTTTAACTGCGTTCACTCCACCGTGAACCGTGAGATTATCTCAAGATACTATCATCCTGTGCTTACACAAAACAGAACCATGCATGCTGCAACTCATTTCTTTAGGCTCCTTAACATATTAAAAAAAATAATTGAAACCATTCTTTGCTATTTCTTTTGTTTGTATTGGCACAACAATGATGCTGTTCCACTGACACTTTCAGAATGTCTTTTTCACTTCTGATTATATAACTTACAAAAATTATTCCCCGTATCTTGAACTGTGTCCTTATTAAACTTCAAACATTTGCTTAAAATACTCACAAAGCCTAATTATGTATAAGTGCTGTTTCAGATAAAAATCCATGTTCTCATAAGATGTGCTTAACTGGAGGTCCCTAGTCTATTGAGAACAACTGATTTGGTTTTGTTGCTAATAGATTAGGCATTTTTCTTGAATTGTACAGATGCACTGAATTACTATTTTAAATACAATTACAAAGTAACCCCAAAATGCATTGCGTGTTAGGGTCATATATCGGCCAACCAACCAAAACTGTTATCTTGACTTTAGCCATAATGTCACTTCATTTGTATTTCTCAATGTGATACAATCATCAGGCAAAAAAGAAAATGAAGATAAAAGACAGGCAAGCTGAAGAGAAAAATACAGCTGTATCTGCTAAGTGTGAAGGTATGGCCCCATGGGAGAGATGTGGACTGTAGAAAGACAGAAACAGGACAAAAGTCTGAGCGGAAAAGAAGATCTAGAAGCAGCAGAAAATAAATATGAAACTGAAATCTAAATGAGCACCAGAAGTATCTGAAGAGCACAAAAGAACTGGCAAGTCCTGGGTAAACAATTAAGAGGGCTAAATAAAGTACTTCGGGTCCACTGCTGTGTCTCTGACTCCTTAACAACTAAATACTGCTTTCAGCACAATTTACCTCAGGGAAATTTGGAGTAACAAAATGTAAAACAAGTAGTGAATAATTTATGAGGAATAGACACAGGAGGCTGGGAAGCAAGAGAACTGGCAATTTCAGGATGATGTCAACTTCTGAAACATTAAAGAGAAACTCTGGAAAAAAAAATTGCGTAGATTTTAAAGAACAAGAAGTGCAAAATAAATGAAAGGGACATATAACCAAAATCATTTCTCTAACACTTGCCAAAATATTACAAATTTGTATAACAGAGATAGAGTCCTCTCAAATTCCACCATTGAAAGTTATCCAGAAATAGCTGTATGCAAAAAACATTGCAATATATCTACTTTGCAGCTTTCACTTCAACAGAATATATACAGACATACATATATTATTTCAACGCTTCTTTACCATGTGAAACACTTCTTTCTGTTTCCCCAAAAAATGTACTGAAACTCAAGTTTAAAAAAAAGAGATACATAAAAAATTTGACGAACAGCTGCTATTCCCACTGGACCAACACCTAAAACCATATTGATTTTTCTCTTTATAAAGTCTCTATGAAGTTAGTTCTCATACAATTAAGCTTAATAAAATGTAATTGTCTAATAAAAACTGCCTGTGATATTTATAGCTTAATGATTCATCAGTAATAGATGTGAAGAAACAGAGTAACGTGTGAATGGGTAGACTCCAATAGATAACACCATAGAATAGATCTGTAAAACAGGCACGCTTTACTTTTTTGCATTAGGTTTCTTTATATATTATCTTCTAAGACAAATTTGTATTTCCAAAAACTTGGATATAAAATTTTATGTTTATAATAGAAATATTATAGAATTATGTTAATAGGAGTTACACTTATTAATCATCATGTCATCTGTCCATTCTGAAACTTATTTTACTAGTGCGTAACACTTTGGTAAGATTTTGATTCATTCTTAATGAAATCTTTGGTGGTTTTCACTTAACATTTCTATTTCAGAAAACACTTCAGGCCTATGACAAAACATTCAGGCGGTTTGCTCCCTTCTTTCCATCGGAGTTCCCACTGCGTTTACTTGTCCAGTGCCTTAAGCACTTCATAAACACAGGGTTTTTTGTTAGATTTTCATCTATCTGGGTTGCAGATGGGCACCAACCTGTGATGGTTCCCTCCCTACTTTTTATACCACCTCCCCTCCGATCCCTGCTACAGGTTGGATTTATAACCTTGTGTCAGTACAAGCCTACAATCGAACCAGCCCTCGATGATACTGTGGGCATACCTTCCAGCAGTTTCAGGTGTTACTCTGCTGTTATTTGTTGATCCACACCAAGGCTCATCACACTCTGTTCCTCTTCGCATCGTCCTGTTTGCCAGGGCTCACTACACTCCGTTACTCAGCTCTTGATCAAGACAAGGTCATGATGCTCCCGTGACAAGAAGGAAGGACAAACTAAAGGAAACCACGGGTGTATGCCATATTTTCAATTGGACACTGATTCCATAGCAGCTTAATCTTTAGATGACTTGGAACAGTGAAAAAATATCACTGACCACAACTTTTCCCTTAGCTTTTTAGGGCCTTTGTGGGAACTACAGGTATCTGACAGGTTTTTCAAAGGTCGCAGCATGACTGATAATAGAAAGCATTATCAAGTGCAAATACAAATGTTTCTATCCCTTCCCACTATAATCTTTTAATTCATTAAAAACACTTCTTTTCTGAATACCTCATAACAAGAATTAGAAGGAGAGGGAAGAAACAGCTAAATCTATGATGTACAGAATGCAAATCAAGTGGTAAAGAACAACATTCTTATCGAGTTTCATGCAGATTTGTGTTTGCTATTGAGAAAGTCCTTCTGGATTGCTGAAATGCAGCTATGTTAATAAGCAGATATAAAAAGAAAATGCTGAAAACAAATACCCGTCTCGCTTCCTACAGACTTTCCCTTTCTCAGACACTAACTCTTCCCCCAGCATATGCCTCCACCGGCAGCCAGCACATGGTATGTCTTGTAGATGGAACAAAATGTACTTCTTAACTTCCCTCCAAAGTTTTTATTTTTATCAGGTTCCTGGTGACATAAGCACTTCACAGCTGCATCCAGAACTTTGCGAACTAAACCTGCTCAGAGAACATTTAATTGACAGAGAACAGCTGTGACCACGCGTTTGTTTTTTCCTCTCATTCCATATCTGCTTTGCACGGCATTTCCATTGCACATTTTCTCAGGACCAATGGAAGATAATGCTACATAGCTAACCTCTTCATCAACACACTTTGTGAGATCGAAAGTTGCTTTCCAAGAGTGGCACATGAACATGCCTGAAGTCCAACACATATACAACCAAGGAGACAGGTTCCATATGCTGAGCACCATTTCTCTCCCAAAAATAAGGAGCTTCTTTCATTCTATATTCAGACCATTTTTAGTAGGCAAGAACGGAGCCAGACATTAACTTCATGAAATTGTCTACGTTTGTAATTTGTCTTAGAGTGACTTTTACACCTTTTTGCAAGTTTTATATTGTCTTTTGTGATCCATACTCAAGCGATCTCAAAAACAACCATAGCAAAATTGGAAAGAGTGGGCTGTAGCACCGCTACAGCAATGCTGTGATCATGTAAATTCATACATCTCCCAGCTGGAGAGATTTCCTAGGTTATCAGCATACTGATACATCTATGCTGTCCAACTTCTAGTCTACAAATATTACTGCAGAATTTAAATTTTCCTAAATGTCCAAAGTATCAGGCTTCACCATTTCATTCAGATAATTATTTGTTTTCCCATATAAAATTCATATAACAAAAAGTAAAGAATTCAATTCAAAAACTGTTCAGGAATTAAATTAAAATTTGAACTCTATGCACAATTTAAAAATAATCCTCATTCCTTAGCCAAGAAAAATAAAGATAATTGAAGTATCTAAGACAGCTAGTCTGCATGTATTCTCACCTCTCTGAAAACTGTGCTGCTGTGCAGTCAGGGTGCAAGGATTTATCCACGTTATGAAAAAGCTGAAGGTGAAACTGCACTAAATCTCTCTCATCGGTCAAGTAACTTAAATCATTTACATCAGCTAGTTTGAACCTGTAGTCAACTCCTCTCTGATAACAGGTTGGTCTTGCGGAAGCCAAAAATATTAATTGCTTTCCTGGAAATACTGAGAACTTGAAACAAGTGAGGTTTTTTGCTGTTGCCGAACCTCAAATCACACAGACAGGGTCTTGGGGAAGATCCTATACCCCAGTATAAGTACTTGGTTTGAGAAACCTTTCCTACTACACTCGGAAGTATCGCTGAAGACCGGTCTGACTGTGAGAAACTATCCAAGCTTCGGCAGAGATTAGTTACAAATTCCCACAATCAAAGTGAACAGTAGTCAGTCTTTCAGGAGGCTGTAAAGGAGACACTTCTATTTACCTCTACACATTCCAAGCAGGTTAGAAAATGTGTATAACCTATATAACCCAACAGCAATTTAAAGGGTTTATTGATTTAGTTTGTACCTGAACTGTAGAATGATTTTCTCAAGGGAAATTACAATATGAGATCACTTATCAAGGACAAGTCCACTCTTTTTCAGAGTGACATATTTTGCCTTGTGGTATTTATAGCCAGATATTTAACTAAAGCAAATATCTCTGACGGATTTTGATTATACTGAATTATGGTGTTATTAGATATGAGACAGGATTAGTTGCTTAGAGGGTGAAAGTTGTATCTCACATATCCGTTTTATGATTTATGCTGACTACAGTATCTGGGGTATTGACTTGCTGATAATTCTAGCATCATTTGCTCCCTCCTCCAGTGAATGGTTTACTATTCTAAAAAAAAAAAAAAAAAAAATCCAGAAAGCAACAGCTGCATTTTCAGACCAATTCCTCCTTCCCCCTGGTGCACTTCTTTACAGGAAACAAAGAAAGGGATTGTACATGGAGGAAAAAAACTTTTGTATGTACTTCTTTATATCTAAAAATGCACTGAGCCAAAATACAAGGTATTTCTTTCTGTACTTCTTCTTCTTGGGGACCAATCTGAAACCACTTGAAATATTACAAAAACATGATTTTCTAGTTATATATACTATTCATTACCATGGGAAGAATCTTGTATTTATTTAAGTAACTTCAGAGAAGCAGAGGTGATGTAGAGCCTTGATGACAGATTTACATAATCCCAGTTTGGAGAATTTAGAAAACATGCCTGCACATATAATATTACACATTCCTATGTAGTTCAGAAATCAAAAGTGGTATCTGTGATAAAAGACTTTGGATAGTCATACTTCAAACTCCCAAGCTTCAACACATCTGTTTATGCTACAAGCAACATCCATCACAAATGGGGCCTCATACATGTGCAGAAATGCCAGAATTAGAAGACATGAACTCTTCAGCATTATTAAGATCAAAACTTGAAGAATCCAACTCTTACAGGCTTGTTCAAAGCCCATCGTGTCTTTCACCTGCACGGTCTGGTCTCTGCTCTTGTTACAAGACTTAGCCAATATCCACACTATTTCAGGAAGTAATCCTCATGCTTGTCTGTAAAAGCTTATTTATGGCATGCAGTTCAATTACTGAGGTTGTTAATAAGATCAAATAACTGAAGCACAACAGTAGCAAAAAGACGTGGCAGATCATCTCAGACCAGCAGCACTATTCTCTGGACAAACAGATTATTTTTATTTCATACACTACATCCTTATCCATACATCAGTTTTTCAAAGGCTAAGCAAATGTGAAAATAGGAAAGGGAGGTGCAGCACACTAATTACAGCAAAAAGGACAACTTCACTATTATGCCAACAGAGCAGTTGACATGGACCTCAGTGGAAGCTGTATGAGGAGATATAACGATCCATGTCTCTCTGTTTGGATGAATACGTAGGTGCAATAATTTGTGTTCACTTTCTATTAAGTGATTAGTAATTAATACAGAAAGTCAGGCTTTAAAGTCAAAGTTTGATGGGCAACACACCCTCATAATAAAGATTTTGTGCAGTCATAATGGAAACTCTTTGATATGAGTCAAGAGCTTCCATTCTCATAAGAAAAATCCCAGATAATTCAGCACATTAAGAGCAATAAGATTCTAAATATTTAATAGAGTTCTACAGAAATTATGCTATGCATAAAACCCAGTATTTTTCTGGTAGCAAACTCACCAGTAACAAAATTAGACTCACTGAACCTTCTATACACACCTTGCAGACTTGAAAGAACAGTACCTTTTGAAACCTACTTCAGTGAAACGGATCCAAATGTTTGGTCGCATAACATTTAGTGTTTGCACTATAAACTTCCTAGCAAACTTACCAAGAGTTGCATAGGCATTACACAACTCTGTTGTTCTTGTTTATCTTACTCTCATTTGCTTATATTACAAACAAAAATTTGCAGGTCTTGTGTTTATATTTCTTTTGTGATGAATTTTATGAAGTGAAGGGGAGAAAACAGTAGCAATTTAAATATCCATTCACGTTTTTGTCTTGCGGCACTTCATGACATGAAATAGTCTTTAGAAGCGTGCCTGCATTTATCAGCTACACAGGTTTGACTTTCTGAACCCAAAATAGGCTGGCATTTCACTTGCTTCCCTTACACAGTCTATTAATCTAACGCACGTTAGCCCAAACCCCAATGCCCTTTCTTAAAGGGATAACTATTAATTTCTAATTATTTCTCTCTAAAGTAGTCTTACTGTTACTAAAGCCATTCTCGCTATTATTAGTGCTGTGTGTGCATACAAAACCAGGGACCGATGCAACATTGTGTCATGTTTGATTGCTAGAAATTTTCCAAAGAGAACTACATACTGCACTCAACAGATCGTCTTCTGAAGGTACCCAGATTTTTACTTCAAGCTGGAAAAAAACAGAATCACAGAATGTTTGGGGTTGGAAGGGACCTCTGTGGGTCATCTAGTCCAACCCCCTGCTGAAGCAGGGTCACCTACAGCAGGCTGCACAGGACCTTGTCCAGGAGGGTCTTGAATATCTCCAGAGAAGGAGACTCCACAACCTCCCTGGGCAGCCTGTTCCAG
>Ga0065711_1050968_pt1 | contig 10578 bp, 7 predicted proteins | sample Hoacrofraction12_FD_59098 | JGI IMG/M metagenome (GOLD analysis project Ga0065711, IMG submission 59098) | Hoatzin crop microbial communities from Cojedes, Venezuela - Epithelial fraction 12 v2 (version 2) | ecosystem: Host-associated > Birds > Digestive system > Esophagus > Crop | place...
CTGAGGGCAGTGAGGCCCTGGCCCAGGCTGCCCAGAGAAGCTGTGGCTGCCCCCTCCCTGGCAGTGTTCAAGGCCAGGTTGGATGGGGCTCTGAGCACCCTGGGCTGGAGGAAGGGGTCCCTGCCCATGGCAGGGGGTTGGAACTGTATGATCTTTAGGGTCCCTTCCAACCCAAACCGTTCTGTGATTCTATGAGAGGAGGATGGGCTGACCCGGTGGTCAGGGGTGGTGATGGCAGACAGGGCTGGCATTCCCCTGGGGCCGTCAGGCCACTGAGCCCAGTCTGTGCCACAGGAGAGGCAGCAGCGCTGGTGCTGGTGGCCGTGCTGTGGGGAAGCACCGGGCCGTTCCTGCGCACAGGCGCGGCGGGGCTGGAGGAGGTGCGGCGCCAGGGCCGCCTGCGGCAGCTGCTGGCCGAGATCCGCTTCCTGGGCCTCAGCTACAAGGTGCGACCCTGTCCGGGCTCCTGGGTGTCAAACTGCCTTTGGGATCGTTCCTACCTGTTTGCTTCTGGACTTGATACTTTTCTTAAACTGTTAAATATTCCATCTATCATCAGAATTGTTTATCCCCAGTAATATTTCATTTAATTGCCTATAGCACTGCTCTTCCTGTGCAGAATTGAGACCGCTTCTGTAGACGGCAGGTCATTAACCCTCATATTTTGCATGAAATAAGCACGGTCTGCCTGCTGCAGATTGGGGAACTGAGACATTGAGCAGCTTGTGACTGGCAGCGGAATCGCCAGCGTGCCACATTTCCGCTGCCAAACACGGCACAGGGCGAGCGGGTCTGGGCTCCTTTGCTGCCCGCTCACTGCGGGGTGCACGGTGGGTTTGCAAGCAGCAGCTGACAGGCTTGTGTTCTTCCTGCAGTACATGGTGCCATTTCTGCTCAATCAAGGTGGATCTCTCCTCTTCTACCTCACCTTGGCATCTGCAGGTTAGTTCTCTTTGCTCTTGTGGAGGGGATTGATCAGGATTGTGAGAGGAACAGTGTTATCAATCAGTCTGGTGACCCAGCTAAACATCAAGCAGCTGTCTTGTAATAATCCAGCTAAACATCAAGCAGCTGTCTTGTAATAATCGCCAATAAAACAAGGGTCTTATGATTTGTGGAAGATTATCCATTTTAAACCGTTTGTGCTAAAACTGTTCAATTTCAGATCTGTCCCTGGCAGTGCCGCTCTGTAACTCCCTGGCTTTGATAGTCACGCTGGTGACTGGGAGGATTCTGGGAGAGGACATCGGTGGTAAAAGTAAGTTACACTTAAAACATTTCCTCACGTTGTCTGCTGCATATATTTGCTGACTTTATAGTGGGGGCTACCCTCTGGTCTCTTGAGAAACAGCAAACACCCACACTAGTTAAGTAGTAGCTCTTGCTACAGAAGCTGAAAAGGAAGTGAAATGGACTTGTAAGGGGGCTGGGCTGATAAATTTGAAGATATAACTGGCTATCTAAGCTAACAGAGTTTACAGGCCTGAGTCTTTACCTAACTAGATATGCAGCCGTAAGAGAAGCACTAACTAATATGCCCACCACGGAAGAGGAATGCCTGTAAGCCCCCAAAGGTCAACACCCATCCTTCTCTCCTTCCCCTGCATCCCACAACACTGCCCTGCTCAAAGTCAGAAAATGGCAGGAAGCTTGAAAGTTTAAAAACACCAGGACCTGGTGCAATAGCTGCAGGAATACACTAAAGTGGCATGGTTTTTTTTGTTGTTTAAGCCTGGTTCTCGCTAGGCAGCCACACAGCATCAGCCACATTTTCTCAGAAATGTGCTTTTGCCCGAACATCCAGACCCCTCCAGAACTCGCCTGGTCCAGGCTGTGTCTATCCAGACATTTATGCTGTCCTATTTACTGTGACATCTGAGCATCACGAATTTAGCAATGAGAAGATCTGACTGCCTAGTGTTGAATTATGCGAGTTCCCCATATGTTATTGTTCGTTTCTGCAGGGGCTGTGGCAGGAATGCTGCTCACTGTCCTAGGAGTCACGCTCTGTGTAGCTGGTTCGTGAACGAGATGCGGTGAGAAGCAGAGGAAGAGAACCTGTTCAAAGGTAACCCCCGTGGCTGAAGGGGGGGTTTCTGGCTCAGCAGCCGACCGTTCGGCTCAGTTGGACCTAGGAAGCTGCATTTTGACACACAGATGTCAAAACCCATGAAAACATGGGCTGTATTCCCTGCGCACCAGGGTGGACCAAGGCACATTGCAGGGACATCCTATTTCGTGTCTTGAGTTAAGGCATTTTTTTGTCTCTGGGTGTTTCAAGGCAAGGATGATCCACTTGTCTTGTTCAGCACTGGAGGGATAATAAATGGGTAATAAATCATTCAACGGGAGCTTCGGGGACCTACTGTGTTTTCTGTAGAAGGAGTCTATTTAGGAACTCTCCCTTTCGTGACCGAACACGTGGAAGTGGCTTCCTCCGCTGCGCTCAGCTGCAACATACCAGGTCACGCTGCACAGCCCCTCACACTGAGGCTACCACATGGCTTTTCTCCACTCACGTCTTGCAGAGTGCCTCTCATCTGTAAAATAACAACGGAGCAGTTTGTGCCTAGGGAAGGAGGAGGTTTTTTTTCCAGTGAAATTACCAGTCCAAAATACCAGGCAGATCACGGGAGAAAACATCTTTGTTACCCTTGTAATTAATCAGAAACACTAAGGAGGGAAATCCAGAAAGCCTTGCACAAAGAGGGTCAATACAAGAGCTGTTGATTACTATGACTTTTCCTAAATCAGGCAGATGCTCCTGAAGCAAGTTAACAGAAACAAAATGTATATAATTTTGGGAACAGGTTTGATTGCTGCAAACATTATCCAAGCATTCCAAATTAGAGGCACAATGATGCATTGAAATCTCTTGATAAGAAATATCTAACATAGAACAAACTTCCTGGCAAGCATTTTATTATAAAGGCGTGTATTCTGTTTGGTAATTCTTCCTTCCCAAGTTCAGATAAAAACCAGCTTAATCAGAGTTCAGAAAAGCAGCCATCTCCTCTGCCACATCATCACGCCATAGAGATCTTCATTATTTAACAACATTGTGCTTCGGATTCATTGCTCCCTGGCACTCTGCTTCTCAAGCCTACACGATGAGGATGCTTGATTTTAGAACAGTTTGTTAATTCATCAAAAAGCTTGGCCAGTCTGTGGTGTTGCAGAAACCTAGGATTCACGTGCTTTTGTTATCTGCAGCTGTGCAGACAGCTGTGTACCTAACTGTCCCTCTTCTCTCATCACACTCCCTCTGTGAACTCTTCAGAGCTCTCTGCTGCCAAGGACATCGTTTGGTGCTTTTCGTCCTCCGAGTCACTGGCATCCCTTTTGCTTGCCATGGTCTTTTGTGATTTCTCTGTAGTCCATGCCTTTTTGTGGTGAGAGAGAAACACAGTTATTAATGTAGCACTTCACTGTTACAGAAAGATTCTGGGACTAAATCCCGGGATTCCGTTTCCAGTCTTATCGTGGCTTTGGTATGCAAAGTTGGGTCTCTACGTTAAACCCAGAGGTAGCTGATTTAATGCCTAATGATTCTCTCCCACTGCAGAGGGGAGCTGTGACACAACTGTACAGCAGTGTGATCTGGGGGGAAAGGCTGACGGAAAGCAGCAGCATCAGAGTGCGCACCCGGTGAAGAAACGCCAGCCCAGCCTCTAAAGCAAACACAGCACACCAGGCTCCCCACTGAGCCACGAAGTCAGGAACCATTAGCTCATTCTTTACGAGGGCTTTCTCTAATTTAAGTTCAAAGGAGTTGTTTTCCTTTGAAGTTCTAATTAATCCAAAGAGACTACCGAGGCAGAACTGTGAATCACCTACAACATAATATATTCATCCCATTACATCAACGCTAAATGTCCCTATGAAAAGTTTGACATGACTAACCCATGAACAATAAACATCTCCCAGACATTTTCAACACTTTTTTTTGTTTTAAGAACTACTTGTTTTTCCTTAAAAAAAAAGATTTAAACTTGTTACTATCTAATAAATGTGTTCAGTCATTTTATGAGTTACCTGTTTATTCCATGCCAGCTTCCAAGCTTCACCTGGCTACAGGCAAGTTCTGCTTAACAGGTTATATTTAGGGGTACTGAATTGTAGTGTGAGAAATCTGAGCACAGCTAGGAAGGATCTTACACACTTCATAGAACCATTAAGTGGAGTAAATACCTTACTGTGGTGTGTCGTTTGGCCTTTTGGTATAAGCCCTTCTGCAACTCCCTAGAACAGGAGTAAGGACAATAGTACGCACACACACAAAAAAAAAATCCAGGAAAGCCTTTGATATCCTTACTGCAGTGGGAAGCTGCAGCTCTCCCATTCCAGCGGGAAATGTTCCTTACCCCGATGACAATCTCTCACCTTTTTAAAATGCAAAGCCCCGCAGTTAGACACTTCCCTCTGGTTTCTGAAGTTCCCCCTCGTGGTTACTGTCATCTTTACACCTCGCAGAGAGAAGCGCGGTGCTTTGCAAACCGAAGGAGCAGAGCTTAAAACAAGTGAGAAAACGGCAGGACTTCCCCAAGCAATTGCTATAAACTATCGACTGGTGTGTTCCCACAGGCTGTCTCTGAAGGGCTGGCTCTTGGAGTTGCCTCCCTTCTGTGCAAAACCTGCAGCACCAATAGATTCTGGTAGGACCATGAGTACTTCACTGCAGCAGCAAGACTCCTGCCAGGGCAGAAAATCATTTCTCAGACCTGATCAATGGCTATGTCCACCCTCACCTGCTTGTCCTCTTTTACGTCCTGGGCACCTTGCATCTCCTTCCTAGGATCTTTGGTTTTACAGACATTTTCTTCTGCGAGGAGAAGAAAAGAAGAAAGCTGTTCAATGGGTATTGCAGATAGCCACGAGGAGAGGAAAGAAGCAGAAATTCAGAAGTTACTGGATGCATCACTTCTTTCTTTCAGTGCATCTGCAGGTATTTTGTCCTTTAGCATCAAAGTGAAGCCAGTCTTCCTCTACGCTTACAGCAGTGTCCTTTACCTTGATCAGGCCAGTGCCGCGCATTCCTGTTGCTCCTCCTGTTTTGTCCTGCGCGGACAGGTTTAGCATGGAAAATGGACTCTTCCTCTTTGAGGTGAGATTTCCTGGCTTGCCTTTGCAGTTGTGGAAGAGCAGCTGGGATCTTGTCTTTCTGTGCGGGTCCTGGAATCTGCACGCTGCGACCGTCCAGCTGAAAGTATTCATCACATGTCTGATAGGCCTTCTTGATAAAGCAGTTTATAAAACAAGAGAAGTTTTGCAGAGCAATCCCCTGAACGCTGCAGCCTTCCCCTGTGACCCTTGATCCTGACTGGTACAAAGCTGTAACACTGCATTCTCTGACCAGGGTTTTAAGTTGATAGTACAAGTGAAACAGATGCAGGGAACGCACAAAACACTTTTCACGGTCACTATTACCTGTTGAGGTGGTTCAGCAAGAGCAGAGTCACCAGCACTGACCTGGGAGGTGGCATACAGTTCACCAAACTGAAAACAAACAAAAAAAGGAAAAGGCAATTTTTTGAAAAGCAAAATAGCACTTCCAAAATAGCACAGATGCACTTTTCAACGGACAATCCAGGACAGCCCAGCTGCTGCATCTGTAGTCTCTGCTGGGCATTTTACCCGCACGGTGAGCAGGAAAGCTATCCTAGCTCCAGGATCAGTTCTCCCTGCCCATCAGCCAAAAAAGAAGAGGTAAGTGAGGCCACCTTAAGGAGTTTTTCTTCAGGCAGAGAGATTTAATTCAAGGATGATCTGGCCACATCGCTGTCTCTAGCTCCTTTCCTTTGGGAATGGTGCCAAGCAAGGATGCCGTAGCCGTGGCAGTTGGGAATGGAGATGGCTGTACACACCCACTGCGTATGGAGGGATGTCTGCACAAAAGCAGCTGCGATCATAGCACAAACAGTCCCGTGACAGCTGAGCCACCTACCCTTCTCCGGGATTTTTTGCGCCTGCTATTTGGGTGGTTCCTGTAACAAAGAAGAAGCAGATTCTCAGCATCAGGCAGAAGTCAGCTGCAGGAGGACGCGATCTCCCCTTTTCCCACGAGAGAGCCCCTGGAGGTGTTTTTTCTTGGTGCAGGTAGAGCACTCTCCACAGCGGATCACATTCCTGTTCTATCACACTGCCCACCACAGGCCTGTGAAACTCAGTGCCCGGCCTAACGGGCAGGTGCTCCTCAGTGCTTGATGAACGCCTGCTGAGAAACAACCAAAGCACTTGCTTTCTCAGGCGCTGAAGTCCGGGTTTCAGCAGCTAACCTTTACACCAAAAGCTTTGAAAACACATCCTTTGTTCCTAAACTTCCAACACATGAAGCAGAACTCCAGTCCTGAAGCTGACAGCACTGAACAGGAGGGCCACGAAAAGGATGGCTGTAGCTGAAGACCACGCTGGAGAGGATTCTTTCAACCACTTGGCCGCAGCCTACGTACCACTGCATCCTGCACGCAGAATCCCAGGGCACCAGCAGCTCCAAGTAAGGCAGTTTTTTGTACTCCTCGTTTCCCACTGCCACATAGTAATCGCCATTCACCAGCTCCTCCCCGCCAGAGACCTGGGTTCCATCCAGCCTGCAGAGCCTCGAGGAAGAGACAGCAAAGGGTTTGGAGCTGTCACAAGACTGTGAACAACCCCTCAGCGTGGAAGCAAACATGTGCAAAGCAGTCAACAGGACCGAGACAAGTCGGAGAGGATCAGTCAAGGAACTACGCTGAAATATTACACCCACCGATCAGTGAAATGCAGTAATCTCAGCTTTCTCTTTGGTGTCGGTACGAGGAGACAGTAGGCTGTATTTGTTGTATAAAAACCCCTCTCTCAAGACATAACCCCCCTTTTTATGCCACGCTTTAACTGCTTGCTTGCTGATTTTTCACCGCACCATCAGCAATACCAGCCCTCCTCATAAAGCACCCAGGACATCGGGGCTATCCCTGATTTAAAGATGGGAAGAACCTGAAAAGCATACGAGACTGCAAAAGCAGACTAGAAGTGGCTGTCTGAACTCCCAGTCCTCTGTGCTAATCAGAGCTGCTTATGCTCTGGACGTAAGGAAAGAGTCAGCAGTGCCTCATCTGGATACCCACTTGTTGACCGCTCCGCTGCGCAGGTCGGCTTTCTCTGTCAGCGTGGCCAGGAGCGCGTCCCACTGCAGCGGGGTGCTCTTGGAGAGTGGCAGTGGGAAAGGAGGGCTCAGCAAATCCCCATTCCGGAAAACACTGCAGTGGAAACAACCCAGAGCATGCGATGAGCCTGTGGAAGATGGGGAAAAAAGCCAGCCAGTGCTACCTGGACAATATTTACAACAAATACTTCTGGGAGAAGCTGGGAATTGTCCCTGTGGGGCAGCATTCCCAGGATCTCACAGATAAATTCCCTCCAGAAACATTCCCAGGGACCGTCTGAGGAGAAAACACCGAGGCACTTACTGTATGGTGCAGGGCAGGTGGGCGTGCTTCTGCCGTCGTGCCAAGGCGTTCGACTTCCAGGGAGCTGCAGTGCGGAACTAGAGACCGAGTTCAGTGCACACAAACAGCGACAGCCCTGGCACCGAGCCTCCCAGGGCCGTTCCCTTCTCTCCATCAGGAGCTGCCGGCCCTGGGACACCGCCTGCCCTGCCTTCAGGCTTGCTGCTGCTAGGTGGGGTTTGTTGTCAGCAACACCATGGCTGGAGAGGTTCTTCACATAGCTGAGCGCCCTCCAGAATTACCAGTGAACCTCTGAGCACAGATCCTTCCCCTGTGCCGTAAGGCGGGGCGGAAGGTGCACGGCAGCAGCCCCTGCGCTGTCTCACACGTCCTGCTGATTCCTGCAGCACTTTTGCCTGATCTCCACCGGGCACCTCACAGCCTTAAATCTCAGCTTCAGTTTCATCAGTGCCAGCCCGAACACCTCTCACACCTCCTCGCTCATTCTGCGCTCCCGCCTGCCCCGCTCCGCCAGGGACTCACCTGCAGACCCTCGCTGTTCCTTGTCCCACGGAGCTCCTTCCTTCCGCCATTTAAATAGCTGTGAGAAGACAACGGCGTTGCCACACACCAACTGGGCCGTGGCTGACTAAAGAGCGGTGAGAAAACGACCGGCTGCTCTGCCTTGAGGCATCGCCACCAGATGCGTGGGTCACTTACTTGGGTCACCTCCAAAACGATTCTCCAGGTGCCTCACCATGGTCACGCAGAACTTCAGTCTAAATTAGTCTGCTACACTTAAGAACTTCCCAGCCGAACACAGACTATTTCAGATCCCCACGCTAAAGACACCCAGAAGATTTTATTCCTTTGCATTAATCACTGATGGTGGCTCCAAGGGCTGACCAGTGTTAATGCAGCCTCAACCACCTCCTCAGCAAGATACAATAGGCACCAGGGAGCCAAAGTCACCTGGCACACAACACATCCACTCCCGAGTCAAGTGACACCACAAAAACTTCTTTAACCCTCTTGATTTCAGGATGAGCCAGAACAGCTCTGCTTCGTGCAAGATTAGAAAACCAAAAAAACCTTTACCAAACCAAAGCAAAAGTATTTGTCAGCGGAGACAGCGTGACTGCCAGCTCTGCCGAGGAAGCAGGAGCAGGACCTCCCATACACCACAAAACAAGGTGCCCGGACAGCAGAGCAGCACCGATCACGACGTCCTGCCAGAGAACGCACGCCTGCCCCAACATGTCTTCTTCTGAGTCAAGTGACCTTACCGGGAATATTTGGATTTTCCATGCAATCTGGAGTATGTCCAGTACTTTCCAGTAGGAAAACAAATTAATCTGTCTCTGGTTTTGGTTGGGTTTCTACCCCTCTTACCTCTTTTTCCCATTCACACCCCAGCACATTCCCCGCAGAGGTGATCCAAAGCTGCTTACCAAACCCAGAAACCAAAGGTCTGTCTACTCACTCGAGCCTTTTGAACTTCTCGAAGCCCGCAGCCACGTACTGGCACCCATCCCGCAGGTCCGCCAGCTCAGCGACACGGTGCCCGTGCCTGGGCGTGTAGAGGTTCCTCACAGCCAAGGGCGCGTGAATGCTCTTGGTCACCTCGTTCAGAAACGCCTCAAAGGTCAGGAACCTCCGGTGGCTCACGACAAACCTCCTCCCGGGGAAGAAGGGGTCCCCGTTGCGATACACCACCACATTCTTGGCTGGAGGTGCCAGAGCTAAGCCACGAGAGCTCATCGCTCAGGGTTCAAGCAAGCCCTGCTGAGCACAGAGGCGAACAGACCCAGGCGGGGAGCGGAGGAGAGCTCTGGCCAGCCGCCCGCCGAGCTCAAACCCTTCTGAGCAGCTGCTCTCGTGCTCTGCCGTCCCTTCCCAGCGCAGTCGGGCGCGACTGGCTGTCTCCATGGATGCAGCCCAGCAGGAGGAAGTCGTGGGCCCGTCTGGAGGCTACATCAACCAACCTGCAGAGCACCTTTCTATTTGAGAACGAGGAACTACACAGCTCTTAAGCACCAAGTACTGCGAGCTCCCTCACCAGCCACTGCACTCAGGTTAACCAGCCTGGAGGGCCAGTAAGTGCCAGTATCTTTACGGCAGCAGCTCACGTCCCATCCAGAGCAGCACTATCCAGAAGCTGTCACCCCTTTGCCATCGCTTGCAACCTGCATGAGAAGTGCAGTGGGTTTCTGTCCTGTGTGTACTGGACAAACCTCCACATCCCAACGGACACGCCACCCTTTGCGCTGAACAGGCTGCCATGGGTCAAAGCAGGACTCGCACTGCCCAGAAGCCGACAGGCCAGACAGGAATAGACAGATTTGGAGACGAGCGTCAGGAAAGCTTTTTATTCACAAACAAGTCAGCATCATCAGGAATAGAAAGATACACGTGCCACATGGCAAGAGTGACCGTCAGACAGCAGGAATGCTGAGCATTTCCACAGAAGACTCAGGGTCACAGCAGGGAGCCACAGCGCCACGTGGGAAGTCCCCTTCTGAGGGACCTCGAGTGCCCCTGAACTAGAGCAACGTGTAGACAAAGCACCAAACCCCGTAAGTCCTTACATGCTCCCTCAAGCACCAGTCCAGGTGACTCTGCCACACAGAGAGATATTACCGTGGCAAGCCAGGAGCCAAGCTTCATCCCCTGAAGGTCAGGTCTGATGTGCCATGGCTCCCCACCAACCGCACAAGGAAGTTAGGAAACTCTCCTGCTATCTCAGTACTTCACCTGGGTGTCACCTGGGTGTCCCCCAAAGCCGACCACAAGTGCCCGGAGACCCCAGACACAGCAGAGCTGTGACGTGCAGAGCCATCCCAAACACGCAGCTCTGACACCGATACGGGTCACCCACAGTTCAGCGGAGAGGAGCTTCCTCCTGCAGGTCCAAAGCACCCACTGCCTTCAGGTATTTTAGTTCCACCACAAGCAACCAGCTGGTCAGAAAGCACCTTCTCTAAGTGACAGTCTTCCCAGCCTTGATCTTCCCCTAGGACCATCCAGCTCAGCCAACAGAAACAGAGTTCCTATGGAAGGAGGCCTCCCTGGGACTCCCTCCAGGACACACAGCCACCTCCCTGGCTTAATCCCTGCTTTGACCAAATATTCACATTTAAAAGAAATAAAAGGC
>Ga0065711_1050969_pt1 | contig 10578 bp, 4 predicted proteins | sample Hoacrofraction12_FD_59098 | JGI IMG/M metagenome (GOLD analysis project Ga0065711, IMG submission 59098) | Hoatzin crop microbial communities from Cojedes, Venezuela - Epithelial fraction 12 v2 (version 2) | ecosystem: Host-associated > Birds > Digestive system > Esophagus > Crop | place...
CGGGTGGGCCGGGGGACCGAGGAGCGGGCGGGGGTTGTCGGTGGGGCGGAGGGCGCGGGTGTCGGGCGGGTGAGCCGCGCTGCTTGGGTCGGCCGAGGCCACGCGTGGAGGTTCGGGCTGTCACGGGCGGCTCGTCGCGCGTGGCTTCGGCGTGGGGCCGTGTGAGCGTGCGGCGGCATGGCCGGCTTCGCGCAGCCGCCGTGAGGTAACGTGGAGGTTACGGTGGGTCTGGTACGGTCAAGTAACGTAGAGGTTGTGGTAAGTGTGGTGTGGTCACAACTCCGGCCAGGGAAAAAGGACATCCTTATAGTGCCTACCGGGCTCGGATCACTAGTTACTGGTAACGCTACTAGTTTCACTACAGGCTCACAATTACGCTAACATAAAGCTACGAGTAAAAACTTTGTTTTCTCTTGGGGTTTAGTCATTTGAGATGCTCCTTTCAGGCTTTGGTAAGTTTTGGTGCTTTCCTGCCTGTTTGTGTGGCTCTTTGCCACACAGATAGTGCATGTGTAATTTTTATATCAAAAGGTACAAATTGTTATTAGTTGTTTCTTTTCTTGCATAAAGGTTGACAACCACTAACCCTTCTGAACAGAAAGTATTTCCAAATCTCACCAGGGCCAAAGCATTTATTCACTTGTGCCACCTGGAGACTGTGTTTTAGTGGAATTTGATGTTGATGATACAGCATTGCACAACAGATCTCACCTTTTAGTTTCTGACTTCTCTGCGCTGTAGATTTTCCAAGTTTAGCTACCATAAGAGAAGATCATTTGCATATGGGTGTATTGCAGGATCAGGGTAGCGAAACAAGAGTGTGAGAAATTAAATCAAAATCTTAATCACAAATAGCTTTAAAAATTGTATTTTATGTCCTTTCCATTTGGCTCATAAGACTTGTGTCATAGCTTTAAGCCTTTCCTCCTCAGCAGAACAACTAGCGAGTCAAGTCAGATTCCTTTGGATATTTGTGGATCTTACTTTTGCATGAAGTTGATGAGATTGTTTATATCAGACATGTGCACAAACAATTGTGGAACCGTGCCTTTTTTTTTCTTTTCCAACAAAAGCCATTTTGTTTTCCTGTATTCCTATGTTCCAAAAAGTAGGGGTTAAAGATGGCACTGTGCACCTCTAAATATGCACTTCTAGTTGCATTGCAAGTGGTTGTTATTGATAATCCTGTAGACAGGACAGTGGCACTTCAGAATCTGACCCATACGTTTCTACACTTCCTTGTGATTAGTTGACAAGTCTTGTAGGTAGGCCTAATCTTCAAGAGTGTGGAATCTAAACTAGGTTTAGAGATGGAGTCTACAAAGTAGCAAATTTCCTATACTCTTCTTGAGAATCAGCCCTCTAGGGCTGGGGACCTGTTCGGGAAAAATTAAGTCATTTTAGAATCTTTTCAGAATTTCTGAGTCTCCATAGGCTGCAAAGTTTCCGAATTTCTTGTTTGGACCCTTGTTTGAACTAAGATTCAGACATTTTCAAAAAACACCTGTATTTAATCTTTTCATCTAGAATTTCAGGCCTCCAAATGCTGTAGCTACTGTACTTAATCTTCCACACAGCAGCTGACGCTGATTTCTGGGTTGTTCCTATTACAGCATGGGAAGAAGAAAAGAAGTACTTTTTTTTTTTTTTTGTAAGGAATGTGTTTATCTGCAATTGGGTTATTAAAGCCCAAGAGAATTGTTGTGCAAAAATCTGTGGTGGTCATAAGATGTATATTCATCTAGCCCATGTGTGACCTCATGCAGAGGTTATGGTAGTACTTCATCCTAGACACAGCCCTCCCACCATCAGTCCAGACAGTGGCTGTTCCCTCCTGCCCTGGTTAGATGTTGTGTCTCAGGTTGGAGTTCAGGCTGATATGGTCCCATTTTGCCCACTGGGCTTCTGTGTACCGCTGCATAGTACTTGTAGAGCAGCTAAGGGATAATCAAAGTTTGTGGCTCTGTCAATGCTTATAACCAAAGGTCTTCAAGCTCTTGTCAAGCATCTTTCTTAGTATGGGCTTATACTTAGCCTTAAATGTGAATCAAGAGTCTGGCAACTGACCAGACTGTTTGTTGATGCATCCCTGGTTAATATTTGACACAGAGGTATCTGATTTCATTTTATCAACATTTGGAAATGCTTCAGAAAAGAATGATTGGGTAGATTGCGGCAAGGCATTCCATTTCTCAGTCTTTTATGACAACTCATTCCAATGGCAATGTTTTATGCTTTTTCACTGTCAATTCCAGATTTACTTTCAAGTACTGATCTGTTGGTGTATGTCATGCTAGAATAAAATCCACCACTGAAACGGGTAGCTGGGATTGAAGAACTTTAAGAAGACCTACAACTCTGAAGAAGTTTGTATTTAAAGCCAGTGATTATTCAATTGAGCTCAGTAACAGACTGTTCTCGTTATAAGTGAATTCTTTTTCTGCATGTTGAATCACAGGAAGGATTAGACTTGGCCCAGTGCTTTATCTTAGAAAGTGGCTGGAGATGTATGTATGAATCTGAACCACTTAAGCACAGGCTCCAGAAGAAGAGGTGAAGTTAAGCAGATAGTTTCCATGAAAGGATTTCAAATTCACGAATATTATTGGTAAGAAAGTGTGAAGTCCTTCTACATGAAATACTGGCAGAGATTTGTCTCTAGGAATGAGCAGAAAGTCCTTTGACACAGACTGACAATAACTGTCTAACAACACAACAAACCTTAAGTAGGTAAATAAGAAATTTTCTTGTCCTGTGAGACTTCTAGGCAATACTTACATACCTACCAAAACTTCACACTGAGAAGGAACAGTGTTATATCATTACAGCATCCTCTGTGTCTTTGTAATCCCTGTTAGAGATACAGGTATGGATGAGAAGCTAATGCTGCAAAATATTTCAGTCTGGATGTAAATTCGTACCTGAGCTGAGCATGTTGTTTGCTCAGTAATTTGTACAGATACACCTACCTACTATATATGCTGTGAACTGAGAAGCAGAGCAGTGGGTCTTTATTAATTGTTCTAAAGCAATGGGTTTATATATCCCTTTTTTTATGTACCAGCTATGTGTGTATGTTTTACTTCACTGTTGTGGTCAAAAATACTGTCACTTGGATCCAGTAGTGATATGTGAAATCTGGAGAACCTGCATCTCCTTTCCTCCATAAAGCTTTTTTGCTTAGTGCATGTTGTTATGTCCTTCCATTGCATCCCACAATTCTTGTATAATGCTAATTCTCAGTGATTTCAGGATACTGTCTTTTTGTACTTGAAATAGATTATACTCTGGGGAAAAGAATGAAAAGCTTTGAATTCAGTAAAAATGCAACACTGAAACCCTATGCCAAGAGATGTTTTTATAACACACCACTTAGACTTTTGTAAGCATCATTTTTATGGCACTCAAAACTGTTTAAATATGTAGCATCCTTCTAGGAATTCTGGTTGATACAAAGGTATATAGCCAGACTTTGTCTTTGCTCTGCATTTGACTTATAGAGGAATTAAGACTTCGTAGTGTGTTGTACTGCAAATAAGTTGCTTAGAATAACTATGATGTACAGGAAGGATTGTTTTCCGTAGTGTCATATATACCGCTGAGTCCCAGGCATTATCTCTGAGGATATTAACATCATTCAAATACAAATACCAAGTTTAAATCAGTTAATTGGCAGCTTTTCTTCTATCGGTACAGAGGGATTCCTCAAAAAGGATGGAAGAGCCCGTGTTAGGCTCTCTGACCTGACTGTTGAGGAAACACAAAGCAGTCAGCCAGTCTTCCCTTTGTGCTGAGCACAAGTGGCAAAGAGAATTGGGAAAGTTCTATGCCTCTGTAAAAATATTTTAAATTCATTGTGTATATCATATGTTTAAATTCTGTGTGTCGCTATATACACATATATAAAAAATACGCAAAATGTATATGCACAAAAGTGTATGTACGCGTATATATGCGTGTGTTTATATTCTAATGTTTGAGCTGTTGGTTTCTTCTACAAAGACTGTCAGTAGAAAACATTTTTTTCTCTAAACGTTGTGTGTATTTTTACAACTGCTGACACAGTAGAGGCCTAATTCTGCCTAGCATCCTTGTGAATACGAATAAATAGTTATTAATAAAGAAAAAATAATTTATGTATAGAAATACATTGCTTTCTGTAACAAGCACGTTGGTTTTATTTTTTTAATTCTAAGTAAAGTACGAAGTTCACTTTTCTTTGTTTTGTAGCACATGAATCTTGCATTAATCAGTAACTTTCATCCTGTCTGATGTTCAGAAATCTGGAACTATCCCCAACAGACCTCAGGAAAAAACTCTCTTAATTAATGCTTAACTCCAGACACTGGAATTCTTCATCCAGCTTTCCCCATTTATCAAGTTATCTTGCATCTATTTTCAGATGCTGAGCACATGCTAAGTAGGTTATTGAGTTTGTAAACATAGGTAATTATACATTGAGATGTCTTCCTTGCGTTCAAAGTGTGTGAGCCATTTTTTTATGCAAGATAATGAATGCTCCTGTTTTTCCTGATACTAGGTCACTTCATCGTCTACATCCAGACACTACTATATACCATAGTTACGTTTTTACTTGCTGTCTTTACAGAAGACATATTTTCTTTTTTTTTTTTTTTAAATATTCCATGTGAATTTCTGTGTTTAAACAATGTTAAACTAGAAATTTTCCAAATAAAGTAAAACTAGAAGTACCCACTGGTAGTCTGCTATATGTTTCAGGATTACTCATGTAAGTAGCTCTGGGTGACTTGAGTATGTTCAGCTGCTAGGAAAGGGATTGTTTCTATAAGTAAAAACTCACAGAAAATGTCCCCAAACTAGCTGTAGATGCTATGAAATATTAGCTAATGCTAACCTTTACTTCAGCTCTAAATTATTTCAGTTGATTAAATCAGATGGTTTTCAAAATCTGACAACTCTTCAGCATTCATGGGTTTCTGGGCAAGGGAAATATGCTTGGAGCATAGCCATGTTATGTGTCTACGTAAAAAGATGTACCACTTGCTTACATCATGGAAGGTGTCACGAGTATTCCAACCATATACTTACTTCTTAATCGACTTGCCAGTAGGTAAATCATGTCTTTCATAAGGATCTTGAGTGTGTCACAAGCTGTGAGCACCACTTCCTTCCTCCCAAGGTCCAGAACTTAAACCTTTGCCGTTTCCAACTTGAAAATCGTAAATATTCATGAAAATGAGAAACTAACTATACTGACAAGATACGATTATTTAGGGGATTGAATGAATGTATCGTTTTTATTCTTATCTTGGTTTTGGCAGACAGCTCTTCAAAGAGTTGTTTAAAATACATATGTAGTTGTTAGTTAGGTTCGTTAAGTTGAGGTACAACTGATTTTAGAAGAAAAGGGAGAAATGCTAAAGCTACAAATGTTTGCATAGTAGTTTTCAGAGTGTTTTTGTATTGTTGTTTAAGTGTCTGTGTTGGAAAGACCGAGGAAAAGAACGTAATGTGTTGACAGTGCTGTCTGGTTGGCACAAGACGGTGGGATTGCTCACAGTGCCCTTTGTACAGAGTGAAGTAGTAACAGAGTGGGATAATCAGAGTGCCTAATCAGGCCTGTTTTTGAAATCATAGTGAATTTCTGTTCCACGAATTAACTACTTTTGCCTACTTCGCGCCCCCCCCCCTTTTATTTGTTTGATTTTAAGATGGCCTAGGTGAACCAATTTAATGCAGATAAACCCTATATAAGCTTTCATTGTAGTGAACACATTTAATTTGTGAAACTGTGCTGAGGATCAGATGGTTATTTCCTGTTTGATGAAATATAGTAACAATTTGAAAGGCTAGCCTGTGTGTTCTACCTTTAAGATTTAAACCTACATTTGAGTTTGTAGTCAAACAAGGTACTGAAAAATTCTGATTCTCTGAGTTTGTTTGAAGGTCTCGGGTTAAAAGTCTAAACTGTAGCTGTTCAGGGAATTTAAATACAAAATCTAAATTACTTGTGAGAGCTCTCCCTCTACCCTCCAAACTGAATGCTAGAGAACTGAGCATGGGTGATACAGCAGAGGCAGAATTTAGCTGATGAATGGAGAGGAAGCTTTTTAGTAGACAGTCTTGCATAGCTTCCCACTTACCTATGCAATATGTCAAATAAATTTTAGTTGCAGGGCATAGCAGTTCATTTTCTCCACCACCACTTAATCAATATTAAAGCGAAACAGTAATTAGACTCAGAAGTTAGAACTACTACATCACCAACTTAATTTTTCATGATCCCTCTCTCAGATCACCTTTCACAGTATCATCTGTAATTTGCCTACATGGATGTTATCTCAGAAGGGAATGCCTTTAACTGACTCTTCCTTAGAGTCTGGCCGTTGTCTTTCAACACACAGCCCACCCACCCCGTGCCTTGGACGTACTGGCTTATGATGCTGCTTTCCAGCCTTAGGAACCAGGGTGGTCATGTCCCTGGTAATGGACAGGATCTCTGATTCTCGTTATTTCCACTTTGGGAAGGGAAATTGTCTAGTGGGTAATGGACCCACTACATTGTTGTAATCTGCCATTTCAGGGGGGTGGGAGGGTCTTAGAAAATGTTCTCTGGATATGCTGATGATCATACCTGTTTCAAATAGTAAATGAAAATTATTAATAACTGTGTGTACAAAATGGGCCCATACTTGGGGGGGGAAGGACTATAAAGGAGAATGTTCCTCTCTAAAATTTGGCACGTCTAAATTCAGCAAATCCTGAAAGAATCTGACACAGTATCAAACTGAATAACCCTAAAGGTAACCTGAGTGAGAAGACTGAGTTTTAGATGTATTTTACACAGAAACGACAGGCTTTTTCTGCATGTTCCAATTTTCTCTTTTGACACAAAATGACACCTGCAGTCCATTAATAATTTGACAGGACTCCAAAATCATCATAACAACTCACTCACTTGATCCAGTATAGCAACCTTCTGCTTCTAAGAGTGATTTGCTTAAAATAGGCAATGAAATTATAGCTAATTTAATGAACTAAACCTGACTGTGACCACATGTTGAAAACTTATTTTTAACTGTGCTCTTCATATAATACCTGATGCTTCTCTGACATCCACATTTATTTTTTTTCCAGTTATTGAAGAATTACCAGAAGTGGAGAATTGAATGTCCAGAAATAAGTGCAGATTTACAACCATATTCTGTTCTTGGTCTTTTGCGTGCTGGCTATCATGGAGTCCTGAGATCAAGGGACCCACGTGGAAGCAAAGTTCTGATATATAGAATCGGTGAGTGACAGAAGTGCTTGGACCAATTTCACACCTGGCTCTGGCACTGACGGTTTTGTTTTATTTTGTTTTGTGGGGGGTTTCTTGTTTACTTTGTTTTGTTTTGTGGTTTTTTTTAATTATCACAATTTCAAAAGTATTTTATGGGTACAACACCAGGGGTTGATAAAATTAGATAATATCAGAATGTCTTAACTAGAAAGGTAACATATTTATGTTCCCTGTTAGAAATACCTTTACATTAATTTAAAGATAAGTTTATTGAGCTGTTACAGTTACTTCATTTGACTTTATATACTGCTATGGGTAAAGCTGTACAATCCTTTATGAAGAACTTATTTTCTTTTTAGTGGAATTCTTCTCTGCATCAAAAGAAGTCTTAAGGTTAAAAGCCTAAACCTTGTGAGAATATGTGGTTATTTGGGTCTGAGAGTCCCAATGGTTACTTGATTCCATGCAAATTTTCAAAGCCGTGTTCTAAGAGTGTGGTATCGGTGCAGATGCAGCACAGAGTGGGGAGAAGAGGAACAAAAGGTGTACATCTAGTCATGTACCAACGTTTGGTTTAGTTCTGAATGAGAAGTAGTTCACTGGGTTTTCACTATTTATATGTAGCCAAAGAGCCCCATCTAACAACACTCTGAAGATGCTTGGTTTGTTTGATGCACTCCCAGAAGTCTTTTTTTAAAAGATGTAGTTAAATGATCATGTGTTACCATATTTGTGTTTGTGTTGGACAGAGACATAATTTTTGCCAGCTTTCAAAGTCTTGTTTTGTTATCAGCTGGTCTAGTAGAAAGTTGTGCTCTCTAAAGATTTCATCTAGGGTTAAGGCTCATCCCATGCAATTCCTTGCTCAGGCCTCAGGAAAACAAGTGAGATTCACTGAATCTTGGCAGAGTTACTGTACTGAAGAAAAATTAAATGACCGGATTGATGCTCTGTAGTTTCCACAAGCATGACTGTTACTGAATTAAGCTGTTCCTGTCAAAACCTTGTACTGGAGGCTATGGCCATAGGTGGAACATACTACCTTAGGTGGCATCTACAACCATCTCGATTAGGTGGTACCATCTACAAAAAGAGTTTGAAAGATGAGTGACAGAGCAGGCACACAAAATAACTTCTGTACTGTCAAATCTGTTTATTTCAGGACCTTTGATATTGCTGGTTCCTTCTTGTTCCTGAGAAGCACGTTAGAAGCAGTAGCAAGCAAAAAAAGTACAGGTGCATGTGGTATCCTCATGATAATGCAGTGCAATCTATTTAATCTTCAGGACAATGGGATCCCAAGTTATTTACAGCATATGATGTGTTTCGTGTAAGTCTCATCACATCTGAACTCATTGTAAAGGAGATTGAGACTCAGCGGAGTGGAGTCAAGGCTATCTTTGATCTTCAAGGGTGGAGATTTGCTCACGCATTGCAAATCAGTCCAGCAGTAGCCAAGAAAATTGCTGCTGTTCTCACAGTAAGTGTGACATACTGCTTTATGCTTCTTCATTGCTATAACTCCCAATTTTTGATCTCTTGGAAAATTTTTCAGCTATGGTATATTTTCCTTTCTTAGACCTTCTTAGAGTCTATGCAGTTTGAAAGAACAAAATCTTAAATCCATTAAAAGTCAGATAGCTCAGACATATGTTGTTGCGAATTTGACTTAAAGTATGTTCTTGTATAGCAGTAAATGTCTTTTAACCTCTGATGTTTTATAAGAACTCCACCAACCTGTTACGGATTTCATGAGAGTAAGAGCAGATAAAGCTCAATTTTGTAAGGATCTGTGTTCATTACCTCATTTCATCTCCTCTCTTCCATTCTTTTGTGCATAACTCAACGTTCAAGGCTTTTTCCCCCTGAGACTCAGAGAAGATGAGAAATAGTATGTGCTAAGAGTTAAGAGCAAGACAGTACTAACTTGTTACCGGTATGGATGATGCTATGTGACCATCCATCTGCTACCAACAGAATGTATAATGTTTACTTTCTGCTTGCTTTTTGATCCCCAACATGAGCATTATTTTGTGCAACTCGGTACTACCTCACCTCCTATTTTTACCAAATTTGTGGTGACTTTACTGTAAGACTAGCTCCTTTCTGTCAAATTTAGGTGAAATTTGCCAATGAATTTGAGAGGAAAAAAAAAAAGAATGAAAGGAAAAAAGAAGGGGACGGAGCATTGATAGGCAAGCTACAGGTGACCTTATAATCCCGTTTTTCTTCAGAAGTTAGGTTGAAAATCAGTGATAATAATAAAACTCTTAGCCTGTGATATGGAAATAAGCCAGGGAGATATCTCTTGCTCTGATTTGGTAAGGTTCATATCTGAGATTCAGTCAAAGCTTAATCATTGAACTAATATCATTGGAACTTCAGCTGTTCTTCCTTTTTGGTATCTACTGTAAAACTTCCATGAAACCAGCAGATATTCCCAACTTTTCACATCTAGAATAAGAACGCTTGATATTCATACAATCCTGGGCTAGATTTTGTGAGAACAGGACGTGTGAGAGTGTTTCAGTTGATTTATGAGGTGGTAGACAAGCTGCTAGTAATTTTTTAACCTTGAAATAAAGCAGAAAGGAGGTAGAATAGGATTTGCAATTACATCTAAGGCTTCTATCCATTATCTCAAATTTTCAAAAAGAAAATTATTTGAATGTGATGTTTCCATCTTGACCTATTTCAGATTTGTTGCATGGATTTCAGATTTCTAAGTGTTTATTATAGCTATTTAAAAAAATAAAAAATTTGTGTGTTTCCAGTGTTCTTTTCTGTAAGAGAAATAAGTTTTAACTCTTTTTATTTTTTTCAGATTCCTTTCATCACTTTAACGAGGTTTATATATTTCACCCAGAGATTGCTTTAATGTTCTTCAATATGCCTATAAGTAAAAATTAAGGAACCTTAGTTTCAACTCTGTGTTTTCCTTGAGAAGTAGGTTTTGCAAATTACTATCCTGTGTGAAGAAACAGAAGTTAATAGAAAGGAAGTATGTACTAAGAAATGGAAAGCATTCCTTAGGGCTCAGTTTTGGGTCCAGTCTTGTTTAACATCTTTATCAATAATCTGCATGAGAGGATTGAGTGCTCCCTGAGTAACTTTGCAGATGACACCAAGTGGAGTGGGAGTGTTGATTTGCTTGAGGGCAGGAAGGCACTGCAGAGGGATCTGGACAGGCTGGATCGATGGGCCGAGGCCACCTGTATGAGTTTCAACAACGCCAAATGCCGGGTCCTGCACTTGGGTGACAACAACCCCATGCAACGCTACAGGCTTGGGGAAGAGTGGCTGGAAAGCCGCCC
>Ga0065711_1010077_pt1 | contig 10577 bp, 8 predicted proteins | sample Hoacrofraction12_FD_59098 | JGI IMG/M metagenome (GOLD analysis project Ga0065711, IMG submission 59098) | Hoatzin crop microbial communities from Cojedes, Venezuela - Epithelial fraction 12 v2 (version 2) | ecosystem: Host-associated > Birds > Digestive system > Esophagus > Crop | place...
TGCCTGAGCAGAAAAAGGGTGGAGTGCTGAAACTCCAGAGACAGTCTTTGTTCGGAGCGTTCATTAGATAATGGCAGTTTGCGTTCACAAAAATAATTGACAAATTCTGATGAAACTGGTCTACAGTAAAATGCAAGACAACCAAAGAAACTAACCAGCCTGAGAAAAGCAACTACTACAAAGACGCACAAGTCACATGAAATATTTCCTACTTACACGTATTAGCACATGGCCACAGAAACACCAGGACTTTGACTACTTGCTACAGCACCGCGCAGCCAGCAGCCCTCCAGCACTGGGAGGAATTCACCTGCCCTGCTCCGAGCCACCTTTCCCAAACAGCAGTTCCTGATCTACCGCGCTGACAACAGCTCTTCCAGCGCAGCACAGGTTTCGCAGTCGCAGACGGCCGCTGCCCACGGTCACACCCAGCCAAGGAAGTTCACAGGGGAGGCTCCAACCTGCCCTCGCCACCACCGAGCAGGGGCAAAGCTCCTCTTTGCTCCTAGCTCTGCCACCGCACACGCTTTTGAAGAGACACGTGAGAGGATCTTAGCTGTGAAACAAAGAGTTGCAGATTATCAATCTGCGAGCAAATGAAACGTGACACGGTGGTCCTTGATCCACACAAACCCAAGTGCGCATCGTGAACCGACCCTGTCTGCATGCGCCTGCTTTCCCCACCGGCTGCATGAGAATCAAGAGCGCCTTGTTAAACCAAGCCCATAGCTGACAGCCTCCCAAGAAAGGTGTAACGAATCCCTCCCTGCTTTGTTTACGCGCTACACGATGGCCTGGTTATGCACCTGAATGACAGCACCTTCCTGGGCAGCAGATCTACGAGTGCTTTAAAAGGGATCCGACAGATCCCTAACGCTACTGGGAAGCGGCAGTTCCTCAGGGAGATGCTCTACAGCCAAGATCAGGTGGGCTGGGACACTACAAATGCTTCCAAGTCTGTCCTTGACCAGATATCGACTCTGGAATGCCACCACACCAGAAAAACTCAAAGGTCAGCCCTTATCTAAGCATGATGCAAACACATCTTTGTTTCTTTTGCATGCTTCTACCTGAATCCAAGATGCAGTCAGTGCCATGGCCACTCACTGCAAGCAAGCTACAAGACACGCTGCTCGTGGCAAAGCGCTCACTAAAGGTCTAGAAGCAAGCAGGCAGCTTCTCGGGGAAGGCAGGGGCACCCAGGAACAACACACAGCCAAGGGATGAGACAGAGGTTTTCACACTCATTAAGATATCCCATCTCACTACCGAAATTAAAACAATCAGGGTAAAAGTCTTCCCTCTCATAAGTACATTCAGCAAGCTGCAAAATCCAGCCATACTTGAGCAACCCTGCGAGAAGCCTTCGCTGTCCTGTGCTCACAGAAACGTCACATTGGTTCTCTACAATGCGCTGGCCCATGGCGCCTTCCCAGGGGAAAAGTCAGCTCTTCCCCTTCCCGTCTCCGAGCGCTACGTTGAAAAGAATGATATTTAGCAGCACTCAGATGCGTGCACCAGCTCTTAGGGCTGACTTCGGGAGCTTCGCTAACAAGCACAAATGTGCCTTCAGCCTCAACGTCAGCAGTGCCCGCGCTCGTGAGACCCAACGTCAAAGCACTCGGCCAACTGGACAGCCAGTGCTGGGAAGACTAATTACTGAATACCCACAGGCACATGCTTTAAACAAGGTTTGGTGGGCCTGGCCTAGATGCCAGTGTGCATACACACCAACTTCTGAACCTACAGACAACAGAAGGATCATTCTTTTTATTAGCTTTAAAATCTTTGGCTTTTTAAGAGTACTTGAGAGTTGGGGAATGTAAAGGCATGACTAACATGAAGGGCAGAAAAGTCAGCAAAGAATTTCATGCATCATGTCTCTGAATACCACACTTCCTCCTGGGATTAAGATGAGTGGCAAAGAAATTTCACTTTGCTAGACAACACGCTAATCTATGAAACCCACAATATGGGAAATTTAATACTACTTTGGACAGAATTTTTAATCAAATGTCTCCTCTAATAACAATTACAATACTTTCAAATGCAATTTTACTACTAATCCCAACAGTAAGCTTGTGGACATTATAGAACAGGAATAAAATTATTAAACTCCCTTCTCTAGCAGCACAGGAAGCCCTTTATGTCCAGCCAGCAGGGATCACACGCTCAGCTATGAGCTTTGTGCTGGGAGAAAGCCGAACTCATGCCACGTTTAAGACTTCACGTACAGAAATTCATCCTATGCTAACAGTCCAAAACACAATGTGACATTTAGCTGGAAATTAATATTCAAGAGCAGTAACATCTGTTTATCAGCACTCATCCATATGAGTGTGTTTTTGGATGATGCTGAAGTTACCAAGTACACACAGAGTTCATGCCCACCTACCTAGTTCAGTAAAATCTGCGTCACGCAGCACTTGGCCAGCCATTAGCATTACTTTGGACAACAGGAACCAAAACCCATTCAGTTGTTTCTCCACAGAGATCTGAGCAAACCCAGCATAGCACAGATATGCAAAAGTCCTGGTGACTATTTCCAGCCTCGACCGGAAAGCCGTCCGCATTCCCAGCAGGACCCCTGTGACTGCGGCAGGGAGCGTTTTGTCGACCGTAGCTATGCTTCACAGACTGAGGTTTGAGTTCAATAGGTCCATCAGGGTGGAAGAGCTCATCTACTGATGCAAGCAAGATTTTACACAGACCAGACACAGAACACGGCCTTTTAAAAGATTTGGGCAGAATACTGTGATATGCACTATTAGGGAAAATTCTTGTGTTTGGAAGAAAAATTTCCCTTCTTCCTTGACCCATCTCAAGACCTTTTGCCTTGACGAGGATCTTCCTCCTCCGCACACAAACTGACACCTAATACTTATGCAAACAGCATCCAGTTAACAACGTAATTATGAGGCTGTTGTCATCGCTTAATGCAGCTCACACACAAGAAGAAAATTCCCAACAATAATTTCCCAGATTCAAGAAGAGAACACACTCACTTCACACTTCCACTGGCACTTGGACCAAATCCTCTCAAGAGTTTTTTTTCCCAGGCAGTTCGTTTAACGAAAAAAAATAATTCCCCAATCACAAGTACGTTGTCAGCTACAAAGATTCAGACTGGCCTTACTTTACATAACTGGTTTCCAACAAAGATTCCCATTGTAAAGAGATAAATGTTTCATTTCAGGGGACAGGTCCAACGCATCATGGAGAGAACTGTTTATAGCACTGTGGGTTTGTATCTGCAGCACACTTGCACCACTCCAGCCAGCCAGTATTTCCAGGACTTGCTGCTGCTCCACAAGAACAACGACTACCACGTGCACAAAGAATTTTATCTTCTGTGTTGCATGTGCTGCCTGAGTGTGCTGCAAATCACACCACACTAGTTTTAACAATTACTTCTTTGATCTAAGCCCATCAAAAAGAAGTGTTCCTATAAAATCCAGATTTTCCACCTACCACCTTCCACCTCGCTCTCTCCCCACCAGACGTAAGCAAAGCCTGACTGCTACTTACAGTGGTACATGGGGTTGTTCTGGGTCTGCTTTGGTCAGTTCTTCTTCTTCAACATCAGACTCTCCTCCCGAGCTGCTGTCAGTGACATCCGAGTCAAACGCTTGCTCGCTGGATCTCAAGTTGGCCATACCACTGGCCGTGAATCTCTCCAGTTCTTCTGATATCGAATCGCTCTTCAAGAAGCTGCTTAGGCCTTCTGAAGTAACTGTCTCACTCGCAGCTTTCCTCAAGGCTGCTTCTGCTTTTCTGGTCAACATCAGCTGGCTCCGATGCCTCAGGGGGTCCAAAGTTGGAAGCTTGCTCAGAGTTTTCTCCAAGAAGCCACCCAACTGCTGCTGGATGTGTCTCTCCACCTGCTTCGCCTGCACCACCTGCAAGCGTTTCTGCAGCCTGCGGGCACGGTTCTCGATGTCTGCCTGCCGTCGCAGCAATGCCCTCGTCCTCATCTCGGAGTCGAGAGCACTGTGGTGACCGGCCAACAGAGAAGGTTTCTGCTCCTCCAACTTACTGCTCCCAAAGTCAGTGTGACTAGCAACACCGGGCAACCTAGTCTCTCCACCGCCACCCTCGAGCACTCGCTGTTGCTCCGTGGAATTAAGGGAAGATTTGTTTGCAGTGCTATTATTGCTAAATGGAGTTGTGTGCTCTGCATCAAGGCTTCTATGTGGAAGAGTGCAATTGGTCAACCCGGTCTTCAAATCCCCCAATTCAGAACCTCCCACATTATAGTCAACTCCCTGGAGGGCAGCAGCAGGAGGAGCACACTTCCCACCGTTCAGAGAACTAGAGTTTTCATGGTCTGAAGTGGTACTTTTGGCCAATTTCTTGGCCAAGCCATTTACAGGCGCTTGTGGGAGAGGTGGCTGGCTATTAGTACTCATTGTTTTTAGATTCTCCAAAGTGAATTCCAACACCGGTTGCCTCCCCAACAGATCACTTGTTTTCAAGAAGGACTGAGATAAGAGAGAGTGAGATTTAAGGACTGTCTGCTTGTTGAAGACTCCTTGCAGCTTCAGAGGCTCTTTTGAAGAAACAGACGTTACATCCGAGCAGAGATAAGAGGCCACTAGCGGCTGCAGCTTGCCCAGCTCTTCCTTCGTCGGGTTGTTTCGGAAATCTAAACTGGGATCCTCCGGAGCAATGGCTTTCCTTTTGGTGCCGTTGGCAGCCAGGAGGATGCTGTTGGCGTTGCCGTTGCTCTCGGCACTGCCAGGCGACAAGGTGGAGGACGGGGGAGCCAGCTTGAATCGGATGTGGTGAGCTTCAGCTGCTGCGTCAGTGAGAGCGGGCGCCATCGCAGCCATTCAGCACAGAGAGACGGGAAGTCCAGCCTCTCCCGGTGCCGAGGCCAGCTCCACTGCCTCCCACTGCCTCTCCCAAGGGCAGCCTACAGAAGGGAAGGGAGAAGAGAAAGTTAGGCATTGCACTCACAGAAAATAAAACAAGCACGACGGACAAGAGCAGCGAGCCTTATTGACTCCACGCTCTTGGTAAAGCCACGCAAGCGCCGCGTTCAGCACGGCACCCTCCCTCCGCGCCCACCAGCCCTGCGCTCAGCGGAGCCATCCGGGCACCAGGCAGCTAAAACCAGAAGCAGCAACACGCAGGCTGGTCCTCAGGGTCTCCCAGAGCTAGGGCCGGCCCGTAAACACTATTCTTGTCTTTCAGCCCATCCACCGAGCACACCAGCGTCCTCCCAGGCCTTCACGAAAGGTCTGGCCCTGGTTACACCTATTCCTCAATGCCAGCAGCTCACCAACTTCATCTTTAAAATCCTTGAGCTACGTCTATAGAACCGTTTTCACTGCTTCTACTGCCAGCTCAGGTGCGTTAAAAGTGACAAATCAGAACTGTAGCACGTAACAGAGACAGGGCTTGAGGACAACAAATCTCCATGTGCTTAAACTCCCAGCGACTACAGAAACCCCACCACCCCCACACCCACCGGCCACCCCACCGCTTCCCTGAAAACCCTGGATTTGCAGAAAGTCCTTTCCCTGGTGTATATGAACCCTGCTTTCCCAGAAGTACGTTTCCGAATAAGCCAGGTGATTTCCAGCGTTAGCTATTCCCATTTCTCTTTCAAGAACATGGACAAAGATTAACCCACATGCAGGCCATGACAGAGCAGTTCTGCTCTCTGACTGTAACAGCAAGCCGTGGCTTAACTCAACTAGGTCAAACAAGAGGAATAACCATAGACCTTTCATTCACATATATTGCACCATCACCTCCTAGTTTCTGGTCATCTACCTACTTTCTTTACCACAAAAAGTGTCAGGGTTTTTTAATGCCTTTTTTCTTTTTTTTAACTGCATTCTCATAACCCGCAGCTCAGGCTGTGCTAACAGTGCAATAGTTGCCTTATTTTCCTTTTGCTGCAAAATTTATCTAGCACCTTCACAAGCTATTTCAATGTTAATTTAATAAGAAGTTGACCCAATCTCTTCCCTGATATGACGATCCTCTAATTTCACTAACGCAGCCTAATGACCAAAGTAATATACCACTTTACAGGAAAAGTGAGTACTATCTGAAGTTTGAATAAGTTGAACGAGAAAAAGTTAACTGCCAGTTTTGTTTCCAGCCTCATTCAGCTGCACTACAGTTGCTCCCCAGAGTCACACCAGGTGCTTCCCCATAATGGGGACCACAGGCAGGAGGGCTGAAAAGCACCAAGTACTAAAATCTGAATTTTTGTGAAAGTCAGAGATGAGCGAGAGAAACAAACCCACACCCCCCCCGAGGGAAGGCCCACAGGACAAGCTCAAAGTTACTTGCTCTGTTTGGTTTCCAATGAGCACGTACAATGGCCAACTAGCAGGTCCCTCACGGGGTCTACAACTCAAGACCATCCGCAGTCTTGCCAACTCACTCTCCCGCCAAACCCAGTTAGGTGACACAAAGTAAAGACAGGGAAGAAGGGACATACACACACAGAGTGACTGATTAAAGGAAAAAAATCACAATTATTGTGAACAGAAGTGCAGAGACGCCAGAGGTGGGTTCAGACTTCAGAAGTCCCCTCTTGCCAGAACTGCGTGTATTTTGTGATCAGCTATACCTTGTCCCTACTGAAAAAAGGATCCAGCACGCCTAAAAATTTACCGCACACTCACTGACAGTGGCTTTTAGTCACCATTTGGGTCCATAAAGAAAGACTGAACATGACTAATCAGGGGGGAGGTGGGGCAATAAAAAAAAGGAACTTCCAGGGAACTTTCCACTTGTGGCTAGGACGCCCTTGGGAGAGGAGGGAGGAAGGCTGTCCGAATAAAGGACTTCCCCTACTCCAGCCTCCCACCCAGACCTTCGCGATAAGACACGCACACATGGAACGACCGTTCCCAGCGGGCGCTCTCGGTTCTGCAGAAACACGCTGGTCTGTCTTCCAGAGGGAGACCGGATCGGTGCTCTTCACCACAACCAACCACCGCAGCACTGCAAGATACCGAGAGCAGCTTGGGAAATACCCACACCACCAAAAACCCAGCAAGCAGAAAAACCTGCACTTGGTGCTGGATGCAATGATTCTTTCTGAACACATCTGCACTGCAGCCATTTAGGAGTTTACCTAGGCTGAAGAGTATTTCACAGTAAATTTGTAGGTCATCAGCTTTAGTTAAATTAACAGAAGTAGAAAACGGAAGCAAAACTTTCATACTGCCTCTTCCTCCGGGTTAGCAAACTCGCTTGAAAAAGAAAATCCTCTCCTCCTAAGCCACTGCAACCCTCCCTGGCTTCGCTTTCAGTTGGGTGGACAGCATTTAAAACACTTTGGAAGCCTGGAAAGTCTCCCTTAAGAATAAGGTTTTGTTCCAGTAGCTTAAAGACGACCTCCAAAAGTTGCAGGGTGTATTTTCTTTTATTTTACTTAGGTCCTTATAAACTACCCGTGTGCTAGACAGCGCTGGTTTTTCTAACACTGAATTGGATCTCTACTCTTACCAAAAGCCCTTGGTAAAAAACATTAAGGAACATTTGTAAGCATGCTCCCTCCCCTCTGTTTATAAATTATGGCTGTTATTAACTCCGTATTACACTTATCAGTAATTTCTTCCTAAGAGAGAACCGGAGCGGAGAGGATGGTAAGGCATCTCTCTGAGGATGAGAGAGGGAAGGAGGAATAAAGAAAAGCAAAGGTCATTCACATGGACACAGTCTGAGGAACTTTCGGAGCGTTCTGAAGAATTCTGACAGTAACTCCAAGAATTATTTTGAAGCTTTTGTCTGCCTTTCGGACTCAAACCATGCTGGCATGTTCTACCCAAACTGTTACCACCTGTAAGTATTAGCAGATTGACGTGAGCACCCATGGGTCCCTTTTTCCAGCATTTCTCTGCCAACAGCCTACGACTCCCAGCACTTGAGCTGACATGCATGTGACCGAGAGGCTTCTCCTCCTGCAGAAGTCCTGCTGGTAGACAACTGTCAGAGTAACTGGATCACCGTTCCGGTTCCACCGTCGTAGCATGTGTGCTGCAGCACGAGCTCCAGCCCTGCCTCCAACAGCCATGGCACCACACCTCATGCTGGACTTCACTTGGGAAGATCCAGAAGGAGCTTCTTCTGGAAGGCCACCATGGCGTTTACAACCTGTTTTAAAATAATACTCAAAACCCACAAGCACGTTCTTGATTTTCACTTTAGAACTAGAGCACTACCAGAGCAGTTAGCATTAATTAACAGAGGAAAGATGAAAGGCTCGAGTAAGCAGGTAAAAACAGGGTAATCTTAACTCGCCCTTCTTCCCGAGGAGTGCACGCCAGGCCACCAAGGGAGGAAAGCCACCGGGCCTAATCAGGTGGCTTCACCCCCAATTCCACGCCAACTGCACCACTATTCAAACCCTTACCACTTTCTAAACGCAGAGCAGAGGGAAAAGCCGGAATAAGGCTGAGTCAACGATGGGACATCAGAAGAGGCATGAGGAAAGGGCCCAGTCACACTATACCCTGGAGCAGCTATCGGGTCACAACACCCCTGAAAATAATCCTTCTGCGTGCTGACTTATTCAAGACCGTCTGCTTTTAAAACCCAATTTTACAACCAGACCTTGAAAGGAGAACTGGGTTCCCAAGGCACATGATTTTGTGCAGCACCTCAGAAAATAAGCCTAAAACGAACACGGGAAGTTTTTGCTCTCTGAGATCTGTGTGACGAGAGTTTCTTGGTGAGAAACCGGGCACCTGTGCTTCCAGTGAGGTTCATGAGAAGATCAGGAGAGCTACAAGTCCCGGACACAGGAGGCAGCAATAGACTCTCCTTTGTCCACCTCCCTAAACCCCCACTCCAGTTGCTCTCCCGAGGGTCTCTCCATGCCCTCCCACCAGCAGGTCTCCTCCCAGACACAAGTCCCCCATGGCCACCAAGCCCTGCTAGACCACTTTCGTGCTCGACCCCTCCCAGCACTGCTCGCTGACACACACATCTACCTCGTGCCTTTATACTTCCTGAATTACAGTTTAAACCCCTGACATTACATCCAAATTCCTGCACATACTGTCTGGTTCCATCATGTGTCAAACCACACCGGGACTGCTCTTCACAGCTGCTGCGAGGCCTCCGTACCTCCCCAGATCTCCCCCGACAAGGCGCTCGCCCAAACCCACCCGGGCGCATTCCCCGTTTCCTACAACTCAAGAAATGAAGACAGAAGAGGTTACGGATGATCATGCAGAGACTTACGTTGAACACGTGTAAAGGACAAATAACCTCTGCGTTAGATGCAAGCCTCCCCCGGCCAACCACACAAGCACCCGCTGACTCCAACTCCACAGCTCTGCCCTGCCCAACACGCAGGGTTTGCAAAGGATAAGCACGAAGGTGGTCTAGAATTAGAAGCAGTAAAGGCAAAGCTACTCTGAAGGAAGTGAATATTACACCAATTCCCACTTCCCCTCTCCTCCCCCACTATAAATCAAGAGTGCAGCCGACTCTTGAATTCGTGTGGTTAGAAATGTCTCAGTAAAAAAATACCAACAAAATTGCTAGAATAAAATCCCTATACACTTCATTTTGCAGCTGAAATACATCACCTATGCTTCTAACCTCAGCAGAGTAACTTAAAATGTAGGTACTCAACACACAAGCTAACACCCTGAGCCCTAGAAATACTTTCCACATCAAAAACACACATTTACCAAAAGCCATACCTATTATGCATAACAGATCCTCTACATGCCTTTTGTTATCGCCTTTCAACATTTTCTACTTGTCAGACAGACATTTACCCATTTAGAGATTTATATGAGCAGTAACTCTGAAAGCTTTCGTTAAGGAAACGTGACAGGCAAGTACGGGACGATAAACTTATCGATAAGCCAGCTACCACGTGCAGTTTGGCAGACTGCACGCTTATAATGACCTACATTTGGGAAACAGGCTTTTATTTCTTTAATGTTAATGAAAAAGGTTAAGAACATACATAAACCCATGGATTTTTACAATATATACATGACTGCCTTCCACATATATTAACACTATAGAATCGCACCTAATCTCTCTGGGAAAAATAAGAATTTTAATATTAAGAACATGCCAGGGAATGGTACTTATCCAGTGAAGCAAATAAGAAAGACATTACTGAGCTCCACTTTTATAGCCTTTGTTTCCAACCAGAAGCTCTCCAGATTAAAATAAAAGCTGCTGGTTTCCACTTGCTGGTCCACGGGAGTGGCACGGTCTTTTGGTCAACTCTAAACAGCAACGTGAGGCCTCCTCCTTCAAGACGAACTTTCTCTTATGCCCGTGAATTCTCACTGGATATAAATAAACCAAATCAATTGCATAATCTGAGGTAGAGAATGTTTCACCAGTATGATGTCAGCACAAAAAACAAAAGCCACAAAGCAAGATTAAACTGTCATCTCCCCAGTCAAAAGTCTGGAAAGTTGAATAACTGTAAGCAAGAATGCCTTCACCTGCAAAATGAAGTGGCTGGAGATAAAAATACCCACTGCTGTTAAGTCACTCTTCGGAACAAGGTTGCTATTTACAGTCAAGTAAAAAGAAACGTGGCTTAAAAGACAATAATGGGGCATTTGCAC
>Ga0065711_1050970_pt1 | contig 10577 bp, 14 predicted proteins | sample Hoacrofraction12_FD_59098 | JGI IMG/M metagenome (GOLD analysis project Ga0065711, IMG submission 59098) | Hoatzin crop microbial communities from Cojedes, Venezuela - Epithelial fraction 12 v2 (version 2) | ecosystem: Host-associated > Birds > Digestive system > Esophagus > Crop | place...
ATCTGCTTGAGGGTAGGAAGGCTCTGCAGAGGGATCTGGACAGACTGGATCGACGTATGAGTACAGGGCCAGCTCTATGAGTTTCAACAAGGTCAAGTGCCGGGTCCTGCACCTGGGTCACAACAACCCCATGCACTGCTACAGGCTTGGGGAGGAGTGGCTGGAGAGTTGCCCAGTGGAAAAGGACCTTGGGGTGTTTGTGGACAGCTGGCTGAACGTGAGCCAGCAGTGTGCCCAGGTGACCAAGAAGGCCAACGGCATCCTGGCTTGGATCAGGAATAGCGTGGCCAGCAGGAGCAGGGAGGGGATCATGCCCCTGTAGTCGGCACTGGTGAGGCCGCACCTCCAGTACTGTGTTCAGTTTTGGGCCCCTCACTACAAGGAGGACATGGAGGTGCTGGAGCGTGTCCAGAGAAGGGCAACAAGGCTGGTGAAGGGTCTGGAGAACAAGTCTTATGAGGAATGGCTGAGGGAACTGGGGCTGTTTAGCCTGGAGAAGAGGAGGCTGAGGGGGGACTTTATTGCTCTCTACAACTGCCTGAAAGGAGGGTGTAGTGAGTCAGGTGTTCAGCTCACCTTGGGATATTCAATGATCCTGTCATTTTGGAGGTTCCCTTAAACTCCATCATCTTATTCTTATTACCTGCCCATGAGTAGAATTTAAACTCATGGGAGGGGACTAAACTTCAATGATGTCCATTGCACTGGATCAGCCAACACCTGGTCTGATTTTATATCTCTGTTACCAAGTGTTTATACTGACCACACAATTTCTGGTATTTCTGCACCAACTACATGATGCAAGGCTCGCCTGTGCCTTGCCAGCCACATATGCTTTCATGACTCCTGATCTGCCTCCTTCTGCAGACCAAGCATCTCCTCTACTCTCTACGCTTTCTGCTAAAATGTTACATCTAACACTCTGCTTCAGGTCCACCAGAGACTGACACTATTAGAGTTAGTTAGAGGAATTCCTCATGCAATTCCTATTTTCTTGTCATGTCACCTTCTGTTTGCAGGCCGATTCACACCTTCCTCACCCACTCGCATACTCACCAGAGCACCTGCGAGACCAGCCCCTGGCAGTGTGCCACAGGGCAGCTTCCCTTGCTTGGCTGCGCAGCAGGTCGCAGCCGATCCGTCCTCTCAACACCCAGCTCAGCCGTGCTGCGAGCTTCTGGCAGGAAACACCCCAAGTGCCCTTCAGCAAGGCATGCTTACATTTTTCCAAAGGGCTTGCCAGGCAATTTTCCTCTCCAGGAAATCCTTCCCCTCCCCTGTCCTCCAACCCCAGCTTCACCACACCGCCCATCCCAGGTCACTATTACAGCATGCCTCCAGCACATGACAGCAGTCACATTCCTGGCTTGTTTTACTCCTCCGAGCTGTCATCCTGCTGTCAAGCATATGAAAACACAGGAGCCAAAAGGACTTGGCATGTTGAGAGTGAGCACCTCACCAGCAGACTCTTTGGAGCAGGGGACACCTTCATGCCAGAGATTTCCCTCACTCAGTAGGGAAATCTGATCTATTTAAGCAGATCTACCTTTGCCCTTTCATTCTGCTGTTCTCCCCATCACACCAGTTCACTTTGCAGGTGCCTCCCTAACTCCCGGAGACTTGGGCATGTCCCATTCCTGCCCACCAGCATCAGCTGCAGACAGGCCGTTCACACTGGCGCTCCAACCGTCCTCATTTCCCACTCAAGTTAATACTCCAAAGCAAAGTATGGATTTCACAGCCATCGCTTCAGCCCTCAGATTCAGGGAGGCTGAGCCATGTCTGTCCACATAGAAGACAGCTAAGTGACAAACCCAGAGGACGAGCACACTCTAAGCTGCAGAAGCCAGGCAAATCCAGCAGCCATAAAAACCACAGAAGGCAAACCGAGTGCTTGGTGCTTCCATTGCGCCAGGCAAAAGCTCAGTGCATCTCCAAGCAGGTCCGTTTTTGTGGAGGCCCTTTCTCCAAGTTTACTACCTCTCTGACTAGGACAATGCAATGTCTGAAAGCTCAGACAGAAGAGATGCAGACAAAGTCTATGACATGAACGTTAATATACTACAAGGGGAAAAAGCAGAAACAACACTGACCAGCTAATGTGCTAGAGCAGAAAAGTGTGGACAGGTCTTTAAATCTCAGCATCTCCTTCCCTAGATGGATCAGTAGGAAAGCTACATCCGTTACTAGAAGATCTGCATTAGAGAACAAGCTGTGGGCAGTGATCTGACCATCTGCCCCATTGTCTTCTGTAATTCTGCAATGGTCAGGGAAAGGAAATGTACAGAAGACACCTATGCCCTTTTATTTAAGGCTTTAATCCCTCAAGAATCTGTGCACACAGGGCCAAATGTGGAGAAGGGCTTCAGAGGAGGCTGTGAGGAAGGAACCCGAGAGCAGGACCAGATCTGCTGGGGAAGGGATGGCTCCGCCAGCCTGGACCAGATCAAGCAACAGCCCTGTCAGAGCTGCCCTAAAGCTGCTCTTCACCTCGGAGCAAATGATTACTACAACCTCCACCCCACCGCCCTGCCCGCTGACACAGCTGGAACCAGACACGGCTCAGGGCTTCAAACTGGGAAGAAACTACATCCAACCTAAAACCTTCTGAAGAGCAGGAGGCCTCTTCACAGGCCAAGCATGGTCCCAGCATGGGGCGTGGGGGCTTGGCTGCTGACCTGCCCGGCCCCTGTGCAGGTCTGTGCGATGCCCAGGCAGCGTGCAGGGTGCTGGTAATGCAAGTACCGACTCAGATGTCATGGAGCAAAGCCTACGCCGCAAAGGCCGCGGTGAACAACTGTCAAACGATAAAAGATTTCAGGCACTGCTGACTGGAGCTGGATTTAACCTAGCAGGGAAAGACTTTGTATCCCATTACCAAGCCGCTGCGCCAGGCACTTCCCTCCCCAGCTGCACTATTTCAACCTCATTTCTGAAAATAAATTATGAGCTGTTTTCTCCTTGTAACAAGTAGCTATCGCACTGGAAATCTTGCTGTTTCCAGTTGTTAAAGCAAGGCTGTGCTGCAACCTGTTCCTCGAAGCATGGGCAGCTCCAGACAAGAGCATCACCACCCCGATCCCTACATATCCCCTAGACACCCAGGACTCCCACTCCGAAAGCCACTCGGATTGAATCTGCCTCCACAGACAGACGGTGACAAGTTTTCGGGCACTTCCACAAGCAGTAAACTGCTCTGTATTACCCCAGTTTACTGAACATTGGCAAAACTGTGTTTGATGCTGGAAGTCATCTGCTGCTCCACACAAATGAATCGGTTGGGTGGCAGAAGGCCAGCTCGCTTTGAAGAGCCATCTAGATAAGGGGTCATGGCTGATAGCTCGTTAGCCAAGACAGGTCTTGCAAAGAACAGTCTAGAAAGGGGAATGGTGCCTAGTTCTTCCAGTCCAGATTCAAAGGACATAAGATGAGGCGACTCTACTTGCCAAGAAAACCACATCCTTTGCTTTCCTGAGCCTCTCTTTTTTCTGACAGCTGATTATGTTCCTGATACCTCCAGAAAAAGAGAAGGTGACACTGCAGAGACAGTATGAACATATGATCCTTAACTCCTACCAACCAAAAGCTTACAGACTGACTGCAAGGAACATCAGGAAGTTCTGCAATGTTCTCCTTTCAAGCAAGGACTGTTTATTACTGAGTAAAGCTCATGGCTCTCCAAATGCTTCCCTGAGATTTATCCTTACAGGCTCTTGTCACATCGGGGAGCTTCAGCAGCTCATTTGCACCGCTCATTCCATCACACTGTAAAGCTGTGCCCTCAAGAAGCATTTTTTTTTTTTAAACCATTGCATCGATTAATAATACAAGCTGCCAAAGTTTCACTACTGTAAAAGCAATTCAATCACCGTTTTGTGGAAAATAGCTGGTCTTTAGCAGACACTTTTTTTCTTGATGCTGAATTGAACATAAAGCATCACCCTGGAGTTCTGTCGAACTTGACCGGGATGCAGCTTGGCGCAGCTCAGCTGTCTGGGTGTTGGACCGCAGTCGGTACAAGCTGTGCACCAGCCCAGGCCAGCTGAGACCTCTGCCCCATCACGTGGCTGGCCACTAGCCTTGCAGACCTTGTGTCCAAGGTATTCACACTACGTGGGGCCAAGTGCGACAGCGTTGGCCTTACCCCTGCCTGTCCCAGTGATGCAAGAGGAGCACTCAGCCCTGCTCTGAAGCACAGCTTGTACCATGCTCTGCCACACCACAAAGTCCTGGAGCTTGGGTGAAAGCACCTTCCTAGCACACACTTGAGATGTCGCAGGGTTAAGACTAGCAACCAAAGATTTTGGAGACGGCACTGACTTCCACTCCACTGTGGTAGCAGCAAGAGTGGTACTAGGTTTACACCAAGACGAGATGGGAGCTGGGTGTGCTGGTACCACTGGTACCGAGCAGGCAGAGCAGGAAGGTTCAGAGTTCAGGAGCCGGGGGACAGTTTCACCAAAATTGTGATTATTTGTGTTACTCTGTGCTCTGAGTGCCCATCGCTTCATCTCAGTAAACAAAGCCACAGTGAAATCAAAGGGCTCCGACAGCGAACCAAAACGATTTAGTGTGAAGGAAAATAATCAGACCCGGATGGGGGCTCGGGCACAGCTGGCCGCAGGAGGAGGCGAGTGCTACAGAAACAAAAAGGGCATCAACCAGAGCGGGCTTAGCCACTAAAACGGCCAAGGCAAACAGGGCACAATCTGTGCTAGTCCCTCAGCAATACGCAATTAGAAAAAAGATCCCTGACAGACACAATTATGCAACTTTGTCATTGCTGAGACACGACCTTGCTTCCCCATGTCCTGCCAGTGGGGAAGGTGCTCCCGGCCACTGCACACCTACGTACTACGGCAGCATGCAAGGACGGGGTAGAAATAAATCCATGCAGCAACAACACAACACACGACTAACTGTATTTGGTTTCATTCCTTTGATCTGTCACCTGAAATCAATCAAAATCCAAAGAAAATATCCCAAACCTGTGCTTAAAAAAATATATATGTCACATTGTTTTCATGCACCTTGATTAATCCTCTTCCATTTTTCTCTTGTTGATGTCTAGAGCTGAAGTTTTAATGACATTTTGCTCTGGCTGTTTCCAACGCCACTGATGATAAATACACGCCAGCAGCTGGCTGAAGAAACAGTTGCTGCAGATCCAGTGTCAGAGTGTGACAGACATGTGGACGGCTGCTGTAGAGGGGAGGACACGCAGCCGGGGCCCTGTGATTCCCAGTCACGTGCCACAACGTGATCAAGGAAAACTGGCTCAGTCCTTTCCCTCGATCGCCTTCCACTCCTCCTCCCCTGCGCTCAGGAGCTGTCGGTTTTCCTCTCTCGTTCTTGGAGCCGTTTGGTTTGGCTGACACAGGGGATTTACCTCAATTAAATTAAACCAAGGCAGGAGAAACGTGGGCTGAACACAAGGAAACTATCTGCCAGCAATACATATGAAGCAAAGGGTGCAAGAAACGCCTCAATATTGACAGCCATCTGCAGCCGCTTCATCCCCCTTTACTCAACTCTGGGCTCTCCCAGAGATCTTTCAGGCAGACCCGAAATCTTTAGCCAAGGGCCTTCTCTGGCTCTGCAGGGATCTTTCCTTCCTCTTTACCGAGCAGTGATGCCGAGGAGGGCAAGAGCCCCCTTTCCTGCTGCTTGCAGACTTTGCTTTCCTGCTCCCACTCTCTCCAGAGCAGCGCTCTGCCCAGTTTTTCTTCTTCCACCCCCGCCTCCTCCTTGTCTGTCATTCCCTCCTCCAGCACTTGATGAACAGGACCCTAATTCAGGACTAAGTCTGGAAATAATTATGCAATTGCACTGGCAGAAAACAAGCATCTTTGACAACATCAGTAGCAGAGATGAGGACCTTGCTGGGAGCCAGGTGCTGTCTTTGGGGGGATTCCATTCCCTTGTGAAGGTTACAGGGCCGATTTGTGCTGAAAACGCTGACTTTTCTATGTCCTCCCATATCCCCATGGGGATTACAGGACTCTGCGAACAAACCTCCTCCTTGCCTTCCTAGTCCGGGAGCGTCTCGGCACTCATGGTGCTCCTGCTCCCATGATTTGCTGGGGAAGAGGAAGAGGAAGCACAGCGTGCTCTCACCATCGAGAGGTGGTCATCACCACCGCTACCTCCCTGCGACTGGTACCATCACCTGCGCGTGAGCGGGTGCTTGCCGAGGCACGGGAAGGTCAGACAGCTCTAAGCACAGAGCCAGATTGCTGCAGATCCCAGGAGAATCAGCATCCCATACAAATATGTCCATTCAGCTCTGCAATATTACCACGGGTCAGCTATGCCATCCCAAACTACTGAGCACTTTGCAGAAAAAAAAATAGCCAAAAACCTCAGGACAGAGCCCTTCCACAGCAGATTATTAACCACTATAAAGATCCCTTCCAGGCTGCAGTTTTCTTGTTCTGCAAAGAGAAAGTTCTTTGCCAATAAAGTTGCCTTAAAACATGTGGCAATGCATGTTTTATCTCTTAAAAGTGATAATAGATAACTGTGAATAATTTTATCTTTATATCTTAGAACAACTGTATGGCATGTAGCGATAGGACAAGGTGTAATGTCTTTAATCTAAAAGAGGGCAGATTTAGATTAGATATAAGAAAGAAATTCTTTACTGCGAGGGTGGTGAAGCCTTGGCCCAGGTTGCTCAGAGAAGCTGTGGCTGCCCCCTCCCAGGCAGTGTTTAAGGCCAGGTTGGATGGGGCTTTGAGCACCCTGGTCTGCTGGAAGGTGTCCCTGCCCATGGCAGGGGGGCTGGAATGAGATGATCCTTAAGGTCCCTTCCAACCAAACCATTCTACGATTCTATGAACTGGTATTTTTAAAGACCAAAGTCAACATGCGGTGGTGGAGGCTTTGCTAAGGCAGCACAGAGTCATGATTCAGCATAGAGAATATCTTTTTAAGTTCTCCGGCCACAGAACTACTTAGAGTGTCAGTTTAATGCAATAAGGTGGTTTATACCTGTAGCACGCTGCGTATCAGTTGATCAAACTGCAACGTCAAAGGGGTTTCAAGTGCTTGGAAGCAGCAGTATAGTTAATTAATAATGCAAAACAAAACCCAACAAAGGCAAGACATCAGCAGTAGAGTATATGGGGCTCTGCAGAAATTAGCTTCCATTAGACTTAATCAGAGCAGCATCTCTCATTCCCCTCAGAACACCGATGCAATTCATTCCTTGAACTAAACACTGGCTTTTGGAGTCAGACCCATTGTATCATTTACATCAAATATGTAAAGCATTATCTGCAATAAGACATAGACCAAAACATCCACCTACACACCTCGGTTTGTTAAACTGTGATTTATATGCTCCCAATGGTTAAAAGTTGCTCTTCCAAGAGTGGGCAGAAACACAAACTAGTCCATTATCTTCCTCTTCTGAGAGGCCCCAGTGATGCTGTCAGCACATCCCCGTTCCTTGGCAGAGACATGCATCAAGTCATGACTTCTCCTCGGCAGCCAGAGCTGGCCGAGTTCCCACCGTGCCGAGCTGGAATGCGAAGCTGTCCCTTCCTGGCAGGCTGCTGAGGTCAACCCCCGCCATTGACTCAGCTGCCCCCATTTGCACTGCGGTTGCTAATTGGACCCCTCTAATACCATGGAGATGACTCCTGCTCAAATGTTTGGCTTTGCGAGAAGCCAACTCGCAGATAACGTGCAAAACAGAAGGTGGCACAGAAATTCCTGGGAAAAGCACATGCTTATCATGCTGGTAACACATGGGATGTCACCAGCCTGTAACATGGCTAACTGTGCCTTTATTTGGTTGGGTTTTTTTCATCCTAAAGACAAGCTTTCTCACTTTAGGGAGCTTTCAGATCTGATCTGCTTTCCATCTTCTATATATTTCACCCCACTTGGATAATGAAACAGACTCTCATTTGATCCCTCCTTATTCCAAGTAGCACCCGGGCTTTCCAGTTCTCCCACACGAGCGCGAAGGTGCAGCACACAGGTCTGCACTGCAGATGGAAACAGCCGCTCTGAATTTTATTGAAATGTCATGAAACCTTCCTCCTTACATTAGCATCTGTAAACCATACATATTTCAAAAAATAAAGCATGTACACTGTTTTCATTTCCCCCTGCTCCAGTCCTACCCCTGGGGGATCTTCATGCCTTGCCTCTAATGTAGGCCTTATCCTTTCTGGCTGAGGATGCTGGGGTCCATCTCCACTTCTGTGAGGAGGCCTAAAATTCTCCCCAGCCATTCTGCTCAAGGTGAGGGTGGGTTTTTCTGTGATATCCAAACCCAGCTGCTGCCCCTGTTCAACATGTCCCCCCCAAAATTCCCTCTGGGATCCACAGGTGGTTTATACATTGATAAGCCAATGCAACTAATCTGGGCTTGGGTTCTTAGGCTGTGTGTATCTATTACATCCAGAAGAGAATACCATCATTTCTGATTACTGTAGCTTCTGCTGGCCGTAAGACCATAGAGTGGCCAAGCTGAACTTGCCCCCAGATACCGTGTTTTGCTCAGGGTATGTCCGGATCTGCTGGCACAAACGCTGCATCTCGCACTCCAAATACAGTATAGCAACACCAACAAGCTGTTCCTCATCCCGAATGTAAACATAACCCAGCATTTCAATTGCTGTGTTATTATAAGTGGCCTTGATATGGCCACAGCAGAGCTACCAAAACACTGGATTAGACGTAGATGTTTTACAAGCCGATCCAATTTAGCTCACTCATTTATTGGCATCACATGTCATTCAGCTACCTTGCTTGAACGTTGCACAACCAAGAACAAGAGCCAGTATTTTCAAAGTACCACGCCTGAAGCTATGCACGTGAAGTCAATGTAATGCAGCTCTGATACAACAGCTAACTTCTGGTTTAGATGCTTGATTTACCATTGGTACATCCCAGGATTAAACAAACAAAATTACATTGTCAGTACACAGCTATTTTAATACCTATGGTCCTACTGTAAGGAACACAGCATTTGCATGTACATATTGTGTGCATCAGTAATACTGGTTTCAAATGCCACAAAAAAGCAACAGCTGAACCCTCAAAGCATCACAGTATTTAAACTTATAAATGTCAGGGTTCCTAACTGCATTTTCTTTTTTGAGATATTAAGTCTTCCCAATATTTCTCTGCACCCAGAAGGGGCTATAAAATTCCAAGGAAGAAAAAAAAAAAAATCAGCTTTTAATGTAATTTCCTTTTTTTTAAAGAAAGAAAATTAAAGCTTTTATAAAGCAACATGGTTCCAGAAGCCAGGGATGTTAAAGACTATAGATTAAATAAGAAGTTGCAATAAATTTAGACTTGGCAACTCTGCATCATAAATTGCTTTTGATTTCTTTTCTCATTTATACACACATATGAAAAAGAAATATTTCACCTTACTCCTGATCTGTACCTATTTACGAAGCAAGAAGCAGACTGACATTGTGCATAATACGATCATAAAAACCAGTAAGTATTTATGAGTTACGATCACAAATACCTGTAAATGTTAAATTGAAGTAACGGTCTAGGTGACAAAAAGGAGAGAAATTAAAGAGGATACCAGCTCCTCAAGCAAATCAGCTGATTCCTCTGATTCTGCTTCTCTTTCTGTGAATGCTAGCGACATTCCTGACCTACCACACAGCGGTGATTTATGACTTGCTCTGTGACGCTATGAATGTACATGAAGCCTCTTGAATGTTACACAAAAAATATTGGGGAAATGTAAAATAGACTATTACATCATCTCACCAACACTGAAATACGTGCTCCACGTCTTCAAAATTGATGGCACGAGTGCCAACTGGCTAACACATTTAATCATTGTTGTTCCGAGGTGAAGCTGTACTTCAGGAGAGGGGAAATGGTTTGTGACTGATTCCTTCTCTCGTTTCACCACAAGCAAAGGCCTTGATCTAATTCCTCATCAAAATCAATAGACAGACTTCCAGAGAACCTTACCTAGACTCCAAATAAGTTTGCAACTTATTCTATGCATCTGCTCATGCAGTTCCTGCCTCAGAGTAACTTCTAAAGAAAGTTGTTCATACCTGACTTGCACAGTCTTTGCCACTTTTGCTCCCCAATATTTTAAAATTCAAAAGAACTTAAACTACCGTATTTAGGATTGGGGTTTTTTCCCCTCCTTAAGCATACTCTGTCTTTTCCATGCATGCATTAGGTTTCTATAGCAATGTGTGTTGTTACCTAGGTTATGGTCAGGGATAGTATTTTCATTTGGCTGTGACATTTGATTAATTACCAGACTTCCAGCTGCCTGTTGCTGTGTGTATTTGTACATGTGTACACACATACATAAGCAAATTAGGGAAAAAAAAAATCATAACCTGGGTTTTCAGAGCCCAGATTTGCAACCATTACGTGTAAAAACCCAGGCTGGACACCTTTCAGATTTCCTGTGAGTGAAACTATACTGCATCTTCAAAGAGTTAATTCTGGGGACTGTAGTATAAAGCCGTGTCCAAGAAAAAAAAGAAAACAAAGCCGTTCTCTCTGATGTCCTGGAAGGTGCATTAGAGAAACTGAAGGAGAAAAGCAGATTTAATGCCTATGAT
>Ga0065711_1050971_pt1 | contig 10577 bp, 6 predicted proteins | sample Hoacrofraction12_FD_59098 | JGI IMG/M metagenome (GOLD analysis project Ga0065711, IMG submission 59098) | Hoatzin crop microbial communities from Cojedes, Venezuela - Epithelial fraction 12 v2 (version 2) | ecosystem: Host-associated > Birds > Digestive system > Esophagus > Crop | place...
AAGGAAGGAAGGAAGGAAGGAAGGAAGGAAGGAAGGAAGGAAGGAAGGAAGGAAGAAAGGAAGGAAGGAAGGAAGGAAGGAAGGAAGGAAGCTTTGCATCGTCTTCATTTCAGTTCAGCAATCAAAACATTTCTTCGTCAACCCTAGTTGTGTTCTCTCGGGCACGCTGCAAGATGCTGTGTAGGAACCAAGTACCCTGCTCAGGAACAACTCCCCACCAACAAAGTGCTGCAAGTAACTGCTTGCCCGAGCTGTAAATGTGTGCTCAGAAGTTGTCCATGGGCTCTAACTGGCAAGACCAGTGGGAGACACAAGGACTCCCTTTAATGCTGGGTCTGAAGGACCACGCAAGGACACAAGGGTTGGGATATGGATGTTCTGCAGTGCTTTTTGTAAAGAGTCCTCCTATCTCAGCTTTGGCAATGAAAGAATCCTTGGGGAAGGGAGGCAGAGAGGGTACTGATATGAAATTTTCTGTTTCATTCCTTATTAGGTTGGCTGGAAATTTTTAGACTTCGTTCCCGAAGGAAAAGTATCCATAATGAAAACAATTTGACGAAATAAGCTTGTTTCTCTGAAGTTTTTGCCATTTCTGTCCTCAGGACAAAGACACAAGTTCCGATTCAGAAATGAACCCAAGAGCCAATGGTCAGGACACTCAGTGGCTGCTTCTCAGTACAAACTGAAATTCAGGTCCCCGGTCTGAGTCAGACAGAATGGAGACTCAACCCTGTTACACCCAAGCACCCAAACCAAAAGGTGCTGGCTACTCTCAAGCAATTAATTCTCCCATGAACAGCTTTTTAATCCTAAATGTCCTCTTTGATAGGTCTGTAGTTTCCAGCCCTATTAAAGCCCCTCATTCCATCTTTGCAACAGATGAACATCCATACATGTTTTTCAATGCTGGAAAAGTATACATTTTAAAAACAATATAAGAAAGGGAATTACTGGAACAAATCCTGAAGGTTTGTTGGAAAGAGGAAGGCACTCTCCCAGTGGACATTAAACTGACTTAGAGATGCTCCTTCTAGATTCTGCGCACCACTTCGGTAAAAGAGCTGAGCAGGAAGGCAGAGCCATTTCTGCGACAGTCTTGCATGAGTCCAAGCCCCTCAGTGTTCACAGCACCCAGTGTGTTGTCCACTTCCCCAAGGCCTGAAAAGAACAGCCTGCGAGGCTTTTGTTACCATACCATTTTTATCAGAATAAGTGGGTCGAGTAAATGCCAGCCTCCTTCCTAACACACACCAATTCACCTGCTAATTCTAAGTACAGAAATATTTCTTAAATACCATGGATTTGCTTTGCCCAACGCCCCGCTGACTCAATCAAGCCACCCTAAGTAAAACAACTATTGTGCGTGGAGTTACTCCAGACGAGGCAACAGGGCAAGGAAACACGTAGCCACGCAGACTGAGAATGCATACAGGTTCAAACTGTGTTTGCAGGCAGGCTGGAGAGTTGCCAACTTTGTTTTTTGTTTAATTTATTTTGTTCCTGTCTCCTTTCTCTTTCCTTCCCTCCCCCTTCCAGTACAAGGAAAAACTTTAAATTATCTTGTACCAAGAGAAGAAATAAACTGTCTATTACCGATTACACTCTTTTTATAGCCTGAAATAATCTCACTTCCCTATGATTTGGTAAGTCACCGTTTGATCCCTCACACCTTAGAAAAAGAAAGGTATTAGTTTTGACTGGATGGATGAGCAAGAGCCACTATCAATTACAAGAGCTACAGTTTCTTTTATGAACCCTGAAACAGCTCTCCCTGGTCTTTTATTAGGCCATTTAGAGGATGATGTGAAAATGACAGTGAACCCTCTCCACCAGTACTTTCTAACAGTGGCAACTGGTGGCATGCTGATGGCATTTATTAATTATTAGGGTACTGAAGGCAAATGGAGAGCTTTGCCATAATGAACCCTGTGTTGTGTGGAGGAGCACGTGAGAAGAGGATGAGTCAATTCATCATCTACATGTCTTAACCGGGTGAAAAAAAGCCATATACAACTTTTACGAAAACTGAAAGAGGAGCAGAACCAAATGGAGAGGATGTGGAGATGCCATTAACCGCAGTCTACTACAAGTATCTTTCGAGTGGATCTGTGGGGTTTTCCCTATCACAATTTCACTTTTGGGTGCTCAGCCACATGGAGGCCCCTTAAATCCATCAATGGCCCAGGAAGATCTCTGAGCTGAGAGCTCTGGCCTGGCTCTGCCTTGTCCCAGGAGTTGGGGACAGCTGCAGAGCTGAGCACTCGAGTTCTTCTACAGCCCAGCCCCATCCCTGGGACCTGTACAGCACGACATCAGTTGTGACAACCCCGACTCCAGCAGCCAGCAGGGCGAAGTTAGTTGATTATAAATACTACAAAGCACCATTCCCAAGCCCTCTGCACTCCCACGTTCAAATCTCAGAATCACATTCTAATCAGTGGCCTTTTCATCCAAAGTTGTTGTACCTTTAATGCAGTGAAGCTACTGCTAGCAGCCTTACCTAGACTTACACCTGGCTTACATTGTCTTCATCTGCTGGTGCTGAGTTGGAGCAGCTGAAACTTAGGGTGGCTCTTACACAGGTAGCAGTTCGCAGGAGGTAGGTCTCATACTCATCCGTTTGCCTTCTGTTCCACCACACCATGACCCAAAGCTTAATACAGCAGGCTGCAAATATCTCCCTCTCTGGGGAGCAGGATCACACTCTTGACCTCCCTAAGGCTCCCAAGGCCTTTTCAGTGTCCAACAGACTCGCTCATTCCACACTCCCAGCTCATACCTTTCAAAGCTCCTCCACAAGCTATTTGCTCCACTGTTTGTGAAGGGTTAAGGCTAATCCTTCAGCAGGGCCATCCTCCAGTGCCAGAACTGATGGGCAACCGAGAAGCCAGTTGATGACAAATCGCTGCCATCAAAAAAAACCAACCTTCGTTCCAATTGCCAAATTGCCCAGCATCCGCCATTAACCTAGGTTACAACAGCCGTTTCACACGCCAGCCTAGGCTTTGGTACATTGTATTTATCAGTAGAAACCCCAATTCTCAGCCTGCTCCACCCTCTTCTCCAGCTCTCCTTGTCGCCCCACACTCTACAGAGAGCAATTCCCTGATAATCAGAATCGAGCGTTGACATTATGAACCTTTTCATTACTTGTGGTGTATTGCTGATTTGTAAAATATAGATTAAGCATACAGTCATGCTATGCCCTACATCAGGCTAGTGTTGTTACATGTTTATTAAGAAAGTGATTTAAAAGGGAGATCATGCAGTGAATTACCGATCCTGCACAACACACTAAAAACTGGGTGATGAAACAACATAATCATCACACATCAGCTTCCCATTACCTGATTTAGGGTAATTTGTATTCTCTGCTTCTGTGCAAACAGAACGTCACTTACTGCACTGTCAAACTTTATTTTAAGAGTTAAAAGGTGGGTTTATTATTCATAATGCTAACAATCGGGAGTAACTAAAATGTTCCATATGCCAGAAATCAAAACCTGTTACCATGGAATTGGTTACAGGAGATTTAAAGCAAATTAAAGCTCTGATAACATTCGTTTTAGACTGGGAAAGCATAAGAAAGAAGAGTTGCACAAAGACTAATTCTATGCATCTGCTCCTGCAGGCTGTTTTTGTATTTCAAACGCATATTGAAAGATAGCAAAGTTAATTATTTCTCTGGGCTAGGACAGCACGTGTGCGAGATGGCAAGCATGTGAGATGGCAAGTGCATGCTGGTGTGAGCACCAGAGAGAGTCAGACGGCCCTGGTTTTGTCCTCTTTCCTCATTTTTGGTAGGACACCTGCTAACACCCGTAGGCAACTGTCCAGGGCTCTTGTGGCTCTCTGGTTCCAGACCCCCGGCCAGGAAGTGTTTTGAAGGCCAGTAAACCACTCAGCCCTGGTCTCCCCTTCATAAATAATTCTTCTCGGCCATTGAGGAAGACTAGAGCTGGCTTTCAGCTTCATTATGGTTACTTGAGAGCACTCTCTGGTCCGGCATCTTTGCAGGCAGCCTATTCCTCTGTGGGAAATCCTAGTGGGCTACAGGGAGTGGTGAAAGAGAGCCGTCAGCAGTGGCTGCTCGCCTAGCTGGAAGCCACACTTCTGTGCACTTTTCATGCAATCAATCATGAAGGAAAGGTCAACAGACAGCTTTCAAATAACCGATCCATTTAACTACTGACATTGATCTGGGCCAGAGAAGTGGTGCTGGTGGGGGGAGGGAGGAAGGGAGGGTTCAGTGGTCAATCAGTGGAAATCTAAACCCCTTTCAGCCTAATGGGAAGACTAAACACAGTCCTAAGCCGTCTGCTTTAAATCTCAGTGATTTGCCTAAGGCATTACGGGACCTTTACACGGATATCTTAAATAGTAAAGAAAAAAACACCATTATTTTCCCACATAAAGTTAAATACCTAAACCAGAAGAGATCCATCTTCCACTGCATAATGCAATGCTCTGCCAATAAGCATGATAGGTGGGATAGAGGAAGAACAGAGAAAGCCCCTGGCGTGATCCCAGGGCCGAAAAAACTCCAGTTGTTTTCCTTTGGCTACAGGTTGGAAGACGTCCTTCCTCCCATCCTAAGCATGTCCTCCAGTACAACCCAAAGCATCCTGTCACCAGTCATTCTGGAGACCAACTAACTACCTTTCAACTAGAAGAAAACAAAAAAAAAACCCCAAACCTGCAATTGCCAGTTGAGGGCTTTCAAACCCTGAACCCTCTCCTGAAAGAGCTTTTCTTGCAAGTAACCTCACAGAACAAAGCAGAACTGGTCATTCACTACTCAGGCTCAGTTCCAGATAACTCACGTCCATAACCTCTCACTAGAGTCCTACAGCTACCAAGCAATATTCTGTGCAGGGTGGCTTTTACTCCCATTGCATATATGCCACTGAGCATAACATTGAGCGCGTACTCAGAAGAAAAAGAGCAGGTAGAGAGAAAGAAAGCAGATCTGCTGTTCTCACTTAAGGCCGTCATCCCAGAAGGATGGCTAGTCCTGGATCCCAAGCTGTGCTCCCAGCACTGCTTCCATACTACTTTGCATGAACTGCATCATCTGCATAAAGGATACATACATTTCACCAGCACCTATAGCAACTTGGCAGGGCCTTTTGGTGACAATAAGGTGGAATTTATCTAAACCATGGCTTCAATAACTGGTCAGCCTTGTGCCAGATCAAGCACTTCATCTCGCTGTACTTCAAATCCCCATCAATAAAGTGGAAAGACTATTGCTTCCTTACCTTACAGGCATGTAGTAGGATAACTATATGCATTTTGACATGCTCAGTGATAATGAAGCACAAAAGACAGACAGCTTGACCAAGAGATAACTGAAATCAATGGAAGGATTCCCTCTGTATTAATTGGGCTTTGGCTGTAGTCTCCATTTAAAGGGAACAAGGCGCACAGGGATTTCTCGGTCCCTAAGCTGGAGGTATAGAACAATTCTCTGAATCCCACAAGAGCCATTTCTCAATCAAGTGTGGTAAGAAAAGAATCACTGCATGAGACACCACCACAAAAAAATATAAGACATGAAATCCTGTGCATGTTTATGTATGTGTGTCAGGGGAAACGATATTAAATTCAAGGGGAAAAAATAGAATTAGATATCAAAAACAGGATTAAACCATAAAAATCTATCCACTATGGAGAATCCAGTTTGTAAGATAATCTTTTGTGTAAAAGGCAGAATATTAAAGTAAATAACTCAGAAAAGCCCAGGAGAATCTGAGCTTTCAGTAACCAGCCAGATGGAGAATGCAATATAGGCAAGAGCACTGCATGCCACACTTCATGTAACTAAGAAAAAAAAAAAGCTATTTCTGGGGAACGTTATTGCTCTTCATGGTTTTCTCAATTATTTCTTTGTTCTGCTTCTCCTCATGTGCATTGACACCACTATTAGTAAAGTCAGCCATTAGCACTGAGAAGTATGATTTTGTTGCGGTGCTAATCACGAGTTTTGTGCCCTCTGCCATGACACGTGGAGGCCCCAGCTCTTCGCTTCGACTCCCTGCCACACTGCGATCTGTAAATACATTTCTTGGACCAGAGCAAGCAACCCAACTGAAACCCACACATCAGTCAGAACACGCTTTTCAGTCTTCGTGTTCTCCGAGCACTGAGGGCTCTTACTTTGTCCTTTTCCAGTGGAGCCTGCCCAGACAGGTTAGAAATACTGACAGACTCTTGAAGGCAACAGCTGGTGCTCACGATAGTCTGCAACCGGTAACACCATGGTCCTGCCCCATCTCCACACAAATCCCACCACAAATTTACCAATGGAAACCACCTGCATTTCTGAAAATCCAACACAGTACGTACTCCAAAAAATAACTCGATGTATTTAACTTTCAATAAACAGCTCCTAGCTTCACTGTGTCTTAGTCTCTTAGGAAAGAGCACAAGCACCCAGGTTTTGGGAGGTACCAAGAAACGCCGTAGTACACTGCCAGTCCTCATAACTACACAAGCAATAAGCAAGGGATTACAGCTACTAAATTGCTGTGTTGTTTCAGAAATGTATTTATTTTATTTAAATTCTCTTTGCTTTATTTTATTTATTTATAATGAAAATAAAACCCTTTGTGGTAAAATGAGGTTCTGAGGCTTAATTAAACCTACAGGCTGCAGGAATACAGAATAAAACTGTACTTAATTGCAAAGCACAGAGAAGATAATGCGAGGGGAATCACAACTCCACAGTACAAACTATCTAAAACTCTATTAAAAGAAGACATAGGCCAAGCTAAGCAGGAAAATAATATCCCAGGAAAAAAAAAAAAAGGCAATTTTTTGCAATATTCATTTTAAATGGACTTTGTTTTCTGAATACCCATGTGGATCTAGACATGGTATCTTAATGTCTTTGAAGATCACAGTCCTAGCTACCTCCAGACAGCTTGCATCCACCCTTCTCTGAAATGCCCCACTAGAATCAGTGGTCTAATTCTGGATGTCTTTCCACCTTATGTTAATTGCTGATGTGTGCAGAGTTAGTGTGAGCTGGTCTTGAGCATTACAGTTGAAGCGCCAGCAGAAACTCCCACCTGATGTATTACGTGACTGAGACGAGAATCATCCAGATCTGGAAGGAAGTTTTAACATCAGCTTTTATCTAAACAATGATAATATCTGCCACAATATCCCACAGGGACAGAATTCTGTTTTATCCAACAGCTCGCGGTTGCTTCTTTTTGGCTGATGGGTCACAGTGAAGGAAGGACAGGGAGACCGGTATAGGAATAAAAAAGGGAAGAGAAGCATAAACATGTTCAGAACAAATAAATAACCAAATAGGCACGTACTTTACTGAAATATACCCATTTTTCTCTTAAAACGTAATTGAAAAAATGTGCAATTGTTTAATGTGAAAAACAGGAATCAAGCTTTAGTGATCCCCAGCTCTTCAGCTGGATAAACAACAACTTGCCCTTATTTTGATTAAGGAGAGCTATTACATGTCTTTCCTGAAGCTATTATTCTGCTAGGAGCATGCTGTAATTTACAAGTCCCTCCAAAAATGTCCCTTTAATGAAATGAATAGGAAATTAATGCTGTCAGGCAGAAAGCTTTTAGCTAATAGTTTCCAACACTTCTCTCTTTTGAGAAATTGGAGAGCAATTTTCATTTACCAGCTATCTAAAGGTGAAAACAACCTGTAGTTTCACTGATAGCACCTTGATCCTCTTGTCTGCGGTTGTGAGACATTTTTGGTTTAGGGATAGCATGCAGCGATCATTGCAGCCTTCTGCCCAGCAACACTGGCACGCAGTATGTGCCTGGACCCAAAGTGACAAGAGTTTCAGAAAACAGCATTCCACTTCAGGCACAAATGGGTCTAAGATACATCCCTATTCCTAATACGACCAAGAGAAGGTGAGTTTAAAACCCCCACTAGCTCCTGTGCATCGGTGGAGATGTTAGATAAGATCATGGGCAAGACCAAAATACACATTTGTCACAGAACCATGGAAGGGTCTACCCAGACTGGGACGCAAAACAGCCGGCATGCTGCACAGAAACAGTAAGGTAAGAGAAATCACGTCACTCCACTGGTCCAAAGCAATGTCATGGAAAAAATGGGAAGACTAATTTAAAGACTGAGACAAGAACTGACAAAAGCAACCTCAACCAGCATCAAGAACACTTTTAACATGTGCTAGTTCCACCCTGTTTTCTTATTCAGAACACATAAAAGTACTCATTTTGCTGAAGGACTCGGGTACCCCTCCTAACACTCCCATGACTGTGGCTAGATCCTGGGCTAGCGAGTGGGGCCTCACAGCTATACAGAAACACCACCAGTTTGTACCGGGATTCCAAAACGTCATCTCTGAATGGCAGCTGTAGCGGTGGGAGCGAGAGAGTGAGGTGACCATCACGAACGAGATCAGGCTCTGACACAGAAGCGTGCAAGCGATTCCGGGATGCCACATCTGCTGCTGTCAAATCAACAGCACACACCACAGGGCCACATCACCGCATCTGCTGCCTTTTCGTACCATGGGAGTGCGGGATACCAGCTGGCAAGCAGACTCCAGACCCAGGGCTTACCCCGCACTGACGTGACATTAACGGAGCCATTTTGAGTGTGAAAATACCACGAATAAGATCTGGGCTGTCCCTTTCTGTCCGAGGAAAGGTGGTGCAGAAGGAAGGGCACCGCTGGCTGGCTGAACCCGCACCGATGCTACCAGGCAACAGGGCTCAGACACGGCCAGTAACGCTGAACCCGCAGTCTTTGAGACAGAGACGAAAAGCCCCGTCTCTCCTGTAAGGAAAAGTTAGGTAGGGAAGGGCGCAGGGAGTACTGGCTGTGCTTCTCTCCTATTAATTCTTCTCTCAGGAGCCCTGCTTTGAAGCGCTCTTGAATTACATGCCTGACATCCACTTTGAACATGCTCTCAAAGTGATGAATGTCCCCTTAACTGACTTTTTATTTTGAAATACATTATTATATGGCCTTCCAGTGAGACGGAGTTGTCAACCATGTGAATGACAAGCCCTGGCAGAATACCAGCTCGCAAATCCCCCTCTTCCCACTGTTGCTTGCACAAACCTTAAAGCTGAAACAAAAGCAACTAATTAATCATTGCTCACACATCATCTAACAGAAAATGGTTCCAGCAGATGTAGAAATAAACAGATTATTGATGATTTTTTTTTTCTTGGAAAAGAGGCAAATTTGTCTACAGAAGATGAGAGACTAAAATTCTACCAGGGCTGGGCCCAGCTCACAATCAGGGCTGGCTTTTCCCACCTTAAGGCTTGCTATAACTTTTCAAATATTGTATTTACTATCAATCTGTAAAAAAACCAATCTTAAAAGTGAAAAATTTCCTACACCATGCGCTTTTTAATTATACTAGTAAACAATCTACCAAAGACCTTAAATATTAACTTGACTTTTTGGTCAAGAAGCCAGGAATTTCTGAGACCTACGAGAGGATGTAAAGATTAATGTTACGTGGGACATTTAATCACAAAATAAGGAGAGCTCTGATGCAAAGCAGCAGCCAGCCTTTCCAGGCTGCATGTCTCATTGCTAGGATACCCACAGACCAGCTATCACACTTGCGGGATTGTTTCACATCAAGGAAAAAAAAGGCACGGGGGCAAAAACCAGACCCCAGGCCTTGGATCTCTGTGCTCAGAGCCATAATTAGGGGATCTCAGGTCACACTTCCTTTCTTTCTTGCCATCACTTTGGACCAAAGGATCTGTCCTTCTGTTCCTCATTTCGGCACACTTCACAAAGGAGACCCCAGGGAGCAGGGGATGGTTTCTCACAGAACAGCCTTATCTTTGCCATCAGAGCTGTCTCCTGGAAGAGGTCGATTTTGCAGGGAGAGGAAGGACTGGAAGCTGGACTCCCTGGCAGTGCTCAGCTCATTAAATTTCCCGTTTAAAGAAACCCCACACTTTTCCCAAAACTGGGAGAAAAAAAGCAAGCATCCTGACCAGTTCTTGGAAGGGCAGGGCCCATTTCCAACTAATTCGCTGTGTCACAAGGATGCTTAATCTCCAAGTTGTGCAGGCTGTGTCCCCCTCTCTTGAGCAGTCTCACCAAGGCCAGCAGAGCCAGTCTCTCGGGCTAAGGCTGAACCCTCTACATGCAGAGCGCTGTGAAGATGACACCCCCTTTATATGGTTTTTTGCTTCTGCTGCAAATCTTGCCAAAGCACCAGAATCACAGCATCAGCAGATCTTTTTTTCCAGTAGGACACTCATTGACTTCAGAGGGGAAAGGCAGACCTGCACAAGGACCTACTTGCTGGTGTAAAATACTGAAACCAGTGTCACCAGAGTCCAACAACGGTCTGGTGGATGTGAAATGAAACTCCTTGAAACAGCAGCTGCAAGGAAAAGGAAGGCTTCCACCTCCATGCTCCTTTATTTTTTAAAAGCACCCAGTTAAATTGGAACTTCAATGTAAAAATTAATTTCCCTCTTACCTTACAGGTGTGTACAAAATCATCACACACCAAAAGGACGCTATGCCCACAGAATCCAGTCTACCCTCTTCAAATTTATTTCACCCCCCCCCCCCC
>Ga0065711_1050973_pt1 | contig 10576 bp, 12 predicted proteins | sample Hoacrofraction12_FD_59098 | JGI IMG/M metagenome (GOLD analysis project Ga0065711, IMG submission 59098) | Hoatzin crop microbial communities from Cojedes, Venezuela - Epithelial fraction 12 v2 (version 2) | ecosystem: Host-associated > Birds > Digestive system > Esophagus > Crop | place...
CCCCAGTCTGCTGTGGCTAGAGCATCTCTCTTGTGGAACACTGCTTTCTTGGCATGGGTCCCTTCCTGCAGCGCACTGGGGACCCCAGGCCACCATTCCCTCTCCAGCATCACCAATCTCCCCTTTCTCTTGCCCTTAAAGTGTTAAAAATGTTAGTTTGGGTTGTCTAGGTGGGGACTTGGATGCTAGGCTGGCTCACCATCCTGCTCTACTCACAGCAATGGGCACTGGGGTCCAGACACTCTGGAACTGGGTGCATGTGAGGTGGTGATGGCAAAACAAGGAGGTGGGTTGAGAAACCACATGCACAGGAGGTGAAAAAAATCAAGCCGAGGGGAAGGAAAAAAACAACTTGTCCTCTTATAACATAAAAGCCCTCCTCCCCTTGAAAGAAATAAAAGCCAGAGTGAAATGAAGGTAAATGCCAGAGGTTTAAGTACCACGCTGCCGAGTGTGTTTTAAAGGTTACCTTTCAGGGGGTTGAAGAGGGAACGAGCGACAGAAAAGGAAGGAGTTGGAGCACTTCCCATTGCAAGAACCACTCCAGTTCTTAATGGATTTTTATATCCTTGTCTGCTTTTTGTGACATTATTAAAATTATTTTTAATTTTTTTCCCCCTTTCTTCATCTGGGGGAAAGTGTCGGGGGCTCAGGAGGACAAACTGTGTTGCCATGGCAGTATCCAGCTACACGGTGCACATCTGCATCGCTGATTTGGAGCAAAAATGAAGTTTTGGGGTAGTTTTTAAAGAGGAAAGAAAGAAGCTGTGTGAGTGAGCGTGTGCATACACACACACGCACATGTCAGGAGAAAAGTCACAGGGTTTAATTACAGGCGTGGGAAGGTGACATTTCCAGTGCTTACCTGACCAGGATAAAGGAATAAGGAGCCTGAAGCAAGGTAAACACTTGTGTATAACATGAATGCTGTATGGCAGACTCCCCTTGCCTTACATCTAGCAAATATCGTCCCATTTGCTATTCAAAAAGTATGCCAAAAATAATCTACGGCTTAGGGTATACGCCTTTACCTTTGGTAGGCTGTGTATGTGCCTGGCAGACCTGTGAGATGTGGGTCATTAGCATCTAAAAGCGGGGACAACATTGCTCTCGAATGGCAAACACCATCCTTGTGCACCCTGGAGGACTCCCCGTCATCTGCTCTGGTGCAGAGTCAGCCTGCTGGGTAAAACCCAGGTACGTGGGTGGCCTCAGCACCTGACAGCCTGGGGTACCAGGGCAAGAGGTGCCGGTGGCACAGGACCTGCCAACACACTCGCTGCTCCATTTGCACTCTGCAGCGGGCTCCCTGGCATACCCTTGCCTTTGCCTTCCCAGCTGGGTGGGCGGCAGGAGGGCTGCTGAAATACACGGGCAGTCAGTTTTGCAGTGGGAGAGTGTCCCAGCTCCTCCCCAGCACAGCCGAGGATGCTCTCTGCCCGCTGGCCAGGGCTTGGCATGTTTTTGCCTCCAGAAGGAAGGAGGTCTGGAGGGCAGTGTGGCTCGGTGACGCTCGCCAGCCCCCCTGGCATGGTTCTGAGCTGTCACACAAGCTGCTGTAAGATGGAGCAAACTTTCCTCCAGCCCTTGCTTTCCTTGGAAGAATGATTTCAAAGACAGCAACAGAGAAGCAAAGGTCTGCTTGCTCTCTGAGAGTGCGAAGAAGCCTTCCTCCTACCCCACACCCCGGCAGGTGGGAAAAAGGCATACACTGAAGGCATCTGCTATACTTTTGAATCCTGCTTTCTCCTTGCTGTTCCCCGGCCCTTTGACTGGGTTTGCTCACTTTAGTTTTGTTTTTCCCATCAGAAAGCAAACCCAAGCATGCATCCACTGGTGTTCCGACTCCGTTGTGGCTGAATGAGCTCAGAAGCACTTAGAATGAGCTGCCTGCCCCAAAGCCCCTTCTTCCCTGCTCACCTAGCTGTCGGGGAGAATCCTGTTTCGACACAGCTCCTCAGCCTGGCTTTGTTTTCAGCCTGGGTAAGCTGTTTGCTGCTTACATCTTAAATGCCTCATCCTCATGACACACGCTGGTGAAAAACGCACACTTTAGGTTTCTGCATGGGATAAACAACTCACACTGGGGATACATTTGGATGGGAACCAGCATTTCTGCTGGTCACCTCACTTTTTCCCCTGTTCAACTGAGAGGTGTCCAGGGCTGCTTGCTGGGAGCGGGGTAGCATCACCTGGTGCTTAAAACACTGACCCATGCCAGGGCTCACTGAGTGCAGTTGCTCTGTTTCCTACAATGCCTGGTGGGTGTGGGATCCTGCGGTGTTCAGCCTGCAGCACCCTCCTGTTCCCAGGGATGGAAAAGGACGTCAGGCTGCTCAGCCTGCTCTGACTCTTGGGCAAGGGAGATGCCTCCTCTGCTGCAAATTGCCTCTGCTCACGGAGCAGAAGTACACAGAGTGGAGGCGAGAGGCAATGCGCAGATTGGGATGCATCAGTGCCACATTGCTTTGGCATGGTTTGGGCACGACACAATAGCACCCATCAGGGCTCAGGCCCTCCTGGCAGGACAAAAGGGTGCAAAACCTCCCCGGGACAGCTCAGGAGGTGGCACGGAGGGAAGAGTCTCCAGTACAACGGCAATCTCCACCTCCGCAGGTCCCAGTTTCCCTGCTGGGCACCCTGACCGGGCTCTAGCCGGGTGTCAGATGGCCTCACAGAAACAAATTATCACCTTGGATGGGGAGGTTGATGTGATTTCATTTACTGCTGCTTTTACCAGCAGCGCTCGGTGCCCAGCAGGACCCAGGCAGCATGGCTGCGCCGGGGGAGGCGAGTGGAGACGATAGAGGGTCCCCCCGAAGCCGAGCTCAATTTTAGCCACTCGCAGCTCCTGCAGAGAGGAATTTGCTGTAATTGCACACGCAGCCGGGGGGAGAGGAGGAAATCCCGTGGCACGGCTGCCCTCATGGAGTGGCCAGGCAGAGCAGGGTCCCCTCCTGTGGGAGATGGGGGCTGCAGGAGTCCCCTCCCACCCGGCCATCAGCCTTGCCTCCATGGGAAAGGCTTCAGCAGTGATCCCAGCTCCTAGCAGGGGACCAGAATGGGTGAGAGGGATGGTGGGTGCTTCACCCACAGCTCCCTCTGTGGATGCACCGGTGGGCTGCACCTGTGCCCCTGCCAAGTGCCGGGGTAGGGATACAGAGAGACACCCCCTGCACCCAGAGGTCTGGCCAGCAGGCAGTACAGCAGCCCCTGGCTCTATGTCACCAAGCCCCCTGTTGCAGGACCTGCCATTCCAGCAGCATGCTGAGCCACCCGGCCACTGTTCCTCCAGCAAATGGGTGGGAAAAGAGTTAACTTGTTGAAAGTTTTCAGCTTCACATCCAAAATCTATGTTTTGTTGGCAAGTAGGTAGTACATCTAATAAAATGAACCCAATCTTTATTCCCAAACTGTATTTTTTTTAGCTCCAGGGGCTCCAGTAACTGCCGCTTTCCTCTTATTTCTCTTGCTCTTATTTCACCAGAAAGCCTACAATGAAAATACAGTGCAAACACTTGGAGAAAAGTAGTTGTCAAGACAAGCAGTTATTGGAAATGCTTGGGGCCGAGGGGTGACACAGAAGTCACGCAGCATCCGGGCAGTGCAACCCTGCCAGCTCCTCCTGCACCCAGTCAGGTGTGCTGAGAAGAGATCTGCAAGGATGTACGTTCACCGGGGACACACTGAGGCCAGATCTGGGTGCTGCACCAGCCACAGGTCTCGCTGTAAGGTGGGACTGGGAAGGTATAAGCCCTTTTTCTTGCAAGAGCGTGGTTTAGAATCCACACTTAAGGAGAGCAGGAGCACCCACTTCTGCCATGCTTGAGCTTGTTTGTGGCATGGTGGCAAAGGAGAAAGGACGGGCTGAGTAAGGGAGCTGTGCTATCAGAAAGAGATAAAAAAAACCAATCTGGTCATGCTCAGCCCCTCCTGAGGCCACGCAGTGCGTGCCAGTGTATATATTTAGGCTTTGGTTAGCTTTCCTTGCCTCCCAGTACCCCAGAGTGGTACCCTGGAGACCCAGCCCAGCACTGCAGGGATGTGCAGGCGTGCCCGATGCCTGCGGTGATTGCTTAATGTGGAAGGCACTCGATTAGGACTTGTGTCTGTTGCTTTGGTTGATAATGCCATTACAAAGGCAGGGGGGAGGGGGAGAAACATGAAAGCAAGGGAGAGATGGAGTTTTAATTGGATAATCCTCACTGAAGCATCTCCTGGTTAACCAGCCAGAACCCCACCTGCATTGTTACATTATTTTGCATGTTAACAAGGTCTGTGTCCCGTGAAGCAGCTGGTGGGGCATGAGGAGTTATTTAACCTGGCAGCGCCACTTCCATTTATCCTCCAGGGTAACCAAAGGACGTAACTGGATGTCGGTGCTCCTCCCCAGCAGCCCTTAGGGAGCTGGGTGACCAGTGGGGCGGTGGGCTCTTCCTTAGGATGCTCACATGCAGAGTTGGAGAAGAATGCTGCTGTTTAGGAGCTTGGGCAGCTTCAGTGTCATCATGAGCAGACGTTTTCCACCAGCAGAGAGAGCAATGGTGGGACTTTAACATATAACCTCCATCAGGGTGAGCAAACAGGAGTCCTGGCTTTATTTTCCCTTTTCCCCTGCATTCAGCCAATGAGTAATAACACTAAGTAGTGGGAGCAGAACACAGCAACCAGGACAACTGAAAATGCCTGGGCTTGTATATTTTGCTCTCCCTAATTATCCAAAACAACCTGAATGGATGGATTTCTTTCTCTCAAGGCTGGGCTGGGCATAGACATTAAGCTGGGTGGGAAAGACCTGCAAGAGACAGTCATGGACAAATGCTAAAAATATATATGTCACGCAATTTCTGGAGTTCTTCCCACCCCAGACAACCTGACCCTCAATTTGTTGAACTTCATCCCACAATTTTAATGGTTGTCAGTGAAAACGTAAGCCAGTTGTTCCTGGAAACACTGGGCTGTCCCCCAAGCCTTGAGAGAAATTCATGTTGTCCTTGTGTCCCTCCCAGGAGGTTTTGCTCTGCGTGCTTTATTTCTCTCAGAAGCATCGTGCTGTTCTCCAGGAGGCTGCCCTCTGCTCCATCCCTCAGGAAACATGGCCTGAAAGATGTCACTCGGCGGGAAAACAAGATATAAATGTGTTTGTCAGAAAAGCTGCAGAATTGGGCTGGGGGAAACAAACACCAGGAAGGTGGAGGAAGGTCTCAAGTTCTCCCCTTGCCAGCTTTGATACTAGTCCTAGCAAAGAGTGGAGAGCCAGGGACGAAGCTGCCGTAGGACCACCTCCTGCCATAGGACTCCCCAGTTTGGATATTTTTCACATTGGCTTCTAGGAGGGGAAAAAACTGAATAAGCAGCTCGTAATCCTAAATTCTCAAAATTACTGTTGGTAATAAATTAGCAGCAGCAAGTGGAGGCAGTTGACTCAAACTGACTCATAATGAGTCACAGGGAGCATCCTTCTCCCAGAGCGTGGTCACAGCATGGCTTGATGCAGCACTTGACAGGTGTCGTTTAAGCAGAGGGAAGCTCTCTGATAGCCATGAAATGCCATGAGGTTTGCCCACGTCGGCACCGAGTTCTGCTCCAAAGGGAGGTGTTTTTCTGGAAATTAGAATTAATGGGCTCTTATGGCTTGGTTCCATCCAGGTTTTCCCAGGTAAGAGATACCACGGGAGGATCAGTCACTGCATGAGCTGCTCCCTGAGCTGCATGGCTCAGACCAAGAAGGGACATTTAAAATCCCTGAGGTCCACAATCCAGACATAACTTTTAGCCAGGGATCACAGCCGGTAGCAGACATCAGAGACTCCTCACCAACACCCATCTGCTCCAGAAACACAAATGCCATTCAAAACCAGGCACCTCTGGCCCTGTTACAGAAAGAGATGTCAGGCTCTGGCAACCTTTAAAGCCTTGTACTTTGGGACTTTGGATTTAGGTCGATGTAAGACCGATGTTAATTTAGCATCAGCAGGAAAGGCTCCAGTTCTTCAAACCCTGCCCTGGTTTTGGGGTGGGGAGGGAGGTCTCAAGGCCGACCAGCAAGGCACAGCACCATCCTTAGCGACTCACCCAAAAGGCCAGTGTTGGCAATAATCAGCATGGTGGACATGCCTGCAGGTGTGGGCCATGGACACCTCCACATCATTGGGAAGCCATAGCTTTAGACAACTGATATGATCTTTTTCCAGATATCACAATGGCCCCCTTTGCTGCCTGGTAGATTTTTGCCCACCTTCTTGGCAAAGACAACGGGAGGCTTTGTGCCAGCTGCCCTCCTCCTGGGCGGCTCTTGTTCCATCTGATGAGCCCAAAATCAAGCTGCCACCATCCTCCTACACTTCTCCCCTGTACCCAGCATGGGGCAGGGGTTGTAAACAGAGACTTTGAGTACCATTTCAGCATGTGCGGCTGACAACAATAAGAACAGCACTTACAGGGAACTGCTTTTTCCCTTGACTTCACTACCACTTACTTGGTCACATAGGATGTCACACAAAGTGTGCTGGATTGAGTGGCAAGACTCTTGCTCACTTGTTTCCATGGCAGAAGAAATCCGCACTGCATTTCCCTGCCAGCAGAGACCAGGAGCACCCAGCGCCTCCAGAGCCACCAAAGACCCACCGCAGAGCATCGCCCCCAAGTGCTGGATGGCTTCAGCCAGCTGGAAGAATGGGAGATGCATTTTGAGGCTTGTCACAAATAGAAATGCACCAGGACGTGTGGCCGGAGACCCTGGCCCCTCTGCCCCATGCCCTTTCTGGATCCAGCCCAGCTGGCGGATCCCCCCTGCCGCCCCCCTGGTGCTGGTGCCATTGGCAGGTGTATTGCAGGAGGAAACTGGGCTTTGCCTTGGAGAGCACCGGGTGTCATTCAACAAAGGATGTTCCCAGTGCTGGACAGTGACACACATTGTTAGCAAGGCCAGGCTGAATCAAGAAAAACAAGTGAGATGACACTCAGTGATCAGTAATTCCTCGCCCTCACTCATAATTCTGTCAGCCCTTTCAGCTGAATTGTCAAAATACATTTGTCATAGAACAATTCCTACTCTCTTTTTTTTTTATGTTATTATTTTTTCCCCTTTTTCAGACTCTGGCTGAACTCATCCATTTGGAACAAAACCCAATATTCATTTCCTCTCTGGGCAGTTGATTTTATTATTGGCTCACCTGCTCCCACGGTTGAAAAGCTCTAAGATGAACTGGGTCTTCAAAATTAAATTTGGTTGGGTTTGGGGTGGTGTTGTTTTTTTCTTCCCCAGCCTCACGTATTCCATGACTGCAGGTTACTGGCAGGGATTTGAAGATGTACTTGGCAAAGGCACTTTCTGTCTGGGATGGGGATGAGCAAAACAGGAAGCCTGCTACTCTCTAAATCAGCATCTTTCCAAAAGCTCAAATTATTCTGGAGCAGGACAGACCTTGCTTGTGCCTTGAACATCTTTTGCTGGGGGTGAAGCAGAGCTGTGGGCAGTCACTAGATGTTCCACTGGGCACATGAGGCTAAAATAAGAAAATGTGGGTTACTTCGAGGTTTTTTTGGGGAGAAGGCTCCTGCTCAGCCCCAGCTTCATGGCTGGTAGCCCTGCCAGGCTAGGATGGACTTGGGATGTTACTTGGCCTTGGGATCCCTCCCAAGCTCTGTGATTCCTGCTATGGCAGGATTAATATTACTGCTTCAGGGACTGATCAGGAGGCCAGGCTCAGTTCTGCATTGCATAGCAGCTTTGCTTATTTTAGTTACTGGTCTTCTCTGCTGGTCTAGTAGAAGATCTTGGGACAGGAAGGGAGGAACGCACATGCCCCATTGCATCGCTAAGACCGGCTCTCCCAAGCCAGACACAAAATGCTCCAAGGGCTGCTTGGAGAGCTGTGTTAAGGGCTTAGAAACTCCTGATTAGCCACTGCTGGATTAAACTCCTCACCTTTCTTTGGCTAGGTGATGTTATCTTCATTCTGCAGCCGGAGGAGCGAGGCCCAAGGGTAGGAACAAAACCCTAATCTCTGTTGACACCAGCTTTCACCTTCATCTTTGCCTCACTCGTCTGTGCACGTGTTTTCCATGCCTGTCTTTTCCGTGGGAATCCTGGCTGAGACATTTGCTCCCTTAGAGTTCCCTGCAAATGCTAAACGAGGTGTTGAAGCCAAGAGCTGACCTCATCATTTCTCAGCAGGAAATAAGTTTGCCAACAACTGGTATTTTCACTGACCTCATATCATGAAAGATCCGCATCCCGTCTTACCTGGAAATGCCAGCCATGAGACAACGCTGGTAGCAGAAGCGAGCGCTTTTACTGGAAGGAATATTTTTAGCCTGGCAAGGCGTTGCACTGGGAAACTTATTCCTTCAGACAGTAATACGTTGGTCTGTCAGTGCAAGCGCATGGGCTCTCGGGCTGCAGTGCCCAGAGGAGCAGCGCGGCTGGCCGAGGGCTGCACCAGCACCAGCCCCATCCCCAAGCATCCCCAGCACCACAGACGGATCCAGACCTGCCCGCCCGCCAGCCCGGGTCGAGGGCAGACGTGTGTTAGAACATGAAAAGCAATCGCAGCTGAGAATGAGAGGAAGGGGAAGTGTGAAGAAAACCTCGCAGGTGTCAGACGAGCCCCCCCAGCTTGCCCTGAGAGGTCGCCCCATGGGATAATTCCCAGAGAGGGGGCTGCTGCAGTGTGCATCCTCACGTTACTGCTCTGCTCCAGGAAACTGTTGCCAAAGCTTGGTGGCCTGGGGAAGGCGGATGCTGCTGTGGTGCGTGGCATCGTGCTGAGCTGCTGCTTCCCCGAGCTGCCAGGTGCTCACCCATGGACAGGCATAAATCAATGGGGTGAGAAGGGCCACGCAGCCGCAATCCCTCCAGGTTGGTATTTCCCATGTGGTTCTCCCAATAAGCTGGGCACAGGAGGATGGGGAGTAGCACAAGCTGTCATCTTCTGTACCTGCAGATTGAGTGAAGAAAGGGAAGGAGCCGGCAGACACTGCATGTCTTACGTGCCAGGCTGCCCACGCAGTTTTCTGCCTCCCAGTTGCCAGCTGCAATCAAAGAGTGGGCAGGACCAGCCTATTTCGTGGGACTGGGATGGCCTGGGCTGAGATTCCAGCCTCCGTGCACGCTGTGCTTCTGCATCTGCACTGCGCAGGATCTCGCAACACAGATGGAGCAGTCTGGGGGAACCATGCCGTGAGACTGTGAGCCCCGAGCTGACTCCCAAACAGCTGGCTTGAAACCCAGCAGAGGAGGATATATCCCACCAGAGCACATGCAACAGCTGGATTTTGGAAGAAGGGGGGCTGTAGGAGGGCCCAGGGGGATGCAGAGGAGGCTGGCTGGCTGGGGAAGCCTCTCTGCCTGCATCCCTGACCCATCCCACCATCCTGCCCAGCATCCACACCATCAGATGACACCAAGCAGTGGCTGCCTTCATGCTGGTCTTCCCCTCCCTTGCACCGTTCCCCAGCTAAATAAAGATCTACAGCCTCCCAATATCGGCATGCCATGTTGCCAGGCAGTCCCGAGCTCCGACCTGCCCTGCTGAGACCTTGCCTGTGCTGTCACAGCATCTGGCAGCAGTAGGCAGGAGGGACAGGCAGAGATGGGGTGGCGGGTAAAGCCGGGGACTCAAAGTGTGACCAAGTAGGTGATTATTTTATTTTTGGGGGGGACGGAGGAAGCAATTTCCATGTGGCACTCCCTGGGTATACCTGGAGGGTGCAGCTGATGAATAGGACTGTTTTACTTGCCGCAGGCTGAGCCACGCAAAGCTCAAGAGAGTTTTTTTCCTGAGCTGCTCCATTAACACAAACAGACAGCAATGCTGGCTGCTGACACCAGGGTTAATTAAATCCATCTCTCCATCAATTCTTATTCAACTATTATCGGTGGTCATTAGATCAGCGACAAAGTGACAAGCAAACAGTAATAGACTCATCTTAACCCTTGCAGTGCTGGAGAAGGGTGAGCGGACCAGGTGAGTGGGGAAGTGGCTTCTCAGGCGCTCTGCTCAATCTCTACTTGGTCTCCCTTCAAGCACCCCACCTGTATTTGAATTAGTCCCCTTGGCAGGGCAGGTCACCAGCCCCTTTCCTCCAAGAATCAGAGTGTGTGCCTGTGTCCCTCTTGGTCCTTTTCCAACAGCTTCATGGCCCGAGATCCCCACAGGAGTGTGCTGTTCCTCAGGGATGCTGGTGACAGTGGTTATGGTCAGTGGTGCGGTGACACGTGGACTGAAAGCAGAAAGGTCCCACTGCTGCATTCTTCTCACCATGACACAGAGATGGCAGGATGCTCTGGGGCAGCTGCACCTAAGTGTTGGTCCACGGGGGCAAAAAATCACCCTTGTCACAAGGTGGCCCCGAACTGCACGGCAGAGTCACAGGGGTGATGCCACCCTCGGAGGAGAGACCCACAAAGCTGCTATGCACACCTAAGCAACTAAACAAACCACGGGAAAACTGGTTACTGAAGAACTCCATCTGTGAAAGGACTAAGAAGGATAAGGGGGAATGTGTGCTTTCAGCTCCTAGAGTCCTTCCTTCCTGCAGCAAGGCAGAGCTGATTTCTGCCCCCCCCCCC
>Ga0065711_1050974_pt1 | contig 10576 bp, 3 predicted proteins | sample Hoacrofraction12_FD_59098 | JGI IMG/M metagenome (GOLD analysis project Ga0065711, IMG submission 59098) | Hoatzin crop microbial communities from Cojedes, Venezuela - Epithelial fraction 12 v2 (version 2) | ecosystem: Host-associated > Birds > Digestive system > Esophagus > Crop | place...
GGGGGGGGGCAAAACCATGGCTCTTTCATTGAATTGTTCCTGCCTGTCAGTATTTGATGTGTCAGACCCTGTTTGACAGCTCTGGTGCTGCTTGGTTAGTTGCTCAGCAGTAGTGATGGGTCAGATGAGTATGGGTAAAGTACTGTAGTAACATGCTGAGTTCAGGTTACTAAACATACAGAGTTGCAGCCAACTGTTTTTTGCTTGAAAGGCTGATAAGAGTAACAATAATAGCAAACTCTGTATTTGTAGCATTTTTTAGTTACCCAGCTGCACTGATGTGTTTTTTGATCAGAGAAAAGAAACAGTCTTTCCTCTTTTCACTGCACTTCTGTGGTACTTAACCTTTTACAAAGAGAAACATGCTTGAATTGTTGTAATGGTGGTGTATTCTGAAATGCCTCTGTTTTCAAAATAACTTTTCTTTTTAATTCTAGAAAAGCCTGTCTGTTTTTAATAAAACCATCTTACAGTTATAACTTTCATTGAGCTTAGGATGTATTTCGTGTTGTAACCATACTGTAGTTTCAATATACAGTGCACTGAATATGGCTTTTAAGACTGTGGTATCAAATTATGCAAACTTGATTTTGGACTTCCTTCTTGTTAAAACAGCATTGTTATGGGTGAAATCGCAAGAGTTGGACCCTTGCATTTTAAAAAAATGGAGAAGTGTTCTGTGGATGTAGTATATAAAGTCACGTGCTTGAGTGGTGAGAATCCTTTCTCATTTGTAAAAATCATCCTTGTAGAGAAAGAGACTAAAATGTAGGACCCACAGCCTTGTCTGACAAAAAGAGTCTATGTAAGTGCTGGACCTGTTTGCATTGACTGCGGTTTTTCCATCGTTGTCGCTGATGTGAGGTTGAATGACAAAGTGCATACTGGTATAAAAACTTTTGTCTTTGTTCTTCTCCTTGAAATTTTCAAATCCATAGTGTCTGTCTAGGGAGCAATAAAACATCTGTGGACTAAAATTTCTGGGGACATTTTTTCAAACAAGCGAATTTGTGGCCCAGTGATTGTCAAAGCAGGTTACTTGCCACATAAAATTGCACAGTCTTAGCAAGCTGCAAGTCTTGTCTTTGCCCTGTATGACAGTGTAGCTGAGATTCTTTTATTCAGAGTCTCTTCGATGCTTGTTTTGTGGAAATGTTTCTTTGCTTCTGGCACTTACGGTGTTACAGCTTTTCGGTCATCCCCAGAGTGTTCAGAAGCTTTTAACCAGCAAAAGGCAAAAGTTCATCTTTAGGTTATATACCTCTTTTTGGTTTATGGACATCTTAGTGACAGTCCTGTAAACTTCATGTCGTTATTTGATGATATTGGAAATACACATTTTTGAACATAGATTGACAGTGTGTGTTTCCACAATGTAACTAGGACTGACCAAAATGATACTGAATATGGACTGAAGTGATAGCAGTTAATCTGAAGTATATTTACTGTTGATTCAGATTCCTTTGTCTTTAGGCCCTTGTTGACTGTCTGCTTCTAACTAGGTCATTTTTTGTGTATACTTTGAAGCTGCTTAGGATGGTTTTTAACTTTCAAGCCAGACTATTTGATTTTCAGTATTCCTTAATAACCTTTACTTGTTCTGATGTTTAATTTCCTCTGTGTTAAAAATGTAAAATAGTATTCTTTCATGGTGAGAAAAATATTGTGAGACTGCCCCATTGTTTTGATGCTTCTTCTAGGCTTCAAACTTAACTGATTTTTTTTTTTCTGGACATAGAGCATCTGCAGTATGTAAGGTATTAGCGTTTTTAGGATGGTACGAATCATGAATGCATTGATGTTCCTCTGGGTAGTGAATGCTTAATGTATTTTATCTGTCATCAGGGAGGAGTGTGCCGTACAGCTTGCTCCTTCTGTGAGTTGTCTGACTCATGAGCTCGAAGTGCTTGAAAAGGATTTCAGCACTCCAGACCATTCTTCAGTCTTGCAGTTGTTTTTCTAATAATAGAAGCAGCAAAACAGACAGTGGAGTTGCTTATTGGCTGCTATAGTTTATTACCAGTATAGGCATGAAAGCTGACATCTATTGCAATCTTCACCTTTCACAGTCCACATTTGCCGGTGTGGCTATGAACACTGTGTCTCTTGTACTGCTGCTTGCAAGCGGTAAGCACCATACACAACTGGGGTTCCAGTTTGATTGATCAGAACTGTGAGCTCTGGGACTTTGGTGCCTCTACAATTCAAGCAGTGTGGTGGGAGCAGCGTAAAATAGCTGTTGGGAGACCTCCAGCAAAATGTGGATGGTATGTCCAGTGAAAGAGATGTTCTTGTAAGACTGAAGTTATATTGGAACCATTCCTTAAATATCTGCAACGAGCATATCTTGTGTATTCTGACAGAATTTGTTAACTTTTAAAGTTTTGTTATCATATAAACTGCTTGCCTAGCATAATTGCGAAGAGGTGACGCTCTTGAAATGCTGTTGCCTGTACTGAAGTCAGTGGAAGCAGTTTGCTTCACTGAAGATGAGCTAAGGTTTTGCTTTTATTGATTCTCAGTCACATAGGAATAAAAAGAGCCCTCTCTTCAGCCACAAGCATCATCTCTTGTGCCACTGAATTATAGAACTGAAGCAAACTATACCCATAAGGTATTGAACAGGCACTCCAGGAAAATTAAGTCGGTCTTCAAAAGTAGTCATCACTAGTGCCTGTTTGCAGTAGGAACTGTTGTGCTTTAGGAAAAATGTGGTTCTTGGGCTGATTCAAAAGATGAAGGAGCCAGGGGATGTCTGTTGTAATTGTCACCTGTTTTTGACATGTCTTCCTGTCAGTTAGTTGAAGTAAAAGTGTGGGTTGACTTAGGGCATAAATATTGTGACTGCTAAAGTGTCTTCTCCACAAAGCAGATCTTTGTGTAAAGTGTAGAAAGAGAGGGTGGAAGCTAAGAAGAATGGAACTAAAAGCAAAAAGAAATGTGGGTTGTTTCCTACAGTGAAGTGTACAGGTGTGCAAAATGTTTTTTCACAGAAAAATGAAGGTGGTGACTGGGACATCTCAAACCCAGCCTTGGTTTATTAATGTGTACTGTAGGAACAATCTCCCTTTATTTGTAGGGTTCTCTTCCCCAGCTGCTGCTGCTGCTTCTCCGACTTCTCTATGATAAGCATTTTTCTTGATGGAAATAAAAGGAAAAATTTGTCAGTGCAGGTCAGTTTATTATCATCATAAAAGTCTGAATCAAGTTAGCTGTAAAAGATGCTTTTTTGGTATCAAAATGTTGTTTGAAATTGTATTTTTACAAGCTTAAGGTGTGTATATTGTATAACATTGAAATTGACAATACTTTCCTAAGTAAGGATACATTCTTTAATAGCATAAGAACATTTAATGAGATTTGATGTTGTATGTATATTCTTTCCCCCTTTTTTGGATTGTACTTTCATTGATCACTTGTATGCCTTGTATGTACTTAAAGACAGTATATGAAGGCATGAAATTTGGAAGGAATGAGTGGGCTAGGAAAAGCTATTTTTCTATTTCCAATAGTATGTGTCTGATTTTATATAGGTGTTTTCAAATACCTTCTAACCCTAAAATACGTGCTAAATAAATGTAAAAAACTAACTCTATGCCGATTTGTTTAGTCCATTGCCTGTTTTACTTTTTTTTTTGCTGTAGGCAACAAATTCTCAGGGACAAATGCATTTAACCTTTGTGTTAAGGGGAGAAAACCACCTTTAGCACATCTTTATCCATTTTTTTTATAATGTGGTCTAGGCATGCTAAGTAATATTTAACCTCTGGCATCACTTCTGGGATTTCTTAATGCCAGCTATCAAAGAATCCCATCTATAAAGGAGAGACAAATGACTGACAAATCATAGCTACTCTAGCTGAAATGTGCTTTGATGAGACATTTGTGAATAACAGTAAAGCAGGGTTGCAACTTGCCAGACACAAATGCTTGAATAATGAGGAGGAATGTTTAAAACATATAAACCTGGTTGTCTTGAGTTACAGTCACTACTGTATATCTAATAATAATGTTCCTTCTTTTAGAAAGCAGGGTGGCTTTTGAGGAAGCAAAGAAGGCTGTCCATTAATAATGCTGTTTATTTGTCACTGAAGGTTTCCAGGCGATTGACAAAAGGTGGTACTGTTCAGTTCTAAGTGTTACCAACCTGCAACTTCTTGGAGCAGGTGTTCTTGAAGTCTTGCCTCATGGATGCAAGCAATTACAAGTGATCAGAAGGAAAATAAACTAAGGGGTGGGAAGTTCTGGAGTAAAAGTTCTTAACGTCTCAAATTTCTAGAGAACGTTGTGAATATTGTGTGTAGTCTCAAATCTAAATGTCAGCTAAAGTGGATATCCAAATTAATTATACATTTACAGATATCATAACTTCCAGGTGATGTATCCAGCTGTTTTATGGGTTTGAGGTTTTTAATAATTGTGGTTAGAACATTTAAAAGAGTTTCCCTGACTTTGCCATAAAGCATCAGTCTTTTCTTGTTTTTTGTTTATGGGATCAATAAGGTAGCTTTTAGATTTGGATGATGCTAGTAGGAGAATTGTATCTGGTTCCTTCACTGCCCATTTCCTAACAGCTGTTGAAATTTCTGGCAGGAGACTTATGTTTTTTTCCTTTCTAATTCGGTGGAGAAATAGTAAGTTAAAACTCAGTAGATTTTGAAATAACAACCCCAGGTATTTATTGGAACTTAAGTAGTTAAGATGCCAATAAAATTTATGCCGATTCTTATGGTACATACCGTAGTGAAACTATTAACTATAACAAAGGAGAGAGGGTCAGAAACTTCAGAACATTTTTAAGTTTTAAAATGCAGTATGCAAAGTGAAGTAGTTCATATTAATTGCTAGACAATTGTGCATAATACCAGACTGCCATTCTTGCCAGGTATATTCAAAAGTGTGAAATAAATCTACTGAATTGTTACTTAGCTGAGTAGTTATTTCCCCAGCCTAATGACATACTGCAATTTAAGTGCTTGAATATTTATTCATAGCATTGCTTACATGCACACAGTTATGTTAAGGACATGATTACAAGCAGCCAAGGGTTCTGAGAACCCTCAATAGCTACATTTAGATGTGTAATAGTTCAGTAAAATGTGGAAAAAACTCTTCTATTGCTTTTGTTTTGTTCTTTAAGCTCTGCAAGGATTAGTCCATAAAAGCTTGGTTTGCAGCTCGTTGTATGAAACATTTTCTTGATGTTTGAGACACTTGTGTACATCTTTGACTTCTTGTTATGAGAGAAGGATAAGTCTTTCTATCTTACGGCATGTGCAATTGCAAGTAAACTTGTCTTCATCCTTTCGTGGAGAAGTCTTTTGCTTACAACACTAAATCACAAATGAAGTATCTCTTACAGCTAAGCCACTTCTGTCTCAGTCTTGTGGGTAAGAGATGTCGTTACTAATCAGGATTACCAGATTTTCTTGGTCCTGTGTTTACAATGATTTTGAATTACCACATTAAACTGATTCTGTGCTCTTTCTTTATGTTATTTCACTATGTTAAACTGCATTTGCAGAAATCTAACTATTGCGAGGCTGTAGACACAGAACTGATATCCTTGTAAAATGTGCCCTGGCAACAGAAGGAAGCCATAGAGGAATGCTTACTGATTTTCAGGCCCCCAGGTGACAAATATTTCTCTTTGAACTGGTTTTTGTCTTGTAACAGTGGAGCAAAGCAGCGTTCCTGGTTCTGCTGCCATGCAGTTGAGGTTTTGATGTGAATGTTTCCAGCTGCAGTGGAGGACTGTAATAGGACAAGTATTTATTAAAGCAAAAGGTGCTCTTTTTGAAAATTTCAGTGTGGTGAGAAAATTCAAGAAAAGCATTTATTCCCCCCACTGAGTTTGAAGGGACACTGTGAAGTTAAAATTCTAGATGTTTGAGGGTTTCTTTCTTCTTTAAAAAACTGTGGTAACGGCAGTGGTTTTTGTGGACACTTTTATGGTTTGCTGTTCTGTTTCCAATCTAGAAGTGCTCTGTGAGGGACTTGCACAAACTTATTCTTTTCTCCTTGATAATCAGGTCAATCAATCGACCAAAAAGCATTATTAAGTACAAGAGACAGCCTGATTGCCTGAGGAGAAATGGGGAAAAAGAAACTAGAGGATGTCCAGCCGAATCACTTTGATTTAATAAATTACTACCTGTCAGCTGAGCTGCAGAAGTTGAGCTATTAGCCTGGCCAGTTAATAGATAAAATGAATTGAAAAAGTCAATTAAAGAATTAAATCAAACTTTTTTTTTTATCTTGCATTTGGAGTGGGATAACAGAGCCCACCTTTTTACTACTTCTCAGCTGAAACTTGTTAGTGCATTGTAAGCTGGTGGTGTGTTTTTACCCTCTATTGTGTTTAACAAGAGTAGGTAATAATTCTAGGTAACAGCAGAATCTTTTTTTCTTGTTTTTCTTTGAGTGGAGCCTATCTGAAAGTTTCAAAGTCAGACAATAGTCTTCACCTAGTGTGCTAAAAATCTACCTTTTTTAGCAAGTTAAGCGTCACAAGTTTTCCTCTTTAGTTGTTTTCAATTGTGTGCTACTTCTCATGGCTTACATTTTTCAGTCATGAACTTTATGTTGAGCCTTCAGAAAATTAGATCTGTGAAATGTTTTTGAAGATTAATAATAGTTTCTTTTTAAACTGCTCTACAGTAGAAATGATTAGTAGTATAAATGTGTATGTTCCAGGGAATTATCTATAGTAATCAATTTTTTCTCTGAGTGATCTAGAAATAAAATAATTTTATTTGGAAATACTTAGCTACTTGTGCGAAACTTTATTTTGCAGATGCTTAATGTATGTAGCACTTAGTTTTTATTACTTTTGGAAAGCCATGGTTCAGTAAGACTTTTGTATATTGGCTACTTAATAAAGACTGAAGTAATAATTTCAAAATCAGTACAGGGTTGATTCATTTAAGTTTAAAACAGTTCTTGTTTGACATTAGTTTCTTGCCTTGTGGGGTATTGCCATGGGTAGATATGTGAAATACTTGATAAGGAAGGTGCATGGACAACTATGAGTGCCACATCCAGGCGTTTTCCAGCTTCTGTGGAGTTAGAGAGGACATTGGAGGGAATTTGCTCGTAATTGAGGAGGAAGGATAAAGGGGATCTTCGAAATTCGTGTCGAGAGAAAGAGGAAAGGATCTGTGTTTAGCTTGCTCAGGGAAGGGAAAGGAGTTTGAACATTGTGGAATGAATAGTCCTCCTCACCTTTGTATCTCTAGTCTGTTTCTGTCTACTTGTGACCCAATACAGCAATCTGGTTTTTTTACTTTGTGCTCAAGTCTCAAATCAGCACTAACTTGGAAGCTGTTAGTAATAGAGCTGGTGATTTTCAAAGGTGTGATGCTAATTGGATTTCTGCAAGGACAGAGAAGCTATGCATGGATTATTGCTTCTTGTCTTCAGTGTGTAGCCTGTTGCTTTTGCATCAGTTAAACCACTGCTTAAAAGACAGACAGTAGTAATTAACTGTCCTGCGAAGAGAGTTGTTCACTGTCTGGAGACTTGCTAACAACAGTGCTAAAGATTCAGTAGCGGAGGTGAAGTATTTCCTTTGATGTCAGAAATGAACATAATAGCTGGTAAGAACCACTTAAGATACTGAACAAACAGAGAACAATAGCCATATCCTACGTGCATGGGCAATGCATCTTGCTTTTCCTTTTGAAGTTCATAAAGCTCCTCTGCCTGCCCATCTTTTCCCTTTACCCTGCATTGCAGTAACCATCCCTTTTAGTGAAGAGGGCTGGACTCTACTCGCTTGTCTCTTTGCCTCGATAAGAGCATTAGATATATTCTGGTCTCTGGTTTACGACAGACTCTTTCTAGTTTTCCATCCTGTGTTCTTCTGTGGGAGGCAGTCTTCTCTTTCTCTATTTAGTTAGTTTGTGATAATGGAACTAGCAATTTTAACTCCTTTTGCTTGCCCCAGCAAATTTTTGCTAGTCAGTGTAAATGTTGGACGATCAAGAGCTACTGACATCGTTCTTGCCACGGGAGTATCTGGTCTACAAATAGTGACTAATAATTTCTGTCATCTGAGCAGCATTTTCTGAACCCGTTTTCTTGCCTATAGCTGACTTGTTTAGATTTGAACTACTGAGTTTGTTTCATGTAGCATTTTCAACATAATGATCCAACTACAGATTTTTTTGTTTTGCTTTTACCAGAGCAGTTTAATAAGTGTAGAAATGGAACAAACTTGTCAAGTTTAAAAAAAATAACAAAAAACCATTTTTGACGTTTGTTTCTTTTTTTAATCTGGTGAGGCGAGACAGTTGAATTTGAAAGCTGGGTCAAAAGCTTATGTAATTTTGAGACCCTAAATATGGAATGGTGTAATGACACAAAAAGATCAATCTCTGTGCATATGATCTGGTAGAGTTTTTTTGTTTTGTTCTTATTCTGTGCATGCAATTTAAAATTAAGCTGGATACCCTCTGCTTGGAAAAATGGTCTTGCTAATATTCCTGTCTTATGCTATGTGCCAATTTAAATTGACATGTAACATGTCTGGGTGTGGGGTCTTTGGGTTTTTTGTTTTGTTGGTAGTAAAATTTCCATGTGGTCATTGTAAAATTTACCTTTTTTATTTGTTTTTTTAATAGTAGTGGAATGGGGTGATGATGTTAAAGCGGTATCAGAAGATGAAGCCATGGTGCTGGTGAACCATCAAGCAACGGGTGACGTCTGCACTCTGATGATGTGCCTTCAGGATAAAGGCACGGTAGGCTACAACTGGGGACTGGGCTATGGGATTGCTTCTGTGTACGGAATCTGTTACCTTGGGCGTGCTTGCATCTGTGAGTGGTAGTGATGACTGACTTTTGTGTGTTAATCCACCAAATAGTCTCAAGGCCCTGAACAGGAAGCTTTTTGTTTAGATTTGGTTTGATGTGACAGCCAGTAGCTTGGAGCTGGTTTTAGACCATAAATGTTGCCTCTGAAGAAGGTGAAATACAAGCTGAGTCAGTGTGCATCCAGTCTAGGTTAACACAGAGGGAAGCAGATCTACTTGCAGTTAATCACGTACTTGACTTTTCCCTCTCACCTCATGACCTTATGCAACTCATGCCAACTTTGCTCAAACCAACACAGGTCTAGCTTCATGGTTATGGTTTTATTCCAGCATGGATTTTTTTCTCACAGTTAGAAGCAAGTTCTGTATGGGATTTTGGTGGGAGTTCAGAAACTGAGGGCATGTCCAAGCCAAGCTAGCTAGCTAAGGTCAAAATTGCTTGAGCTCTTATTTCACAAACTCTTAAGCATTTCTTGATGAGAAGTGCAAACTGTTGTCAGTTGTTTCACACATTGCTATTCAGAAAATTCACGTGCAGAGAGTGTAGTGCTGGAAATCTAAACAGGAAATTATGTGCAAATCAGGAGGAAGAGGGTATGTATGATGAGGCAGCAAAGGGTGGGAGACATACCTGGCAAGCTGAAAAAGTGCATCAGCTGTCTTAGTGTTTTCTTCTTTCTTGTGACCATATGGAGAAGAAACAAGGAAGACAACAACTGCTTTTTTGTTACATCTGCACAGCTTGTAATTGGCACTGTTTTTCTTACTGTATGTTAATATAGATTATGTATACACTGTATCTCTACCAATGATTTAACATTGTTTTAGAAATTTTCTCAGATCTTACTTATGACAGCAGATCTGATTGAAAATAAAAAAAACTCCAACAAACAAACCAAACTCAAAAAAGAAAGTATGAAAAGGCGACTCAAGATTGAGCAGAGACTAATTTCTTTCTTGGTACTGTAGCCTAGAGAAGATTGTGTTTTAAAAATACTTCTAATTGCTTTGATTTCTTTTGGAAGTGAGAAAGTTAGGTATATGTGGTATTCTGTACTGTACCCCAATGAGTAGAGTGACAATAAACACTCTTTAATTCCTTTCATCAAAACTATGCAGAGGGCAATCTTGTGATAAAGATATGACTGTAAGGATATAGTCCTGTGGATATGTATTGCATACAGTCTCGACTGTTGATGTCCCAGGTGTTTTAAATACCATATATCTTCATTGACTAATATATGTGTACTATATATACATATATATACACACTATATATACATCTAAGCCATATTTATCCTGTTCGCCTCCATAGCTAAAAAGTTTTAGTCAAGACAGAGTAAGTTTCAATGAATGTAGGAGATGTTAAAAATGGAGGAAGGCATTGAGGTGGCAAATAGTCTTCACCATGGAAACTGTTAGGTTTGCTGCTTTTTGGAAAAGCAAAATATCCTTAAAATCACTGTTTTTTCCCTTAAATGATTGCAATCATAGCTGTTGTAATATATTTGTCTAGAGCCTAGTATGGCTTTAATGTGCTTAGCTAACAAAGAAATTAAAAAAAATACGAGCTTCAACACGTGCCTAAAATATAGCATGAGTAGTACAAGTGGCTAAAAATAATGAGAAAGATCAGAATAGTTTATCCTTGTTAGAACTTGCTGAATCAAGTGGTTTTTAAATAGCATGCCTCATATTTCTGGAAAGAAGAGAATTGTCTTTACTTTGAGTAACTGTGAAACCACTGGAGGAAAAAACCCA
>Ga0065711_1050975_pt1 | contig 10576 bp, 7 predicted proteins | sample Hoacrofraction12_FD_59098 | JGI IMG/M metagenome (GOLD analysis project Ga0065711, IMG submission 59098) | Hoatzin crop microbial communities from Cojedes, Venezuela - Epithelial fraction 12 v2 (version 2) | ecosystem: Host-associated > Birds > Digestive system > Esophagus > Crop | place...
CCGCGGTGCTGTGCAGCCTGCTCTGGGTGACCCTGCTTCGGCAGGGGGTTGGGCTGGGTGACCCCCAGAGGTCCCTGCCAACCCTGCCATGCTGGGATCCTGTGATTCTGTAACACTTGTTACATGTTCAAGGTGAATGAAGCTCCCAAACACCACCTCTGAGGTAACACACCTTATCCTTGCCCCAGCATGGTTCAGCCCGTGTTATCAGTGGGGTTTGTTGCATGCTGAGTTGACTCTGCAATGAAAGGCACAATTTTATATGGTTTTGGTTAAACTGATGCAATTTTTACAGACTCTTAAATGGGTTTCAGCCTTCCTCATGATAATTTGAGCATCTGTTACTCATGACAAAGTGACAGAGCAAGGTTAAAACTGATGATGACGTCATCAGATGTGCAAACCTCTTTAGTCTCACCTGGTGAAGTCTCTGACTGCACATACCATGTGATCTTAGACAAGACACTGAGAAACTCCAGAGGCTGCCTGCTCGTCCGGAGGTGCTGCTACCTGAAGGAGGACAGTTTAAATCCCTTTTTAGTCAGAACCAGGCTCAATTCAATAGACTAGGTCTGGAAAATCTACAGGTTTGTGATTTTGTTCATCTGCAGAGTGGATATCTTCAGTCAGCACAGTTCAACATGGCACTTGAATGCACCTTTACTAGAGCTGTTGTGGCAGAACCACCAGTAGCAGTGGGAGTAGCATCCTGACAATGCAATGGGAACAAAAGAGTCAGAAAATAAACGTTCAGAGCATCTCATATCAGTGTGGCCTGGTATCTCTTGTGCATCCTCGCTCTTGCACCAATTAGACAGAAAATTGTCTCATCCAGTTGGCTTTTCAAGCTGATGAAATGTGTTGTATCATGCTGTCGCTGATGTCAAATCCAGGTTCTGGTCTGCTGCCAAATCTGAGCAGAGAATATTGCATCAGATCATCTAAACAATATTTTAGGAGAGCGATACTCAAACCCATTCTCTCTTATCTGCGGGAGGCTGATGAAGCAAATCTACAAAACCCTGATTCTGTAACTTATATCACCACTTGTGTTTAGAGTCACATATTGAGAGGACAGAATCTACACTGTGATATTACAGTATTCATTTAAGTATTTTAATGCAGTTACTTCTTTTACTCTTTCGCTAAGAACAAATCCCTCCAAACTTTTTTCTGTCCAATTTTTTGTTTCTCTTCCCTGAGTTTATCAGATCATTCCAATACGGAGAAGCCTTGTCCTGAACATTTTGTGTTTTGACCTTCACTATAAAGAGCTTGAAAAAGATTCACTTTCCCAGAAAAAAAGCCACAGAACTGGAACAATTCCGCCACACAGTGAAATAAAAGCCATCAGGTTTGCCTGGCATGATTTGTTTTTTGGCAGCCCTGAGGTTTATCCCTCACTGATGTTAGATGCTGCATTCTGGTATCCTCCTCTGTCTCCAGCCATCAGTGCTGCAGACAGTAACCCCAGGCAGGGTGCTCGTGTGGTGATACCACACCAGAGATTATTCCTACCGTTGTGTGAGGCTGTGGAGTAGACTTAGGATACAGCTTTGTATTCTCTGCAAGGGATGCCTCAGCTGTCTTAGCAGGCATGGTGGTGTTGGGTTGACAGGTGGACTTGATGATCTTTGAGGACTTTTCCAACCTTAATGATTCTATGATTCTATCTGGGCATCTCAATAAGAAGAGGGGCTGATTGCATCCACACTGCCTGGAGACAACCACACACCTGCCTATTTTCCAGCAGATTGCCCAGCACTGATACTTTAAAAACACTTATTACTTCAGTAGTTATTTACTGTCAAGAGGATATTTAAAAGCGGGAATGGCTATATGCAATAAATATTTGTTATATGTTTGGAAAGAAGGAGGTTGATGTAGTTTTCCCACATAAAGTCAATGAAGTACGTACAAGATCATCAGTAACCAAAGATAAAACATTATGCTACATCTGCTGTGCAAGAACACTGTAAGATCAGCAGTCTTGGGTAGCTTGTACCAAAAGCCCTGAAAGAGCTGACTGAGATCTCTGGCTTACAGGTGCTCATTTTCGACTCATCTGGAAGTTCAAGGCAAAAGTGTAGAAAACAGTTGTGGTAGTTGTCTGCTGAGAGGACAGGGAGGCCAACTGATGAAACAGCAAACCAGCATCAGTCCTGGCAAAATAATGGAAAAGGCAGAATCAGCTCCAGCTGCTGATGAACACGATAGCAATACAGCGAGTGTCAATCAACAGGATTTCATGGAAAAATAGACCATTTCGAACAAAGCTGACTTCCTCCTTTTCTCACATTACAGATGTGGTTGCAGCTGACATAATGGCTGGAGTGTGGTGTGAGACAGTGTCGACACGGCAGCCTGGGAGAGAAATGGAGCTAGTGTAGTCAGATCTAGGCTGATTTGAATTAAGCAGATGAAGAACTGGTAGTGAAGCTCAGCTTGGAAGACTTCTGAGTATTTCCTCAAGTTTCCAAGCAGATTTCGTAGCTCAGTTTCTGTTTTGGTTGCACTGCTCTCCCATCAGGTGAGGTTACAGCTCAAACCGCGCTCCCTGCTTGCAGTGCTGCATGGCATTTGGGAAAAAGCACTGCACGTGGGGATATCAGTGTGTATTAAAGGGATCACTAACGCCAAGCAATCATGGAAGATAACAGTAATACAGTGCTCATGATAGCCTGGAGATGGTAGAAGGGGAAGATTCACGGTGAGTGGTTACGGCTAGTGACAGCCAAAGGTCCAAACAACAGGTTTCTGTTCTGAACATTTACCCTCTTACAGCATTGATGGCTCAAATTTTTGTTTCAGCTTTGGGTTTTCTTTTTCAACGTTATCAGATCCTGTAAGAAAAGATGAGATGCAGCAGGTGCCAGTGAGGAACAACATCTAAGGCAAATGTGTCCAGTAGGATTTGTGGTCTCAGTTTATAAAAGATGGTTAAGTGTCTCATCTGTGCTGTTCATGGGGAGATGTACTCAGTAGCAAAAGCAAGGGATTACTTAAGTGGAAGAACAAGACACAGCTCGAAGCAGTGACTGAAAGGTGAAGTCAGATTTAACTGAAGTGAGAAATAAACCTCAAGTTTCTAACTGTGAGGCACATGAACTACTGGAGCTAACCACAGGGGAAAGCTGTGGTTCTCCTAATTCCTACAAGCCAGGGCTGCCTCCTTGGCAAATCACCTTTGACCAATGACAGGCTACTGGTGTTGATGCATATGTGCTTGATTCCAATTTTCTGAAGCACAGTGCAAGTCAGGGCACCTTCCTTCCACTCCTGAGAGCTGGGAACCTTCAAACGCAACCTCAGCCGATGTGTTCTGACCAAGTGTGCACTGCGCTGCTCTGAGAAGTGCTGCGTACTGCTCCCCATCACTGCAATATTCCAACAAAATAAGTTATACAACTTTTCTACACGTTCTAGTCCAACACAAAACCATCGCAATATCATATCCTAAAGATAGTGTAGCTTGATTTCCTACAAATTATTCCAAAACAGCCATGAGAAACAATTGACTGTTCCACTTTTCTAGACTACAGAAAACCAATTAACCTGTATTCAGAGGTCATGATTTCCAATCTCTTATCATTTTTATTGCTCTTTTCTGGATTCTCTCCAAGATGTTGACACTCCTCCTCCAACATCTCATGATCCCTAATGCTGTGTCATGAAGTACTCACAACCTCTCCCAGCCTCCTGCGCAGGGGTGGATTTTACTAGCATACTTTGAATGCCACCATGTGCATGCATGTGCAGCCATGGTGCACGCATGAGCCACATGCACGCCTCTCACCTCTTACATGCAGTGGCAGGGATGTTGGGTGCAGGCAGACCTGGGGAAGAGCTGTAGGAGAGCTGGTCAGGGTCTATGCGAGAGGAACTGCTTAGGATGGTGCAGTGTAGAAGCTGCGTTGCTTTGAATGGTCCGGCTCAAACCCTCCTGGAACTAAGAAAAAGCAAATTCTTCTGCCTCTGCTCTGGAGCAAAGCCATGAAGCCAGCCCCAGGCACACCAGTAAGGCAGTGGAGAAGGTGTCCGGATCCCCTGAAATACAAAACTCTTGTGTGAACACAGCATCTGAAGCACAGGCCTTTACCCAGGCTATCTAACAGGGACACCAGTGGGGATTTGTCCAGGGACCTTTTGGCCTAGTATTAACACTGTCCACATTTTTGCTGGCTGCAGATAGCTTCCCCTGCATCTCAGCAGGGCAATGTTGAGTTTGCGGTGCCTGTCAGCCCTGCAGCTGAAGATCCTCTGTAAGCTCTCTGGTATACTTTATAGAAGGGATGGCAGAGTCCATCACATTCACAGTATGTGACAAGACCCACGGCTTTCTAATGCTCAGTGTCTTCGTTAGCAATGCCAGGAATTACCCCATGGATTCGCAGGGTCTGGACTCACAGTGCTAGACACAACCCACCCATCCTTTGCTCTTGCTGAAGCTGGTGAGCAAGCATAGCACGAGTTATTGGCACCATTATTTTACAAAGAGAGTTTGTAGGGTTTTTACAAGCCTCTGGCACTGAGCAACGATTCCTGCCACTGCCCACTGAGGACAATTCTCATTTTACTCTCTGAACTGTGCTGCCATGTGAAAAGTGCCTTCTGGGCACAGGAGCACCAGAGAGCCTGCGGTCTCATGCAGCCCACATCGGCCTGGGCATCAGCACCTGGCAGGTTGGTACCTGCTCCTCACCAAACCAAAAAATGTTTCTGGTCATTGTGGATCTGAGATTTTATGGCTTTCAAGAAACTCTTCAACGAATTTGGAGGCATTTGTATCAGACTGGATGAAGACAAAATTTCTGAAGGGGTTAAACTAAATCTTTATCAAGAGAAATTAAGTGGATAGATTAAATCTTAAGGAACTTGGCTATTTGGTGGGCTTGGTTCGCTATACTCCTGCTTGCTTGCAGTATTGCAAATAAGAACAATTCAGCTCCTTGGATACACAGAAATATGCCAACAAATGGCATTAGAATATCAGAGTACATTACAATCAAAATAAGTAAACATCAGAATGAGTTAAAATCCAAATGAGTTATTGCTAATGGCTTTCAACCTTCAGTTTAGTATTTCTTTAAAAATAGCTATAAATGCCGAAGCTTTACAGGAAACTAAGTGAATATGAAACTAATCCCCTGAGACTGACTTCAAATTTCAGCTCTATCAATCTCTTTCCTCTTTTTGTGTGAAATACGGGAAAAGGATTAAGAAACAGTGGATATGCTATGTGTGATTTTTTCCCACATGAACTTAGAGATATTAAGAGTAGATGCAACTTGCTAGAGTTTTGTTTAATATCAAAGCATCCAGTAAACAGACTGAGATATTTCAAAATCTGCGGGTTTTGATTTTTGTTTCATTTTAACAGTAAAATATTTTGAGCTTTAATATGAATTTTCCTTTGAATGACTCATGACATGTTACGTAAAACCCTTATGGCCTTATCACTGAGCCTTTCAACCACACTGTATGAAAGCGTTTGTGGTCCAACACACTGATGTGGAGAGTATGGACCCCAGCGCAACAGGAACCGGGCTCTGGCTGAATTTTCAGGGAAGCAGCTGCTGCTGTGAGTTTTTGACCCAAAACAGCACTTACCAACATAATTGAGTGATCTCATGACTTCTTTGCTTTTCAAAATGATGATGATTTTGTGATAGCTGGTGATCCTGATCAGCCTACTGGTCAGAAAGCCCATAAAGTATGGCTGATGAGATTTAGACTCTTACATGATATCTTTTAATAGGTATTTATGAGTAAATATCTACAACTTCAATGCATAAGCATCTCTCAAATGCAGGTGCGAAGTATTTTATAAAAGTAGGTACTTTTGAAAGGTTATTCTTGATACCTACAGGATATGGAATTAGTTGAAGTCATACCATACTGCTGCTACAGAGTAAGAATTTTTTTTAGCCGTAACAAAATATGGAACTAAACCAAACCAAAAGTAACTAAAAACAAATTGGTCTAAACCATGCCAAGACACGCACATTTTGAAAATGACTCTGCTGAGCGAGGCTGGACATAAGGAAGAAATTCTTTACAATGAGGGTGGTGAAACACTGGAACGGGTTGCCCAGAGAGGTAGTGGAGGCCCCATCCCTGGAAATATTCAAGGCCAGGTTGGACAGGGCTCTGAGCAACCTGATCTCGTTAGCGGTGTCCCTGCTCGCTGCGGGGGGGTTGGACTGGATGACCTCTAGGGGTCCCTTCTGACCCAAAACTTTCTATGATTCTATGATTCTATGAACTACACACAGATCTGACCTTGACATTCATCTTCTTGTGCACACCCTTCAAATGCAGTGGAAGCAGGAAAATAAGATGAGCTACTGCTTGTGAAAGAATTGGGACTTTGCAAATAACTGAGTTTTTATTTCAGTTACAGGTTGAAGGATTTTAGATTTTATTGCACTCTATCTAAAACTAACTCTATATAAAATATATTCTCCATGTCCTTTCTGTGTCCTAAAACACAAAAGTTCTCCAAATGCAAGATCACAAAAATGTTTCACCCAAAGCAACCTGGTTTTGCTGGACTGACGAGATTTTCTTCCCTTTAGTAAAAATTCCCATACAGCTACATTTCTAACTGAACTGCACGACAATGAAAAGTCAGAAATGCTCTGATTTTTCCATACATTTTCACCCATTCTTCTTTTGACAGGCATTCACCACTAACCTGGAGCATTCTGAAACTAGATATTTGGATTAATAAAATCCAGATACAATTTCAAGGGGGTATTCTACGTCCTAGTTTTCTTGTTGTTCCTCCACTACCTGCTTCATGCAGGAATGTGCTGTTTCTGTAGAAACAGCAGGTGAAGTTTATTTTAAAAGTAATTATAGGACACATATCCTCGAAACTGTCTAGAAAAATATGCCTGCTCACAGCCAGTCCAATTTCTCCAAGGGTTTTAGACTTCAGAATAAATCTAAGAATCACCATCAAAAGCAGCTCAGATATTTTTAAGATCTTAGCTTATCAAAACGGCACTTTTCTTTGAGTTCTTCAGCACTGGGTTTATATTTGTCTTGTCACGTTGGGTAACATCAGTTGCAGTAGTTTATTATTGGATATAACACAATTTGACTGATGCAATGTGATGTGATAGGTCACAGTCTGATGTTTCATCTCAGTTATTAAAAATGGTTTGTAAAGCTGCAGCAAGGGAAAGCCTGGTTTGAAAATGAGGAATGATGTCTGGAATTAGCCTGTTCTGTTTTTATTTTTAAAACCAAGAGCACAATACAGATTCAAGTCAGGTTTTGCTTTCTGTTAAACACTGCAAGCCCAACAGAAGGTTGTGACATGTTTCAACCCACTCCATGGCTGAAGACAATAAAATCAGGGTAACAACATGTCCAAAGCTCAGAATGTTTCTAGCTCCTTTCTGAACATGGCTGCCTAGTTATATCGCTTGATACCAATAGTGGGCATTTCACAAAATAATCTTTCCCTGCACTATTCTATTCCTCCACAAATCCTTACCTAGGGACACGGGTGGGGAGCGTGTAACACGCAGAAGGTCCACAAGCTCTACTCCTCTTCTCCTTGTGGGAAAGGGCCGTTTATCAGCCCTGTTCTGGCCGGGGAGGGGTTGATGAGTGGCCCGGGTGAGTTATTTTCTCCACTCACCCTACACTCCGCACAAGGTCCTTGCAGCAGCCCTGTTCCCTTCCCCTGAAGGCGTTCTCAGCCCCCAACTCATCACACACAAGGCTCCTGGCCAGGAGGTCGTCCTCGGTGGTGAGAGGTTTTGCCACTTGCCAGCAGAGCAAAAGCCACAGAAAAAAATGCAAAAAGAGGAATAAGGCACTTCCTATGCAAGAAAGTATTCCTTTATTCGACTGCACCTCCCCACCCTCCTTTTTTTTTCCCCCAGTGTAATTTCCAGCTTTAAGCTAATGTCTCTGTGGAAGCAGGGATTTACCATAGCATTCAGAAAGCTGGACCTTTTGCATAGGTTTCCTAGAGCCAAGTCACAAGGGAACCAGAATTCCTACATAATTAACAGCAGTGGTGCTTTCCTGCTCAGATAAAGAAACTCCAGGTCTTCTTTCTCATGCAGGTGATGTTCACTTCTCAGTCCTGCACCTCTGGCTGTGTTTAAACATATTCTAACAGCAGCACAGTAGCTTTGCACTTTTTTTGCTCTGGTTTTGACTGCCTACTTTGGTTTAATTGGGGGTTGGTTACCACTGGCTGGGACACACAGTGAGCCAGGTTCTCCTTGAGCTGAGAAATATATGTGTGTGTATATATAAATATATATATTTGTACTCAGCCAAATCCAGTTCTTGCTGGCACCGTACTACCACTGACCTCAGTAGAGTCCAAGTTATAAAAGTAAGTTAAACTTCTCTTTTTCAGACGTATTAAAAGTCAAATCAGATGAGTGGAATGGTCTGAACAAGAAGGGGGAGGTTTGAGAGATGGAAAACTTGTTCAAGGATAATGGGGAATTTCAGCATGGCTGCATAGGTCAGTGTTGTAATAAGGCAATCGGCAGCAGTGCTCACGGTTGCTCACAAGTGTTTACCTGCTCAACAGCAAATGCCTTGTTTGCCTGGTGAGTGTCATCTATCATTTTGTGTGTGATTTCTCTGTTTTTGGTCAACTTTTCTTATTTTTAAGAGAGGGGATATTGCAAAGTATTGCTTACACACAGTTGTTAGAATGAAATTACAGATTCATTTTGAGAGCATGTCCAAATAGACTCAACAATTTTCTGTAAATGCCTTTTGACTGATTTTTTGGAACAAATGAAAAAAAAAAATCCAAAGGACGTCCTAAAACTGTTGCCCAGATTGTCTACATGTCATCCCTGCGGCTGCATTCAGTTCTGCTCAGAGCTGGGCTTTCAAATGCACCTAATGTAGAATTACAAGCCCCAGCTTTTCAAAAGCATTTAGAAATCTCATTCCCTTCAATTTCTGTGGAATTTAGATGTTTAAACTTCTTTGAGGGTCACCCTTAGGCATCTCTGAATAGCAGAACTCCATCTCAAAACAGGTATTAAAGAAAAGAGAAGACAGACTTCAAAGGTGGGGAGTATTTAAGTTTCAAAGGAGACAGAAAAGTGGGGACTAGGTAAGGTAATGGAAAATAATGAATGGTCTAGAGAAAAGAAGTAATTTTCTGATTCATTATTTTCTTATTTGGAATGTCAAAGAATATTCTATGAAGTTGAATGACATGAAATTTAAAAATATTGAAAGAAAATTCAATAAATTATCATGCTGAGGGACTCAATGCCACAATTTAGCCTGAAGGCCAGAATTTTAGCAGCCTACAGTGCAACAAGTAGAAAAAACTTTTTGTTTTTCTTGATATCTTTTTCCCCAAGGAAGAAGAAAAGCCCCAAGAGATTATCTGAAATGAGGAAGTAGGAAAAAAATTTCTTCATTTTACCTGGAAAATATCTACAATTTTCTTTTGAACTCCAGTGAACATTGCCAGCACCGGAGCAGAAGCACCGACAGAACATCTAGATTGCTACCGACATTTTTACGTGCAAACTGAGACATCAGTGCCAGAACCTGTCCTCCCTCCATCACCCCTGCACACCCCCAAGAACATGAGAGCAATCCCAGTCAAGCCCCGTGGGGCTGACCTGACCTTCCCATAGGCATTTCCAGGAGATCTGCGCGTAGTGTCCAAAAGTGACTCTGTTCTTGCTGGAATATTCCATGTATCAGCCACAGCTGGCAGCGCTGGAAGCAAATACAGTCAGAGAGCAAGAGGGAGTTCTCTATCAGGATATTCTTAACCCAAGAGACACTCACAAATTTGTCATCTATAGTGTTTTAGAAGGAGATAAAAATGAAAGGAGCAAAAATTTTCTGTCCTGTGAACATACAGATGCAGTTTCCCCTTCCAGGCACGGATGTTGGAAGATGACCTATCGTTTGGAAAGAAGCAGGAACAAAGAGCAGGAGTCGGCATATTCAGCAAGTTTCCAGAAAGAGTTGATTGATCCTGAAATCTGTCTAGCTGACATTTTAATTTTGCCCTATCCAGGCACCCAGTTCAAGATGCCATGCCACCTGACCCAGAATTTCATTTTTCCCCTGTGATAATCCACACACCTTAGAGACAGCCCTGCAAACTGATCTGTCTCCATTTGCTCTTCAGAAGTTCAGGAGGCAGCACCTTATTTCCCTACACAGGTTGTCCTGCAGTGAGAGGGTGATGAGCCCTTGGTTGCACCTCATCTACACAGAATGCTCAGTTGCGCTACCATCTTAGGGCTCTTCCAAGAGCTGACCCAAGCCTCTGCACCCCAACCTAGCCCTGCTTTAAAGGTATGTGTGTGTTTTCCAGCCATACCTGAGTCTCTGCAGTGGGTGGACATTGAGGAATTACTCCTGGACTTTGCTAAGTGCGCTTCACAGAATCACAGGATCCCAGCATGGCAGGGGTTGGAAGGGACCTCTGTGGGTCACCCAGTCGAAACCCCCTGCTGAAGCAGGGTCACCCAGAGCAGGCTGCACAGGACCGCATCCAGGCGGGTCTTGAATATCTCCAGAGAAGGAGACTCCACAACCTCCCTGGGCA
>Ga0065711_1011765_pt1 | contig 10575 bp, 10 predicted proteins | sample Hoacrofraction12_FD_59098 | JGI IMG/M metagenome (GOLD analysis project Ga0065711, IMG submission 59098) | Hoatzin crop microbial communities from Cojedes, Venezuela - Epithelial fraction 12 v2 (version 2) | ecosystem: Host-associated > Birds > Digestive system > Esophagus > Crop | place...
CCTGGAAACAAAAGGAGAGTGTGGCTTCCAGGGCCCTTTGTTAATGAAAACAGCAGAGATGCCTCCGGTTTAAGTGGCAACTTGGAGAACACGACCTTGGCATCCTGCACAACTGCCAGCTGAAGGGGTTTCAGCAACAGCTGAAGCTGCTCTTGCCCTGTTCTTTACATGCAAATGCTCCAAAACTTTGGAGCAAGAAGGGGGATATTAAGCTTTTCACCGTAAAATCCTGAAAATGCAAGGCTTTTTTTTTTAATCAAATTGCAGATTAAAATGTGGGGGTTATATTTACTAAAAACCCGTATTTCTGACAAACTCTTTCAACGGCCGTGTGTACTGTTAAAGCTGCATGAACCAATTTTATCCCAAGTGGGCTGGGTGCTTGCAGTTTGTAAGATCCCTGTCATTCTGCAGACACAATTATCTTCATAGCTGGTTTGTTTTGCTAAACCCCCAAGAACTCCATAAAACTGTTACAGTGGAAAGAGATTCAATCTTCAGCTTCATGTAAGATGACGGAAATAGAAAGTCTGGGTTGGTGTCACCCGGAAACTGAGGGCAAATGATGACACCACGGGAGGCGTTGCAGGCAAAGGCTCTTCTCCCCTGGGTGCCTATGGAAACGATCACCATCAGCGAAGGTACCAAGAGCTGCAGTTCATCTGAAGTTGTCTGAATTTTGAAGCTAAAAGGGAATTAATCCATTTATATCCAATTGTATCGGCGGTGTGTGCAACCATCAAATCTGGGCAGCAGCATTTTCTGCCCACTGAGAGCTGCTTAAAGCAGCAGCCCAAGGCTCACGGTGCAGAAAGCCGGGCCCTCGGACTATTCAGCACTGAAGAGAGAAAGAGGGAAACACCGGCTTTTCCAAAGCAGTACCCCATGTGGTTTTCATGCATTCAGTTTGCTGCCGTTGCAGCCCACCAGCGACCACCCCCTTGTCGGCTGGCTCCCGCTTGCCCGGGACTGAAGTCAAGCGATGTTTTCTACCACGGGGTTTTGGGGACACGTCAAATGCTGAGAGGTTTCAGTGGACACCTCTGCCCTGTGGGAAAGGGGAGGGGGGGGGCACCCAGCCATCTTCCAGCCTCTGGCAAATCTGTGCCTTCCCCATCGCACGGGGCACTTCCAGCCCCTGTGCGTCCCCCTCCAGTGGAGCGAACGCATTTCCATACATATTTCCAAACAAGTACCCATGGACCCTCCTCTGCCCCCCAGCTGCCTGGTCGCCGCTCAGCCTGGTAGAACTATTCACTGGGACCTTGCTCCAGCCAATCTTACTTGTCTGCATAGACATACCACAACTTCATCTCACTTACTGCAGCCGGGTTTCTTCCTTTGTCCCAGAGGTCCATTATAAAAAGGAATTATAAAATATCACCTTTTTGTAAGTGGGAGGGCAGCTGACAAGGCACAGCTCTGGGACACAAGTCTTCTCAGGCTGTGCGTACCAGGAGGTGCTTTACCACATCAATAGTTTTACAGCCATAGGTGCACCACCAATGATTTCCTTCCCCTGGCACCATGGGGTGGAGGGAAATGCTGCTTTAAAAAAAAATTAAAATTCAGCATGTCCGCTTGCCTCCTCTACCGCTGCTCTCTGAGTGAGGGGGTCTCTCCTGCCTGGCAGCTCTGTGCCGGGGACAGCTATTCAGCTCATCAACCTCATCCGTCTTAGAGGATGGCTCCAGTGCAGCCCAGGGGCAACTCCGCTCTCAGGAGCCCTCAGAGCCCGCCAGCTGGGTTTTGAAGTGGAGAAAGTTTTTGTTTTTCAAAGCAAGCAGAAGGAAGCATGCAGACTTCTTCAGTTTTAAATAATAGGCTCCTGAACAATTCTTAGAGGTAATTTAGTGTTGCCTGAAGAGGGAAGCAATTTACATTTTCTGTTGTTTGTTTTTCCTGTTTCAGCAGGAAAAAAAGAAACCAAGGAGAAATGTAAGTGGCTGTATTACCACAGTGTGGACTGTTGTTTTTTTTTAATCAACTACATGAAGTCCAATAAAGCCCTCATATCCCTCTGTCTCCCCAGCTTTAAGAAGCCCATTGCATTTCAACTCTGCGAGCCTTTGTCTGTCTGTTGCCCCATGACTCACGCCAGAGAAACAGCTAGGGGATGCGGGCAAATGGGAGAAAAAAGAAGGAAAGGGAGGAAAAAAAGGGAAATTCTTTTAAATGCTTTTCACCAACCCTCATCCCACTGGTAGCATTGGGATGCTGGATGTTGGCATTGGAACCACTTTCCTCTTCATAATTTCTTGACCATGCACTGATATCTGTACATCTTTGTATACACACTTTGGTATTTGGTACTATGGCACTGCAGGGTGCCTGGGGCTGTGGAGCAACCACTACGGCATGAGCAGGTCTGGGAACGCAGCTGCTGCTTGAAACCGCCTCCACTCACCAGCACTGGTCTTCGTTTTCAGCTGCTTGTTACCAGGGCTGACTATGAACAGAATGTGCTTCTGCACAGGGGAAAAAAAAATTAATTAAAAGTAAAATCTATATAATCTATATCATTTATATAGAATAGAATAGAATAGAATAGAATAGAATAGAATAGAACAGAACAGAACAGAACAGAACAGAACAGAACAGAACAGAACATTTCAGTTGGAAGGGCCCTACGATGAACATCCAGTCCAACTGCCTGACCGCTTCAGGGCTGACCAAAACCTAAAGCACACTATTAAGGACATTGTTCCAATGTCTCTTATCTACTGACAGGCTTGGGCCATCGACCACCTCTCTAGGAAGCCTGTTCCAGGGTTTGACCACCCTCTTGGTAAAGCAATGCTTCCTAACACCCAGTCTGAACCTCCCATGGCCCAGCTTTGAGCCATTCCCACATGTCCTGTCACTGGACCCCAGGGAGCAGAGCTCAGCACCTCCCTCTCCACNTCCCCTCCTCAGACAGCTGCAGAGAGCAATGAGGTNGCCTTCAGCCCCCTTCTCTCCAAACCAGACAAGCCCAGAGTCCTCANCCACTCCTCACAGACCATGCCTTCCAGCCCTTTCACCAGATTGGTTGCTCTCGTCTGGATGCATTCAAGGACCTTCACGTCCTTCTTAAATCGTGATGCCCAGACCTGCACCCAGTGCTCAGGGTGAGGTCACCCCAGCACTGAATGCAGGGGGATGATGGCCTCTCCTGACCAGTCAGTTGTGCTGGGTTTGATGCACCCCAGGGTGCGGTTTGCCCTCGGGGTTGCCCAGGCACAATGTTTGAAAACAATGAGGAGATTTTAAACCTGTAACAAGGTGCCTCCAGAAAAAAGCTCTGTTTCAACAGTCTCCAAGTGGGAGAAACACATTTTGCTCCTTGTGAAACAGAAAAGGAAAGTGTGAATGAAAACCTGGAATATTTTCAATTATATTTGGTTCAGATTTATGTGAGGCTTATCCTTAAGAAACCCATTTGAGACAGGTTTATGAAGACATTTTAAATGGTCAGGATATTTTTAAACCACCATTAATCTGGAAAAATGCCCCTACCATATTAAAAATTGTTTTTCATGCCTCCCAAAAAAGCAAGCACACTGCTGCCTAACCTTAAACCTAATTACAGCTTCTGCCCCCCAGTATTCAAGGGGGTGGGCTCCTGGGAAAGCTGTCCCCTCCCTGAAAGCATGGAGGGTCCCTGGAGTCCCCACAAGGTGCAGGAGTGCCATGGGGACCGGGCAGTGCCTGGGCACAGCAGGGGCTCCTGTTCATCCCGCTGTGACGAACCTCCAAAACAAACCACCAAACGAGGCAAACTTGTCTGCTCCCTCCCTCCTGCGATTAACAGTCTCCCATGCAGGGCTGTTTTTTTCTAGAGCTTTGCCCAGGCAGTGCAGGGTAGACAGGCGGGCTTTAGAGACGATAAAGAAACAACACACAAGCCAGCAGAGAAAGAGTAGTAGTGGAGGGGGAATTAATATTGTTCCTAGCTTTAAAAAATAAAAAGATGCCACAGTGTTGCTTAGTTTTAGTACGGCGCTTACTTTCTTTTCCTGTCCTTGATAACATGTGTGACTCCATAAATCTTGGCATTCAGTGTCCATCTCTCCAGTCCTTTGCAACCAAAGCAGAGACACATTTATAGACTGACTGGGAGCAACCCACCTCCCTGGCTTAAATTACCTCAGTGGCATATATTCAATCAAAGGACGTACACTGAATAAACCACACCGCTTACATTTAGATACCATCTCTAGATGAGCCACAGAGGGCTGACTGGGAAGGCGGCATCTTTCCCCTGCATCAGCACAGCTGGGAAGAGTAAATGAGCTCTACGTCAGTGACAGAGCCTGACACTTCCTGACACTCTACTTCAGTGACAGAGTGACAGAGCAGCGGGACATGGCGGGATGCCACGGGATGCAGCAGGACGTGGCGGGATGCAGCGGGACCTGGCCAGGCACACAATGTGTTTGTGCCACAGATGCTGCCCCGGTCTCGCTGGGCTGCTGGCAGGGACAAGAGGTCTCCCACACGGAGGCAGCGGGCAGCTCACCCATGCACATTCCCAGTGTGCAGGTAACCGCCTGACCTACGCGCAGAGGAGATGGGCATGCCCGTGTTTGAGTCTGCTCAACGCACAGCCATCAGGTTTACGCCCTCATTGAAGGCCTCTGTGATGAATGTGATAATGTCCGAGGCATATTTCCCAACTCACTCAGAAGGTCAGAGCAACTTGACATCTCACTTTGGCACCAAGCATGGCTGTATCTTGTATTCTCAGGCTGGAGCAAATTGCCTCAAGAGCCCTGTGAGAGTTACAGACTGAACTGATCATCTATCAGACTACCAGGACAGAGGCTCCCTGCTTATTTCGGCCACTGGCCCAGGAGGAAAATCGGCTGACAGTTCAATTCAAACCCTCAAACGAAGCCCAGCAGGTGCAGAGCTGCTCTCCCAGCTCTCCTGTTGCATCCCACCTCACTGCCAAAAAGCCTCAACCACCTCTGCAGCCAGAAGTTCCCCCCGGGAAGCATCTGCACCGGCCCATTCTTCTTTCTTCCACATGTGCGTGCTCCAAAAAGGTGACAAGGTTGGTATCAAAGCACATCTGGGGCCCGCCGCTCACCATCATCTTGGGATTTAGCACAAATGCAAAAAAGAAGGCTGGACTAGACACACAGACTGAGACTACCCTAAAACTGAAGTTTTTATGCTCATCATTCACCCTCCACATCTCTGGAGACACTCACCCCATCTCTTTCTACACCCCTGTTTTCACTGTTTCCACAACCATCAGACTCTTTCCACCAACCGGAGAAGGGATGTTGTTCGAAGGACACAGCTAAGGCTAAAGACAAGTTGGGAAAAGCTTAACCCTTCATTTTCCTGTTACTCCACAGGCTGCCTTCACTTGGGGGCACTCCGAGCTTCTTCCACAACTCATGAATAATTGTATGACTTTTGTTATTCACCTACCATCACTTTAATTTGCTTCTCCTCCAGTGAGTCAATTAATTCAGGAATGCAGCCTGTTTGTCTAGGAACAAGCCAGGTTTCTTTTTTATTTATTCATCTACTCAGTAAAAGACCATTGAGTTTTTAAAGCATTTGTTTCCCTAAGAAATATCAAAAAGCAATTAAAATCAAGTACAGTCTATTTCCCATAATTTGACTGCTGTCAGCTGTATTGATTTAGGAAAGCGCTAGCTGATTTCTGTGCATTTTTATTATTATTATTATTATTATTATTATTTTGTAGCTGAGGTACTTCTGGAGTTACCAGCCATAAAACACCCAGATTGTAGATCAAGAACCCAGAACAAGGCTGTACATGACTGCAAGGCAGCCAGCCCCAAATAATGCTTTTAAGCCTGGCCACTGCCTTCTTGTTTCCTTTTTTATTTTGTTTTGGGTCTGTTCTCAGGCTCAGTTATTGAAGGAAAACCTCTGCCTGAGAAGTGGATTCTTCCTCATGCACTCAAAAAATTAGAGCCCTGTTTTATTCCCTCCTCTCACAGTAGGAAGCTGTTGTCCAAGGCTTGCTCCACAGGGAAATTATCATCCCCCTGAGCAGCACTCTGCATCTCTGGGAAAATATTTACTGAAATTTGGGATCTTTTTTGCCTTCCCTCACCAGAGCTGCCGTTACTCGTACACACTTCACATCCTCCTGGGCACCATCACTCTTTGGGGATGCCCTGGCAGCATGATGAAGGCCAGCATCACCTGATGCTGAGAGATTAAAGATGTATTTTGTTATCAGTAATTGTCACAAGAAGTGTTTTTCAGAGTATGGTCACTTGTGGCAGGTGGATAGTCCAAGTGACAACCATTAAAGGGTTTAGCAGGCTCAAGCTGAAGCGCTGCTGCTCCTGATGTCTGGGTTTGTCCTATTTCCTTCAGCCACCACCAGAGGAGGGTCCTCTGTGCCAAGAAAAATCCTTTAATTAGCCCACGCGCTTACTGGAAGCTCTGAAAATTCTGCCTCGGGTATTTTGATGACAACTACGTCATGCAGCCGGGGAAATCTGTGGGAAACACTGCTCTATGCCTTTTTTTTTTTTCACTGTATGCTGGTGACATAATAGAGCCAGGAACTCCCCTTGCCAGGAGGGTGGGATTCTGGGATGGGCTGAGAAGGGCTCCCATCCTGTGGGGAGCCAGGCACATCTCCAGAGCTGCCAGAGGGAGGCAATGACCCTTGTCTTTGCCCCCTGCAAAGCCACCGTGGGCTGTAAGAGCGGAGAGGTTGTGCAGCCTTGGGGAAACTTCACTAAAAAAAATTTCCTTCCTGGGGAAAGGGCAGGGTCTGCCCCCACCCCGGGCAGCTGCAGGGCGAGGGGCAGCAGGAGTCCCATGACCGGACTGAGAAGTCTCTTTCCTCACCTTCTCCTGAACCTGAAGTGCCTCAAAAAATTCCATCCACACCAGCTGAGTATCACATTCTATTGTTTTTTTTCCATGCGACTCGCAGCCCGAGACGAGGCAGGGCTTCGGGGAGCCTGGAATGCGATGCACCAGGTTGTCCCTGTGCAAAAGCACAGCCCGAGTTAGGAAACTTGGGAGGGCATCTGCTCTGCATCCGAGGGAAAGTCCTACAGTGGGCAGCAGTGTCCGAAGGTCTGGACCCATGCCTGCTTGCACCACCATGAACTTGCCACAGAGGCCTGGGGGTCAGCAGAAGCTTGGGATCTCATTTTTCTCTGCTTTTTCAAGATGGAGAGTTGCTTGGTTTGGATGAAGATAAGGCCAGCAGTGGGGAACCTGCCGGCCCCCTGAGCTTCAGCCAAGTTAGTCCTGCCCTGAAGGCTTAGGTCGTGCCTTGGCAAAGAGCCAGCTGCTGAGGAGATTGATGATGGCACAGGAAATTTTTCCATATACTTGTCCAGAAACAACATACTGCCATTTCCCTCTTCACCTCCCTTGACCTCCACACCCTCCTAGTCTTACCCTGGGAAAAGACCTCCACCAACAGGGCTTTAACGTATTTTGTTTCCTGAATCACAGAATCATAGAATAACAGAATGGTTTGGGCTGGAAGGGACCTTTAAAGGTTATCTAGTCCAATCCCCCTGCCTTGAGCAGGAACATCTTCAACTCCATCAGGTTGCTCAGAGTCCTGTCCAACCTGACCTGGAATGTTTCCAGGGATGGGGCATCCACAGCCTCTCTGGGCAACCCGTTCCAGTGCTTCACCACCCTTATGGTAAAAAATTTCTTCCTTATATCTAGTCTGAATCTACCCTCTTTCAATTCAAAACCATTACCCCTTGTCCTATCACGAGGCCCTGCTAAAAAGTTTGTCCCCATCTTTCTTATAAGCCCCCTTTAAGTACTAAAAGGCTGCTGTAAGGTCTCCCCGCAGCCTTCTCTTCTCCAGGCTGAACAGCCCCAACTCTCTCAGCCTTTATTTAATGTATTTTCTTTTTGCATCCAGACTTCATTCATCTTTGTCTAGCTATAAAGATTACTGGAGGGATTAAGTGCATCTAGAGACAGCGATCAGATACATCTTTGGTATCAACATGGACTGTGAGAAATTTTATGCTCTGCCTTCGGAAAAAGTCTAGTGGAAATCACAGTGAGGAGAAAAAGGAAAATTAACCCTGTGTGTTGCTTGCAGTATTTCTGAAGCTTTCCAAGGGATCTGACTTCCCTGCAGCATCCACCAGGCTGTCTGTGCCACAGCCCACACTCATCACCTTCCAGCAAGAGTGGGCAGCCTGCTGTCACCAGCACCGGGAATCACTTGGGGTCCCATCACAGCCATTCTGGGAATCACTGTCTTTTTGCTGGTGAAAGGTGGGAAAATGGAGCTGCCCTTCCTGACACCAAGGGTTTTTTCAAACCCCAGCAACATTTCAGCAGCCATGTCTGAATGCAGGGGCTGAGGGTGCTCCCCCACGCGCCATGCCAACGCAGCAGTCTCGGTTCAGCCAACGGGAGAGGTGCAGGAAGAGGCCAGAGGCCAAAAGCCTGCAGCTGAGCTTGGAAAAGAAGCTCTGCTTTCTGTAGGGCAGCACCTCATCGCCCAAAATGACCCTCTCGTTCTGGCAGATATTGCCCTGGATTTTGTTTCACAAAGTGGTACAGAAAGGGAGTATTGAACCATTTGTTCTGCAGGTAGGTTAGGAATAGAAAGAATCCTGCGCCTTATTTTGGGCTAAAAAAGCAGATTTTTTCCAAGTTTTGGAACTTTCTAGTTGAGATTTTAGACTGAGACCATCAACCAGGTGTGTGGAGACCCAGCTTTAGCAGTACAGCTGCTGTCAGTGGTACCAGATAGTAATTTCCCTGTGAGGTTTTTACCATACCCTGAAATGGCCGGAGTGCTTGTGAAACACCAAAAAGCTCAACCCCTTTGCTGTTTGTGTTAAGGGGCAGCACAAATCCCCCTTCCACATGTGGAGCCGGACAGAGCTCAGCTCCTCACCTTCACATTTCATCCCTGCTCATCCGAAGTGCATCTCCCCTTTGCCATCTCTACCACAGCAGCAATCCTGTGTTTCCCCTGCTTTCACATCTCAACCGTCCTCAAAAAGCTGCTAAGGAGAGGACAGTAGAAAACCTCTGTGTTTCCTTTTTACTTTTTTTTTCCTTTTGCATTAAATTGTACACAAACAAGAAAACAGATTAAACAACATGCCTTTTGGGGCATACATTTCATAATACTATAGAGAGTATAAGCTTTGAAAGAAATTCTCTCCACTAAAATTAAAACAAACTGCTCTGAATAGCATTTGCTAGACTCAGCAGGGGCAGGGGGGGACACGCTGATTTCCATGCTACTCCTCTACAGCTTGCTAGCAGGCGTTGTGAAATACATGAGCTTCCTTTAAAAACGCAGTTCGGAAGTTCTTATCCATCCTTCAGAATATTTGACAACGTGTGCACTTACATCACCATGACATGGAAATTCTGCAACCGATTGCATGCAGGTACACAGAAAACCAATAAATCAGGGTCCTTTGGGGAATCATCCCATCTCCCAGCACCTGTCCCTTGGCCCAACGTACGGATGGGGAGGTTGGTCCAGAAGCTGGACTTTTGTGGTACCTGCAGTTATTTATCATTGGGGCTTGTTTTCATCTCTGCAGGGGCAATAATATAAAAAGCCGCATCAAAACTGAGATGAGATAAGAAACTGCAGAGGGTCTGGAGTCTTAGGGAGGCAGACGGGACATTAACAGTTGGAAATGGCATGGTTTTTATCTAATATCCACATGTTCCTACTAGGCTTTTGCAAATCATGCACATCTGCCAGAACAACCCCTCCCCCCCCAAAAAAATAAAAGATCTTAGAAGCTTACAGTGTTAAAGCACTATTAAACACTTCCTTCCATTTTTTTCTTTCTGAAAAGTTGATATTGTGGTACCACAAATCCAAATGCAAGTATCCCAAGAAAAGAAGAAAATCATAATTAATAAATGTTATTTTCAAAAACAACCTGGTTTTAGGACTCAATAACATCTTGAGTTTATAAACCTGTGTTATGAGACTTAGCAGGACCTGAAGCAAATGCTGTGCCTGACATCCATTGCCATATATCCCTGGCCTGCAAACACCAAAGAAAGGCTGAAAGACTTTCAGAGGTAGCGCAGTACCCTCAACATCAGCATTTCTCTAACCTCCTTCTCAGCTAGAGAGCAAATAAAGCCCAATGTGAAATCCTAGACAGAGTAATTTTCATTAGAGCCCTCCTCCAGCAGAGACGCTGTGTGATTTCAAAGAGCAATATTGGTCTAGATATATTTTGATAACAAAAGTATGCATTATGTCTGCACAACTAAAGCACTTTTGAAACCCTTCTGCTTTAAATTGTGTTTTGACTGTGTGGAGAGACCCATGTTTTCTGCATTTAACTACTGTATTTTCACCAAGGAGGCATTTTGTTCTATAGCAATTCTTTAACACTGTTAGTAACATTTAACTCAGCATGGAGCATAATCATAACAGCCACCTATTTATTTGATGGAGCTGGTAAACTGGAAGAAACACGTACACAAAAGAAAGGAGAAGAAAGAGGCTGAGCCCAGAGAAGTACAGCCGCGGTCTGAAATCACAGACCTTTGCTGGTAAATGTGAAAAGCAGGATACTGGATTTCAATAAAGAACTCTTCAGGGAC
>Ga0065711_1014365_pt1 | contig 10574 bp, 11 predicted proteins | sample Hoacrofraction12_FD_59098 | JGI IMG/M metagenome (GOLD analysis project Ga0065711, IMG submission 59098) | Hoatzin crop microbial communities from Cojedes, Venezuela - Epithelial fraction 12 v2 (version 2) | ecosystem: Host-associated > Birds > Digestive system > Esophagus > Crop | place...
ACCCTTACTTCATGCCAAAAAAGTCAAAATGTGCCGAGAGAGAAACTGTTTTCTGCCTGGGAATGGTCCGGCCAGGAGTCCGTCGGGGCCAGAGCTCTGCGGGGCGGACGGGAGGTGCAGGCAGGGTGTCTCACAGCACCGGCCCGTGATGAGGAGGATGAGGACCAGGAGGGCTGCTTTGGCACTGACGCAGGCGGAGCAACACCGGATCCTTGCGAGTGGGTGGGTGTCCCGTGGACCTGGACTCGGCTGCCATGGGCAAGCAGGGTCAGCAGAAGCCTCGTGGTCCCGCTTGCTCCAGTGGTCTCTGGCGATCTGGGTTTAGTAGCTCTCGGGACTCGGCCAAGGACACAGCATTTTTTCCAGGAATGTCCTTGGCTCTGAGTTGTCCCTGAGACAAAATTGGACGAGGAATGGAGGAAAGGAGCAGCTTGGCGGGCTTTTTGGGGTTTAGCTTGGCTCCAGCAACCCTCTCACATGCCTAGAGCATAATGGCAACGGGCACCCAAATACCCAGGAACGTCAAGTGAAAAACAGCTTGCCTTTGCCCGCTGGCGACCTCGAGGGACTTCACTGTGTGGTGGGACATTCTCGGGGGACATCCCTGTCCCCTGGGAGCTCTCACGTGGCTTGTGCCCAGCATCCTCAGCCCCCTTCACCCGCGGTTGCACTGAGGGCTGGGGGGATGCTGGTGCCTCACTCACAGCCTCTGCTGGGATTTGGGGTAACTGGGCAGGACAGAGGGGACACTGGGGCTCCTTTAGAGCTCGCGCTTGGTGGGCAGCTCCGGAGGATGATGCAGATGCTGAAGGTTTGAGCGGTGGGTTGGATCTCAGAGTTGCTTCGTGGCTCTGGAGACCTTTGCAGGAGTTGGTAGCATGTGTAGGACAAACTGAGACCTCTCAGTCCGTGATACCAGATTGGCTTCTTAGTTATGGATCCGTAACTACGCCTAAACCTCCTACTTCAGATAACCAAACCCAGCTTCCTTTCCTTGCCAGTCTGGTCTGGGAGCCCTCAGCTGACCGACACTTCTTGGTGAGCTGTCTCTCTGTCGCTCAGAGCTCTCCCCTCATCCCTGGGGCTTCCCCACCTGCTGGCTCTCCCACCTCCAAAAGCCCCTCCATCTCTCAGGGTTTGCGTGGGACCGGTGGAGCTTTGCTGGTGGATACCTGTTACCTAAGCTGTGCCCCACCAAGAGACGAACTGGAGAATGTCCTGTTGGCTGTGGGAGAGATCTGTTATCCTGGCAGAGGCTGGGAGAGAAGGACAGTCTCTTGGCCTGGACTTTATCCCCCATCCCTACATCTCTGGAGGGATTCTGGTTGCTCTGCAAGGAGCATGGCTCTGGGTGGACAGTCTCTGCTGAAGGCAAACGCCAAGTGCCAGGCAGCCAGCATGCAGCAGCGGCTCTGCCGGTGGGGTTGCTGGAGAGAGGGGAGGTGGTGAGTCACAAGGAGAAGACTCGTGGGCTCTGGTGGCTCCAGTGTACCTGCAGAAATTACCCCATGTGGCTGAAATAATTCCTGGATTAATTAAGTTCAGCTGGTCTGGTTGTCCTTCAGCAGTCGTCTGCATCTCGGTTTAGGAGGGCCAGCAGCTGGAGTCGTTGGCCATGTTGGCGCTAATCTGGGATTTTCCAGCGGTGCTGATGGTGGGGGTGGGCCTGATCCTGGCTCAGGCTTCCCCTCGTGTGCTCCTGATGCTCTCCTATCAGCTGGGGGTGGATGTCGTGTATCACAGTTGGCTTCCAGAGGCCACCGGAGCTGCAGGTGACATTACAACTGAGTCTGCGTCAGCTCTGCAGCTTGAGTTCACGATTTCTGGAGCCATTTTCACATGAAGCGCAGGCGCAGGTTTGGCCCTGAGATCTTTTGCTGACAGTCCCCTTTCCTCCTGGGGTACAGCCCACCGCGTGCCCCCAGCAGCGACCCTCACAGAGGAGCCATCCTGGGCTCTTCTGGCTTCCCCCTTGCAGCGAAGCCCTCCCTGAACCCCGGTGGGACACAGCTCCCCGGAGCCGACACGGAGCTGCTCAGCAGCCCGTGCCCCGCAAAGCCTCCATCCTTGTGTCTTGTTCTTTAGCTGAGCCGAGCACAGGGCAGCATGCTGGGGTGGTGGTCTGGGCCGTGAGGGACTCTTCCCAGGACATGCCTCTCAAAATAACTGCAGGCTGGTGAAAGCCGGCCCTTCCAAAGACGAGACATCTCTCCTGCAGATGTATTTCCATATGTCCCCTCTGCCAGGGACTGACGCAGCAGCAGCAGCCAGACCATGAAGGTCCCCTTCCCTCCAGCTTGGGTGCAGGTTTTGTGTGTCCCTGGGTGACCAATCCTCTCCTCTCCTCTCCTCTCCTCTCCTCTCCTCTCCTCCATGTTCCCCTTTCGCTTCGAGACCTGCCTGTGGGCACAGCGGGGTGAGCAGCTCTCAGTCCCTGTGCTGCACAAACAGCCAGATCGATACCTACCACCCAAACAGTGATTTTCCACCCCAAAACGAGCTGTGGGGCTCTCAGGGCAGGAGACGAGAAGCTCGTTCCGCCATCACATCCCCACCACCCAGCAGATCTTGGCAGCCCCTCTGCTCCGCTCCCGCCCGTCCCCGGCTCGGCCGGCTGCTCCAGCCCCAGCCCTTGCTCAGCATCGGGAGCGGTGCTGCGAACGCTCGGATTCCAGGCAAGAAGTTCCCAGTCTCCTTTGCCTTTTAAGGAAACATCTGAGTGGGTTTGAGGGTTACAAATGCTAACAAGCAATGGCAATGCTCATTTTAGTCTATTTAGAGGAAACGGGGAGGCATTTCAGTTCATCAAAACACTGGTGATTAATCAGCCAAGTACCAGGCTGTTTTCATTAGGCTTATTTTTAAAGGTCTGACACGCTGTGTAAAAATATTCCCCTAATAATCGTGCTCGCGGCAGATGGAGTTGCACAGGAGGGGGTGCAGCAGCACTGGTTTCTAGGTATCCAAGGTAAATATGTCAGCGTGGCGGAGAGGAGCGAGCAGGCAGGACTCAAGATGGCAATGGAGAGGGTACGGGGCTGGCAGTGGCCGCTGCGGATGGAGACAGCCTGGCTGGTGGCCTGGGCTGCAGGAGAAGGTGCGCTGGTGGCTGCGGGCACAGCCAGGGTTTCAAGACCAAGGGGAAGGATGCGTTCCTCTCTCCTCTTCTGCATCGTCCTGCCAGTCAGCTCCTCTGCCGAGCTCCGGCTGGAGCAATGTGCTTGATTTCCAGCCCGGAGGTGAGCACTTCTGCACCATCAGCAGTGAGCAGAGCGCGGGCCGGTGTCACCACCTGGGGCTGGCACCTGCGGTGGAGCTGCAGTGGTGGGACACACCGAGAGCCCGGGGATGGGCGCGAAGGCTGGAGGGGCCAAGAGCAGCTCCTGACCTGGCTTCAGAGATGTCCCCAGTCTCCACCAAGGGATGGAGCGTCTCGTGCAGGCAGTGGCAGATGGCTGACGGTGACCCTTAGTTTGAGAAACACGGATCTGATTTCTTGCCTGGAAGTTTTTGCTCCCGATTCCTCCCCTTCTGCTGCTGCTGCTGGAGCCGGGCGCTTGCAGAGGGCTTTTCCCAGCCGCGCCAGGGGTGCCACGATCACGGCAGCTCTGCGTTAAACGAAGCAGCTGGAACACCGCTTACCCCTTGCTACCAGCCAGCCCTTTCTGCAGTAACTTGCAGCTCTTCGTCGGGATCCTTCCAGCACACCCCGAATTTGCTGGACGCAGGTGACCCCGCAAACGCTGCCCGCGGCGGCAGTAACACCGCGGCCGGTCGCTGCACACCCGTTGCTGCCTTCCCATTTTCCCCTGCCCAGGGGCACAGCTGGCTCCCTTTCCCCCGGCTCTTTATCCCCNGGCTCCTTTTCCCCNTCCCNCTCTCTGGCTCCAGTGCCCTCCTTCCACAGACCTGCCCCANGCTCCAGTGCCTGGACGTGTGGCAACGCCTCCGNGGATGGAAGCTTTAACGAGAACAGCACTAACGATGTGATAAAAAGANGCTCCCAGCACTTGCTACAGCGGCTTTGCCAAGCAGGGATTTGCTATGTGNCTTACTTTGCTCTAGTTTCATCTNGTTTGAAGAAATCCATGGCCTTCTCTGAGCATGGGAGAGGTTTTAGGACTTTCTCTCCAGGGTTTTCCTCCCTTTGTCCAAGATCTGCCCATTTCTGGCCAAAGCCTTTGCTATGCTTGGTCTTGGATGGGCCAAGGAGCTTAGGGGAGTCTCAGGGCTCCCCACTGCCAAGTTGTGTGAGCTGGGGCTGGGAAGGAGAAGGCTTTTTGGGGAGCTTGGCGTGGAGACGGAGCTGCTGGCTGTGACTCGAGGAGTGCTCAGCCTGCGGACATGGAAGGGCTGCAGAGCCCTGGGTGACAGGTGACAACTGTCTCCTCTCACAGGGATCTGCAAGAAGCCTCCGACCTGGGGCATCCCCAGACTCCTTTGAAAGGCATCGTTGGGCTTGGGTGTGGGGGCACAGAGCGTGGCAGCAGATCCTCATCCCTCACACCTCCTGCCCAGCCTCCTGCCAGGGCAGACATGGCTCTTCCTTCACCGAGGGGCTTCAGGATGTCACCCAGCATCCTCGCACCGTCCCAGCCCTGGGAACAGGGCATGTCTGGGTGCGAAGCGGCGGAGGAGGTGGCATCACCTTCTCACCGCAGCCTGGGACAGGGGGTGCTGGCATCGGGGCAGCTCTGGGAGCCCCGTCCCTTGTCCAAGGGGTTCGCAGCAGCACGGGGCTGTGTGGACGGGCTCTGGGCGCCTGGCGTGTGCCTTTCTGTCGCCTGTTTAGGTCCACGCAGGGGAGCCAAGAAATCTCTTGACTAAATAAACAGCTCTCTCGTCCCAGATGGCATCTGTTTATACGCCAGGTACAAACAGTCCCCACGGCTGCCCTGCTCACAGCCAGGCCAGTTCTTTCCACAAAAAAGCAGTCCCCGAGGGCCAGCAGTGCCGCGCGCTGGGAAGGCAGAGCCGCGCTCTGCCCGGGCACGGACACCAGCGAGCCCCTGGGATGGGGAAGGCACCATGGCTGGGGTGTTGTCTGGAGGAGGAGGCCAGCTCTGGCTGCAGACCAGGGTGTCTGGGCACCAATTTGGGGGTTCAAGGCGCTGGGTGAAGCCACGGTGCTGTCCTAGCCCTGGGAGGGTCCAGGGAGCTCATAAAGGCTTCGCAGCTGCATCTCCCTGAGGCATCTTTCTTCCTCCTTTCCCCAAAGTCCTAAAATCCCCCCCAGCAAAGACGACGTTCACTCTGCAGCCGGGCTCCCAGCTCGCTGTGTCGCAGCACGTCACCCTCTGCTCGTCCCCAGACAGAAACCCCACGGCACCGGCTGGCACGCAGCGCCGAGCCGTGCTGCCAAAGCCAGGCACCCAGGCAATGCCAGCCCAGCTGCGAGGGGCAGGAGCTGCACGGTCCCGGCTGCGGAGCGGGGAGAAGGAGTTTTACACTGCCAAACCCAGACCCGGACTTTACGATACGATCCTCCTCTGTACAGCAACCTTGGTCCCAATGCCAGGGGTTCCTCTGGCTTCAGTCATCCGTTCATAGCATTGGCTCGTCTTGGGAGTGGAGGTGTCTNGTNTCTGATGTTTGAGGAGATGAATCCTGCCCTGGTGCCCTGTTCTTACTGTACTGCTGTGACAAAGTCTTGGTCCTGTGCCTGCATCTCTCCAGGCACACGGGGAAGTGAATCCAGTGCCATAAGAAAACCGACAGGCTGGAAGGCAGCGAGCCGCCACCAAAGGCTTTGACTGCAGAAGCAGCACATGTCGAAACCATGCTGATGGGAGACTCTTCGCAGCCCCATCGGCCGTGGGTGGAGGCTGCAGCGCAGCATTGGTGGTGTCCTGGAGCTGCTGGTGCTGGTTGTGGTCAGCAGCAACGCACAGGGCAGGCTGTGCCAAGGGTGAGGTTCAGGTCATTGACGAAAAGACCAAAAATCGTGTGAGAAGGGGGTTTGGCTGAGAAGAGACGAATGATCAAATGGCCCTAAAGCGTGAAGGGAAAGAGAAGAATCCTTGGCTGCAGGTGGTGCGTAAGAAAAGAGCCATCAAGCCTCGGGCTGGCATCCCTCTGCGTGTGGGGAAGAGGTAGCTGCTGCCTTGCAGGTCAGCACTGGAAAGCTGAAAGCCAGACTGAGCTCCCCCCGCATAGCAAAGTCCCAAGAATGCAACAGTGGCATCACGAGAAGCATAAAAGCAAAGGCAAAAATTGCTTTTGAAGAGTGACCCTACAAGGAGGCGGGCAGAACGACAGCCCTGACGCCGGCCAGCCCGCTAAGGACTGAGCGTGTTGTGCCGAGAGCGGGATCGTTCACCCGGTGTGCAGTACGCCAGTACTCACAGAGCAGAGGTGCTGGCAGATATGGGTGCTGGGTGGTAATTCCGCAAAGCCAGCACCCACATCTGCGCAAGGCTGGGCACCTTGGCTGGCCTGGGGACAGAAGCAGAAACTCGGGAGGTGCAGGGCACTGCTGCGAGGGTTCTCAGCACGGAGAGCCGGGGGGGGATCCCGGGGAGGGGGGCTGCCAGCCGCAGCAGGACCGGCATCCTTCCCCACGACCACCCTAGCTCAGCTCTTCCCTCCCGCGGTGCCGCTGGACACCGGGAGAAGGTGCGCTGGGAAAAACATCGGGCATTACAAAGCCATAAACGCCCTGGCCTCGTTTCCTTGGTTTTCTGCAGGGAGCTCGGAAATAAAAAATTCCATTAAAAGGAGGCCCGTTTCGGAGCTGCAGAGCATCCAGCTGGGAACCAGGCAGGAAAGCTGGGAAAGCTCCTGGGGTAAAGACAGGGGATAGATCCATCCCCGGTTACAAGGGTGATTAAAAAGAGGGTAACGAAAGGAGATTAAAAGGGGTAATGATAGGGGGTATGATAGGAGGGGGTCGAACGGCGCGGTCTGCTCTGGGAGATGCGTCCCGGTGCTGTCGGGGTGTTGTCTGTTCCCTGGGGATGAAGGAGGGCGTCCCCAGGTCTCTGGAGGCCGAAGGAGAGCAGAGGTGCCTTGGAGAGCTGCAGCGGGACCTCGGCACGCCTGGGTCCTGCAGGCTCTGCCAGCATTGAGGGCACACAGACGCTGAGCCCTCCCCTGGACCCGGGGCCTCGGCCGGGTTAAACTCCCCCCTGCCACAGCCCAGCCAGGGGCTGCAGCCGGTGAACGTGGACGTGCGGGGGTAAATCGCCCGGGTGGGATGGAGGAGACTCTGGCCCACGTTCAGGGCTAAAGCGTCATGACCTGGGGCAGGTCGCGTACCCCGCCGAAGAGCCCCGGCCGCGGGTCTGTCCCCTGCCGTGGCACAGCCCGGCGCTCCTGGGCACCCTGCGCCATGCTCTCCCCAGGTTTCTATCGCAGACGCCTGGTTCAGGGCAGCTCATCCCTCAGAGGCGTCACCTCGGCCCTGCCTGAGACCGGGCCGTGCCGCGTCCTCCCGCGCGGCTTCCCCGGCTGCGGTGCTGCCCGCGGGGCCCGGTGCCTGCTCCCGTCTGACCCAGGTGCCGAGCTGGCGACGGTGAGAGCGGGGCGGCGGGTCTGGAGGTCAGCGGCGTCTGTAATGCCTGGGTGTTCTTCTCTTGGCAGGAAAGCCGGGCGAGCGAGAAGAACAAAGGGGCCAAGAATGAAGAAGAAAAGGGAAAGGAAGCTCCTTCCAAAGACCTGGCCCGGAAACGAGATACGAAAGTGGGGAAGGATTCTAAAAAGGAAGAAAGCGTCCAGAAAACAGACCCGAAAGTTAAAGCTGAGGCTGAGACCAAGACCAAAGAGGAGAAGGCTATCAATGACAAAGTCAAGGCCATGGAGAGAAAGCTGCTGGGGAAGGACAAAAAGGAGGAAGAGAAGAGCTCAGCGTTGAAGAAGGGTGCAGGGAAGGATAAAAAGGAGGAAGAGAAGGGCTCAGCGTTAAAGAAGGACGTAGAGAAGGATAAAAAGGAGGAAGAGAAGAGCTCAGCATTAAAGAAGGACGCAGGGAAGGATAAAAAGGAAGAAGAGAAGGGCTCAGCAGCAAAGAAGGAGACGGGGAAGGACAAAAAGGAAGAAGAGAAGGGTTCTGTGTTGAAGAAGGGCACAGGGAAGGACAAAAAGGAGGAGGAAAAGAGTTCGGGATCAAAGAAAGAGTCAGGAAAAGACTCAAAGGGTGAAGAGAAGAAAGAAAAAGATAAACAAGAAGAGGAGAAGAGTTCAGCTTTGAAAAAAGCCAAGGCAGACGAGAAGGAGAAACCCCAGCCGGAGGCAGAGAAGGCAGCAGAGGAGAAGCAGGAGGCCAAGGCGGCAGCCGAGAGCGGCCCCGCCAAGCCCACCACCGGCAGCTCCGCGGATCAGGCCAAGGAGGACGAAGCCTCCAGCATTTTCGACGAGCTCATTGAGAAGGTGAAGAACAACGACGCCGAGGTCACCGAAGTGAATGTGAACAACTCGGACTGCATCAACAACGAGACCCTGGTGCGCTTCACCGAGGCCCTGGAGTTCAACACCGTGGTCAAGCTGTTCGCCTTGGCCAACACCCGCGCCGATGACCACGTGGCCTTCGCCATCGCCATCATGCTGAAGTCCAACAAGGTGCTGACGAGCATCAACCTGGACTCCAACCACATCACGGGCAAGGGCATCCTGGCCATTTTCCGGGCGCTGCTGCAGAACAACACGCTGACGGAGCTGCGTTTCCACAACCAGCGGCACATCTGTGGGGGGAAGACAGAGATGGAGATCGCCAAGCTCTTGAAGGAAAACACCACGCTTCTGAAGCTGGGCTACCACTTCGAGCTGGCCGGGCCACGCATGACGGTCACCAACCTGCTGAGCCGCAACATGGACAAACAGAGGCAGAAACGCCTCCAGGAGCAGAAACTGGCACAGGAACGTGGGGAGAAGAAGGACCTCCTGGAGGTGCCCAAGCCCGGAGCCCTGCCGAAGGGGTCCCCCAAGCCATCCCCGCAGCCGTCCCCCAAGGCCTCCCCCAAAAGCTCTCCCAAGAAAGGGGGAGCACCCGCCGCGCCGCCCCCACCTCCTCCTCCACTCGCCCCGCCGCTGATCACCGAGAACCTGAAGAACTCGCTCTCGCCGGCCACGCAGAGGAAGTTGGGAGACCGGGCGCTGCCGGTCCAGGAGAAGAACTCGCGGGACCAGCTCCTGGCTGCCATCCGCTCCAGCAACCTCAAACAGCTCAAGAAGGCAAGTGGAGGGCCGCGGCGGGGTCCGCCCGCGGGGTTCGTCGGGGGGCTGAGGTCCGAGGGCACGTCCGTGGCCACCGTGGGCGGCGGAGGGGTGAGGGCTGTTCTTCTCCGGCGTGGGGTGTCCGTGGTCCCGACCCCTGCGCAGAGCACGTGGCGGGGGCAGATCCGTCCCCTTGCACGTGGGGTGGGGACATCCAGCCCTTCGCGCCCTCCCGCGCGGAGCAGGTGGGGTCAGCAGAGCCATCCCTTGGCAGAGCACCCAACAGGAGATCCAGCTGTTGGTGGAGAGCACGGAGGGGGCAGGTCCACCCCTGGGGTGGGCAGCTCCACCTCGCTCCAGCAGTCGGGTTTGGCCCCAGGGTTTGGGACACGCGGCAGAAGCCAGCTTTAACCCGTAACCCCGGGGCGGGGTGGAAATTGGGGACCCCCACGTGCGGGAACGGAGCCGTGCTCAGCCACGGCGAGGGAGGCTGCCACGGGCACCGGGGTCCCGGCGGGCGAGAGCGTGCAGGCGGCGGGTCCCCAAGGGCGGCAGCTGGCCGAGCTCTTGCTGCCGCGTCTCCAGCGCTGGTCCCAGCACGATGCCCCGAAACATCTCCCTCACCCCGGGGGTGGTCCCGGCCCCACTGCCCACGAGCGGGAGCGTGGGGACAGCCACTCTGGCCAAGCGGACGAGGTGGCCGTGGAGTGCTGAGCACCCCCGGGAGCAGCGGGGAGAGGAGCCCTGCCCCGCCGTGGTGGGTCTACACCGGGCCCCCAGCCCCTTCCAGCATCCCAGTCCCCCCCAGTAACGGGGCGTCTCCTCCGGCAGGTGGAGGTACCGAAGCTGCTGCAGTAGGGAGCGGGGCGGCTTTGCCCCCGCAGCCCGGCGCGGCAGACCCCAGGACACTCGCCGTCACCGTTCCCGTGACCGGCCCGGTGGGACCCCGCCGTCACCGACGCTGAGGAGCAGCCGTCTCTCGGAGGAAGGGCCGGGCCCGAGGAGCGCCAGCGCGGCCGCTTGCCGCGGCGCGGGAGGAAGACGTTGTATTTATTGTTCTCACGGTTGCGAAGCCTTCCGGCTCTTTCTTTCGCCAGCACCGGGCCCCGCTCTGTCCGCAGGGAGGGGTCCCAGCCACACGGGAAGCCCCCTCAGAGCGCGCCGAAGGGCTTTGGCACCGGCCGCAGGGCTCCGGGGGGTCCATCCTGCCCCCCCAGCCGGGCTCTTTGCCCAGGCCACCATCACCGCCGGGTTAGGGGGTGCGGGCGCAGCGGTGGGGTGCCGGCTCGACGTCGGGAGGGTCGGAGGAGCCGGGGAGCCGGTGGCGGTTGGGAAAGGGGGCAGGAGGTGGAGCGGGGGTGGAGTGGGGGGCGCAGGGACCACCGGAGCACCCAGAGCCTGGGTGGGCTCCCCCGGGGGGCTCA
>Ga0065711_1050976_pt1 | contig 10574 bp, 8 predicted proteins | sample Hoacrofraction12_FD_59098 | JGI IMG/M metagenome (GOLD analysis project Ga0065711, IMG submission 59098) | Hoatzin crop microbial communities from Cojedes, Venezuela - Epithelial fraction 12 v2 (version 2) | ecosystem: Host-associated > Birds > Digestive system > Esophagus > Crop | place...
CCCCCCAATAAAAGTGATATGGGAAATGTGTTCACCTGTTTGCCATCGCACTCCTATGGCTCCTTAGCACCCCACGGGCACTAATTCTCATGCAGAGTATGTTGTGCCAGCACACATGGAAGTGCCAACACAAGTCCTAGTTTTTTTCATTTAGTAAATTAGTAGAATAGTGCCTCCTCCAAACCCAGAATCAAACCTAGGACACAAATGTGCCTAATGTATAATTCTGGACAGTATCATGAATAACCTGAAATACAGAACCAGGATCCATGGATAACGCTGTCTGCATGTAGTAAGGTTTGGGCAGAGAGGGGGAGCAGGGATGCGGACGGGACTATAGGTTGGCTTTTGCTGTTCTTTCTTTGTTGGTTTATCCCAGACTAGTATAACTTAACATTTATTACAGATTCACATCAAACACATGATGTTAATATCTTTAATTAATGCAATGTAAGTAGGGTTGGCAGGGGAGAGGTGTGGGAAATTAAAACCTTTTCCTGGTCATAGGTCACTCCGTTTCCCCCCTGCCACATTATTCTGCTTCGTATTGCCACCCCTCCTAGCTACTTCTTGCCCTTTTTTTCTCCCAGCCTTACAAACTAGGAATTATATATGGCTCCATCCAAACCTTTTGGCACCACTTCATAACCTGCTATTTTGGGCTGAGATCAGAATGCACAGGCTCTGTCCTTTATCAGTGCTTGCCTTCTAACAGAGAGCAATAATTTGCCAGGCATTCAGATTAATTTCAATGAAAATTTTATGTTAGCCTGTTAATGTCCAGCTTAAACACATGAGGAAGGAGATGGTGCAAAGTCAAAAGAGTGGCAAACAGGGCTTTGCAATATATAACAGTTGTTTGACAAAGTAAAAATAAACAGGAGATCTGACAGCTTAGTGCTGCGTGACATGGGAAACAATTATTTTTTCAGATCAAGTTTCCTTCCAAAATCTAAGAAAAATCTAAGCACAAATGTAAGCAATCAGTTCCCATCCTGCCAGAGAGAGGACTTCTCCAGTGCACAGATGTTCACGCCACAATTTTTTCCCCCTGAAAAAGAGTGAAGTATGCTGTACCTGCTCATCACTTCGATACTGCTGTAAGCCTGTAACAGAGAAAGCGGATTTACTCCTCCAGGTGCTCTCAGGGGGCTCCTATTCAGCGACAGCCCTGCCAAGCCTCCTCCTACTTCTGTAAGCATGGCCCGGGAGGTGTTTCATAGGATCACAGAATCATTAAGGTTTGAAAAGATCTCTAAGGTCATCAAGTCCAACTGTCAAACCAACACCACCATGCGTGCTACACCATGTCCTGAAGTGCCATATCTACATGTTTTTTGAACACCTCCAGGGACGGTGACTCCACCATTTCCCTGGGCAGCCTATTCCAATGCCTGACCACTCTTTCAGTAAAGAAATTTGTCCTAATATCCAATCTGAACCTTCCCTGATGCAACTTGAGGCCATTTTCTTTTGCAGGAAAACAGAATTTGGTCTCTTCTCTCGTTGCCTGATCACAGGTCACCCTGGAAGCTGCATACTTGTCCCCTCAGTCAGGGGAAGTCAGGGAGGCTGCCTGCCTGCTGCTCCTAAGGGAGGATTGTGGTGGGGGCCATCTAGAAAGTACAACAGCCTGGTTTTGAAGAGGATTTTCCTGTTTCATGACCAGCATTAGTGCCTCCAGAACAGCGAATCATACAGAGCGGCTTTGCTTGCCAACATGCAGAAGCTCTCATACTCCCACCAAAATAATGGGTTTCAGTGGAATCATGGGGAAAGCTTATTGATGACAGGCGGACAGAACATGCATCAAGGCAGCTCATTCACAGCTTGTTTGCAAAACCCCTATTTTCCTGATTTGCGTAGCTCTTACCAGCATTTTTCAATCCATGAAAGGAAATGCCTACCTAGAAACATGGTAAGAAAAGAGGCAGCAAACTTATACCAACAGCAAGGGGGTAAGGAGCAAGAACCCAACCTGAAAAGGTTATAAGGTTTCTGAAGAACAGTTTTCTTACACTAGACAAGAAACACATTTCCTTCTTAAACACACAGTATGCGAATGGTGCAGTTGACGACTAATTTTTCAGTTGAACTTCAAATTTAATGATCTAACACTGGCTGAAAATATCTATAATGCAACTATGGTGTTTATCAGACAACTAACAGACAGATTAAATCCATGTCTTTGTTATTGATGTACTGCATAACAACTAACATTTATTTATTATGTACTTCTGTGGTTTACTACCCTGACTTGAAGCTACCTGGTCAATAAGCAGATTGCAAAATTGCTGCAGCAGAACTACTATTCATGCAGGCATGCTGTAGAACTCGGAGTGGCTCCACATCAGGCAGATGGTGTGAAATAAAGGTGGGATTAAATTATGGATCTTTGGGAATTCCATCTCCTGAAAGATCTGAATGTATTTTTCCAGTGATCTCAGATACAGATCAGTATCTTGGGCTTCTACAAGTGCTGTAAAAATACAAAAGGGAAAAATGCTGCAGCTTAAGAGATGATCACTTCCAAATTAACCTAGCCTCGATGAAGAATGCAAAGTTATCCTGTACCTATTTAAAAGAGAAAGATATGTAGGCTTTAGTGGCACATTACAGCCAAAGTAGCAGGAATGACTGCAGATGCCTAGGTCACAGAAATGTGAAATTCTACCTTGGAATGAAAGAAAAAAATTCTGAAGTCTGCAACCATTTTAAAGTTGGACAGGCCAGGTCCGATCACAAGAGGTGAAATGAGTTAGTACTCTTGATTAATCTGGCACCAAGAGGCAAAGTGCATCTTGGCATTCTGGAACGGGCTGTGTGCTCCACTGCACCTTCCAGTGGTACGTTCAACGGCTTGGCATTTTTCATCAAAGGGGAAGAGGACTCCGCGTTGTCTTCAGGCTGGCTATTTAACAAACAATGACAAATTATTTCTTTTCATAGACTGTAGAAATTTGTGCTGTTTTGCCTTTCAGCAGAAGGCACACCAGGCATGCTCTGGGCTGCTGCTGGCATGGGATGACGTGGGGAAGGATTCAGACTCATACAAGCAGTTAGGTTTGGGCTTTGTTCAACGTGGATGAAGTCTGTCCTTTTACTGCTCAAAACTTCTATTAAAGTGAAAGCTGTAGAGCAACATCAGCCTCTATGGGTGGCAAGGTCCTGGAGAATGATGTCTTTCCATTGCCTGGCAAGTACTCCACACATCTCTGGCCTCAAAAGTTCAAAAGAGACATGAAAATTTTTGCACTCTGTCACTGTAGACTATTTGCTAACTAAAGCACCTGATGAACTACAGAGATTTCAATCCATTCTTCTAGTCACAGATCAACAGAAAAACAGCTTAAATGTATTTCAATCCACTAATACAAAATTATTGCCCCCATCAAGAAATCAGAATTTTAATACTGGGATTAAACGACGATGACAACAACAACAAAAAGTAAACATGTGAATATTTTAAGGTTTTACTTCAAAATTTTAACAGTGATCTTTAACTATAAGTAGAATAGGCAAGACAATACTTGTGAGTGTAAGCTATTTGCAGAGCTAGTATCTCCTAAGCTGAATAACATTACAGAAGCTGGTACTTTATTATATTCCATTAAAGTTTAATTTTATATACAAAGTAGTATATTAGCCAAATATTTCTTCATTGCTAACTGGTTGTTTAATGTCTTTTAGCAGTAGAATTTATCTATCAACAGATTTACTGCAGCTAAAGAATCAAAAACGATGCTGAAAAAATGTACGTGCTAATTGATTTTGCTACTGCTATAGCTCTCACCTATTTTTATGACAGGAAAAGTATCCACATAAAGTCCAAAAAAAACCCCATATAATGAGCCAGCTCAGCTCACAAAGGAGCTTGATTTAACGTGTATGCCCCTGCTGCCCTGATATATCTCACCATCATGACTTACACCCCTATGTCAAAACAAATTATAGATTGTTCTGTAACACATACATATAAACACAGACAAAATATACATCTCATTCACTCTACCCTTACCATCTTCTACTTCCCTGAAAATGTCCTGAGAAGGAGGATAATAGCTGCTTTCTTTGGTTTTTAAGATCTTGATCATTTTTTGAACAACAGGACTCCGAAGCTATAATTTAACAGAGGAGAAAGCAAGCAATTAAAGATCATGGTCGCCTGTCAAAAGAGCAGAAAGAGTAGCAGGCAGAACTCAAGCAACTTACAATTGCACTCAGAGAATCAATGAATAAATAAGACTCAAGCCTACTGGCAGATAAAGGCTGATCCGTGCCAGCTGAAATCCATGGAAAGACCCCAGAAGCTTTCAGTGGGGAACGAACTGGGCTCTTCACAGTGTTCGCTTACCTGACATCGCAACATCACTAATAATAAGCACGAATGAAGCAGAGGATTAAACACAGCTCCCAAAAACGTTTCTTATTTGGAAAGTAAATAATCCTGCATATCTTTTTTTTCAATTAAAAAGAGCTGTTTCACTTGTAACAAGCTATGGTTATTTTATTAAACAATAGTATCTGTTTCATAGCCAAATTTGGTAATAATTTCCTGAGTATAAACGTTGTTCTTCACCTAATTTTCTCCAGAGTTTGAGAAATGTCATGGAAAGAAATTTAGAAAAGATAGACAAGAACAACAGAATTCCTCACAGTTATATAGCCCTTCATCACTAATTTTCACAGTCCTCTAATGTTTAACTCTGTTTTAATTTGGTAACTTGTGCAAACTCTGATTACTTTGGGAAATGGCTCCAAGCTATTTGCAAAAATAAAACAACAAAAAATCATTTTGGTGTCTCATTTTTCAGAGTGGATGGGGAGAGGCAAATGCAAAGAAAGTTCTCCTTGATGTTTACAATAACATCTGAAATCACTTACTTGATAATTTATATATAACAGATTGTCTTTTCTCGTTGTCCAGAAGTTCAGCTCAGTTTGGGGGTCTGGATGCAGACCACGCAGCAGAGGTTTGGCAGAATCCTTATCCACAGCGTCATTAATCTGATGTGAACACTCAATAACCACTGATTCTATGGCATGTAGTACTGCCCTGGAATTAGGATCTTGTCTGCAAAACACAAAAGAGCCCATGAATTTCAAAGCAAGTACTGTACTGTAGTAGTACAGAGCTCTTTTCCCTTCACTCCCCTTTATGTTTAAGGATGAATAACCCTGAAATTTGGAATTTAGCTCTGATCAGAGAAAAAAATCATAAAAAAGCCCCTGAAGACAGAGCTAAAAAGGCTGCTTATGAAGACACAGATCACACTCTTACATGTATTTAGAAATCAAAACCATGGCCAAACACCCTCTCAGACATTATTGGCAGCATACCCTTTGAACAGTTCCTTACAATTATTCCAGATGTGAAAAATCTGCATTTTACTGTTTAATTTTCTAATAAGTAAGTTATATGGTAATTTGGTGTTTGAATGAATGCTGATAGTTAACATAAATATTAAATGGATTTTATTTAATATATATTTATTACATTATTATTTGCCAATGTTTACAAAAAGAGGAACTAACAATACACAGGGAAGCATTTTAATAAAATATTAATGGAACATTACAGCTTCCATGCTCCCTTTCACAGTCTATTTTTTCCCCTTCAATCAAGCTAATTCATCTGTTCTGCCTCAGTTTTCACTCCATACTTGCTCACACTATTGTGCCTGGCCCGCCTGCCTCACTGCCATGACACACAGCAAGGAGCTGACCCTGACCAGGGCCTTCAAAATCGTTTATTATTGACAGGATCATAAATCTTCACTTCTCCAACAACTGATTATCAGTCACCTCTGTACACAGTCAGTCCTAAACTGAAATCAAACCTCTGGTTTACTTAAACTGTGAGTTCTCTGGGATACAGCTCATATTATTGCTGTTTCTACAGATAATAAATGCACATCCCAATGATTAGTGCTATGCTCCTTTTTGATGCCATCTTTTAAGATTATACGAGATGCCTTTTATGACAAGAGTTCAGTTCACATTAAACACTCAAGGCAACAGAGTAGTGCAATCTATGGGAAACACATTGAAAAGGTAATTCAACAGAATAACCGTATTTTGTACTCTGGAAGCATAACTTCACGGGATTCCAAATCCTGGTGACTCTACAGACAGCTTAAATCTTGCCTTTGAAAATTAATAAACCCAAAGTACACATTTATGGAAATTCATGTTTTCATGACAGAGCAATTACACCATTTAAAACATATTAGTTGCATACAAAATACATTACGTTTTAATGCTTAGAAGAATGAAGTAATAAAAATATTATCTTTGGAACACTATTTAATTACTTCCTCATTAATGCAATTTACTACCAGGTTACACCTGAGCCTAAAAAACACCAAAAGGAGCTCTTTTTTTTTTTTACTTTTTTTTCCTCTCCTGTGTTGCATAGGTCACACAACAGTCCTTCCTTAGTTATTTTCAGCATATATTTGATACAAGTCAGTCTTTGCTGCAACTGTGGGAATGGGAAGATGAGTTTCTCCTGACATCAGTCCTTTCATAATTTGTGTTTTATTTTTCATGATTTCCACAGGATGCTCCATATCCTGGGAAATGCAACCTGGCCAGGATGTATGGTTTTCCTTATTGCTTAGAATAGGCACTAACACCTGGAGGCGAAGCGGGAGAAGTAACATTACAAACCAGTAATAACAGTAACTTGGCTACTGGTGACATACTGCACACTGCTTCATTAAACCTGAGAAGAACAAGCTTACCCAAGGCGTACTTATCAAACTCCTGACTATTTGAATCAAAGTGAGCTTTATATTTTCTTTTTCTATCAACATAAATATGTACTTGAATCTCAGACAAATTATACTGTACATGGAAATTGTGTTTTGGGACAGCATTACTTTTCACTCAGCTGAAAATGAATACTGAGCAGCTTCAGAAAAGCTGAAGATGTTTACACCACTTTTATTATCTCTCTCCTCTTTCCCTCGGAAAATAGAAAGATTGTGAGTAGGGGGAGAAGGGAGCAGGCAGAGTTCTATATCCCCTATACCCAGTATTTTCCTGACAGGAGAAACAAATCCTGTTAGTAGCACAAACCCTCCTTTCCATGGTTTAATAGCCACCAATACATACCATTTAAAGCCAGTTTACTTGCAGGATATAAGCTCATATTTAAAATTCGTTCCTAGAAATAGGCACCTGTGATATCCTTTGAAAAGATATTTTTTCTCTAATGCAAATGCATAATGCTAATTATGAATTTTGTTCCAGTTCACTCATTTATGTTAAATCCTTTATCTTCTTTCACTACATAAACACTTCCTAACTTTTCTCCACATTGTTTCTTAAACCATGTCAGTACAGAGTTCTGCTCAGGACAGCATGTAGGAACTTGAAGTACGTTACTATTTGTCATGACACTTCAAATTAAGCACATGCTCAAATCAAAGTACTTTGCTGAATCAGGCCCGAGCCATAGAAAAATTACTTAAAACTTCACACCATTAACCCAAGTGAGCTTCCTGGAGGAATGTCTTCATGGGTGTATGGACTTCAGTCACTTCAGGCCCTCACAAGGCTCAAAGTATATTATTGCCAAACATCAAAATCAACAAGTAACCATTGAGTTACAGAATTCAGGGAGATGGACCCTTGCTATGAACTCAGTTTTAGGGCTGAGTGCAGCTAAAGATGTGCAGCTACATCCATATCGTGTCCAATTTACTCCCGTCCGTGCCAGAGTGATTTACAAACAAGAACCCGAAAAATGACAGAAAGGGAAGCAATAACGAAAATACTGATGCAAGTCTGCTCTTGCACAAGTAGTTACAAACTCGAGGTTCACTTGTAGGGTTCAGTTTTGCTTGTTTCAACAGTGAGGACATGAACAGCACAGGAGAAGCCTCAGCATACCTGTTGCTTCACAATTATTACCCAACTGTGACAGGTAAGCAAGCGAGCAAAATATGAGCTAGAGAAGCTAGGATGAGCAGCACAGTGCTACTGTTCACCTGTTTTAACCATCACTCCTCTCCCGAGGCCTAATTTACTAGCCCCTGATACAGCAACAAATGGTTGCTTCAGCGCTGGGAAGCTCCCGCTCCAGCCCCACGGCAGCAGATCCTCCCCTCCCAAAAGCCTTCCTGGGATCTCTCACTCCGGCTGGTTCCCATCTCGCGCATGAAGAAGGCGTACCTTACACCGCTGGTATCCTCCCTAGAGATTCATAAGGCAGACATTAATTTAATGAGTTCACTTGTGTCTCTATGAAGGAAGTTATTCTCCCTTCACATAATAAATCCCTCAAACGTCCCGAGCTTCATAAATCTGATGGGACTGAAGTTTGCTCCAGTATGGAAAAGAGGAGCAAACCGGACATTTTGAGGGTTTATTTTTCCTTTGTTGAACAATAAAGTCAGGGTATGAGATGTCACTGGAGTTTGGAGATTAGATTTAAATATCGAGGCTATGAATGAAACTCCTTGTTTCTATACTGAGCAAGTACTAAATTCATGTCAAAATCTCAAAACCTTCATTTCTCATTCAGTCTCTCCTTTGCAAAGGGTTTTAAAAGAGTTTAATTTTAAAATCAATTTTTAAAGCACTTTTTGCTGAAGACTATTTTTTTTGTAGCACAGTTGAGCGACAGATGGAGACTGGAAGTTATGAGATTTTTAAGTTAAAAACTTTCTCAGGTGCTACCGCTGGGAAATTTTTTGCTTCTCTCTGCAGAATATGGTAGTTCAGTAAACAGCCACAATAGTTCTCCAGATACCGTTTGTGACAACTAAATCTTAGAAATTTGTTTCCATAACACCAAACCACAGGAGAAATAATCCCATTTTCATTTTAAGCAGAAATACCTAAAACAGCTGAATGCCTGTATCAGGTTTCACAAAAATCAGCTTCCTCAACAAACAGAGATTTAGCAATGAACGGTGAACTTGGTTGTCAACTTCCTCTTCTCTTTTCTTTATGCCAGTCACAATTTGCTCTTAGTCTTTTTCTCTTCCTTACTAATCTTTCAAAAAACCTTGACCTTTCCAAACTGCCCAACAGTGGATTTCAGATGCATTCAGGTTGCTGTGCTTGAAATCCTTCTCCTTTGAAGCTGACGGGACTTTTGTCATGGGCTTCAATGAGGAAGAGATTTCCTGCTCAGCAGGAGAGTTGCGGTTCTGTCCCTGCCCCTGCTCATAACCGCTGTCTCTCAAGATCAGACTGCTGAGATAATGACCAGCCTGCAATGTGAATGCTGCTAACAAAGTGCTAAAAGACAAGAAGATGAAAACTATTCTTTTTGTCATTGCCATTGATATTTATACACACATTTATTAACTTCTTGAAACATCAATTTTTCACAGAAATGCAGGATCAACAACTAAAACTGCTCTGTGAAACCTGTTCGGCTGCCCTGGTCTTGAACTTGGGTTTCCCTCATCCCAACTATGCACATGAACCACTGAATATTGGTCTTTTCCTGAGCCCAAAATTTGATCCTGGATCTGTAATTACAAAACTTTACTCAGAAGTAGAGTGTTTCCATTTAAAAATATGTTATCTTGAGGAGCCAACGCTTTTCAAAATTTTGGGAAAGAGTCTCATATAATCAGGGTCAGGACCACAGGTGTGACTCAGGACCTGGAAAGAACAGCACAACATTTTTACATGCATTACATTGCCTTTTTGTACCAAGCGTAGATCCACCATCAGTTTAAAGTAGAGCTTCAAATGCAATTTTAAGGGATTTTTTATTGCAAAGGTAGGAGTTTGATCTGGATTACAGTCTCTCTGTACTTTTTCTTTAAGACATTCACATAGACTCAGCTACACTTCAAAATTAAATATTTCCGGTTATTCCCAGAACACCTTTCCTAGGTGCCATATTTCAATATACAGAATGGCATTCAGTCATCCTTACTCTACTCTGCCAAATAGCTGTATATACTCATCTTCCAGAGAATCTGCTTTGTAGCTAACAAACAGGTACAGAATCAGGGTCACACTTCCAGAGACCGCTGAGGCTGCACCTTAGGACATGAGATGAGACAGCCACAGACCTCTTTATACACGACTCCTTCTTAAGTTAGTGGGAACCAAAAGAGTATTTCCAACAGTGTAATCCCACCATAAATTATGTATTCATGTCCAAAAATTAACTTTTCAAAATCTTGTTTGCCAGGGCTCTGTATTGCATGACTTCGCATCCGTGCAAGTTACAGTGAATTTCACTGGTTGCTCAGAAATACAGAACCTGAATTTTCATTGAAGCAAAATACTTTTAACCTATCTGGAGAAGTTAAAAGCCACAACTGAGTACAGGCTGAACTGGGTGCAGCCTGGGACCACGCTGACAAGAGATAAGTTCACCAACAAGCACAGACAGCACTAAGTGACCCTTATGGTTAGGTTGCAGCCCACGGAATGCTATCAGGCAGAGGGCTAAGAGAGACTGAGGCAGCTCCTCAGCAGAGGGGTAATCCCCCCCGAGAAGCTCAGCATGCTCCTGGCATAGATCAGCAACTTGAGGTAGGAAACAGCAAGAGTCCTGGCCGTAGCACAAGTGTAACTTCATTGGTAGAAGGGGG
>Ga0065711_1050977_pt1 | contig 10574 bp, 7 predicted proteins | sample Hoacrofraction12_FD_59098 | JGI IMG/M metagenome (GOLD analysis project Ga0065711, IMG submission 59098) | Hoatzin crop microbial communities from Cojedes, Venezuela - Epithelial fraction 12 v2 (version 2) | ecosystem: Host-associated > Birds > Digestive system > Esophagus > Crop | place...
CCTTTCAGTGCTGTTCCCTGCCACTGATGGGATGGAGGAAAACACCACCTGCGTCCCTGATCCCTCAACCAGTCGCCCCAGTGCCCTGAAGTCCCTTTTGATGGCCTTGGGACTTCTTTCTGCGATCTCGATCACCATACACTGGAGGTCTGTAGCAACAGCTGAACATGGAAAAAATTGAAAAATACCAACATGATGCATATTCTGCCGTAGGCCTGACTGATGCTTTTGCCTTCACCACATTATTCATGTACAGATCTGGATCCTTCCTCTATTGTGCTCTTCCTCATTGATTAGTGTCTGCTGTTCCCACTCTGCAAGGCAGATGTCTCATTGCATGGAGTAGTGAAACTTTGGGATGGTCAGACCCGGATTTCTGAAAGGAGAAGGAGATAACAAGCAATGATGGCAACCACCTGAAGCACCATCTTCTGCGCAATGTGTCAAGGTTATCATAGTTGCTCGAAGACCAACTTCCCAGTTCACCTTTTTCGTTGCAGATAGCTGAGAGCTGGGACTCTTTGAAAGGTCAGCGCTTCTGAGATACAAGATGGAAATCACTTGTGTGACACATCAGATCACATATGTGGTGCTTCAAGGTGAGACACTTAATCTCTGTGATAGTTGGCCTATGCGCCTGCAGTATACAACTCTGTGCATATGATGAGGAGTTATGGGTTTCTCTCTGTGAGGAGCGAGAGGGCACTCTCTCGTTCCACATTAAAAGCAGAAGATAATCTCACTGTACTCATGGTGTAGAGCTTGGTCTCACTGCACAGGCCTAGGGGAATCCACATGTGAATATTTGGTGTGAAGTGCCACATTCACTGAATGTTTACAGAACCAGCTTCAGAGAAGGTGGCAGAGCAAGGTCCCTTCAAACACAAGTGTCTGCCCTTTGCACTGAAGCCCTAAGCAGTGCTGGTCACAGACTTCTCTTTCCTGCTGGGGCTGTGGGTCTCCTTTTCAAACATGGGCTGTGGAAACTACTTCATTTAATGCTTCCCAGCTCTCTATTTCTGTGAGAATGGCTTCTTCAAAGCAGTTCTGCATTTTTGTGTCTTTTTGCAGTATGCATGCCCTGCACAGGAGTAAGAGCTGCAAGGTCAAACCATCCTTGCAGAAGTCTCTTCTCAGCTATTCTCGGATTAACTTCCAACTCTAAGCAACTTGATTTTACTCCTGTCCCTCCCACACCATAGGTGCTTGTTTAATAAAACTTGATTATTGATTTTTCAGCTTTTTTTCCATGTAATGGAGAAGGTTAGTACCCTGTCCATGATGGCATAGATAGTGTCTCTTTTTTTTTACCTAAGGACATTTTAAGAACTTAACTGATTTCAAAGCAAACTTAGGATAAATGGGGGAAGGAGGAAAAGAAAAAAAAAAACAGCCTCATGAGCAAATAAATGACTGATAAGGAAATTTTGAACTGCACATGTCCAATCATTCACCCAAATGCCTGAGATTTTGCAGCACATATGGCCCTCTGTCAGGGGATTCCACAACAGCAGGCAGTTATTAACAAATAGCTTGCCATCCGGTAGTATAAATGATGCAAAACTCAGCAACATTATCACTACATACCACCATGATCTAATTGTTTTCAGAAATAAAAGCAGTATTTTTTATTTTTATTGTTTACTTCTGGTTTTTCACAACAGTTTAAAGAGAAAATGGAATCATTTCTTACCAGAGTAGACAGGGTAGATTTTCTTTCCTTCTGAGTCTCAGATTTAGACAGGACTCATACCTTTTGGGGATTTCATAAATCTGTGTCTTGGCTTCTCTTACACACTCATACCCTGCCCATTCTACTGGAAATGGGAAAGACATTCTTTATTGATCACTTTGGCCATACCCTTGTGAGCCAGGACAGTGCTGTTTTTGCCATTAATCTTTTCTTTTGTCCCATCTCGTTTGATTTCAGAGATGCTCAATGGCAGCTTGTATTTCTCTAGAGATTTTCACTTACAGCGTACTGGTGCTCTGCAGATTCTGGGTTATGAAGACCTACTGCAGTCCTGTAAGGGAAGTGTTACTATTACCATTTAGAAAGGATAAGGGATGAGAAAATGAGGCCTAATTTGTGACCTGACACAGATCACAGTGGAGGTATATAGAATAATTTAGAGTGGAAAAAATGTCTCCCAAGCTATAAGTTCTTTGCCTTTACCACTGATGGATCTTTGACAGATGCATATAACTCCCTAATGAGCTGAGGATCATTCTAGCTTTTGAAACAGAGAAAGGGTCCCAGTGAATCAGGCTAGTCCTTCATCTCATTCAGCAGTTTGTCTCTAAAAATTACCTTTGAGGAGCTAATTCAGAAGCAGACACTCTGCAGTAGGACTTTTACTTATCCCCTTCACTGGAAAAAAAAAATTCTATTTAATTCTCCAGAGTTTTGTGATGAATAAAGATCTGATGCATGAATGTTTCTTACCAGAAATCTTGTTGTCTTTTAACATGTACTGTTACAAAGCTGGATTTTCATGCTACCAGCTCATGCCAAAGCAGCCCAATAACTATCATTAATGGCAAATATGAACCTATGCTCAGATGCCTTAAAGACTTAGCTATAAATTTGAATTCCTAAATTTTACAATGACTCCTTGATGTATGCACTTATTCATAGTTTTCTCCACTCAGAAGGCTCCAGTATGGGCGTACTACCACCTCAAATCTTCTGTATTGTTCCAGGCTTCCCACTGGAAGCTGAATCAAATTCAAAGGAAATCTGCACAGCTACGGTCTGTCTACAGTTTAACTAAAATGTCACTGGAGGCTCTAGAAAAGCTCCAATCTCAGACAAAGTGCAACTTAATAACTTCCAGATAAAGTTCCCCTGTGCAAGAAGCACTTTTCTTAGGGCAAGGCTAAAACTGTTCAGGGAGCTCTTATAGGACACAAAGACTTTTTGCTGTTCCCAGTGCCAGGTGCTTTTGTTCACTCTTCAGTCTTTGATGTGAAACAAGAGAAACGTGCACCTGAAAACAGTAACAAACGCCTGCCAGCGATCACCTCTCCCAAGCATTCATTTCTCAGACTAGATAGTAGCAGTGAGAATAAACTCTTCTTAGGCACATTGTTTAACACAGTGCTGGTAAGTACTCAGTTATTCTAATACCGTGTAGAGCAGAAGTTTGTTTCTACCTTCTGTTCATGCTCATGCCTTTCCATACCACCCAGCTCAGGAAGGGCCACTCTGACGGCTGAATCTAATCAGTAGCTATGCCTACATTTTGTCTCAATTAAGAAAGATCACATTACAGCCTCCTGAGGGCTCTGGTTACATTAATACATTAAAAGATATATGATTTTTGAGCTTGATGGAAATAAATGCATTTTTGCCCATCAATAATATATCACATGAAAATTAGTGTCTGAATTAATGTTGTGTGGCTACAGTGGAAAAAATAGCATTGGCTTTATTACATAATAAAATGCCCTTAATTGTTGGACTAGAGCAGCTTTATAACATACCATTACTTTTGGTAACAACCTCTGCCTTTTCATCGATCAGAAAATGTTATCAGTCAGAGCCAGATTGAAAGTAAAACTGAAGAATAACATTACAGAGCTGATGTAGTTGAGTGAAATAAATCAATGCTGGCCTGGCTTTGAATTAAAAATGAAATATAATTAAAAAATGATTTACAGAATAACACATTTTCAACTTTTGAAGCCAAGTGTTTGCATCCAAAGTGGTAAAGGATTACGTACAATTTGACTGCATTTCTCAAACCCTGAATGATGTGCTGTCAAGCTTCTCTTTGTTTGCTTGTTTGCTTGCTTTCTTGTGGCTTAATTAAGGAGCATTACAAGGAACATTTTCGAGTTAGTCTAATGTCACTAAGCACTCAGCAAGTGTGGCAGGCCGGAAGACTATGATGGCAAGAGGCTATTATAATATTTTCTTGTTCCTATCTGTTTAAATGCAACTTACAGATTCAAGATCCCACCTTGCATCAGTCATGTCTTTTTTTTTTTTCCTTCTCCTAGGCAGAATTTTAAGAGCAGGGAGAACATAACTGAGGAACACTAACTGAGGGCTGTGAATCAGTTCCAAGTCCAGACCCTCCAGACTCAGCCATGACTCTGGAAAACAGACATATTTAGGGAAGAACTTAATCAGCTGACTGGAACTACATGTGTCCTTAACTGCTTTCTTAAATCGGTCCATTGGGTTATAATCCCTCTGAGCTGGAGCTTGCATGCTAGCAAGATCATAGCTCTGCCAGAGCAGAAATGGAAATAATTAATTTAGGGCATTAATACGGAAAGCCTATACAATGACATCAAGTTTCAATGCATAAAAATAGCTAATTTGGGAGGCTATCATGAAACCCCTTGTCTAGGTTATCTTCTATAGCTCTATACAGAATAATGTTTATATTCCTGATAATCAAATTCTCTGTCTCACTTACTCCATCTTCCTCTCTTTCTTCTTTTCCCTGTAACACTGCTTGTGTAGCTTTCCAGTGGTTCAAAGGTTTGCAGGTATAGGAAAGCATGCCAATATTTAAAATATAGAGGCAAATTTCTAAGACAAATCTCCATTATTAATCTCAACTTGATCAAAGTTTCTGAGTGTTTTATTTGAAGGATGTAAGATCAAGCATGGGTGTGCCATGGGAGTGGGAGGGCTAAGTTAAGCTGCAGAGTTAAAAGTGAGAAACAACTATGGAGAATTGCAGAAGGTTTGTTAGAGACTAAACGACTTGGTGATTAAGTAAGTGGAAGATGAAATTCAGGACAGATAAATGTAAAATGACATACATGGGGAAAAACAATCCAAACTTCACATACCAAATGACGGGCTCTGAGGTAACTGCTATTACTCAGAAATGAGATCTTGGGGTTATAATATATAGTTTTATTGAACTCAGTGCCCAGCTGTGGTAAGAATTGTTACAAAAGAGAATAAAATAGAAAATATCCTTATATCACTATGTAAAGTGCTGGTGTGCCTGCATTTTAAATTCCACGTGCAGTTTTGGTCTCTGTTTCAAGGGCAAAATGCTACTAGCAAAGGCCAAGTGAGCAGTAGCACAGGTAATCAATGGGATGAGGATGTAGATTTCACATGAGGACAGACTAAATAAGGTGCAGCTTTTCAGGAAAAAAATAGTGGCAACTGAGTGAAGGTTATAGCAAAGGTGTATGAAGTTCTGTGGGGTGCATAAAGGGCTGGTAGGAAATAATTTTCATCTCTCTACCCAGACAGGAACTAGCGTCTTCAAGTCAAGGTAGCTGGTAGCAGGTTCACAGCAAACAAAACAAGAAAATTCTGTCACTCAACAGAGAACAAACCTCTGAAATTCCCTGCCACAAGAGGCTGTGGGTGTTGAAACTGTGCATAGAGAAGGCGACTGGATGAATTCCAGGAAAAATAATACGTTGAGGGCTAATGAACTGAGACCATGGGTCTCATTCAGGATGTCCCTAAACTGCAAATTTTTGAGGAGCAGAGGACTATTCTGGCCTAGTGTTGCAGTACAGTCTCTGTGCCTGTATCCTCCTCCCCACTCGTCTGCTGCTAGTCACTTTTGATGACAGGACACTAAACTAGCTGACCCAGCATGGTTGTCCTTTTGTTTATGCCTATTCTGTGTCAGAAGCTGTCCATACTCAGTCACCTCTATCTCATGTTGCACACTTGCGGCAGTGCTGGCTGCAGAGCTTAAAACTTCCCCATCTCCCTGCTGAGGCTGGTGACGTTTCCACCTCAGAACAGAGCATCCAGACTCAAATGGAGTTTGAATCGAGCCCATACCTTTTTTTATTTAAATCTGGATTTAGTCCAGTCAGTAGAGAGGAAGAGTTTGGACAATAAATTGAGATTAAAACCAGAAAGATGCCAAGGTTCAACAGAGCTCAGTGCTTATGTTATCTCTCTCCATAAGCTGTCTAGTCCTGCTTTCCAAGACAATGAAGAGATGAAATTAACATCAGCAAAGCTCACTGCTTTCGCTCTGGCTGAAGATTGTAGATTGGAGAAAAATGTCTGGTTCTGGTAAGTCAGATGTATCTGACAGTTACTCCTTTTTCTGTATTTCCTCAGTACTTTCCGTTCATGCCTGGTAGTCTTTCTGCACACCCCCCTCCCCCCCAACTTGCTACAAGTGCCTTATCTGTGTATTCTTGAACTTATCGCTACGAAACTGAATTCTCCTGTATAGGAAGAGCTAGGAACCCAGCGTGCACCAAAGGAGAAAAAAACACTTTTCAATTTGCTCAGATCTGCTGTGCAAATAAAAACTAGAAGAAAATGACTGATTAAAATGAAACTCCCAGCAGCGGACTTTTGAATAGAGTTAAATTTCTGTTTTTCCTGAAGCATACAGTCTGAAAGTTTCTCTGTGTTTATCAGCTGAAGTTTTTCTCTTTCTCCAGAATTTACCTGAACTCACACTTGCCAGCTTAACAATGACTGAGGGCTAAATTGTTTGTTATTTAATTCAGTCTAGCAGCACAGTAAGAAGTAACGAGATCTCTTCCAACTTACTTGATAAGCTCACCTGGAACTTGTGGCAGTCTCTTTCAAGAGTAAGGAGAGTAAGCAGATGCCTTTCTTGTTGCTTTTGCTATGTTGTATAAAATACAGTCCCCAATATGCATGCTACAAACTTACATACTAAAGTTTAAAGCCAGCATTCCTGGATTCAGGGACGAATTAATCTTCAGTGAGTAAATGAAGTCTTTACAGTCAATTTAAACATCACGTATATTTGTAGGCCTTGCTTTCATCATTAGAAAATCATAGAATCATAGAATGATTTGGGTTGGAAGGAATCTTACAGATCACCTAGTTCCAATCCCCCTGCCATGGTCAGGTACACCTTCCACCAGACCAGGTTGCTCAAAGCCCCATCCAACCTGGCCTTGAACACTTCCAGAGAGGGACATCCACAGCTTCTCTGGGCAACCTGATCCAGTGCCTCACCACCCTCAGAGTAAAGAATTTCTTTCTTACATCTAATCTAAATCTACTCTCTTTTAGTTTAAAACCATTATCCCTTGCCTTATCCCTACATACACTTGTAAAAACTCCCTCTCCATCTTTCTTATAGGCCTCCTTTAAGTACTGGAAGGCTGCAATAAGGTGAACCCAGAGCCTTCTCTTCTCCAGGCTGAACAGCCCTGACTCTCTCAGCCTTTCCTCACAGGAGAGGGGTTTCAGGCCTCAGATGATTTTTCTTGCCCTCCTCTGGACCTGCTCCAACAGGTCCATGTCTTTCCTGTGCTGAGGGCTCCAGAGCTGGACATAAGACTCCTGGCGGGGTCTCACCAGAGCAGAGTAGAGGGGCAGAATCCCCTCCCTCGCTTTGCTGACCACGTTCCTTTTGATACAGCCCAGGATATGTTTGGCCTTCTGGGCTGCAAGTGCGCACTGCCAGGTCATGTTGAGCTTCTCAGCCAGTACCCACAAGTCCTTCTCCTCAGGGCTGCTCTCAATCCCTTTATCCCCCAGCCTGTGCAGATACTGACCCATGTGCAGGACATTGCACTTAGCTGTACTGAGCTTCATGAGATTCATACGGGCCCACTTCTCGAGCTTGTAGAAGTCATGCACCTCTAGCAAGTACCACATTTACATGGTGCAGGAGATGCTTAGGCATACGTTCAAAATGAATTTCCAGTAATACAGTTTCCAGACGAATACATTTGGGGGAAGCAGCAGTCGGCATCTTGAGTAGAGATAACCCATATTGCAGAACTGCGTTTTCTAGCTGAACGTAAATGCTGTGGAGTGTAACCAGGGGTAGCAAGCTACCAGTCACGGTTTCATTTATATCTATGCAGCTGTTTTCAGATACTGTTATTAATTACTTACATTTTTCACCTCAATAAAAGAAATGTTGCTTTCACTTTAATGTGTGGTCTAATTCTTGGAGTAATTTGGACAGATGAACAAAATAGCAGGTGTCCCATCCTTCTGAGCATAGACACATCAAAGGGAACATACTGGTCCATCCTCACTTTGCCTAGAGTCCCAACAGAGCACCAGGGGATTCATGTCTAATTTGTGGATGCTCCTGCAATAAGTTGCAAAAACTTGTCTGAGGATTGATGTTGTAGCTGTCTATTTAAGAAAAGTGTCTTCCGGTGGCAAGTCTTAACCAGATTATTGTAGACATTCAGCAGAACAAGAGGGATAATTTCTTAAACCTCTGAGACAAGCAAGCATTGCAAGCACAGTCTTTCTAACATTTAAGGATCTTGGAAGGGACAGCATGAGAAATGGGCTGAGTTTTCACCTTGTCTGTCTGGGTCATAGGTAAATAAATTACACTCTGATGTGAGCTGCCACAGTCTCAGATGGAACAGAGCTCGATGGAACTACTGGCAGAACTGAAAAGAGTACCACTGGTATGCTTCACTATGCACTGGCCCCAGTATTGAGATGAGGGCTTTGTTTCGCATCATGGATACAAACCTTCTACAAGGAAGCATCACACCTAGGGAAAATCCAACCTACTATATCTAATTAATCTTTTCAACATTAGCTGGCAAAGTTAAATAAAATTTCTTATGCCATCAGAATTTTATCATTGTTATTGCTGTTATGACTACCTGTAGCTAGCAAGGGCAGTCGTAAAAGCAGAGGCCAACATCATCAGGGCATTTCCTTTAATTTTGGCTGTCGGTTTTCTTTCCAGTTTTGTATGCTCCAGGTTTACACTAATACACCCCCTCAATGGTTTATTCTCAACCACTTTATCCACTGCACTCCCAAGTCCTTCCATACAGATATGAAAACAAACCAACCCCTTCCTGTGACTGGCATGTTATTTGCTGGGCTTCACATTACTCTCACTGATTAGATAATTAACTTATTCTCTATTTGCCATCTGACTCTTGAGATCATTTCGATGGTGACTATGCACTGTCTTGTCTTTGCCCAGTACCTGACGTGGTTGGATCCTGATCTTGACTGATCAGGCAACAGCTTGATAAGAACAAGAAGGAATGCTATGATTTGATAGATTGCTGTTGGTACACAGCAATATATTCGCATGTAACAAAACCAAAGGATGGTGTCTTTCTATGAGCATGATGACAAGCCTTTACATCTAAGCTAAATTTGATATTCATTTTGTACAGAACGTAGGCAGTATTACGTATGTAAAGTCACACATATAAACATCAATTTCTTGGGCTTTAATTACAAGATTGTTGATTTGGTTTCTGTTGTTATGAACCTGTTTCTGTACAATCATTCAACATGTTCATCAGTCCTAACAAAGAAGGAAAGAGGTGAAGAAATGCTGTGTTTATATGAAATATTTCCTCAGTTACTTTAATTTGCAAAAATTTTGAAGGTCTTCAGAGCTCACCCAAGTACTCCTTACAGTTTTCTGAAAGACTATCATCAGGAAGAAAAACATTCAGTCAGCCCTGCCCCAAAATACAAGAAGAGTTTGTCTATATGCTTCTAATGATATTTATAAATATTTTCACATTTCCTTTGCTCTCTTTATTCTCCAAATTTATACTCAAATTGAGAATTGTGAAGAAAGTTAAATCACACATATATGTCCACTTGTATATTCAAAACAACAATGCACAAATAAAAAAAAAATCATTAAGACATTCAAAGATATCTATTATGGGATAAAACTAAAACTAAAAGATCTGCTAGACAAGTTTCTGACAATCCTCCATCCAACTGGCTTCTCAAACATTTTAACAGAGATAAAAAAGAATTATGACATCTCATCTTATGCATCTGCTTCTTGCAATTCTGGCCATAGCTTCTCTTTTTACTGGGGATCTTCACAAACTGTGAGTGAGGAACAGATCCCAGCAGAGGGAAGGAGGTCTGGTAAGGCAGGTCATATCAAGCCACAGCACTGAAAATGCCGTTGAAGATGTCCACCAAGTTACAAATCGTCCACTGAAAGAAATGGATAAACCTGCATGACTGAAAGCAACAGAGACTGTTACGTGTAACATAACTGTAATGTCAAATTTATATCATTGCGCAAAAATAAAGGGCAAGTGCAGGGTCCTGCAACTTGGGAGGAACAACCTCATGCACCAGTACAGGCTTGGGGCAGACCTGCTGGAGAGCAGCTCTGTGGAGAGGGACCTGAATGTCCTGGTGGACGACAGGTTGACCATGAGCCAGCAGTGTGCCCTGACTGCCAAGAAAGATAATGGGATCCTGGGATGCATTAGGAGGAGTGTGGCCAGGAGGTCGAGGGAGGTTCTCCTTCCCCTCTAGTCTGCCCTAGTGAGGCCCCATCTGGAGTACTGCGTCCAGTTCTGGGCTCCCCACTTCAAGAAAGATGAGCAGCTACTGGAGACAGTCCAGTGGAGGGCTACGAGGATGGTGAAGGGACTGGAGCATCTCTCCTGTGAGGAGAGGCTGAGGGAGCTGGGCTGGTTCAGCCTGAAGAAGAGAAGGCTGAGAGGGGACCTAATAAATGCTTATAAATATCTGAAGGGTGGGTGTCAGGAGGATGGGACCAAGCTCTTTTCAGTGGTGCCCAGTGACAGGACAAGGGGCAATGGGCACAAACTGAGGCACAGGAAGTTCCATCTGAACATGAGGAAGAACTTCT
>Ga0065711_1050962_pt1 | contig 10573 bp, 4 predicted proteins | sample Hoacrofraction12_FD_59098 | JGI IMG/M metagenome (GOLD analysis project Ga0065711, IMG submission 59098) | Hoatzin crop microbial communities from Cojedes, Venezuela - Epithelial fraction 12 v2 (version 2) | ecosystem: Host-associated > Birds > Digestive system > Esophagus > Crop | place...
AAAAAAAAAAAAAAAAAAAAAAAAAAAAAAAAAAAAAAAAAAAAAAAAAAAAAAAAAAAAAAGAAAAAAAGTTGTTGCTGTTGCTACAGCATCACTTTTGGACCAGAAAAGCATAGAGCAAATCTGTGGTCAGTACTATTATAGCAATTCTGCCTCTAGAGGGCATTACAAGCTAAATGTTTTACCTGACAAGTGTTGAGAACATCTTGGATCAGCCCAGAAGACAGTTCTTAAATTATCTAAATCAAGATATTTTCTGTGTTTACAACATCAGCTATGTAGAAGTCAAACAAAATTATTGGGCAGCAACACTGAAAGATCCTTAATCCACTGAGTAACAGCAGACAGTTTGAATAAGAAAAAGATGTTACCAGATATTTTCTAATATCCCTGAAACTTCTCATGACATGAGATGTTGTGAGCAACTTTTAGCACATTGCTGTTCCATTTTAATGACTTTCCCTGCATCCTTTTTATAAGTGTTGTGATCCCCAGTGGTAGTTAAACCCAAAGATCATTGGTCATTATCACAGAGGCTTTGAACCCTTAGCACTGGTACGCAGGCCAGTGTATCAGACATAGAAATAAATAACACTATTTTTTGACTCTCTCAAGATCTCTGACCTATACAAAGTGCTCAGATATCAGTGGATATCAAAGTATTAAGTTCCAGGCTTTTTCTGGATTAGACAAAGATATCTAAGTGAGCTGGTGTGACAGGTTCTTCCCAGTAAGTGCTGCTTCCTAAAGGTATTTCATAGGCCTCTTCAGCCATGCAGTATGAAACACGTGGACTAGATCAGTCCAAACCACAAAAAACATTTGTGTTTCTGTGACTGAGAACCAAGGATCATGCACGTCTCGCTGCATGCTGAAGGCCATATTTTGTTATTGTAGAAAACAGCAACCAGGTTGCTTTGGTATAGTTTGGCTATGTATGTTTTACTATCCACATTTGTTCAACTACTATTGACTGAAATACATTTAATGGGGCAATTAGAGTAATTACACTTCCTTTTCTGAAGACTGATATACGCCTTACATTTGTCTGTTTCTCTGGCATCACAGTGATTATTTTTGATCTTTAGATAATGCTGTGAGTAGTCTGCTAAACGTCATAGTCAACCACAGTACTAAGAGGCTACATATCTTCCAGACTGATCAAGATCCATGAGTCCATTTCAGATTTTCAGTGTTCCTTTCCTGGTGCCTCTATCTATGCCCATTCTGTGTTGTTAAGATTTTGTACTTTGAGAACAGATTGTAACATCTCCTATAAATGAGATAAAGCCTGTCTGAAGTACACACCATTCAGAATGGAATGTTATAAAATAACAATTTTATTAATAAGGAAAACCTACAATAAGTAAAATATTAAAAATGCATTACTGAAATATATTTTTTAAAGTAATTTGATAATTAAAAGTGATATGGTAAACTGTATCAATAAGAAAGATAAACAGGAGTAAAGTAAAATCACACAATCACTTTGTGTTTATATTGATAGACTGGTTACTGCCTTGTTCACTATATTATTGCAGTGAATAAAAATATCAAAGTTTTAGCTTTAGCCGACTTCAGATTTAAAAAAAAAAGTAAGTTTGCTACATGCAAACATTTTGATTTAAACAAGAGAGCAACCCAAAGCTTTTTTTGCCAGATGGACACATTCGCTTGCTTGCCACAGAAGGTTACCAAATAGAAGTTGTAATCTATCCCAGAGTCACAGAAATTAGGTCCACCTCAGGGCTAAAATTTATCTTTTACCTCCTTTCCTATATACTGCAGAGTTGCTAGCATTCACTTCCAAATTATTTTTTTTAATTGTTCATGATGTTCAATTCCTCTACGTAATAAAAACCCACTGTTGTCCCCTGCACTATATTATGTATTCCGAGCTTCTTTTGTAATCAAGGGAGTTTGACATGCTGAAAGTATCCCAAGATTGGGTTCTTAAATTATTACTAGCTATTCCTTTTAATATTGGGAGTCTTCTCTATCAGCCTCATCCATATGTAGGAAAAAAATTAACAGGCAGGTTTTCTAGCCCACACTCACAAAGGTTCCTGGACTGTGCAGCATCTGGATGGGAGTTAAAACTAAGAAGAAAAAAAGGTCAAGATCCAGCTAAAGTTTCATAGATTGAGATGTTTTTACATTTAAAAATCTTTTCAAGCTAACCTTCTGTTAACGCTCTGCATGTGTTTATACACAGTTTGAGAGTAAGAAAAATAATAAAAAGTCTCTACGTAATGGAAGAATTGGTAAAGGTCCCACTAGAATAATTATCCAATGGTTTGTATAAATGTACTAAGTGCTAAACGTACTTAATGAGAAATGAAAGGATACTGGGATTACAGTGTGGCCACACAAAATAGCTTGGATGTTATATGCCCACAAATGAGATAGATAGATTTTATGTGAACTCCAGTTAAAGAGAAGTATTTGATTCCCTATGAATTATAACTGGCAAAAGAGCCCCAAACCTGGCAGGTAATACTGTTGCTACTTCATTAATTTTGTGGATGTTGATTTATCTAATAAAATGAAAAGACCTGTTTTTTTGTAAGGAGGATTCTGGGAAGTAGCTAGCTGCTTAGAAACAAAAAAGTGGTTTTTTTTTTCTTAAGATGAGGAAAAGTGTATGTATCAAACAATTAAAACTGGAAGTGTTGGTTTTAACCTCCACCTGTGCTCCAGACCCTTAGCTATGAGCGCTGCTGCCAGTGCAGCATGGTAGCTGGGTAGCCCAGCAACGCTGGGCTGCATGGTAGACTGTTTTGTCCTGGGGTCAGAGATACTGAAAGGAAGAAAGAGAAAGAAAGATTAATCTGATAAAGGCATTGCCATTTCTAATCGGACTGATGGGAAACTGTGGTATGAAGTTAAAGAGGCAAGACAGGGTGAATTACTGTGATGAACTACCTTAAAGCTGAAGCAATCAAATAGATAGCTCTCACGTATAGAAATTACTGTGGCACCTTTATTCATCAACAGTTTTGCACAAGTGTCTCATGTTCAATCCCTTCGGCGAGCAACTGATACATTGGATTAGATTAGCTCCTCTCGAGGAGACCCAGCCACTGAGGTGGCTGCTTCTCGCTTCTCGTTGCTCTGCAGAAGAATAAACTTTTCAAAGCTTGAATGTGACAAGCTCCAAAAAGTAACAACACTGCAGCCTGATGCCTGCACTTGTAACCCACTGTAATGGAACTGAAAGTACTTTTATACTTGTGTATGACAGCAGTGAAACTTTTTCATACAGGCCAACAGCTGAAAACCTGCGCAAGTGGAATGTGTGACTCCTAGTTCAGAAAGTTTTCACAGAAACAGACATCTGATGGAGGCTTTCTGCACATTTGTAGAGGACAAAAGAATAACATAACAAAATCAAGTATTAAAAAGCCTACCTTTGAGTAACTGATTCAAATATTATAAACAGATATATATGATTCAAATATAGTCAAATGATATGAAAGGCAAACACGGTATCCTAGAGAATTCAGCATAAAAATCCTGTAAAATTTCATTCACATAATTTTAAGAATTAGTTTATGATTCGCTCTTAAGAATTGCTGAAGTTTTCCCATTATGCTGAATTCTTTGAGTCTTTTGAAGTTAGTGGGCTCTAAAGATACTCAATATTTTGCAGGTTTGCATGCCAGTGAACACGGCAAACAAATATCAGTTCTGTGCAATTGAAAGTGTTCTTTGCCAAGCACCTCATGATTATGTTCCCACATCTCAGTCTGCTTAACACGGGACTAGGAGTAATACACAGCTATTGATAAAGAAAATTAAGTGCCTATAGAAAAACTGATCTAATAATAACAAGTTGTATATGTTGTTAGAACTTTATTTTTTCAACACTGATGTTGTATCACCCACAGAAGAGCGAAAAGAATTTAAAATAGTATCTTCATGTAAATAGCCTATCCTGTCCTTCTGAAGAGATCCAAAAAGGACGTATACTAACACTGAAAATTATGAACAATGATGAACCAGATACATTTATAGTTGTGAGAAAAAAACAACAGATGTAACTCCTAAACCTTTCTTTCTTTTAGTGTTAAACTCTTTTACAAATCTGTAATAAATACAATCTGATTCCAAGTCTTCTTCTTGAGTACTCTGGTATTGTATCCTAAAGGATTTACATTAAATAAAAACCAGCATTTTCAGAAATAATTTTGCTAACATAATACCCCTTTTTTTTTTTTGCAAAACCGCAATAAACACCCATCTTTTTATTAATGTTGGAAGCTGTATTGCTTAAAGATCAGGCAAAACCAATTAGCACTACTTCGGACATAGTATACATCACTTTACAGAAAGAGTACTTTATGGGACAGACTGCTGTGCATTTGCTGAAATACCTTTATTGACCACTTATCGGGCATCTTATACTGTGTGGTTCACAGGACGATTACACTATTTGCCCAGCTCTGGAATAAGTTTTTCCAAACTTTTCGAAGAGAACAATCGATGGTAACACTGTTTGAAAGTCCTAAAGAAATGAGAGACAAAAAAGTATTAAGTTTGGCTTTCATGGTTTTACCTTTTTTTTTTTTTTTTAAGGAATTTTAGAGCTCTAAATATGGTCTTCTGGTTAAATTTCACTACATGAGTCAGAATCTAAATTATGCAAAATAATGTATATGAAACACACATTATTACATGTACATTACTTTGAAGAAGAGCACAAGAACTGAATTATTTAATTGCAAGCAAACACATATTTCAAACTCTAACTAACTATAGGCACTGCAAAAATTTTCTGCCTCAAACACTAGATTTTATAGTCTTTTGTAAATCATGGTATACAAAATAACATTCTCCTCCCCGGCAACCAGGTAAGTTAAAGACAGCAAGATACCCTTGCAACATTTTAACTTTTCTACCTTGTCTAACATTAAAACATGGGTATTAAACCAGCTCCATGAGAAACGGTAAAAAATGAATATATATTAAATAAGTATTAGTGGCAACAAATTGACTGGGAGTTCTAGTACAAAAAATACAAGCAGGGTGACTTCTGAACATGTTTTTTCCAGGAAAAGTTCTTGGTCATTACACTCAATTTTTTTAAAATGCAAATGCTTACAAATCTAAATTGAATAAGAGAAATGCAAGCAAATGTGTGCCTTAAGAGTACAATGTTAATACAGCCAACAAACAAGAACGTAAAATAAGATAAGTATTCCAAACAGTATTTTGATTTAGCTACTTACTAAAAAATGCTCACAGCAAATGATTAGCAAGTCCATGGTGTTTAAGATCAAGGTTTAAAAGCATTCTTAATAAAAATATTTTCTTTGATCCTGAAATACTGAGACTAGTATCAGCAACAAAAAATGTTTGGTTTCCATTGAAATTGTTTTACGTTTCTGAAAGTAACATGCCATAGACCAATTATCAGCTTTCCAGGATCTGATGATTAATTTTTATGAAAGAAGGCAGTCTGAACACTTTCTACTGTTCTCTATCATCAACGCGATGCTCTGTGAAAATGCATGGAAATGCAATGTCTTCATAAAATGTCTGAGCCCATGAGTGAATGAAAGCTAAAATTTTTACCTCTTCAACATATTTCACAATTTGAAAGGTTCTCTCAAAAAAAGAGTGAAAACTTTTTTTTTTTTTTCTGAAAAATGACATGAAGCAGAATTATCATTCCCTGTGTGATTTAGATTTAGCTACTTCACAGACCACAGTTTAGCTGAACCTCCATGAACAGGCAGAGCACCTACAACTTCTGGTCAGCTTCAAGCGAACACTGGCATGGCCCACATGAGTTCCACCTGCACTGCCAGACTGTGACCACATCACTTCTTACATCTCACACGTAAGGTTCTTTGGTATGATTCCTCCAATATTGTGCTCCACAAAACTTCTAATATCAAGGTAGACATACACATTCAAAATGAAATACTCTCTTGTGTGGTGTGAAAGTGAGTCCTGCCCATTCTTAACTGTTCACAAGATTGAATTTTTAATGCTTGTCTATGCCTTGTACCGCCCAATTTCTTACCCATCAGAAACAGCCTATTTGCACATTTTCACATTATACTTTAAGAATGGCAGAGTATTTTAGTTTTCATTGTTGAAATTGCCATTGTGTTTGGCATCACAAGCACCTTCTTACAGCAGGAAAAGCTGTCCATATAATTATTATAATAAATATTATTATAACTCCAGCATAATTGCAAATAGTTTCCTTCTAAAGTGAAGATAGCTATATTTAATTCAGTAAATTCACCAGGCTAATATTGTTCATGAGAATGGAAAAAAAAAACAGTTCTAGTTCCCAAGAAAGCAAATAGATAATATAGCTATAATTTAGTATTAAGTGGTAATTCAGAGCAGAATACAGCATCCTTTATTTTGAAAATAGGACATATATTTTTAATTTACATGCAGGACAGTTAGGTACAGTTTAACAAAAAGAGCAGTGAACTTGGGTTGAGATGGGGAAACCAGTAAAAGGTGGACACCCACCACGTCAGGATAAAATCAGGAATGGTAAGTCTGAGCATTGAAGGAGTCCTCATTTGCTGGAGCAGACGGCTTTTGCTATTAGGATGCCTGGCCAAACAAAAACAATTGGCTGCCAAAATTAGCTCCTTGGGACGATTTAGGAGCCTTTGAAGTGAACAGTTTTTTGAGCTGGAACTAAGCCCAGGTCCAGCTTCAAACTCAAATCAAAATGACAAAGAGGAAATTTTCTGTGCCACACGCCCCCTCGGTGTAAGATTACTTTGGGTTGGCAGCTGTACTGTTTGTGTTGTTATTTAAAGCTGTTTCACTAGATACTCACAACTGAGCATTTAAACAACTGGCTCCGATTATGACGACAGCAGTTATGTTTGACCACATTTAGGAAACATCACACAGTCGGATGGATAAATAAAAGTGTTGCTGGCTTTACAGTTAGACTAATTAAAGAAGGTCAGAATGTATACTAGATAAATGTTGCACAGTGTGCATATAAAATAGAAATATCTTTTTAGGAAAAGAACCCTAGCCATGTCTGTATTTGAAAATACAGATTTTAGTCAGGTTGCAACAGCGTGAGAAAGTAAGGTCTGAAAATACCACTTAGCCTCACAAGGTCTACCTCACAGCACTGAAGAGAGTCTATCCCACTGTATCATTGTAGCAGCATAAAAGGAAAGGAATTGGAAGCCATGTTCTGATATCTAATTTGATGGTAAAATGTAGGTTCAAATCATGCAGTGAAGCACTGCGACCCACTGCTGGTTGATTCTGGTAGACTGCCAGGATCATCTTGAATTTAAGCTGATTGCTACATAGCATAGAAGTTAAGAACTTCTGTAGATAATCCTTTCGAAGCTACAGGAACCACAGTTGTGGGTGAAGATAAACAGGCTTCTTCAAAATTATTTTCACCGCCAGTCCCTTATTATTGATAGCTGGAATAAACTAGCTTACAAATCCGAATTCACACATATTGGTGAGATTGATCCTACAGTTTTGCAGTCTCAAGATCATAGAAGCATGGAGCTGAGCTTTATGGAATTTCTCCACAATGCATTCTTTAACCATGCCACATAATTGTCAGCATCAGAGGCCTGTAATTCTCAGGACTGAGACCTATTTTTAAATTCCCAAATGAAGTTAATATAATACTTCCTTTTTAAACTTGTCAAGCTTTGACTCCTTTCACTCTAGTAAACTGTAAGTGACTCAAGTTCAACTGACAGAGCTTAACAGGACCTATGGACCCTTTCAATACATTTGACTACTTGCCTGCCATGTGTGCTCATCAGTTCTAAACAATGAAGTCAAAAAAGGTGACATAAAGCCACCAGAGATTTGTCTTAATCAGCACACTCTGATGTAATAGATTAGACTTGCCAAATGCTCACGTAGTTTATCTTTGGAATGTTGTTATTAAAGCAAATTCTAAAGAGATTCTACATCTGAGTATGCAGACATACATAAATAAAGACCACGTAAAAATAACATGGGCAATCCGACAAGACCTTGTAGACCTACATACAGCTTGAAGGTCTTTGAAAATGCTTTTCCTCATATTCTAGTGATAAGTTTGCACTAACAGTGTTTCTTTCCAAACAATTTTGAGAGTACAGTACAATTTCCTGTAATATAAAAATGCACTTTGGAATGACATAGGAATTACAATTAAGTATCTTCTTGGAAATTTAATGAAGTAGAAAGTCAGATGCTTCAGACCAAAGCAAGAATATGCATAGAGCAGTAGCATATCCACTCACAGATTTTAAGGCCAGAAAGTATCATTATGTCCATCCATTTGCAGTTTCTGAATACACACTTAGGTAATTTCCTACAGCAAATCAATCAAGTCCATAATAATTATGAAGCTGTTAAGCATGTAATAAACTTGCAACAACAAGCTTACAGTAAACTTATGATACCTGATTTACAACTTTGCATAGTCCTTCTCTGTAAAGAAAAACTTTCATTTTGTTGCATAAACAGAGATTTGGTTGCATAAATGGAAACTAAATTTGCATTAGGTTGTATGAATGCACATTTCCTTTATAGATTAGGAGAAGCAGCTCATGAAGATGCTTCAAAGATGAACTGCATAACCTCTCTAATGAAAAGTATTCTACCTATAGCGGTGATTCAGAGCACTGAGTCCTCTTCCAAGCCAATCTAACAATACCAAAGACATGGTATAACTGTACAAGATCAACCACAACACCATTTGTTATGCAACAGGTAAACCAATCTGTGAAAGATTTGGATCTCTTGTTTTTGTAGTGCTGGAATTATATCTGTTAAGAAGAATCAATGGCAGAAAGAATAACTGAAAACTGCTAGAATCCTAATTCTATCTTCATGCCATTGAATAGTAGAAACAGTGAGCAAAATTCACTTTTCTTTAGCTTGAGATCAACATCCACAAGTATATGTCAAGATTTTAGAGTATGCAATGGGAAATTCTGCGTAAATGTCCATGCAGTAGTTAGGTCCTTAGCGTAGGGTAAGCCCACCGAGCAACCTTGCTTTCCCCATAAGGCTGGGACACAGCTCACGTGCACCCCTCACTGGAAAACCAGGTAGTACTGCCAAGTGCCGCTGTACAGCCATAGTCCACAACCCCCTCTGTTTAATACTAAGTGGTCATATTTAAGTATTCTCTATGATCCTAACGCTTGTAATAGTAAAATTAGAGTTTTAAATCGAGGTGTCATAGTAAGCCTTCTGACCTATTAATAGCCACAGAGGTCTCTAACAAGGAAGCAAACCAGAAATGGCAAGCTATTATACAATTAAAATGTTGATCCAGCTAACTTTTATTCTTAGCAAATTTATCAATACTGGTTAACAATACTTCCAACTAGTACAGGGCCTTCTGACATGACAAAATGAGTGTAACAACCCATTCTGTCAATACAACACAAATGTCATTTCAAGTGCTCAAAACCCACTAAGCTACCCTAAAAAAGATTGATTTATCTGCTCCAGTGTTTCTTTGGGGCAAACTTTTCTCACAACTGAAACCAATTAGTGGGCCTGGCACTTGTAGTGCAGAATGTAGGTCAGCATCAAGTAATAAAAAAGTATTGACTTTTCTCTGTCTGTAAGCAGCATGAAAGGGGTGCCATGGCCTTGTCGTATATGAAAAGAGCTCCATTAATTTCACTTATTTCAACCAGGGCTGTCAAATACTAATGCTTCTATTGCACTTTTCACACAAAGTACATTGACACCAATCCTGGCCCCAGTGAAACAAGTTTACAATATTTCAGTCAGTGAAAGGGGTACTATAATTTTTAATTCCCTGTTGTACATTTAGTCTCTTTAAGAAGCACTGCTCATAAGATCTATTGAGAGATATGAGCTGGGATATTAATAATGGCTACACACTTCTCCCCATGGGCAACAGAACCTATTTCTTGGGCATAAGTTCAACAGCTAATTAGCCATAAAGTTCAGGACACAGTTGTTTGGCGTAACTCTGTTTTTGTGGCTGGTGGGCACAGACTGCCAATTTTGCTTTCCGCTGTGGAGAAATAAGCAAAAACAAGGAATAGGTCTTCTGTGACTTAAGGCTATAAAATTGAAAAGCTAATGTGTTAACCAATTGGGTCAACTAGCCCCTTCAAATAAGAGATAATAACAAAAGCCTGGATCATGCCTTAGGGACTGGATCTCATTGTGTCGGCGCAGAGGTATTGACTTCCAGGGAAAAGCGTGCCTAATCGGAGTTCCCTGCGCCACACTGGACAAGTGACCACTGCTGTGAGGAAGGGGATGGAAATACACCTTTCCCTATTCAGCTTGCCAGCGCAATGCACAGGAGGAGAACAAGGAGCCATCATCTATCTCCTTCGACTGTGTACTACTGCTACCAATTCTAAACCCTCTAAATTTTGATCTTCTGGGTAAGTGCAATGAAAAAAACGCCTGTGCTTCCACGAAGACTTTATGAGCTTCTCCATATTTTGGCTCAATGTAGTGGTGGTCAAACTGACCTAGAAGGCTATGATCCTATTTCCCTCTATTCTCTGCAATTTCCCTCTTAAACTGCCTGTCTTTTTTTTTTTTTTTTTGCAAG
>Ga0065711_1050978_pt1 | contig 10572 bp, 4 predicted proteins | sample Hoacrofraction12_FD_59098 | JGI IMG/M metagenome (GOLD analysis project Ga0065711, IMG submission 59098) | Hoatzin crop microbial communities from Cojedes, Venezuela - Epithelial fraction 12 v2 (version 2) | ecosystem: Host-associated > Birds > Digestive system > Esophagus > Crop | place...
TGGCACGCGCGGGCCGTGCGGCGGCTGCGTCCCCGCTGCCCGCCCGCCGGCCCGTCCGCCGGCCCGTAGGCAGGGTGCCCCCGCTTCCCTGCCACCCTCTTCGGCCCCGCCGTAAGCCCCTGCTCGCCTCCCTCAGCCCTCCATTACCGCGTCGTTTCTTCGCCTCCCTCCCTTCCTCCCTCCCTGCCTCCGCTCCTGCTGCTTGTCCCACGTCAGGCCTGTCGGTCTCCCGCTGGCTGTGTGACCCCCTCCTCCAGAAGGGTGGTCACCCCCGCTCCTCCAGCTGCGCAGAGGGCTGCTGCAGGAGACGTGGTGGGCAGGCACCCACGCTGCCGCTGTCACGCACCTGCCTTGCTGGAAAGCAGGGAGGAGAGAACCTGAAGTTGGTTTGAGACGGGGCAGTTGGTGCCTGCACGAAATGCCCAGGGCGTTCGGTGCCCAGCAGGCGTGGGAAAGCCCTTCGGATGTCCGCCGTGAGCGGGAGAGGGGGCAGAGAGCAGAGCCATGTCGGGCAGGTTGGGGCTACCAAGAGATGTTGGATGGATCCCACCAGGCTAAGCAGGCTTAAGAACGGTGTGAGTATTAGAAACGATATGTAGATGCTCTTGCATGTTACGGCTGATGGGCAATTGGCAAAATTATTTTTGCCTTAGACTACACTTAGTTAAAATTATTCACATTCCAAACAGTGTACGCAAACAGCTCTGGTACCAGTGGGCACGTGCAGAAATGTCAAAGGGAGGGAGGTATCGCTCTAAGGCTGACACCAGAACTTCAGGACTCTCACAAACAGGGGAAATAATTCAAACAGGGATAAATGAGAATTGATACTTTTTTTGAGTTGCTGTGTTTTTTTGCTACTTGTACACCTTACTGAAGGAGTACGTGAGCAGACTTGTTGGAGTCAGGATTCCTCAGATTAATGGTGAGAGGATCAGGAGCTGAGAGAGGAGAAACAGCACGGATTCTTGATTTTGATAGATAAGTAATTGTGTTTAAATGCTGTATGTGGAATCACCGGCCTATGCCTTACCTCTGGCATAATAATATTATAATTACATTTTGCAAGGAAAGTCCTTTTCATCTCAGACTCTCAAACATCTTACAAACACCACACCTTAATGAAGTAAGTAATTATCCCTATTTTACTTATGGCTACACTGAGGCACTAAGAAGTGACACCATTGAAGATTTTAACTTGAACACTGTACTTGACCACGTGTAGACACAGAGCTTTGCATAACAATCTGGAGGAAACATCAGGTGTCAGAATGAGATGATAAGATGGATCGTAGAGCTGCTGTGGTGTGAATTTGTGCAGTTCAGCTTTACGCCAGAAAATGGCTTTCCCCTACTGAGTGGTAAGTTGCATGAGGGTAGCATGCATCAGAACTAGGGTTTAACTTGTTTGGTTCCAGCCAGGTTCTCCCCGTGCTGGGGCAGGTGTAAGGATGTTGTTTTTAGGACAATAAATATTGACTTTTGCATCTGTGCCTCAAGGTGGTGTGCTGGCTACCTTAAGTCTTTAAGTCAAATTCGTGGTTTGCAGCTGGTCACTTTCACAAGTCTCTCTGCCTTTGAAGTAAACTTATTTAATGACCTTAACTGCAAATGAAATAATGGTGCAAGAAGCATAAACATGCTGACAGATGGGAAGATTTGGAGGGGAGGTTTTATGTATTGGTTACCCACAGGACAGAGTCCCCTAGAAGAAATAAAACCAGCTAGAATAAATAAAATCAGACTACTTGTCTACAAGAGCTTTTACTAAAAGATCAGCTCAACAGACTCCACAAAATGAAATGTATTTCAAACTTACCCAACCAAGAGAAGCTCCTGAAACTGGGAATGGTGAGGATTATTAGTTTTTCATTACGTTACTTAATGCATTGATTAATGTCTGTGTTAGGCTCTCAAAGATTGTAGCAGTAGGTGCTTTGGAAACTACCAAGCTTCCTGGAGATAACAGCCAGCTATTGCAGAGCCTTCCATAAGCAACTGTGTTGTGTTGGTGCTACTACCACCTTCTAGGACCATTGAAACCTGGTATCTTTACAGACACCTTTGTTGCCCAAGAGCTGTCAGGAGTATGTGACTCTGGGATTAAAACCAGCAGTTCCTACCTGCTAACTGGGCAGTAGTTTCATAAAATACTAAAACTAGATTAGATGTTCCTTATGCTGTTTCAAAAATTGGTTGTTAAAATGATACAAATCGTCGATTTGGTTCCAAACCCCTGTGCTGGTTCAAATTTGTCCGGAAAACTTTGATGGTTAATCTTCTATCAATCATATGTAGGCTGGATTACGTATTATCTTTCTATGGTGCTAGGGAATCACGTTAAAGCAATTATTTTTTTTTTTCCTGAAAAGGTGACAACGCTAAATTATATCTAGAGACTTTACTGACTTGCTGTAATGATTTACGGAATTCACCTCCAAAATATTCCCTCTGCTCTGGTATAAATTAATTTTTATACTGGTTCCGTCTACAATTTCATCAGGATTATTATATTAAGATGCTCTACAAAATAGTAGAGTAGATGGGAAATAACTTATTGACATAGGTCTGTACCTCAGTTGTCTTAGCTGCCAGTCTTTAGTCTGATCTCAGACATGTAGCAGCACATCCCTGTGTCTTAGTTTTCTTCTCTGAAAATTGAGATAATGATAGTGATCTTAAGAAGGTGCTTTTTGATTTGTAGATGAAAGCACTGTATAGGAGAGAGACATTATTTTAGGTTTTTTTTCCACGTTGTGGATTTGACAGGCTTGAATGTTGTCTCAAAACCCTTGTGAAAATAAAGCCCAGCACCATTCAGCTTGAACAAGTGGTTAACTATCAGCAGAGGAAAACTTATTTTATCTGGGTCAAAATACAGGAGACATTTATTATGTCAGTGTTATCTGAAGCTATGTGCAATGAATTTTGAAGTGTATTAGCACCTTGCTAGCAAGACCTGTATTAAACATATTTTGAATGTGTTTAAACTGAGGCTAAAGTAATTCTAGAGTCTTGTCGTAACATGGAAAAATCTCAGTCCTTGTTGGTTGGTGAAACCATGTCATAACCTGTTTCGTATAAAACTGTCTTTAAACTGTGCTTAAGCAACAGCCGGTGGTTTCTCCTGTGAGCAGCAGATGATGTTTAATTAGCCTTACAGTCATCTACATTACTATCAAATCAAAGAATGCAGTTGCAACACATTCCCCGATTTGTATTGTAAATGTGACCCTAACTGTGTTCCTAAAATCTGTCATGTGCTACAGCTGGGTACACTGACCTGACTGTAATGTAGGCAGAAACTTAGTGCACTAGCAGAAAATCCTATTGCTAAAATCATATTCGTTCTTTAGAAATCGATACTTTTAGTGTTTGAAGCTTACCACAAGCAAAAAAACCAAAAAGGTTTACTTCTCTAGTATTCTGTGCTCTCATTAATTATTCCATTTAATAGTGCCTTTTCAAAATCATCTCTTAGAAAAGGAATTTGGATTACACAATATTGGAAAACAAACCTGTTGCCACCAAGCATGAGCTAACATGTTACAGTACTCTACGGCTTATCACCAGTAAGCCAGCACCCTGTTTTGTAGACCAGAAAAAGTCTTGGTTGATTATCTGTGCAAATAAACTATGCTGTGTTGAATATTCTAGTTTGCTTAGAGTTGTATTCTGCCTGAGGACTTACTTAATACGTGTGCCTCTTTTCAGCTCTTCAGTAAGAGTTGTAAAATGAAAAACTTTTTAGCATTTGTGACTAAAGTGATGAATTTTGATGCCACAGTTGTAAGTACTCTGGATGGGATTTAGATGAGGAATATGTCTTTCTATGTAACTGTTACTGCCGCCCGAGCTAGAATAGTCTAATGACAGAATGAATAACATTTTTCCAGTTTTAATGGATTATCAATTTGGGTACTTTTTAAAGGTATCATTTAGCATGGTCATTAGGTCTTCAGATTTCTGAAAACAGTGATCTCCTGAGCAAAACAAATTCACTAGCTTTTAACAGAAGTTAATTTAGCAGCATGCCTATAAGACAGCATACACCACTGATTTGTAGGTATTTTAGTGGTTGCTCACTTCTGATACTCATCATTTTTACATGTCTCAGCACAGATTTAAGCGTTTGACTGTGGGCACCCAGCTGAAAATATTTTGTTGCCACTTAGAGATAAATGATTTCTTGAGAAAGCAAAGAACTAATGTTATAATCTAAAATGTGGTTTAGGGACTGCCACAAACTTGTGTAACTCGAATTGAGCCACTAATGTTTGCTTATCTCTGTGAAATGTGTGTAAAACCATGCTTGGATATGAGAGTACTGTAAAACTCTGATTTTTAAGACTTTCTCAAATTAATAGTGAAGTGCACTGTAAAAGAATAAAACCTCAGCTAGATGTGCCTTGGTTTTTTGAAGTCTGTATATTGTTTCTAAAAGAGCCCAGATTCTCATTCTCACTTTTGGTCAAAATTAACAAGAAATTTGCTCTGAGATAAAGCAATTTGGGAATGCTGACAGGTATATAAAAATACTGATTATTTTCTGTGCTGACTATCATTTGCATAATACACTAGATACCCTGGAAAGATTTAAAAAAAACACACAAACATTTTCCTGGAAAGTACTGATACAAAAACGCTACAAGAAATACCAATACAACTTTTGGAATTTAGACTTGGAAGAGGTGAGGAGATCAAGTGATAACCAAAGTCATTAAGATGTAGAATGAAGTTGTTTTCTCCTTGCATATTTATTTATACTATTGGATCATTTCAGATAGTGGTTCATTAACTACGGCTGTTTGAGATGGGTTTCCCGCTGCAATTATTTGGGTGACTGAAAACTCATTCTAGAACTTGCCTGTAAAAATGGCAGAAGTAATGTTGAGGTGGTTACAACGTGTGTAAGATAAGGAGGCATACTTTTGTCTTATCTGTTCAACCATGTAACAGAGAAACACTGGAAGATTTTAGAGACAGCATTAAGACAGGTAGAGGCTAATAAGTAATTTGATTAGTTTGTCATGAATAGTGTAGTTGATGTTCTTAATTATTTCACTGACTGATAAAAGATTTGACCAGTAGGTGAACACAATAAGAAGCACATATAGATTCTCAGATAATATCTACATAAAAGATATATATAAAACTTTTATATATATATAAAAATTTATGTGTGTAATACATATATAGGCCATAACAAAAGAGAAACAAAGTATGAGCTCAGGGCTTTTATTTAGGTAGTCATAGGAATGGGATGTTCAAATAGAGATCAGGCACAGCAAGGGCAGCCATGATAAATGATCAAAAACTTAGAGAGGTCATCGAAGGAGAAAAGCTCAGACTTTTGAAGGCAATCGTGCAGATGACGGTCACATACTACTGTGAGAGTTGGCCCTTGATGAAAAGAGAAATTAACAAGCAGAGTAAAACCAAAGTTAATAAAAGAGTTAAAGGTGATAGAGGAAATTACTGAATATAAACCAAAGAGAAACCAGATCTAAAGAGCCCTAACATGAAAACGTAACTTACCAGCAGGCATTTTCTACGTGCCCCATTTAAAAAAGAAGTTGGTGGTAAAGGTGGAAACAGGCAGAGGTGGCTATGAAAGGTGTGTCCTTTCTAGTTTATATGCAGTGCACTTATGTCTTAAACACTTTTCTCTCTCGCTTGAACAGAATGATACTCAGAGTAGATGTACCTGTGTACAGTTAAGAGTACAATCCTAACAAAAATGGGGCCCAAAGGAAATGCAAGCTACGGACCCACGAAAGTCAGGGAGGAGTGAGGCCGTAAAGGAAATAGCTTCCCATCTTACCAAATGCCCCCTGAAACCTGGTAACTTCTTGCCCATAAGATACAGCAGTATTTGATAGTATCATGAATGTATTTTTTTGTGTTAATATGTGTAGTGTGAAAGATTTGCTTGGTATTGCCATTTCTAGCTCACAGCAGAACTATAGAGGGAAATTACCTTTAAGAAAAAAAAAAAGTTCCAATCTTATTTACAGTTCAGTAACTGGTAATTTGAAGCCCTAGACAATATGGACTTGATGTGTCATATAATGTAATTGCTGTAATTATTTATCATTTTCTTCACTGCACATCAGTTCTTTAAGCGTTATGTTAATGGCTGTATTCACAGTGTTTAAAAATAATGTTTTTAGAATAGGAAAGAAAGACATAAATACCTTTTCGCTACTGTAAGCATTGCTATAGCTGCAAACCATTCACAGTTCTTCAGGTCAAGACAGTATGTGTGCACTTAAATAACAAATATTTTTTATATGTTTGCTTTCTTCCTCCACCCTTCCAATACACTATCAAGTGCTAAACAACTAACAACCCCGCCTTGTTTTCAATCCTTTATATTCTTAAATAATTTTATTATTGTTTGTGGTATTGAGTCTATCTGTGTAACTGCTCAGCAGCTTTAAATTCATAGGTTAACACGTCTGCTGAAGTTTGCAGATTATTAAAAATCACAGTAATGCTACACTGCATGCAAAGGTCAGAGAAGATTTTCCTGTGATGGAAATTATTAAGAGTAATTGCACTTAATATGTAGGAAATGCTTAAATGAAAACAGACGCTGTAAGACTGTTTTATCCTTGTAAAACACAGAAGTTATAAAGCACAAGAATGCATGTACTATGGGAAGGTTTCTTATTATCATTTGTGACAGATAGGTGTTATGGATTAGAGCGTGGGGACTCGTGGTCTTGTTACATAGTATTTTAACTGATCTAAGCCGGTGTTGCCACAGTTCTGTCGACTCTTTCCTGCATATTCCTGTTCCTGACCTGCTGGGTCAGGCATTTATCTGACCCCACAGTGCAGCAGTCTGGAGACCCGAGCTGTATACAAACTGATGTCACCAGAAACGTCTTTGCCTAGTATAACACCCCTTACCAGTTTAACCATCTCACCTGGCAGTGCGGATTAGCACCGAAGTTGTCAAGGGAGGAGTGACAGCATGCAGATGGGGGAAGGGAGGGAGGGTGGGAATGTGGCCACATTGACTGGAGGTGTTTTAAACCGCTGCAAAGCACTGGTGGGTTCCTGTCCAGCACCTGCATGTCATTCATTGTGTCACCATAGACAAGCCAGGCAACTTCAGTCACCTTTTCAGTACTAGGAAACCTACCCACTGGTGTTTAGTAGGCTACGCTAGACAACATGATCACCAAAAGATAGAGCAGCTGTAGGTACTTTATCCACTAATATGTTCATCCAGTTACCCTAGTTGCTATGAACACTTCAATAGCAGATTCCCTTAGTAGGCAAGAAATACTATAATAGTCACTAGAGAAATGCTCTGTTTTCTTCAGGAACAAAAATATAGTTTAGAATTTGTGATGTGCTGTGGTCTCTGATTTTGTTAACAAACTGTAAAAAGACTGTGCAGGTCACTTCAACTTTTTTTAAGAGCGTAAGACTAGACAGTTAAGAAATCTAAGGTGTAAGGTTCTCTCTGCATCCTAATGGCGCCCTCCTTTACATTTGTTCTGTTCACTGAACAAGGTATGGGTTCTGTGGAGAAATGCAATTATATGAAGGATAGGAAATCTAAGGGTATATAAGCAATCAAACATTGTATTTTACAACAGTAGTTCACTGGGCTTTATCAGTGCAGACTTAACCTTGCAACTCCAGTACTAACACCTAAACTGCCACCTTCTCAGGTACTTACTTGCATTAGCAGAGATGAAGAATTTTGTTTTCCAGAGGCAAGAGGTATCACTTAGTACAGGGTGGGGTTTAGGTGAGGCTAAGGGAAACAATTTGGCTTTCTTCTCTTTCACCCTCAGCCTGGCAGAGCATCTGCCTGTCTAGTGCCTCGACGGGGAAGCTAGAATCACGTCAGACGCAGAGCGCCTGGCCCATTTCTCGCTTTCTCTAGGTGAATGGGATTTCTCCAGCTCCTCAGGTGCTCTTTAATGTTTGTACATATGTGTGTATATATAGACTTATGAAATAGGCTTTACCTGATGGATTCCAAGTCTGGGAAGGAATAATATGGGGGAAAAGCTGTATCTGGTTTCTGCTCCTTGTAGTGTCGAAGCAGAGTGGGATTTTCTCATCAGAAACTCCTTACCTTTCTTTCCCTTCTGGTTTTGTTCCATCGTGTGCTCTGACATAAGCTGCAGTAACATGAATTCCACCTTTAGTGGGTTTTGTATTCTACTTCCCGTTCTGGCCCTTTACCAAAAATTATAGTAAGGAATGTAGGTGAGAAAACGTAAATGATGGTTGTTAACATTAGGTAAGAACTGAATGGAATTTCAAGGACAGAGAAAAGCCACTTCAAAAGGCTGAGGTCGCTTCCTCTGCTTGAAACCATGGGGTGCTCCAAATCAGGGAATTTTGGTAGTCTCTTACAAAGACCTCAAGAATTCTAGCCAGTAGCGAGTAACAAAAATAATTACAAGCATTAGGCAAAATGATGCTTGCTATTAACACCTTTTATAACCTGTTATTTATTCAGAGTATTTGACCTTATTCTTGTATCTTATATGTCAATCTTACATTCACTAATATTTTTGTATCTTATATTTACTTCTGATAACTAATATGTATAATACTTATGAAACTACTGTGCAATTCATTTGCAAATCATTATCAACAGAAACCCAGCACAAATCTGACCATTGTTAGAAATAGGCTGCAGAACGAGCATTCTCTCATATTTAATTTTCAACAGCAGGAAGCTTCCTTTTTTTTAGCCTCAGCTATCCGGGCATTCATCAGACTGCATCTTAAAAACTCTGCACACACCAGCTGATTTTTGTTTTTCATGCCTTGTAAGAACCTTGAAGGCTGTCTCTACTCTTTACTCCCCTTCTGAAAAACATGCCATCGATCTTGGAAGTTAAAGCTGCTTTGCTGAAGCCTTCCCTGAGGGATTCTTCATGATACGGTAGTTTGAATGCTAGTGCTCCCTGTCCATCAGAGGTCCCACTATGATAGCATCTGAAGTAACCGAAAACTCTTTCAACTTCTACAGCTGATTAAGTAACATTTGGTACTGTCAAATGAGGAATGCTTACTGAATAGAACATATAATGAGTATTTACTTCTTACTGAACACTTGCCCCTTGTCTGCCAAGTGGGAGATCCCCTTCAGTTCAAACTGGTCCTCAGCTTGCATGAATTATTTGCCAGTACTATGTTAGGGGTTTCCCACTCTTTCACTGGTTCCTGCTCCTCTGTTGGTCTGTGCTCTCCCCTGAGTGACACCTGCACAGTCATCTCTGGGAGTGCATGGAGTTCATCACAGAATTTTCTAGCTTGGTTTTTTTTTTAAATCCTCCTTTGTTAAGAGGTATTTATGATGGATCGGTTCCATCAATGGGATGGCTTGCTGTTTTGTTCTGGGGCTAGTTTAGAGATTTTGTAACAATATGCTAGTGAATTTCTTGCACCACATTTATTTATAATCAGAGCTCTTGAAAGCTGATTGGTGAGTTCTTTAACTTACCAAGGAAGATTTGTTTAACTCAATTTCCTAAATATGATTAAAACAACAGTGCTTGAATAAATATTCTCAGAATGATTATGAGCGGCAAGACGTTTAATTAGGTGGAATAATAATCAGATCAGTAATTCCCAGACTCTGCTGGAAAACACCACTTTGAACGCCCTCGGGTCGTGGGGAGGGCAGGGAGGGGAACACCGGAGGGACCCGCTGGAAACCAGCCACGGGCACGCAGGGAAAGCTCACGACAGCTTTAAATTCCTTAAACCTTCGCTGTCGCCATTTGCGTTCGGTGATCCGTGTACAAAACAGTGTTCTTGTTTCTATTTTCGGGTGGACAATGTGCAATATAGGGCTGAATGGACCCCGCCCCCAAGCCCCCAACGCTCAGGAGCGGTTTGGGCAGAACCGAACACTAAAGCACTCTGGGCCATTTACCAGCGAGGGGGTTCTCAGGGACGGCGTCGGGACACGCTCCTCTTCTTCTGCAAACTCGGGTTCCCTGGGGGATCGGCAAAGGGATTTTGGCTAAAAGGTCTGGCGCTGCCGTTACACCGCCACCCGCCTCCCCGACACCTGGCCGCGCTTTCCTCGCAGAGGAGAGGAAAGGAGAGGAGAGGAGACCCTCCCCGCCCAGCCGGGCCGTACCGCGGGGCTCTCCCGGTGGTTTGGCTTTGTTCCACCCCCCCCTCCTCGGGGCGGTGTTTGCAGCTCCCTCACGGCCGATCGCCCCGCCCGGCTGCGGACGGCCGATTAGGAGCCGCCTCCGGTCCGCCCAGCCCCGCCCCTGCGCTGCCACCTCCATTGGAGTTTGAATGCTTCCGAACCAGCCAATCCTGACGGCCGGCGGCCCGGCGCTGCGCCCCCGTTGCTAACGAGGCGAGGTCCGCGTGCCGAGCGGCGTCGTGGCGGGGCCAATCAGCGCGCTGGGACGCACCATTGCTTGGGCGTGCGTTAAACGGCCGCCGGGGCAACGGCAGCTTTGAGTTTGCGGCGGGGAGCGCGTCCTGTCACAACGGCCCGCCGCGCCCCGCTGGTCGCCGCCGAGGGAGCGAGCCTGTCTGCCTGCCTGCCTGCCGGCCGGCCGG
>Ga0065711_1050979_pt1 | contig 10572 bp, 6 predicted proteins | sample Hoacrofraction12_FD_59098 | JGI IMG/M metagenome (GOLD analysis project Ga0065711, IMG submission 59098) | Hoatzin crop microbial communities from Cojedes, Venezuela - Epithelial fraction 12 v2 (version 2) | ecosystem: Host-associated > Birds > Digestive system > Esophagus > Crop | place...
CCGGCGCTGCGCCCCCCCAAGCCGCGAGTGCCTTCCCGCCGCGCTGTGCCCCCCCACCGGAACCCAGCGTGACGTCACATGGTATGGAATACCGGGCTCTGTTTGGCCAGATGGGGTCAGCCCCTACCCCCCGGCTGTGCCCCTTCCTGGAGTCCGGTGAAAATTAACCCTGTCCTGGCAAAACCCAGGACTCTGTGGAAGAGTGTTTCTAAAGCGTTTCTTTTCACGATTAATAGGAGCCTGACAAAGCATGTCTCCCCTCCTGGTCCTGCAAACCACTCTGAAAGGAGAGTTTCCATTTTTGTCAGCTGATATAATTTGTAACCACCCCTGCACTAACAAAAGTGTATTTATCCCATAAATTCCCTATAAACTAAATATAGCTGAGGACAGAAATTCAAAGTCTTCTTACTGAACAACTCTTTTATAAAAGAGCTTCCTGAAAATGAGACCTGACATGATCCAGCCTTAAGAGGAGAAAGCAAATATTTATCACCGGTGGGGAACATGAAGAGAGGGAGGCAAGTGGTAGTAACTCAGCCTGGGCTGTGCAGGGAGCCATTCATGTCACTAGAATCAACACAACCTGGCAAAGAGGGCTCCTCTCTTGTCCTTTTTCCTTGTAAGTCCCATTTCTTCAGGAGGATCCTTATGGACTTTGAAATACTTTAAAAGGTCAAACTACAAACTGCAGGGAGAGAGGGGAGAAAGCAGAAGCGAGAAAAGCCATCAGTGGAAACCCACTGAGAGGAGAATATTGGCTAGATAAATAATATCATACTAAGCAGAATTCGAGTCAGACCTGTCATGCTCCGCTAACAGAGAGTGAATAATTACAGCAGCGGTTAGGAGGTGAAAGCCTGTCTCCTGTAGGGGATGAGCAGAGGATAATAAGCTTAGCACACTGGCAAAGGCAACCAAGGAGATCTGACCCCTTATCACACAGTTATCTGTAGAGTAGTAAATGAGATTAGGCCCATAATGCGACTGATGCCACATGAAGCTTTGCATTTCTGATGTTGCAAAGAGGTTACTGACACCAATCCCTGCTAATTTATTGAATTGCCACAACAAAAATGCCTTTCCTACCGAAAATAGCAAAGAGTAACTGAATAAAACCCTTGAGTAAAAGGGGATTCATTGCCTGACAAAGATTTGCGGGGCACTGCAGTTATTGAGTTAGCAGATTCGGAGGTAGACGGCTGCCCCTGGGAGGGCTTGAACTCAACTGTGATGCTTTCCCTGGGCTTCCCGCTTCTCATACTCAGCCCCGCAGGGAGCTGGGCTCAGACTCTGTCGTGGTTTAATCGGGCTGGATGCCAGGTGCCCACCAAAGCCGCTCCATCTATCGCCCTCCTCAACTGGAAAGGAGAAAAAATGCAACAACAGGCTCGTGGGTTGAGATAAGGACAGAGAGAGATCACTCACCAATTACCGTCACCGGCAAAACAGATAGAACTTGGGGAAATTAGTTTAATTTAGCAACAATCAAATCAGAGTAGGATAATGAGAAATAAAAGCAAATCTTAAAAAACACCTTCAGCCCACCCCTCCCTTCTTCCTGGGCTCAGCTTCACTCCCAATTTTCTCTACCTCTGTCCCCCTGAGCGGCACAGCGTGATGGAAAATGGGGGTTGTGGACATTTCATCACACGTTGTCTCTGCCGATCCTTCCTCCTCACACTCTTCCCCTGCTCCAGCATAGGGTCCCTCCCACAGGAGACAGCTCTGCTTGAACTTCTCCAATGTGAGTCCTTCCCACAGGCTGCAGTTCTTCACAAACTGCTCCAGTGAGTCCTTCCCATGGGGTGCAGTCCTTCAGGAACAGGCTGCTCCAGCGTGGGTCCCCCACAGGATCACAAGCCCTGCCAGCAAACCTGCTCCGGCGTGGGCTCCTCTCTCCAAGGGTCCGCAGGCCCTGCCAGGATCCTGCTCCAGCGTGGTGTCCCCACAGGGTCACAGCCTCCTGTGGGCACCCACCTGCTCCAGCATGGGGTCCTGCAGGGGCTGTGAGTGGAGATCTGCTCCACTGTGGACCTCCATGGGCTGCAGGGGCACAGCCTGCCTCACCATGGTCTTCATCACGGGCTGGAGGGGAACATTTCTGGTCTGGCACCTGGAGCACCTCCTCCCCCTCCTGCTTCACTGACCTTGGTGTCTGCAGGGTTGTTTCTCTCACATGTTCTCACTCCTCTCTGCTGCTGCAAAAATGCTGTTACACAGGGTTTGGTTTTTTTTAGTTCTTCAACGTTATCCTAGAGGCGCTACCACTGTCACTGACGGGCTCTGCCTTGGCCAGCAGTGGCTCTGTCTTGGAGTCGGCTGGCGCTGGCTTGGTTGGACATGGGGAAGCTTCCAGCAGCTTCTCACACAAGCCACCCCTGTAGCCCCCCACTACCAAAATCTTGCCATAAAAATCCAGTGCAGAATCCCCATTTCAGAAGGAAGGGAAGCAACTTGTTCACCGTCATGAAGTGAGAGGAAATTGGGGGATTGCCTTCATCTTTGTGCCAAGCTAGCACAGGATTCAGGATAGGAGCAGGTCCCTGCTCTCCCCCCTGTTTCCCGGTACCTGGGTGCTTGTAAGACTAAGCCTAACCTGGATGCAGCCATGACGGCTGGGATTACCTTAACCCTTCTTCCTACCCACCTGCTCCTGGCAGAGCTGCCCCATCACCCCCACACTCTGGAGGGACCATGGGCAGTGGAGGGTCCTCAAGGCTGGGAAGCAGGTTCTCTGATGGTGTGAAGGACCAACAGCAGGGTGGGCTGCCCCCACTTCTCTGGTGACACTTTCCCTCCTCTGACCTTTGAAACTTCTTTTCAGGGCCTTTTTTCCCCTTGGAAGGAATTTCTGGACAGTTGATTTTTCTCCCAACAGTTTGTGAGCTTCTCAGTATCTGCTTGGCCCAAACACATTAGTATCCTGGGAACTCGTGACAGCTATTGACAGAAAATACTGTTTAAGCAGTGGATACTGATAAAGCACAGATGGAAATGGGTAGATGTTGGCTGTAAACAATTATTGTGCGAAAAGCATGTGATTACAGTAGCATTTGACAGTGAGTCAGCTAATGCTAGCTAAAGATCAAAAAACTTGAGGAAAACGCTGTGGGAATTGTTTCTCAGGGAACCACAGATTTACAACCCTTACCCCCCCAAAAAGGCTGAATTCTTGTAATTTCTCTAGGCACAAAAGTTGAGGTGGAACAAAAAAGCATTTTGATAAAGTCAAAACACATTGTTTCAACATTTTTAAAATCAGATGCTCTGTTTAGGGGCTAAAACCAAAGTGTTCCAATCTTAATTTTGAGATATTCTTTGATTTCAAAGTTGACCTGTTCTTTGAAAAACATAAAGCAAAATCTTTGAAAGTGTTAAATTATTCAAAAATGAAACAAAATTAAAGGTTTTTAGTTGAGTCAGAATAATACTTTTCTTCTTTTTTTTCATTTCAGAAGAAAATAAAAATGTTTTGATTCAGTGCAGGCTAATATTTTTATTAGATTTTTCTATTCAAGCATCAATCAAAAAAAGCCCTTTTTTGGCAGGAGGCAGAGCAGAGAGGGTACAGCCCCAAGAACCAGCTTTTCATTTGTGCTTCATCATGTCATACCAAGAACAATCTTTCCACTTAACCAAATCATAAATTTAGCACATTCCTCCCAGAGGAAACTGGGATGGCACAGAAGGGCCAAGAAAGAAGTGCTTTGATAGAGCAGTGTGGGCAAGCAAGGACCAGGACAGCGGAGCTGAGACATACTGGAGAGGACACAGACATGCTGCACGCAAAGATCTCCCACTCAGTACAGAGGCGAGCAGCAAGTAGCGCTGTTTTCTCCTCTCTATGCTGTATTCATTTTAACTCATTGGCATTTCTGTACTGATCTGGGGATACATTTTAGGGATACTTTCAGGTCCATAATTCTCCAGCTTGGAAAAGGCCAGCAAGCATTGCAAACAAAGCCTTCCAGATGACAAATAGAGATGGACTTATTCCTTGCAAGTGGATTTCCTTGTTCACATTGCTGGGAAGATGAATGGACAAATGGATAAACGACACAGCCATTCCCACAGGGACGATGCTGCAGGCACACGGATTTCAGCTCTTGGTGCCCGTGGGAGCCTTCAGGTTTAAGTCTTTCTGTGTAGCGTGAAACTTGTTTTAAATGCGCAAAATACAATGCTGACACGGAATAATTTAAACAGGGCATTGTGAGCTGGAGCGAAGGAGGAGTACAAACACAGAGGGAGTGAGGGGCTAAGTCATGTTACTCAGCCAAATGACAGATCTGTAGAGTAGGAGGTGGAGTGCGTAGTACAGAGTGAATCCTGCAGGACAAAGACACTATTTTTCTCTTGGAAACACTGGATATTTTACACTGACGATATCTCAGAAGAATACTTGATCCCCACTGTCAGCTCATTAAAGAAGCAGTCTTCCCCGACACCAGTAACCATTGGCATGAACAGTTATGAAACTCTTATCCTTGCTCTTATTAGCAACAGAATTTTCCAAAACAACCTCAAACATAAACATTTAACCAGAAGAAGTTTCTAGCCTGCAAAATAATCCTGCAGCCAAGTGTAATCTGAATTCTCAGTCCAAAGCACTAGCTAGCGCTCCAACGCCACAGGTTTAACTTGATATTCTCTCCTGCAAGAGGTTAAGACCAAGGAGTAGGACGAGGCTGAAAACATGGCATCCAAGGTGAAAGCAGCCAGGCTGCAATCTTCTTGCTCCCAGAATTAGTACATCCCTTGTTTGGGACAAGAGTGGAAGGTAACCATTTCTATGTACTTGCTTCTTGCAGTCATTTTCCATGGGTGTAAAAGGTGACGCACAAAGAAAAAAGCAACAAAGGCAGCAGCCTTCCCTTCCCCCCTCCCCTCCTCTCATGTAGTCGCCTCCATTTCTTTCTAGTCATTTAATTGGAAAGCATATTTGCTTGTGACGCACTCCAGATATCATGTTCCCTCCTGATTGTTTCCACTTTGTTTGCCTATATATTAATTCTTACAGCTCACTGCCTGGGAAGACAACCCCTCTGCCAGACACCCATGTCACGTACTGTGTAAGGCCACCCAGCTTTCTCACCACATGGTGAAAGAACACCTTGTTTGGGGTGGCGGCTTGGGTTTCTACGCCAGGGTGTAGGAAATCACAGGGCTTCCCAGGAGGGATGATGGGCATGTACGTAGCAGGAAAACAGGTTGTCTGTTATTCTTGGTGGTAATAGATCCTTGCAGCTCCAGAAGGAAGACTTCCAGAACCAGGACATCTTGTCCCTCTTCCTGGGCAGGCAGGTGACATCCTTCATGGTGTGTCCAGTAAATGGGCTGGTGAAAAGCTCAGCCCTGGAAAACTGAGGAGCAAATGGTAGCAAGGTTTCATCCTTCCTCTGCAGCAACAAGGGGGGATCCAGGGTGCTGAGGAGGCAAATGGTAGAGGGAACACCCCATCCCTACACTCAGGTAGCTCCTTCCCAGGCTGGGGAGTTCTTTAAATATCGGTGCCCCTGATCTGCTATAAACACGCTCTTCAAAGCCCAGAGCTGGCCCTCGGCTTGCAGTGACCGAAAAACTTACCTGGATCAAGAATTGCTTAGAGATTTCATGTCTTTGTTTTATTTAGAGTTTATTCTGCTCTGGCCCATCACGGCCCATGTTTTCCTTTCATTTTACTTATCGTTCTTCCTGTGTTAAGCACACCCTGATTTTTCCCTTCTTTAGCCTCCTTGCTACACTGCGGGTTCCCAGGGCTGCTGCGCTGTTCCATTCCCAGCAGCCAAGTGCCATGTAACAATGCAGGAGACATCTGACCGCTTCCTGACATCTTCGCCTTCCTCACATGGGTTTTGGACCGGCCTCAATGTACTGGTGTTGTTCCCTTCACAGGATCCACCTCCAAAACAGGTGGCATCCTGTGTTAGCAATTTTGCTTGGCTGCCTGGAGGGAAAAAGAGATTTTTTTTTTCCTTGGTCTCCTCTCTCATGTTTTGAAAGGTTTTCTCTAGAGGGGGGCTCTTACTCAGTGACCTGGCCATTGCAGCAGTGTGGAGCAATGCACGCTCCTGCCCTGTTCTGCAGGGCCAGCCCCTCTGGGACTTTCAGCTGCACCTATTCGTCCCTCCTCAGTGCATGCCAGCAGCATCCTCCATCCCTCACAAGGTCAGGAGGGCCTCACACACTGGCGGGACCGTCACAAGATCTTCCAGCTTTGCCTGCAAAGTCTGTTTCTTGTTTAGGTGGCAAATAGCACAAAGTGAGGCTTGTCCCTTCTTGTGCTCTACAGACTTCTAGCATTCAGTTGTTGTAGCATAATTATACTTCCGGTCATCTCTGTAAGCAGTAATAAAGCCTTGCGGCATAAAAGACAGTGTGGATTAGCAGTTTATCAGTCCAGATGAGCAAAGGAAAGGAATGCAGGAAAAACTGCAGGAAGAGTTTAAGGCTAGAACCAATTCCCCTTTATTTAGCTTCCCAGTGCAGTACAGCAATGCCAGTGCAAAGCAGTGCAAGCACTGACATCTGATAACACAAGACCATGCCGATAATTTCATTGTGGCCTTTTGGGGTATTACTTTTTCTCTATGCTTTACCTACCAAAATTTTCATAAATTAAAACTGTGAGTTTGCTGAGGAAAACCAGGAAACAGCAAGATAACAGAGCTATTTCCCAGGTGAAAAGTTTGCCTGGGGGAGATTCATAGAATCATTTAGGTTGGAAAAGACTTTTAAGATCATCGAGCCCAACCATTAACCTAATACTGTCAAGTTCACCACTAAGCCACCTCCCTAAGTGCCACGTCTCCATGTCTTTTAAATGTCTCCAGGGATGGTGACTCAACCACTTCCCTGAGCAGCCTGTTCCAATGCTTGATAACCCTTCCAGTGAAGAAATTTTTCCGAATATCTAACCTAAACCTCCCCTGGTGCAACTTGAGGCCATATCCTCTCATCCTATCACTTGTTACCTGGGGTAAGAGTCTGACATCCACCTTGCTACAACCTCATTTCAGGTAGCTGTAGAGAGCAAAAAGGTCTCTCCTGAGAGCAGGGAGGGAAGGCACCACGTCTCCTCAGATTTAATTTCCTGGAACCCACCAAAATCTGCAAGACAGTGAGAAAACAAGCCTTCAGCCTTTTGCCGAGGTACTCGGTCAGCACTCTCCTGCATGTGCACACAGGCACTAACACACACACACGTGCACACACAGATGCACTTGCCGTGGTCCCAACATGCACTGGGCTCTGGGGTCCCAGCCTGCAATCCCAGCCACGCTTCACAGCAGACCATCCCTGGGTGGGGTTTGCCCAGCACTACCTCCATGATCCTTTGCAAGCTTGGCGAAAGGACACCAAGCACACAAGCCAGCACGTACAGAAGATGGACCATTGCCCTGTAGCCTTCAGGATGCTGCACATTGCTGCACACATGCAGAGCACCCCTCCACATCTTCAGGTTGGCTTCCCTGTCTTGCAGGAGCTACTGGCCTTCCGCTTGACTCCAGCAGACTGCCTGGGCTGAAGTCACTCTGCAGCTCTCCAAAGGCTGGATGGAAAGCTGAGCAGAGTTATTCCCTCCTTATTTGCAGTGTCCAAAACCTGAAAAGCTAATGCATACATGGCATGCTCAGCAATCCCCTCCTCGCTCCCTCGGAAGGACCTCTGAGCTGCGGTGGCTGTGGGTGGTGCAGCAGAAAGCCCACTCCGCCCTGCGACACTTGTGCACGTCAACCTAAGCAAACCCAAATTTTCCCAGTGCTGGTACCCAAAGGATGCAGTGGTGCAGTGCTATCAGGAATAGCATGTGTGTTTATACAGCACCACCTTGCCTGTCCTTCACAGAGCCTGGTGCTCCAGAAAGCAGTGATGACTCCAGACTGCTTGATTTCAGTGAGCGGTGGCCAGGTGCAGGTTTAAGAGCTCAGCAGAAGAGGCTGTGAGGTCCCCATCAGCAGTGCCTGGCAGCCTGAGGGCACCAGGAGAGCACCCACATGGCTGCACATCTCTGTGATCACCTCCCGGCTGTGTCCGCCCCGTCTGTGGCTGGAAAACAGGGAACATAGCACATCAGGGAGACGAGAAGGATGCGACTGCCAGACACGCACACCTCGTCCTTCTCCACTGGAAGGACTAGAGTGAACAGAAGCACAGAGCATTTTGGAGCCAGAAAAAGATATTGCCTTTACTTTTTCTGGCTTTGAACTGGGGTCGAAATTATTATTTTGCAGCAGTGAGACAAAAGAACTTTTTCTGCCAACCCCCCGCCGGGCAAACAGATGCGTGATGTGCGGCAGAGTAAGTGGTGCAAGGCCGTATCATTCTGGTGAGGAGGTTTTTGTTCTGCTCATTTTGGGCTGCTCGTACCAGGCCCAGAACAATTACAGAGATATATAGAGCCCTTTGTCGAGGCATCATTTCACTGAGCTCGGGAGCACTTCAGAAACTCCTCCGTGGCTTCTAGGAAAGGAACAGAATGAGCTGATTGACCCTCAGATGTTTCTGCATTCAGACAAAAGAAAGAGTGCATTATTTTTAAATGCTTGAAATCAGCACTCTGCTCTGTAAGGCTGCAGTTCCACCCAGCTGGGGAGGAGGAATGATGGCCACCTGCTTTGTGGGAAGAAAAGGAGAGGAAAAAGGCTCTGTGGAGGAGTCTCTACTGCACTTGATTGCTCTCGCCGTGTGCTTGGGGTCTGCAGTGTCCTGTCAGCTCATTCCCGATGGTCATGGCAGCTGCGGACACTTTTGCACCTCTCCTGCAATTTGTCTCTCCTGTGCCCCTCTGCAGCTCCCAGTTGCTGCAGGCTAGTCCTTCACCCCAGCATGTCCCTTTGCATGCACTTCAGGCTGCTCCTGCATCCCAGCCTGTTCTCACAGAGTGACACTGGCCCTTTTCTGTAGAGAGGTGATGGGATGATGCTTTGCCCTGTGGTGTGAACAGAATAACTCACATCTGCTTTGGGCTGCCATGAGAGTCATCTGACATTGGTGTCAAGTCTGTTGTCTTCTCTTCAGAAGCAAAAAGCAGCAGTTGAGGTCAACATTTCCAACCCACCTTCCCATGGGCAGCCAGCAGTTCCCTTTGCTGCAACTCAGTCTAGTCACCCCTCCTGCCGGAGCACAGGGCTTTGCTGACAGCCAGAATCAGGCCAGCACAGTTGTTCTCCCCTTTCCAGTACATCCCACCTCCTTCTGCAAGCTTTCATAAAGAGAATTTCTGGGTTGCTAGACCAAAACCACTCAGATGTGTAAGTAAAAACTCTTATAGCTGCACAAGGTTATAGCTTGTATTTGGGCGGTTTCAACTACACCGGGGAGCAGGTACATGCTCCACGCATCCAGTGGTCATGGAGCTGCTCACAAAATACAAACTTAGGCAAATCTGGCCATACACACGCATATGCAAAAAAATGCACCAACAGCCCCTTCCTTTATCTTCTGGTTCTTCCTGACTATTTCTGTATACACCACAGGAGCTTTTAGCCCAAATATCACTCAAGAGGGAAGGCAATGAAGAGGATCCCATATGATACCACTGCAACCAGTTCATTATGCCTCATGTTCATTAAGCCTTGAAAATGTTCTTCCTTTTTCTTTCTTTAATACTGTGTCTACTGCACATGCTCTTTAACACTATGATACCCAACAAAATATTTTTCCCTGAAAGAGTTAATGGGAAACAGAAGCAGTGCCCTGGAGTGGGAACAGCCTTCCCAGCCACTGGGATTAGGAAGGCTACTCTTGGTATTTCAGAGCTTACAATGGAAGCTAGAAAGTCTGTAAACATTCCCACTTGGCAGCCTTTTTATATTTGCTTAGACTGTGATTTATAAAGCAAATCGCAAATTCCTTTTCCATGATGAGCTCTTTGCTGTACCAATAAGTATGCGCATGGGGGTCAGCTGTGGACACAGGGCTCCCAGTGTAATTCTCCTAAGTATGGGCTACAGGGCTCTGTGTCATCTCATACCTTTTTACCATCTGTCATCTCATACCATCTCCTATAGCTTATCTCATGCATTTTTCCCTCAGCCCATGTTATCAGACAGACCTAGCCCCGGTGGGCTGTGGAGGTTCCTCAACACTGCCTTCGCTCCAGAACTACTTGGCAAACACCCCCAGCCTGCAGCACCAGCCCCGCTGTCTGTGCAGCGCTGGTTCATGCCGGGTCTGACTAGAATTGCTTGGGTATTTCTCACTGGACACCCAGCAGTAGGTGGCTTGTCACCTGGTTTTTGAGGACCAGTGACAATCTGCCGGATAGAATTAAAACTGTCAAAGTGTCGGGTCATGGTGCTCAAAACACTTGCCATAGCCTTTCTGTGGCCAAAGTGACTGCTTCTGACAATTCAGACCACGTGGATATTTTGCATCACAGACTGACACCTGGACTGGAATGGGCTCCTGTGAGCAAAAAACGGAGCTTACTCAGTGGGGTACACCTTGGGGCCTGGATGCACGTCTTTCCCCATCTCCTCAACCAAACCCAGTGTATGGCCCCAAGGGCAGAAATCTGCTCTTTTTTTTTTTGGGGGGGGGGGGGTTCCAATTGTTTTCACTGGC
>Ga0065711_1050980_pt1 | contig 10572 bp, 7 predicted proteins | sample Hoacrofraction12_FD_59098 | JGI IMG/M metagenome (GOLD analysis project Ga0065711, IMG submission 59098) | Hoatzin crop microbial communities from Cojedes, Venezuela - Epithelial fraction 12 v2 (version 2) | ecosystem: Host-associated > Birds > Digestive system > Esophagus > Crop | place...
TTCAAGACCCGCCTGGACAAGATCCTGTGCAGCCTATTGTAGGTGACCCTGCTTCGGCAGGGGGGTTGGACTAGATGACCCACAGAGGTCCCTTCCAACCCCTACTATTCTGTGATTCTGTGATTCTGTGATTCTATGAGGAAATGCTTCTTTACGTTGAAGGTGACAGAGCACTGGAACAGACTGCCCAGAGGGGTTGTGGAGTCTCCTTCTCTTTTGAGATACTGAAAACCCGCCTGGACGCAGTGTTGTGAAACCTTCTTTAGGTGATCCTGCTTTGGCAGGGTGGTTGGACTAGATGATCCCCAGAGGTCCCTTCCAACCCCTACCATTCTGTGATTCTATGATTCTGTGGTTCTGTGGTTCTGTGATCTTTAGACTGCAATATCTCTCTTGCTCATCAAAACACCAAAATTCTAGGCTATTAATAAAAATAAATTACTAATGCCTGAAACATAATAATGTCTGACTGGCTTAGAAAACGGTATTGTTGTTCTAAAGTGTTTATAAATATGTGGTCGTCAGAGCACCTTAAGGTCTGTGAAAAGAACCTCTGGCATTGTTGCAACAAAAATAAAAGGAACTTTTCTCAATCTTCTGTAGGACTGATACTCCCAAACTTTCAAAAGTTGTGGGCCTTTTGCAGAGAAACCATGAGAATTTTAGGAATAATACATTTAAAAGTCTATTTCTTTCCTGGGTTTTGACCTTAAATTACTCACAATAGAACCATCTATATTCTTTCAGGACAAGGACTAGGGATTAATTCTTTAGCAGAATTTGTATTGTCACACCACTCCAGGATATATGACTACAGGCAAAAAGCATGCCAAAGTTACTGTGAGTGTCACAGTTCAAAAAAACAGGGTGAGCATCTGAAAAGAAATGGAGGAACGAAACTAATTCCCCTGGCTGCTCTTTATTGCAAACAAATTTCCCTGTTGTTTCTGGGGAGAAGGTAGACCATCTATATCCTACTGTAGCACAGCTTGCAAGGTGCTGTATTGGGTTTTCATGGCAAGGTTTTGGTAGCAGGGGGCCTACAGGGGTGCCTTCTGAGAGAAGCTCCTAGAAGCTTCCCCCACGTCTGATAGAGCCAGTTCCAGCTGCCTCCAAGATGGATCTGCCAGTGGGTAAGGCTGAGCCCATCAGCAATGGTGCCTCTGTGATAACATATTTTAAGAATGGGAGAAAAAAAACCTGCAGCAGCGTAGACAAGTGAGATGATGTAAGAGAAACAACTCTGCAGATACCAAGCTCAGTGAAGAACGAGGGGGAGGAGGTGCTTCAGGTGCCAGAGCAGATACCCCTGCAGCCCCTGGTGAAGACCACGGTGAGGCCGGCTGTCCTCCTGCAGCCGATGGAGGTCCACAGTGGAGCAGGTAGATACGCCCAAAGGAGGCTGTGACCCTGTGGAAAGCCCACCTGGAGCAGGCTCTTGGCAGGACCTGTGGACCCGTGGAGAGTGGAGCCCACTGGCAGGACTTGTGACCTCGTGGGGGACCCACACTGGAGCAGCCTTTTCATGAAGGGCTGCACCTCGTGGAAGGGACCCACACTGGAGTACTTAGTGAAGAACTGCAGCCCACAGGAAGGTCTCACATTGGAGAAGTTCATGGACGACTGTCTCCCATGGGAGGGATTCCATCCTGGAGAGAAGAGAGTGAGGAGTCCTTCCCCTGAGGAGGAAGGAACAGCAGAGGCTAAGCGTGATGAACTGACTGCAACCTCCATTCCCCGTCCCCCTGCACCACTCTGGGGGAGGAGGTAGAGAATTCAGGGGTAAAGTTAAGCATGGGAAGAAGAGAGGGGTGGGGGAAGGTGTTTAAAGGGGCAATAAATTAAACTAATTTCTGCAAGTTGCATCTGCTTGTTCGTGATGGTAATTTCCTAGTGATCTCTCCCCATCCTTATCTTGACCCACGAATCTTTCATTATGTTTTCTCTCCCCTGTCCAGCCGAGGAGGATGAGTGATAGAGTGGCTTTGGTGGGCACCTGGCATCCAGCTGAGTGTTAACATTGTGCGTTACTCAGTTTACAATGGTTTTGTGCTGAATTGCATCTTTTTGTTAACTTCATCTTGTTAGAATACTAATTATTTGCTCAGAAAGCATCTGATTCATTGTGCAGTGGCACTTTTCTCTAGATATTTATATGCAGACTTCTCACTCTCAGTCCTGATCCGAACGATGTTCAAGGAAGACCACCAATTTCTTCCCAACTTTCCCTCGAAAAGGCTCTGCTTTTCTTTTTCCATTATTACCTGCAGAAGATTTTTGTTCTAGCAAAGACAAAAGACTAAAATAGCAGTAAATAATTAAATACTAGTAGTACTAGTAGTAGTACTACAACTGCTTTTAGAAATAGAAAAAAATAAAAATAAAGGATCCTTTCCACAAGAGCTAAGGTAACATTACTCTGCCAGATGGACCTCAAGAAACCTCTGCAGCTCAGAGAAGTGCCATTATCCACATCCCAGACTCTTCAGTCTGTTATTGCTAGAAATAGAATCATACTGCAGGCAGAACAAAAATTGAGAAAAATGCATGCACTTACTGGCTGGGAGAACATTTTTTAATTATAGGTAGGTTAGATATAACACATGCGAGTGTATTATTCTTTCCTTCTGCTAGCCACCATGAGCCATGCAGACCACAGGAAGGCTTCACATGGATTAAAATGAGAGGATGTTCTGGTTTGGCTGCAGCCGGCAACAAAAGCACCATGTGGCCGCCCCTCCCCCCACCGGGGTGCGGAGGAGAATGGAAAGAAACAGGCAGAAACCGGTGGGTCGGGATAAGGGCAGTTCAACAGAACAGCAAACAAAGGGTACAGGAACAACAATGATACAGATAAGGAGAATACACAACACAAACTGCACAGCCCAGAGAGCCGCTCTCCCAGACTGGACCGGTGCCGCGTGCTCCCGAGCCGCGAGTGAGTTCCCGCCGCCCCGCTCCCCCCCACCGAAACCCAGCATGACGGCACATGGTATGGAATACCCGCCTCTGTTTGGCCAGGTGGGGTCAGCCCACCCAGCTGTGTCCCTTCCTGGATTTTGGTGAAAATTAGCCTGGCCAAACCCAGGACAGAGAATCTCTGCATCGCTCTATTGTTCAGATACTTAGTCGGGGAAGTCTGGTTTCTCTTAAAGCATTTTTCTTTGTTTAAAGCCTGCTTTTTGGCTTGGATTTGGAAGGTTTATGAAAGTTACCTACAATTATTTTCTGAGATAGTTTAACTGTTTTGCTAACGATTGCCCAGTTTAAAAGCTAAAACAAGGAAAAAATAATAAAAATCCATGTCATCATGTCATTCCAGAAGGAGTAAAGATACACACAGGAGAATGTCAGAAATGTGTGGTGTATATGGTGCAATATGTTTTACTCAAAGCAAAACTACTTTTTTTTCACTTGTCACTTCCCCTCTATTAGCCCATATATCCATATGCTCCTCTTGAAGGAAGTTCTATCATATAAAGTCAGGATAAAACTGGAATACAGAGCTAAGCATTTGCTGAATGGGTTTTAATGTCATGTAAGGACAATTGGGGATCAAAGAATAAAATTAGATAGATATAGGGAAATGTGCCGTGAGAGAAAAATGGAACCAATGGGGACGTCAAAATAGTTTCAACCGGTCAAGTAGCAGAATTCACAGGAATAAGAACTGGGAATCCTCCTCCTTCCCCACCACCCACCCTCAAATTTTTGTTCCAAACCAAACTGCTGTTTTAAATGAAAAGCATGTTTTCTCATCAAGATTAATCTATTACTATCAAGTTGTTTATCAAGTTCACCACTAATAAAAACATTTTGGAAACCTGCTATGGTCCCTAGGGTTGCCTGAAGCATTCTATTCCAGGATGCTTCAAGAATGCTGGCCAGCTGCAAAACTGTGATGAGAGAGGAAACTTCTGGCATTCCTGCATGTACCGCAGGATTTTCTCCCTAGAGAAGCTGTTCAAGAACATGGTGTATTATAAGAGCAATGCCACAAGTGCTGTGAAATCCAACTTTTCATTAAGGGCATTCAGTGGGAGTTTTAGTTAAAAGTCATCTTGTATGATTTCTATATTGAAGACAATTATGTCTGCTGGTTTTGATACAAAATCTGAAGTTATATTTAACAAGTGTCCTTACTGGCAGTCACAATGCTATTTGGTAAATTCAGCGAGTATGTCTGAAACTATGAAACATCACGTCAAAGTACAAGGTACCAAAACACACAAGACATGAGAAACATGACTGCATTTGTTCTTTATGGAACAATTGTTGTGAAGACTGATTTCATTTTTCTACATCTAAATATACTGTAAATGTAATCTCCCTCTAAGACAAACAATAGGGTTTTGATGTTTACCTGACTGCATCTGTACTAGCAAGATTCCTATGCCAGAAAAAAAAAAGAGCCAAAAAGTTTCAAAACGATTTGTTAGAGATTTTTGCTTCATCCTATGTCTGAACATTCTGATAACATGAAGAGAACTAAGCTTTCCTCAAAGTATTTTGGCACTTTACATCCAGGTCCAAAGCAAACCAAAGAACAAAGAACATGGACAGAACATTAAATACAATTCTGTCTAAAGCTCTATGACTTTGGTCTCTGTCAAACTAAACTTTGTACTTTTCCAGCTGTATACATATGTAGTATACCACAGGTTTCCAAGATCCTTTCTCTTTATCATCAAGACAGATTGTGGCCCCTAAATAATTCCATGTTCTTTTTCATAAAGAACCTTGTGCTTTATCATAAAATGATCTTACAGCATTCGCTTAAGAACACACAAGATTATCACCTCTATCTGAAAGCAACTGGCATGGTAAAATTTGCTTGGTACTACCTCAAGATAAGGAGAGCTGGAACCTCAGCCTGAGACAAAGTCAGCAAAACCCAATTCCATTTTGAAATTACCCTGAAATTCTGGTTCAAAACCCAGGTTCTCTTGCACCCTAACAGACAACAGGAGGCAGAAAAAAAGTGCAGGCCTACACTTACCCTAAAGCCAGAGGTTTTAATAGAGGTCTTTGTCCAACACTTTTCTCGGTAACAGATTATACCGTATCAGGAATAGAGAAGGTGGTTCTGTACTTACAAAGGCAAGTGTGGCACTCAGAGAGCAGAATCATAGAATCATGTAATGGTAAGGGTTGGAAGGGACCTTGAAGATCATCTGGTTCCAAACCCCCTGCCATGAGCAGGGACATCTTCCACCAGACCAGGTTGCTCAGAGCTCCATCCAACCTGGCCTTGAATGCTTTCAGGGAGAGGGCATGCACAGCTTCTCTGGGCAACCTGTTCCAGTGTTTCACCACCCTCATGGTGAAGAATTTCTTCCTTATATCCATTTTAAATCTGCCTCTTTTAGTGTAGAGCCGTTCCCCCTTGTCCTATCACTACACACCCTTGTGAAAAGTCCCTCTCCATCCTTCCTGTAGGCCCCCTTCAGGTACTGGAAGGCTGCTAGAAGGTCACCCCGGAACCTTCTCTTCTCCAGGCTGAACAGCTCCAACTCTCTTAGCCTGTCCTCGTAGGAGAGGTACTCCAGCCCTCTGATCATCTTCATGGCCCTCCTCTGGACCCGCTCCAACACATCCATGTCCTTCTTATGTTGGGGGCTCCAGAGCTAGACACAGTACTCCAGGTGGGGTCTCATGAGAATGGAGTAAAGGGGCAGAATCCCCTCCCTCGACCTGCTGGCCATGCTTCTCCTGATGCAGCCCAGGATACGCTCGGCTTTCTGGGCTGTAAGCGCACATTGCTGGCTCATGTTGAGCTTCTCACCCACCAGTACCCCCAGTCCTTCTCCTCAGGGCTGCTCTCGAGCCACTCTCCGCCCAGCCTGTACTTGTGTTTTGGATTGCCCTGACCCACGTGCAGGACCTTGCACTTGGCCTTGTTGAACTTCATGTGGTTCACTCAGGCCCACCTCTCCAGCCTGTCAAGGTCCCTCTGGATGACATCCCTTCCCTCCAGCATATCAACCACACCACACAGCTTGGTGTCGTTGGCAAACTTGCTGAGGGTGCACTCAGTCGCACTGTCCATGTTTCCGACAAAGTTATTAAAGAGCCCTGACCCCTGAGGCACACCACTCGTCACTGGTCTCCACCTGGACATTGAGCCATTAATTGCAACTCCTTAAGTGCGTCCATTGAGCCAGTTCCTTACCCAGCAAGTGTTCCATCTGTCAAATCCATGTCCTTCCAATTTAGAGACAAGGACATCATGCGGGTACTGTGATACTATGAGTATTGAGAGTACTGTGTCACGTGCATGATAAATGCAAAAACTAGAAGTTAAAATTATCCCCATAGAAAACATCAAAAACATCACCTTTAGACTCTAATGGAGAAAGGAAAAATCATCATTTACCAGTTCATAATTATTTGTCTACAGGAAGAGTGTCATAGATTTATTTTATGGATAGGGCTCCGTATAATGTCTGTCTCCATAGAATACTAGATAGAAGCTTCAGCATTGATTAGCTTCCTAGAACTTCATTCTCTAAATATAAAAGTATAAACAACTGTAGATTTAGTGCATGCTCATGCTTGAATCCACGATGAGAACCCAGATCTTCCGTGATTCACCCATGAGCTTTGGTTTTCTGTGTTTCTGAGTGAAAGTAAAGGAGCTGATACTTAGTCTTTTTTTTTTCTAACATGAACTCTAATAGTTTTTAGAAGGTCCAAATGTCTAAAGGGAGGAAATTTACAACACATTTCCCTTCTCCCTCCCCACTCACCAGCACAATACTTCTTACCTTGTTCTTTGCGCTTTTTTTTTTTTATGTTATTAGCCAGTAGGAGTGCTGAATATTTTAGAAGAAAAACAACAGAGGGAAATAAGAGTGGTTTTGGTTTTATGCCAACTAAAACTGAAAGCAGATTATCTTGTCCTATCAATCTGATGTCTGTGTCATGGTATTCCATCATGACACCACACCAGAAGTCTTTACAGGTGTCTGCCGAGTAGAAGGAGAGTGCTGAAAGAGGAAGGAGTAAGCTAGAGCTGCTTTCTGTCTCAGGCTATTCCTGGAACTCAGACTGAAGTGGCACTGGGGCATCACATCATCTTCTCTCACAGCATGCATCATTTGAGCCCGTAGCTCTCACTCACCTCTCTAATCATTCATTCATTCACTATTCTATCAATGAACATCACCATTTATGAAAGCTGGGATATAACAATTTCTGGTCTTTTTACAAAAGGCTATTTACTCATGTCTAGCTGTTCTACAGGCAGTCATATATATGTTCCTCTATTATATAAAAGTATGATATGGCTCTGGAGCTGCTTCACTGAAACAAGAAGAAAATAGTGTAGAAGGAAAGATAATTCTGTCTCCCTCGCATGATAAACACTGGTAACTCCAGGTCATAATTATGTAACTTGATGTCACAATTCAGGAAAAGACTTGTTTTCAGAGGGCAAGAAAAAGAACAGTTTGCTGCCACTTCTCTCCAAGCAGTCCTTGTTCCTTACACCCTTCTCAGTCTGCAAGTATCTGTTGCAGCCTCTACCCACCAGATTGACAATAACAGGTGCTTATTAGTCAGGTGTGGCCTTGCAGAGATAAAATGCAAAATACATTTAGTTCTGCCTTTTTTATATTCACCAATGAAACCTAGAAGCCTGCTTCTTAAGGTACTTTGTTTACAGAGCCCTAAAATATAGCCTTTTAGGGTCCTCGACTATGAATAAGAATGTATGCATTTTAGATGGAAAACTGTTTTGAGTAGGATTTTACTGAGAAACCTACTTGAAACAGATTTGTATTAACAGTCAGCTTCAAATTTAATCGGTATTTCCACTGACACTGGCTGATCTGACTGATTCCCTGATTGCCTTCTGATTTGATTTTGCTAATAGTTGTGTTTGAGACTTGTTTCACAGACATTTCACATTTTAGACTCAGGAACACTCTTCCTGCAAGGCTGTGTGCTCTAATAAATACTGCAGAAAAAAGGACTCAAGAATTTAGCATTTTCCTCTCACTTTTATCAGTTGCCTGATGGGTTAACTCTAATCACCTTGCCTACCCATGACTTTGTTTCTCTGCAATTTGAGGCTGATGATACCTTGTAAAATATTTGAGAGCTACTAATAAAAATTATCTACAAATCCAGTCAGTATTGTGCGTATGGTAGAAGTTATTTGCATTAATAGCTCCTAGTATTTGCTGCATAAAAGTATCTTATTGTTCACAGATCCCCGTTTGTCTGAAACTTCTTACCCCCTATTGCTCCAGACAGCACCTTTGTGCCTTTGATGGTTCTAGTCATTATCACAGATTCCCACTTCTAGCAGACTTGCCCCATCGTTTATGTGAAAATTTCCTTGCACATGAAAAAGAAAAATCAGTGCTTATTTTTAAAAGAAGATTTGACTGCAAGACTGTATTGAATGACAGAAGAGTTGGAAGTAAGTTTAATTGTTAAGCTGAAGCTTTTTTTCTTGTTTTTCTTAGTTGATGTGTCTAATTATGTGTAAACTTTAAGTGACCATTTAGGTAAGCAACAAAATATTTGAGACTAGAATATGTCCATACTGAAGTCACTAGGAGATTTGTGCTGATTTTACTGACAATATGAATCTCACTCTGAAATTTTATCTGAAAAATCTTGGGTATTCAGATTTCACAGACATAAAATTTCTTTCTGACTTCTGTTGTTCACTTTTTCTGTCCTTCTAGCTGCATCCTACTTTTTTCCACCCTTCACAACTCTGTAGGAGGGAAGCAAGGAAAAGAGCAAACTCTTTGATTTCTAATTTCCAAGAGGCTTTTCTGTGAAGAAAATGTCCAGTATGATATCTGGATAGCCTTGTCTGTCTTTTGAGGTAAGGATGGTTCCTCAGGGGACATATAAATGCATGCTTACACTGGCAAGATATAGCTGAGGGTGCTGCACTCATGAAAGTCACTAAGTGACTTCAAATGAGCAACTAGAGGGTACAATATTATCAGGAAAATATATATTTTATTTGAACAGAAACATTATGTCTTCTAGGCAACACAGTAGCACAGTAAAAAAGGAAGATGGGGCACAACCATAATCTCATACCACTGTGCTGTCACCCAGGCTGGGGTCAGTTCTGTGTTCTTACCATGATACTAGATATCGATGAAGATATTGTTTCCTTGCACAGAATCTCACACTGTGACTTGCTCCTCAAAAAGTGGGGCATGATCTAATTGGCAAAACATTATTAACATAGCAGAATTCTTTCACCTCAAAAGTTAATTCTTTCTGAACATCCCTAGTGTAATGACATCAATCAATGCTCACTAGTGATTAATTTGTTTCATTAATGCTAACAGCTCCAAGTATTCTACTGGCAGGCTGTCCACTGTCCTGGTGATCTTCAGGAAGAGGCTGCTCCTCTGGATATCTGGCTTTAATCTGCGTCCTTTACTTCGCCTTACAACTATGTCATTTTTAGATGTCATGGGTTTGAATTTTTTGATGTGTGTATAACTATCACTTGTTAATAAATTACTACGACAAACATGTACAGGACATCTGAAAAAAACTACGAAGAACTGGCCAGCACCTACTTAAAATTCAAGCTCAGCAGCAATTTAATAAAAGCAGCTCCTCCAGAATGTGACCATAAGGAAAGAGTTTGCACAATCTGTTCATCTGCATAATTAGTAATTGAGGACCTGAGAACAGTTGGAACATTGCTGTGGGCAATCCAGGTCAGATCACTGATAACGTAAATAACAAAGATTCAGATTTCCAAAACTGACAAACATCAGTATGGAGCTAACAACAACCCTAATAAGAGCACACAAAACAAACAGAAAGAGGGATAATTCAGAAAGCCATGAAAGGCCAGAAGGCTACTGAAAAAACAGCTAGTATGACATAAATTCCGTCTGAAGCTTAAAAGAACTACGGAAAAAAACAGGAAATAAAAAAAGAAAAAAGAGAAGATACATGAGAAAACAGTAATTTATTTTGCTTATCATTTGGATAATGGTACAAGTATATGAATACTTCTGTCATACATATATTTACAAGTATTCCTCTTGAGCATTAGAGAAAATAATAAATCTAATTATTTATACCCATGTAGTATTATGACTAATCATTTCAGGAGCAAAAATTCTTGCAGCCACAATGCAATCCTTTGATTTCACCAGATCACAGCAAAAAAACATGAAGCGCACAAGGCACTGCAGAGCCAGGTGTTCTGCTTTGGGAGATGCAGAGTAACAGAGGAGAGGCAGTGGTGCATTAATCAGCTGTGGATTCATTCTTTACAGTGATTTAGTTTGCTGCATCTTCATTGGATACAGAGGTGCAACAGGACACCAGACCAAAGTAAGCCCTTGCATTTTATACAGTGGGTCCAGTTTATCAGCTTTGTATCTTACAGTACAGAAGCATTACCCAAATGAGCTGGCTATCAACATGTAGTTTATGTGTATTTGTTTGTTTCATCCTCCTGGCAGATCATGAGTAGTGAAGTCACAGAAGTCTGTTGATTTGTATTGGCAGAAGGCCAGAGTTTTGCCATATGGTCCTAGATCACAAGATTGATTTTTTTTTTTTTTTTTT